>Ga0307440_1000007_pt1 | contig 80301 bp, 85 predicted proteins | sample SalMarWE160410MG_FD_202150 | JGI IMG/M metagenome (GOLD analysis project Ga0307440, IMG submission 202150) | Salt marsh sediment microbial communities from the Plum Island Ecosystem LTER, Massachusetts, United States - WE1604-10 | ecosystem: Environmental > Aquatic > Marine > Intertidal zone >...
CTGCCGGTATATGCCCTGGCTCTGGCCATGGCCGTGATCTCCACGGTGCTGCCTGCCTTTCTGATGTCGGCGGGCATTCGCCGCATCGGTGCAGGTACGGCGGCGATGGCGGCCTCGGTCGGCCCCGTTTCCACCATCGTGCTGGCAGCGCTGATTCTGGGTGAACCGATAACCCTGCTGCAGCTGGCCGGCTTGCTGCTGGTGCTGTCCGGGGTGGGCCTGATCGGCATGGGCCGTGTGTCCAAATCCTCCTGACGGGTTGGCGCCGGCTTGCTGTGCATGGTCCGGCCGGTGCGTGCGGTGGAGATCGGGCATCATGGCCTGTACACTGATCCGTAAAGTCGAGGAGGATCATGAGCCAGCCCTATCGTATCGAGGTGTCCGTCCGTGCCGAGTATGTCGAGGCGCAATCGCAGCCGGAGGTACAGCGCTTTGTGTTCGCCTATCATGTGGCGATCCGCAATCGCGGCCAGTACACCGCCCAGCTACGCAGCCGGCATTGGGTGATCGTGGATGGGAACGGCAAGGTCGAGGAGGTGGATGGCATGGGTGTCGTTGGAGAACAGCCGGCCATCGCGCCCGATGACGAACATCGTTACGGTAGTTTCTGCGTGCTCGAAACGCCGGTGGGTGCCATGCACGGCCACTACCGGATGATCGGCGAGGATGGCCAGGCGTTCGATGTCGAGATTCCGGTCTTCACACTGGCCGTGCCCGGCAGTTTGCACTAGGGCCGACACTGGACGAAAAAAGGGCGCGGCAACCGCCGCGCCCTCCTGAGCCGGAAACCGGCATCGTCTTACATATCACGCATCCGGCCGCCGCCGTCCCGGCGATGCTCCTCGTAGGCCTTGCGGCGCTTTTCACGCATCTGCTTCAGCTTTTGCTTCTGCTCACTGGTCAGGATAGCGCGGAACTTGGCGCGCGCCTGGGCACCGGCGATGACCATCTGCTCCGTCAGATCGCCCTGTTTTTCCGCCAGCTTCTTCACCTGGGCCATGTAGTCCCTGCTGTCCGGATCCAGCTTCCACATCTGGCGCATGTTGGCGCGCTTCTCTTTCCACAGCGGGCGCATGGTCTTGCGCGTCTCCTCATGCAGGGCCTGCATCTGTTTCTTCTGGGCATCGGTCAGGCCGAGTTTCTTGGCCATGCGCTCCATGCGCTCATGCCGGTCCATCCGGCCATGCTTGTCCGAGCATCCGTGCATGCCGTGATGGTGCATGCCGCCCATCGAATGTCCGCCATAACCCATGCCGCCACCCATGCCGCCATCGGCCATGGCAGCCATCGGCGGCATGGCCAGCGCCACGGCGGCAGCCAGCAACAGGGTCCTTGTATTCCTGATCATGTAGCCTCCTTGAGGACGGTCGTCCTTGAAGGAACAGTGTAGCGCCCGCGGTGCGAAAAAGGGCGCATTTCGGGCAAATGTTTGTATGAACGGTGTAAAGGAGTGTAAAGGGGCATTCCGTCAGCGGCCCGGCTTTGGCACAGTCTGTCATATGCACGAACCCGTTCGCATCCTGCTTGCCGACGATGATCGAGAGCTCAACGGTCTGCTGGCCGAATTCCTGACCATGGAGGGCTACCGGGTGACCAGTGCCTACGACGGGGAAGAGGCCCTGCAGGCCGTTCGGCACGGAGACATCGACCTGGTGGTGCTGGACGTGATGATGCCACGGCGCAACGGCATGGAGGTGCTGCGGGAGTTGCGCCAGCACACGGCGTTGCCGGTGATCATGCTGACGGCGCGCGGTGATCCGGTGGACCGCATCGTCGGCCTTGAGATCGGGGCCGACGATTATATGCCGAAGCCGTGCAATCCACGTGAACTGGTGGCGCGCATCCGCGCCGTCATGCGCCGGGGGCAGACGCAGGCGAGCGACGAAACACTGCGCGTGGGGGATCTGACGCTGTTCCCGGCCCGCAGGCACTGCGAGCTGGAAGGGCGGGATCTGGAGTTGACCGGTACCGAATTCGATCTGCTCGAGTTATTGATGCGCCATGCCGGTGAGGTGGTGGACAAGGAGACGCTGTCCGTGCATGCGCTGGGGCGCAAACTGGGCGTGTTCGACCGGGCAGTGGACATGCATGTCAGCCATCTGCGCCGCAAACTCGGGGCGCGGCTGGATGGCGGTGACCGCATCAAGACCGTTCGCGGACGGGGCTATATCCTGGTGCGGGGCTGAGCGGCATGCGCGGCCTGTACTGGAAGCTGTTCATCTGGTTCTGGGTGATGATCATCATGACCGGCGTAGCGACCTTCGGGCTTGTGCGCTGGCACTACGAGCACCGGAGCAGCGGGGATCTGGAGGCACAGGCCGTGCAATTGGCACGGGCGGCGGAAGGCGTCTGGCAACAGGGCGGCCGGCGGGCGGTGCATCAGTGGCTACATCAGATGAACGGTGGCCGGCCGGACTGGATCCTGGTGGTGCCGGTGGATGGCGGTCGGTTGGCTCACCGGCTGGGACCGGCGATGCGGGCGCACCTGCGACTGGCGCGGCGTGCCCCGGGGCCGGTGGTCACCCGGTTCCGGCGGGGGCGACTGGCTTCGGCCCCCCTGGGCGGCGGCAGTGGCCTGCGGCTGGTGCTGTTCGCACCGTCCCGTCCGCTGCATCCCGGGGCGTTGCCGGCGATCTGGCCTGTGGCGGCGCTCGGGGTGTCGGCCCTGTTGTGTCTGATCCTGGCCTGGTGGCTGACACGGCCGATCCGGCGGCTGACCACGGTGGCTCGCCGTCTGGGCGATGGCGATCTTTCAGCCCGCTCCGGGCTGGCGAGACGCCGGGACGAGATCGGCCGGCTGGGGCAGGCGCTGGACGAGGCGGCCGATCGCATCCAGCAGCTGCTGTTCGCCCATCGGCGGCTGGTGTCCGACGTGTCGCACGAATTACGATCGCCGCTGGCCAGGCTAAAGGTGGCGGTGGAGTTGGCTCGCAGCCGCGGGCATGGGGGGACTGAACTGGCGCGCATCGAGACGGAGGCCGATCGCCTGGAGGAGATGATCGCCGAATTGCTGATGTTGTCCCGCCTGGAGGCGGGAGAGGTGTCAGAGCTCGACCAGCCCTTCGATCTGGCGGCCATGGTCAGGGAGGTGATCCACGACGCCGAATTCGAATTCGCCGGCAGTGGGCGCACGGTCAGTGCCTCCGGTCTTCCGGCAAGCTGCCGTATGTACGGTCACGAGGCCCTGATGCGCAGTGCCTTCGAGAACGTGTTGCGCAACGCCCTGCGCTACACCTCCGGTGCTGGCGTCGAGGTGGAGCTGACATGCGGGGGAGCCTCGAATCGCCTGCGGGTGCGTGATCATGGCCCGGGGGTACCGGCGGGCGATCTGGGACGGTTGTTCGATCCCTTTTATCGCGTTTCCGAGGCCCGTGACCGGGATTCCGGCGGCTTCGGGCTGGGGCTGGCCATCGCCGCCCGTGCCGTCACCCTGCATGGGGGCACGATCAATGCTGAGAACGCCGCCGGTGGCGGCCTGCAGGTGGTGGTTACGCTGCCGGTGGCGCCTGCCTCAGGCGAGGCGGGGATCGACCATACAAACGCAAGGGAGGCATCCTTGCCTATCCAGACGTAGGATATGGGCATGCCGATGTTCAGCCTGTTGTTCATCATCTTCGTCGTGCTGGCTACGGCCACGGAGTTCTGGCTGTTGGCGCGCCAGCGGCGGCATGTGCGTGCACACCGCGGTGCCGTACCGGCCCGGTTTGCCGCCTCGATCTCGCTGGCCGCACACCAGAAGTCTGCCGACTACACGCTGGCCAAGCTTGGTGTGGAACGCTGGTCGGGGCTGTGGTCCGTGATGGTGCTGCTGGCATGGACGTTGGGTGGTGGCCTGAACTGGCTGGACCGGGGCGTACTCGGGCTCGGTTTCGGCCCTCTGGCGACCGGCGTGATCGTCATGCTCGGATTTTTCGTCATCGGGCATCTGCTGGAGATGCCATTCGATCTGTGGCGTACCTTCGGCATCGAATCACGCTTCGGCTTCAACAAGATGACAGCCGGGCTTTACATCAGCGACCAGCTGAAACAGCTGGCGCTGCTGCTGGCCATCGGCACACCGCTGGTTTTCGTGATCCTGTGGCTGATGCAGGGCATGGGTGGGCTGTGGTGGTTTTACGCCTGGCTGGTGTGGACGGCGTTCAGCTTTCTGATGATCTGGGCCTTCCCGACCGTCATTGCGCCGATGTTCAATAAATTCACCCCGCTCGCGGAAGGGGAGTTCAAGCAGCGCATCGAGGCCTTGCTTGCGCGCTGCGGCTTCACCAGCAAGGGGCTGTTTGTGATGGACGGCTCGAAACGCTCGGCCCATGGCAACGCCTACTTCACCGGGCTAGGCAATGCCAAGCGCATCGTGTTCTTCGATACGCTGATCCATTCGCTGGATGTCGATGAGGCGGAGGCGGTGCTGGCGCACGAGCTGGGGCATTTCCGTCACGGGCACGTCAAGAAGCGCCTAGTGGTGATGACAGGGCTGTCGCTGGCCGGCTTTGCCCTGCTCGGCTGGCTGGCACGGCAGGAGTGGTTCTATCGGGGCCTGGGCGTTTCCGAGCCCTCGCATCACGCGGCGCTGCTGCTGTTCATGCTGGTGATGCCGGTGTTCATGTTCTGGGTCGGTCCGATCTCCAGCTGGTTTTCACGCCGGCATGAGTTCGAGGCCGATGCCTATGCCGCCGAGCATGCCAGCGGCGACAAGCTGATCTCGGCCCTGGTCGGCATGTACGAGGATAATGCGGCCACGCTGACGCCCGATCCGCTCTATTCGGCCTGGCACGATTCGCATCCGCCGGCTCCGGTGCGCATTGCCCACCTGCTGTCGCTTAAACGTGGAGAGGCGTGAATACAGGCGGGAAGGGATTCAGTCCTCTGCAGCAGGGTTGAGGCCGTCTCGGGCGGCGATCTTGGCATCGATGAACTCGTGGTGGTAGACGCCGATGAGTTCGGCAATGCGCCGGATCAGCTGCTCCTCATACGGGTCGATATGGCCGTCGGCCATCGCCACCTGCCACAGATCCCGCACCATGCCGATGCGTTCGGCAGTAGAAAAATTCTTGACGATAGGGGATGTGAACCGGTGCAGGTCATAGGCCCGGTCATCCTCATCCCTGGCCCGATCGAGCAGGGTCATGGCCTGTTCCCGGCTCAATTCGAAGCGTTGCATCAACGCCTGCAGAATGGCCTGTTTTTCAGCCGGGTCCAGGCGGCCGTCCCGGCGCATGACCTCGACCATCAGCACGGCCAGATCCAGCGCCAGGTCCTTTTCCGGAGCTCCGTCCCTGCCCTTCGGGGATTGTTGCCACAGTCTTTTCAGCTTCTCGATCATCGCCATGCCGCCTGTCATTCACTGCTAGCGCGGCGCCTTACAGGCCCGCGCCAGCCCAAGGATGGGCGGTCAGCCGGCATTGTCCAGTAGACGGGCCGCGCAAATACTGTTCCGGCGGGCCATAAGGCGTTAATGGCTGATCGCCGCCTGTCCCTCTCCGCGCGGATCGGGCAGGCCGGTCAGCCGTCCCGTTCGGCGATTCCACAGGATGGCCTGCATGTTGCCGTAGGGGTGGATCTGCTTCAAATGATGTCCGCGCCTCTTCAGGGCGGCCTCCACCGCAGGAGTAAACGCGCCCTTTTCGTATTGCACTTCGGCCGGCAGGAACTGGTCATGGAAACGTGGCGCCGCGACCCACTCGGTCGGCGGGGTCTCGTCGAGCATGAAGTGAAGGGAGGCCAGCAGCACCATCGAGATGATGCGTGAGCCGCCGGGGGTGCCGACGATGAAGGTGCGATGCGGGCCGATGACAATGCTCGGCGTCATCGAGGACAGCATGCGCTTGCCGGGGGCGACGGCATTGGCCTTGCCCTGTACCAGGCCGTAGACGTTGGGCTTGCCCGGACGGGTGGCGAAATCGTCCATCTCGTCATTCAGCAGGATGCCGGTGGCGGGGGATACATAGCCCGAACCGAATCCGTAGTTGATCGACAGGGTGGCCGACACCATGTTGCCCTGACGGTCAATGATGCTGAAGTGCGTGGTGTTATGGCCATCACCGTGGGCCGAAGCCGGCCCTCCCAGGGCGGCGACTGGGGTGGCGCGGTCCATGCGGATCGAGGCGCGCAGCCTGCGCAGGCGGGCCGGGTTCAACAGGTTCGGAATATGCACGAAGGCGGGATCGCCGAGATCAGCATTGCGGTCGCGATAGGCGCGTTTCATGGTCTCGATCAGCAGATGGTCGCGATCCACGGTATCCATCGTTTTCAGATCGTCGTGCCGCAGCATGCCGAAGATCTCCGCCAGAACCTGTCCGCCCGAAGAGGGCAGTGAGGCGGCGACGATATGGTAGCCGTGCCAGTTGAACTGCATGGGTCGTCGCTCGATGGCCCGGTAGGCGGCGAGATCGGAGAGACGAATCAGGCCGCCGTCGCGCTTCATGTCGGCAACCAGCCGTCCCGCGGTCTGGCCGCGGTAGAAATCCCGCGATCCCAGCCGGGCGAATCGCGACAGGGTGTAGGCCAGGGACGGCTGGCGGATCAGGCTTCCCAGTGCCGGTACCTGCCCATGATCGAGATAGATGCGGGCGGCGGCGGAGCGGCGCAACACATCGCGCCGCCAAGTGGCCAGGCGGTGGTAACGCGCGGTGACGGGGAAGCCGTCCTTGGCCAGGCGGATGGCGGCCGCCGCATCCTTCCGACGTCCAAGGCGGCCGTAGCGAGAGATCAGGTGGTCGATGCCGGCCAGCAGGCCCGGCACGCCGGCGGCTTGCGGGCCGTCAATACTCGACTGTGTTTGATAGATTTCGCCATGGCCTGCCAGCCGTGGTGAGGTCTCGCGTGCGTCGATCATCACGTAGCGTTTCTGCTTGGCGATGTACAGCAGGAAGAAACCGCCGCCACCGATGCCGGATGATTCGGGTTCGACGACGCCGATGGCCAGGGCTGTGGCCGCAGCGGCATCGAAGGCGTTGCCGCCGGCATCGAGGATCGCCTTGCCTGCGGCGGCGGCCTGCGGCTCGGCGGCCACCACCATGCCGGAATCCGGTCCGCGTGCGTAAACGGCTACGGGGATGGAGACCATCAGCGCCGGGATCAAGACCAGTGGCCGCAGCCATGGTACAGATAGCCATGCGGGCTTCATAAACAGACCCCCTGTTTGGTGAGCAGGCGGCGGATGCCGGTCGGCAGCGCCACCTCGCCGAGATGGCGGAACCATTGCCCCTCGCCCTCGGGAGGAATCCGGGGCGCAGACGCATACAGATGCAGGCGCCGGTGGGTCAGCTGGTGGATATGCGCCGGTTCCTCCGCCGGAGCGGCATCAAGCTCGCTGATGGGCGGAGACCACAGTCCGGCCCAGATGCCGGGTGTTGGACGCTGCGTCAGCCAGATGCCCTTATGCCCATCCAGATGCAGATGTACCCGCCAGTGCACCGAGCGAACCGCCGGCCGCGGTTTGTCGGCGGCATCGGCCTGGCGGAAGGCCGAGGCACAGAAATCCCGTACGGGACAGGCGGCGCAGTCCGGCTGGCGCGGCTGGCAGACCAGGGCCCCGATCTCCATCATGGCCTGGTTCCACATCGCCGGGTCGGCCTGCACGGCGATTTCCGCTGCCGCCCATGCCCACAGCTGTTTATCCGTGGCAGTCGGCTGGCCGTACCAGCGGCACAGCACCCGTCTGACATTGCCATCCAGAACAGGGGCGGCGGTCCCGAAGCAGAATGACGCAATAGCGCCGGCGGTGGAGCGGCCGATGCCGGGCAGCGCCTGGATGTCCGCGCATGCCCTAGGGAATCGGCCCTGATATTGGTCGGCCATGATATGCGCAGCTTGGTGCAGCATGTGGGCGCGGCGATAATAGCCGAGCCCTTCCCACGCCTTCATCACCTCATCGCTCGTGGCTGAGGCCAGGGTGGCGATATCGGGGAAGTGCCGCATCCAGGCGATATAGCGCGGCAGCACCGTTCCCACCTGGGTCTGTTGCAGCATGATCTCGGATATCCATATGGCATAGGGATCGTGGTGGTGCCGCCAGGGAAGATCGCGGGCATGCCGTGCATACCAGGCGATCAACGCTTCGGCCCTGGCCCTAGTAGGAGGCATGGAACACAAAGCGGTCATTCACGATCTCAAAGGTCAGGTAGAAACTGACCTGGTCCAGTCCCCAGGAACTGGGCAGCGGTTTGAAGGGCGCAGCGGCATGCACGGCGGCCACGGCGCTATCGTTAAGCTGCGGGATCGGACTCGGCCTCAGGATCTCCAGGCCACCGAGATCACCGTTGTCTTCGATGGTCACCTTCATCAGCACCTTGCGGTCGTCTGCCGAATAGGCGCCATAATTGGCCTGGCCCGGCTGCCATTGGTTTTCCAGCGCCTGCACCAGGGAATGGGCGTATGGCGCATATTTGACCTGACGCGTGTTGATCGGGATATCCGCCGACTTGTTCAGCATATCCTTCAGGCGCCGCTCGCGTTCAAAATCGCGCGACAGTTCAGCCAGGGCCATGCTCGACGGCATCAGGTTGGATATGGGGATTTTTGGCACCGGCGGATGCTTCGGCTCCGGTTTCTTTGGGACCAGCCTGTTCTTGGGTGTCGTATTGTTGAGTGCCAGATCGCGACGGGTCAGTGTGCGCGTGCGCTTCTGTGGTATTGGCTCGGGCAGCGGAGGAGGCGTGTGTGGTGCGGTCGGTGGTGCCGGCCTTGGCCCCGGCTGCCGGTTGCCGATGATCGGGCTGCGGGCGGCGCGGCTCAGGTTGTCCTTGGCATTGCGGCTGGAGCCGATGGCATTGCGGTTGGAGATCGCACGCGCGTTCTTCGGCGGGGCCTTGAGGCTGAGCGTGTTCGGCAGCATCACCACATCCATCACCTGCGGAGGTGCCTTCTTAGGCAACGGCTTGTCATGATGGGTAAAGGCGATCAGCAGCACCAGCAGCGCATGCATGGCGATGCTGGCGCCCAGCGCCATGCCGAGGCGTCGGCGTTCCAGAGCGGGATTCTCGTCGATCACGGGCGCATCCTAGCGCAAAGGTAAGCGGCCAGCGCCCCGTTGATCCAGCCGGTGATGGTGGACAGCAGCAGCATGGGCGGAAGCAAGTGATACAGCGCAGGCTGCTGGATATAGAAATGCTCCACCACCACGAATTGCGCCACCATGTGTGCCATGGCCCCGAGCAGGCTGATGCCGACCAGGCTGACGCCCGGCAGCCAACGCCAGGCGGCAAGGATCACGGAGGTTGCGGCGATGGTGCCGCTGAGGCTGAGGAAAAAGGTTGGCGTCAGCAGGGTGCCGATGAACATGCTGCCCAGCAATACGCGTCCGAGGGCCAGTGAGATGGCTGCCCGGGGACCGAGCATGACCAACGTCACCAGGGTGACGATGTTGGCCAGTCCGGGCTTGAACCACGGGCCAAGGTTGGGCAGGGCCGATTCGAACACGTGCAGAGCGATGGCTGCCAGCAGCAGCGACAGCCAGCGGGCCTGCGCATGCAGGTCGTCGAGGATCGGGCGCTCGAGGGTAAGTTCCTTCATCGGATTACTGCACGATGCCGTCATAGCCCTTCGTGTTCGGACCTCCGCCACGAATGCTGACCAGGATGCGGTTGGGCACGCAGGCGATGATATCGCCCGGTTGATGTTTGGTACCGGCCAGGATGCATTGCTTGCCCGTACACGGGCTGCTTTCGAAATGCACGCCGTGTGTATCGATGACGATGTCCGAAATTCCGAGATCACCCTTCGCGAGCACGTGGATCGGCGCTCCCTGGGTCGGAATGGGGTATTCGGCGAGCAGATGCTTGCTGTGATAGATCATCACCATCGGCGGTCCGGCTACGGCATCCTGGTGCAGCCACAGCCACAGAGCGATGATGCATGCCAGACCGGCGACCAGCAGCAGGCGGTCGATGCGGTTGCCGGTCAGCAGTCGGCGCAGGTCTTGGCGTGCGGGTGCTGCAGTGGCTAGGCTGGGCATAGTCGCAGTGTAACAGCAGACGGCCCGCGGGCGCCATGCCCGGCGAGGCCCAGGAGGAAGCGATGCGTGTGGTCATTACGGGAGCGAATCGGGGCATCGGCCTCGGCTTTGTGCAGCATTACCTGGAGCAGGGAGACGAGGTATGGGCGGGATATCGCCGCGATGACGGCGGCCTGTCCGGCATCGATGATCCGCGATTGCATCCGGTATGCCTGGATGTAACCGGGAATCTCGATGCCGCCCTGTCCGAGCTGCCGGACAGTATCGATCTGTTGATCAACAATGCCGGCATTTATGGTTCGGGTGCGCAGTCGCTGCAGGCGGTGACCCCGGAGAGCATGCGCCAGGTGTTCGAGGTGAATTGCATCGGTCCCTTGCGCGTGGTGCAGGCCTTGCGGGAGCGGGTGGGTGCCGCCAGGGGCGTGATCGCCAACATCAGCTCCAAAATGGGTTCGATCGGCGACAACACCAGCGGCGGCTACTATGCCTATCGGGCGGCCAAGGCGGCACTGGTGATGGTATCGCGATCGATGGCCATCGACCTGGCGACGGCTGGGGTACGCGTGATTACGCTGCATCCGGGCTGGGTGAAGACGGACATGGGCGGCCAGTCCGCCCTGATCGAGGTGTCCGATTCGGTCAGGGGCATGGCCCGGGTTCTGGCGCACGTCGATGATTACGAGCCGGGGGCCTTTGTCGCCTTCGACGGCAAACCGATTCCCTACTGAACGCGCATCAGCTGGCTTGCCGCGCTTCGCTAACCGGGGCGGCACTCACGGCTGCTGACAGCTGCTGCATCCGGGCCGGTTCCGGCCACAGGCGGCTGATCACTACCTGCAGTTTTTCCCGGTCACCGCTGGTCCAGAAATCGGTAAGGCCGACCTGGGTGGGAGTGGCCAGAAGCCCGCCCTGTTCCAGACGATGGCTGAGGTGGCGAGCCACGGCAGCGCCGGTATCGATCAGGGCGATCTGTGGCCCGACGATGTCGGCGATCAGCACTTTCAGGAAGGGGTAATGCGTGCAGCCGAGGATGATGGTGTCCACTCCGGCATGTGTGAGTGGCGCGAGGTAACGCTTTAGCAGGTCGCGGGTGGCCTGGCTGTCGGTTTCACCCCGTTCGACCTGCTCCACCAGGCCATGACAGGACTGGGTATGCACCTCCATACCGTCGGCGAACCGGCTGAGCAGGGCTGCGAAGCGGGCGCTTTTCAGCGTTCCCTCGGTGGCCAGTATCCCGATCTTGCGGTTGTGGCTGGCAGCCGCCGCCGGTTTGACGGCCGGCTCCATGCCGATGACCGGTAGGGATAAGCGTCTGCGCAGCAACTCGGCGGCGGCGGCGGTAGCGGTATTGCAGGCCACGACGATAGCCTTGGCCTGTTGCCGGCACAGGAACTCGGCGAGAGCGAGCGCCCTTTCTCGAATGAATGCCTGCGACTTGTTGCCGTACGGCACATGCCGGGAATCGGCGATGTAGATCAGGCGTTCATGCGGCAACTGGGCGCGGATTTCACGCAATACGGACAGGCCGCCGACACCGGAATCAAATACGCCAATCGGAGCATTTTCTGGCATGGCGGGAATCTAGGGCCTGCGGGCACAAAAGGCGAACGGGCTGATGTCAGGCGATGCGCACCGGCTCCGGATCGGAGGATACCAGTGTGTCGCGCCATCCGGACAGGGTGGCGAGCAGCGACGAGGCATCGGTGACCGCTGGCTCGCAGGTGGTACCGGTGCATAGCGAGGCGCCGGCCGGCCCTGAATCCGGGAAATCCAACGTCAGCAGTGGATACAATCCGGACCAGAAGATGTGTGCCAGTTGCCCGTCGTCATCATCCTTGAGCTGCAAATGAGGTGTGCCGGTGGCGAGTGCCAGCCTCGCCAAGGTCAACATCGGCACCGATCCTGGGGCCTGCACCAAATTCGGGGCCAGGGCGCGGCAGATACCCTCGGCCCGCTGCCGCCAGCGCTCTTCCGAACTCAGGCCGTACAGGGCCACACACAGGCGGGCGGCCATGCCATTGGCGGACGGTGCCACGTTGTCGAACACCGGCACCGGCCGTTGCAGCGGCACCTTTTCGTCGGCCGGGGTCATGGCCAGCGCTCCGCCTTCGAGGACGAAATCATCGAACAGGCGGTCGGCAATGCGCACAGCATCTGCGAGCCAGTGCGCCTCTCCGGTCGTCTGGTACAGCAGCAGCAGGGCCCAGGCCAGTTCGGTCGCATCGCCGGCAAAGCGCTCCTTTTCCCGTCGGCCCTGATGCTGGCAATGCAGCACGCGTCCGTCGGCATCGACCATGCCGTCCAGCAGCACCTTGGCGTTGTCACAGGCCATGGCGAGCAGCTCCGGCATGGCCAGGCGCCGCCCGGCCTCGGCCAGGCCTGCAATGGTTAGGGCATTCCAGTCCGTCAGAAGCTTGGTGTCCGTTTCCGGGCGCACCCGCTGGTTGCGGGCCTCGTTCAGGGTCTTGCGGATGGCGGCCAGGCGCTGTTCATCGGTTCCCGGCTCATCGCCGGCCTGGCGGTGCGGGATATTGCGTCCCTCGAAATTGCCGTCTTCACTGATGCCGTAGCTGTGTGCGAACAGTTCCAGATCCTCCGGGGAAAGCACCTGCTTCAGCTCGTCCAGCGTCCATGTATGGAAGACGCCCTCCTGATGGTCGGCATCGGCGTCCTGGGCCGCGTAGAACAGGCCGGTATCCGGATCGCGCATCTCCTCCCGCAGCCAGGATACAGTGTCGCGGATAACCCGGAGGTAGACCGGATGCGGGCGGGAGAGCTGGGCCCTGGCATACAGCCCCAGCATCTGGGCATTGTCGTAAAGCATTTTCTCGAAGTGCGGCACCAGCCATTCGGCATCGGTACTGTAGCGATGGAAACCGCCACCGATTTGGTCAAAGATGCCGCCGGCCGCCATGGCGGCAAGGGTGTGATGGATGGCATCCAGGGCCTTGGCGCGGCCGGTCAGCAGGGCCAGATCCAGTATCATGGACAGCACCGGCGGTTGCGGGAACTTCGGCACAGGACCGAAACCACCGTGTTCGGCGTCATATTCGTGCATCCACATGGCCAGGGCGCCGACCGGTTCCGGCGGTGGTAGCTCGCTGGCCGGCTCGGCCACATGGCGGTCACGGATGGCCTCCGTCAGCTTCTCGGCATTTTGGCGAATCCCATGTTGGCCAGCCGTCCAGGCATGCGTCAGCGCGGTCAACAGGTGCGGGAAGGCCGGCAGTTCGTAGCGGTCGGTCGGTGGGAAATAGGTGCCTGCATAGAACGGTTCCAGATCCGGGGTCAAAAACACCGTCAGCGGCCAGCCACCATGGCCGGCCAGGGCCTGCACCGCACCCTGGTAGATGGCATCCAGGTCCGGGCGTTGTTCGCGGTCGACCTTGATGCAGACGAAATCGGCGTTCATCTGGGATGCGATGCGCGGATCCTCGAAGCATTCGCGCGCCATCACATGGCACCAGTGGCAGGTGGCATAGCCGATGGAAAGCAGGATCGGCCGGTTCAACTCCTTGGCTGCGGCCAACGCGGCATCGTCCCAAGGCTGCCAGTGCACCGGGTTGTCCTTGTGCTGGATCAGGTAGGGGCTACTGGAGCCTGCCAGCCGGTTCTGATCAATGGGCATCGTCATAGCGGGCAGCGATGCTAGCAGCGGGGGCACCTATCGTCAGCACACTAGAATTCCGGGCATCAGCTGTGCCGGGACATGCTCTCCCGCGCAGCTGTACGCGCGGCCGGTGAGATGAACCTCAGGGTTTTGCCTGCGGTGAAGATGACGGGACGACCGCCGGAATCCGGATCGTATGGATCATAGATATACACCCAGGACGGCAGGTAATGGCTCGTGTCCCGATACAGTCGGGTCATGTCCATCCCCACCTCGCCCGGCGTATCCTCGCCGTTATCCATCTCGCCATGATGGCGATGGTTCGCGTCACGCAGTACGCCGAAGCCGGCCGAGCCGCGGAAGAACCAGACCGGTCCGCCCCCGACGAATTCAGGCCCCTTATCGACAAGCACTCCGCCATCCCAACGCGAACCGTCGAGAACGTTAGAAGGCAGGTAACTGAAGGAGGAGCCGACCGTGCAATGAATACCGTTTTCTTCACAATGTCCGCCGGTGACGACGAATGAGCCGTCTGCATTCGGCTTGTCGAGCTGCACCCGAAATCCCTGCCGCGTCAAGGCCTCAGACATTGCCCGGTCGACCATGCGCTGCAGTCGCGTAGCAGCATCATACCCATTGCTCGCCTTGCGCCTCGGCATAAAGACGTAAATATGGGGCGTGGACTGATCATCGGTCAGTGATGAATCCCCGAGCAGGCCGGTTTCCACATCAATGGTGGCATCCATGCCGCTCGGATCCAGACCAGGGACAGTCTGGCCATAATTGATAATGTCATCGACGTTGGCGACGTATCGCGGATCACGATAGCCATCACGCAGTGTGCCGGCCTTGCCATCGGTCAGGCCAACAGCCAGCGCAACGTTCATCGCCTCGCTCATCGCCAGATTATGCCGATAATGCCACATGGAGAGACTTTCGGGGCTGTTCAGCGCGCATCCTGCCATGGTCAGCAGCGCAGACATCAAGATCACGTTTCTCATGCCATCCTCGCATGAATATTTATTTGTCAGGGGAATCGCCGGCCAGAATCTGGCCAAGCTACATTAAGCGGACATGAAAGCGCGATGTAACCACGGGCATGAACAGGAGAAAAATAGGTGGCCGCCCGTCGGCGGCCACCAGCGGTTCAAGAGAACCGCTTATCTCATGTATTGATTTTTAGTCGCCCTTGGCTTCGTTGTCCAGGGCGTGCTGGTAGCAGTGGGCAGCCTCCTGCCAGTCACCCTGCGATGCATGCCAGTCGCCAAGGCTTTGCCAGGCTGTCGGGCCCGGATGCAGGTTGAGCAAGGTGTTCAGATGCTCGCGGGCCATGCCGGGCAGGTTGGCGGCCTGAGCCAGCTGCGCGCGGAGCCATTGATGGGCGGCGTTCATGGAGGCGGCATCCAGACCTTCCATGCGTCGATATTGCTTCATGGCATCCTTGCTGAACAGGGGAAGCAATTCGCGGGCAACGGCCATGTCGTCATGACTTTCGACATACTGCAGCCACAGTTTCTGGGCTGCGGCATGGTCACCGGAGTGCGACATGGCCCGGCCCATGGCAATGACCACCTGCGGGTCATCCGGTACCAGGCGCAGCGCCTTGCGCAGGTGATGCATTTCCTGTTCCGGATCCGATTCGGCCAAGGCTACATAGGCGTGGGCGAGCTTCGGTTTGATCGCCGATGCCGAACGGTATCCCCGCTTCCATTGCTCCTCGAACATCTGGCAGGCGGTGGCCCACTCCCCTTCCTCTTCGGTCAGATCAGCCAGGCGCTGCAAGGCCAACGGAGCCCCCGGATGCACGGCCAGCCATGCCTCCAGATGGGCCTTACGGGCGGAAAGATCCGGTGCCGGCTGGGCGGCGGGGTCGGTGGCGATGCGGGCCGCCAGTGCCACGTGCAGGGGATCGGCATGCTGCCCCGGCAGTTCCTGATCCTTGGCGGGTATGGCCAGGATGCGCAGCATGCCCAGCGCCCAGTCCGGTATGACGCCGGTGGCCTTGCGCATGGCCTTGACGCCATGGTCATCCCGCATGTCAAGCCAGGCGGAAAGCCCATCGCGCAGCATCGCCTCCCGCCGTTTGCGGCTGCCGGCGCGCAGGCCCTGCCATACCTGTCCCGGCCCTGCGAGCAGGGCCGAGAACAAGGCGCGGATCAGCCAGAAGCCGCCGAGGATGACGAGCAGGGCCACGATGAATGCTCCCTGCCGCGCCTCGAATTCCCAGCCGAAGGCCTGGATGCGCACCATCTGGCTGGCCACCTCCGGCATCAGGGTGAGCAGGATGGTGACGGCCAGAGAGAGCAGCAGGATCAGCACCAGCCTCATGGGTTGCTCTCCAGCCACCGGTTGGCGGTTTCATGCAGGGCCGCCACGGCTTGGCGTATGGCCTTGAAATTATTTGGTAGTTCCAACTGCGCGGTTTTGCCGCCGGCTTTTGCGGAAGAGGCGTTGATCAGGATCAGTTCCGCCCGCAGCGGCTGCCAGATCTTGGTTTCCGGCCATGACTCAATGGCCATGCCACGGCGGATGCGAATCAGCTTCTGGCGCAGCACTCGGCTGCCACTGCTGCCATTGGTGGGGGCGGGGCGAAAATGGAATTGCCTGGCAAGCCATGCCAGCCAGGGATGAGCGAAATGGGGGATCAGATCCGGCCCCGACTCCGGCGCGGCCAATCTAGCAATCCACACATCGAGGCGCTGTTGCCATTGCTGGTTCTGGGTCAGGGCCTCGCGTGCGGCGGCAGTCATGGAGATGGCCTCGTTGCGCTGGTTGGCCGAAAGCACCGGCGACAGGGAGACGTCCTGCCACAGCAGGGCCAGCTGTGGCAGGCGCGTGGCCGGGTCGGCGATCAGCCTCAAGCGGCTGCGCAGGTCGAGGCGCTGTTGCGTAGCCAGGGCCTGGTGAAGCTGTTCATTGTCGCTGCGCAGTTGTTGCAGCTGATCCTGCAACTGCTGGATGGCGGCCATCAACTGCGCAGCCTGCTGTGTGCTGAGTGGTGTCGCCGACCCGGCAGGGGCGACTGGCGCCGCCTCGGTCCGTTGATTGCCGGGAGTGGTTTCAGGCTTTTTGGCTACCGGTGTCTTCGCAGGTGCGGGGACAGAAGCGGGGGATTCGCCGGTGGTCGGTGGGGCCGCATGCTCGCTCAGATGCAACATGCCAAGCACGTTCGGGTGCACGCGCTCATACCAGTAGAACAGCGCGGCCAGGCCGGCCAGCACCACCAGCATCAGCAGCAGAGCCCAAATGCGAGAACCGCGCTTCCGCGATGCCGGTTTGGCCTTCTCGCCCGCGTTGTCCGCTGGTGCGGCCTTGGACGCAGACCGGGTTTCGTCCGATTCCCTCTGCGGACTTTGTTGTTCGTCGCTCATGGATTTGGATTGTCGTTGAGCCAGCGGGCCACGTCCAGTGCATGGTAGGTCAGGATCATATCGGCGCCGGCACGCTTGAAGCCGCGCATGGTTTCGAGTACCACGCGCTGCTCATCGATCCAGCCCTTTTCGGCGGCCGCCTTGATCATCGCGTATTCCCCGGAGACGTTGTAGGCGGCCAGCGGCAGGTTGGTGACGTCGCGAACCTCGCGGATGATATCCATGTACGCCAAGGCAGGCTTGACCATCAGCATGTCGGCGCCCTCCTCGACGTCGAGAAGGGCCTCGCGCACGGCTTCGCGACGGTTGCCGGGATCCATCTGGTAGCTGGCGCGATCCCCGAAGGCTGGGGCGGAATCCGCGGCGTCGCGGAATGGGCCGAAATAGGCCGAGGCATACTTGACGGCGTAGGACATGATTGGAATCTGCTCAAAGCCGGCTCCGTCGAGGCCGGCGCGGATGGCGGCGACCATGCCGTCCATCATGCCGGACGGGGCGATGATGTCGATGCCGGCCTCGGCGTAAGATACGGCCTCCTTCTGCAGGTTTTCCAGGGTGGCATCGTTATCCACGTCCTGGCCATGCAGCACGCCGCAATGGCCATGTTCGGTATATTCGCAGAAGCAGCTGTCGGCAATCACGCATAGCTCGGGTACGGCCTGTTTGGCCTCGTGGACGGCGCGCTGCACGATGCCGTCCGGATTCCAGGCCTCGCTGCCGATGGCATCCTTGTGTGCCGGGATGCCGAACAGGATGATGGCCGGGATGCCGAGCGCATGTGCCTCCCTTGCAGCCTCGGCCACTTCACTGACGGGCAGTCGCCAGACACCGGGCATGCTGCCCACCGGCCGACGTTCATTCAGTGTTTCATCGACGAACAGCGGGTAGATCAAATCGGCCGGTGAAAGCCGGGTTTCGCTTACCATGCGCCGCAGCGTGGCGTTTCTGCGCAGCCGGCGGGGCCGGTAGATCAGGTCGGGCAGGGACATGGCTTACTCCGTGGGCGTCAGGTAATGCTTCGCCAGCGCATCCAGCATGGCCGGAAAGCTAGCGTCGCTGGCTACAACTTGCACCCCCAGTCCGAGCTTTTCCGCTGCGCTGGCCACCCCAGGGCTGATGGCGACGACGAGCGGCCGGGAGGCGAGGGTGGCATCTCCGATGCGTTGGAGATAATAGGCCGCCGTCTTCGTGCTACCGAGCAGTACGGCATCGATGCGACCCATGCGCAGGGCCTGGATGACGGACGAGGCATCATCGGTGGGAAAAACGGTGCGGTAGGCATGAACCGTGGTGACGACGATGCCTTGCTGGTGCAGCCAGTCAGCCAGTGTGTCGCGTCCCTCCTCGGCCCGGAACAGCAACAGTTTTCCCGGCAGGCCGTGATGGCGGTAGGCGCTGACCAGGCCGTCCTGCGAGGCAGGTTCGGCAATGATGGTGGCATGCCAGCCTTGGGCGGCCATCGCCGACGCCGTTTTTTCGCCGACTGCGGCCAGCCGATGGCTGCCCAGCAGGGCATGCTCGGATGGGCTCAGGACTTGGGTGGCGCAGCGCACGCCATTGGAGCTGGTAAAGGCGATATCGATCGTCGCGTCCGCCAGAAGCGCAGCGGTGGCCTGTATCGGCTTCGGCAGGCATTCGACGGCCAGGCAGGGGAACAGCACCGCCTCACCGCCACGTGCCCGGATCATGTCCGCGGTTTGTGTGGCTTGTCCTGCTGAGCGGGTGACCAGGATGCGGCGGCCGGAAAGCGGGGATGCGGTCGGGTTGTCCATAGCCCCATCCTGCAGTTTCGCAAGAAGCCTGCCAATGTATGTGCAAATGCTTGCCGTCGGGGCGAGATTATGGTGGCATATTAATATATATGGCGAAGCTTCCCGACCGACAAGACGCGAAAAAGCTGCTGAAGGACATCTTCGGTTACGATGAATTCCGGCCGATGCAGGAGGAGATCATCGCCACCCTGCTGGATGGCAAGGATGCGTTTGTGCTGATGCCGACCGGCGGCGGCAAATCCCTGTGCTACCAGATTCCGGCCATCCTGCGCCCGGGTACCGGCATCATCGTTTCTCCATTGATCTCCCTGATGAAGGATCAGGTGGATACGCTGACACGCTGCGGTGTGCGCGCGGCCTTTTACAACTCGTCGCTGAAGGCTGCTGAATCCAAGGAGGTGCTGGCACAGTTCGAGGCGGGGGCACTGGATCTGCTGTATGTGGCGCCGGAACGCCTGCTGTCCAAGGCCTTTTTGGCCCGCCTGGAACGGGTGAAGTTGTCGATGTTTGCCATTGACGAGGCGCATTGTGTGTCGCAATGGGGGCATGATTTCCGTCCCGAATACGTCAAGCTCGGTATGCTGCGCGAGCATTTTCCAAAGGTGCCCATGCTGGCGCTGACGGCCACCGCGGACACCCATACGCGCGAGGATGTGGTGGAAAGGCTGCAGCTGCGCGAACCCCATTGGTTCACGTCCAGCTTCGATCGTCCGAACATCCGCTACCTGGTGGCAGAGAAGCGCCAGCCGTTGACGCAGATTCTGCAGTTTCTCGAGGACTGGGAGAGCGCCTCAGGCATCATTTACTGCCTGTCGCGCAAGCGGGTGGAGGATCTGGCTGTCAATCTGCAGCGCCAGGGCTATCGTGCCGCCGCCTATCACGCAGGGCTTCCGGCGCGGCAGCGGGAACGGGTACAGGACGATTTTCTGCGAGACCGCACCAAGATCATCGTGGCCACGATCGCCTTCGGTATGGGTGTCGACAAGCCGAACGTGCGCTATGTGGTGCACCACGATCTGCCCAAGAGCATCGAAAGCTATTACCAGGAGACCGGGCGGGCCGGGCGTGATGGCATGGAGTCCGAGGCCCTGCTGCTCTACGGCTCGGGTGACGTGAATCTGGTGCGACGCCTGATCGAGAATGTCGAGAATCCGGATCAGCGCCGGGTGGAGGTGCACAAGCTGAACAGCATGGTGGGTCTGGCCGAGGCCCTGACCTGCAGGCGCAAGGTGCTGCTCGGCTATTTCGGCGAGGATCTTCCGGAGCCCTGTAACAACTGCGACATTTGCCTGGATCCGCCGGAGACCTATGACGGCACCCGACTGGCGCAACTGGCCCTGGCCTGCGTGCAGGAGTTGAACGGTGATTACGGCATGGGCTACGTCATCGATGTGCTGCGCGGGGTGAACAGCGCCCGGGTGAGGGAAAACGGCCACGACAAGTGTACATCCTTTGGCGAGGGTAGCGACCAAAATGCGGATGAATGGACCTCGGTGCTGCGTCAACTGGTTCACCATGGCTACATGCATCAGAACGTCAGCCGCAAGGCGGCGCTGATGCCTTCGGAGAAGGCCGATGCGCTTGTCACGGGTCAGGAAATGGTGATGCTGGCCAAGTACAAGCCCGGTATCAAACGCCAGCTGAAGCGTTTGAGCGGCAGTCGGGACGAGGCGCTTTTCGGATGGCTGGTCGGCCTGCGCCAGACGCTGGCGGATGCCGAGGGCACCGCACCGCACGTGCTATTCAGTGATGCCACGCTGAGCGAGATGAGCCAACGCAAGCCGGTCGATCTGGAATCCCTGGCCAGGGTCAGTGGCGTAGGCAAGCACAAGCTCGAAACCTATGGGCAGGACCTGATCGAGGCTGTGCGTCAGCACCTGGCCAGTCAGTCCGACAAGGCCGATGCCTCCGGCGACGGTCGCCCCAAACTGATGGCCAAAGGCCCGGCGGCCAATGACAGCCAGCTGCATACCCTGGCGCTCTACAAGAACTTGGGTCAGGTGGGCCAGATTGCGGTCCAGCAGGGTGTCAGCGAGAAAACCGTGCTCGGCCATTTCATCGCCCTGATCCGGGCAGGGCACTATATCGACGTACCCGATCTGTTCGGAGGGATGTTCGAGCAACTGATGGCCGATTTGGATCAAGCCGACCCGTATGCTTCCCTGTCGGAGGTGAAACGGGATCTTTCCATTGATATCTCCAACGAGGAGTTCCGGCTACTGCTGGCTTGGCGGGAAGCCATCGGCGTTGCCTGAAGCCTGTCGTTTTTTTCATGTTTATCGTCCACGCGAGTATTGCCGCTGCCGATGTCGGGTCATATCCTGCAAGGCAATGGGCCGCTTCAGACGGTCTGCCTGCGGAGGGATGGTATGGGTGAATGGATATCACTGACCGCTGCCGACGGTCATCAGCTTGCCGCTTGGCGGCAGATGCCCGCGTCCAAACCCAAGGGTGGGTTGGTGCTGGTGCAGGAAGCGTTCGGGGTCAACCATCACATACGCGAGGTGGCGGAACGTTTTGCTGCGCTCGGCTACGAGGTCGTGGCTCCAGCCATGTACGACCGCTATGAGCGTGGCTTCGAGGTCGGTTACAGTCAGGAGGACATCGCGCAAGGAATCGCGATAGTGCGCCAGATGGATTGGGACAAGGCGCTGCTCGATATCGAGGCTGCCCGCATCGCGTTGTCGGTGTCTTTGTCCGATACCTTGGCGGACGCAAAGAAGAGAATCGGCATCGTCGGCTATTGCTTTGGTGGCAGCATGGCATGGCTGGCCGCTGGTCGCCTGCGGTTTGCAGCTGCCGTGGTCTATTACGGCAGCCGCATCCCCGATCCTTCCGGAAGGGTGCCGCGTTGCCCGCTGATCGCACATTTCGGCCGCCAGGACAAGAGCATTCCCGTGGAACGCGTGGAGGAAATGATCAAGGCGTATCCGGATATTCCGGTCTATCTGTACGATGCCGGCCACGGATTCGCGTGCGATGAGCGCGCCTCGTTCGACCAGGCCGCCCGTGACCTGGCCTGGCAGCGGACGGTCGATTTTTTGCAAGTCCATCTGGGGTAAGCCGGGCTCATGGCGCCTGCCTGGCATTGCGTCGCGGCAGTGAATGGGTACGTTGTGCATCCCTTGTCCGGCCGTCGAAGCGTGGCAAAGCATGGCGATGCCCGGTTGTGGATTGGCCTGAAATGCGAGGAAACGCGGACGATTGCAGCTTGTTGCTGGCTGCCGACACTGAGGTGATGATGAAACGGATTGCGATAGGCTCGGCGTTGCTTGCCGTCATCCTGTGCTGCCAAGTGCCGGTTGCCCTTGCCGACATGACACAGAGCCAGGCGAGGCACCTGGAAATGCAGGCAGAACAGGGGGATGCCGAGGCTCTGCATACGCTGCGTCAACGGGCTTCAGCAGGTGATGCCGTGGCTCAGAACTTTCTGGGCGATTTCTACAAGCATGGCCAGGGCGTGAAACGGGATTACTCCACCGCCGCCGCATGGTATCAAAAGGCGGCTACCCAAGGTTATGCCCTGGCCCAGTCGAATCTGGGTTTTCTGTACTATGAGGGGCGCGGTGTGTCCCAGGACTATGCCAAGGCGGCAGAGTGGTGGAAGAAGGCGGCCAAGCAGGGGGACATGCTGTCCCAGTCGAACCTGGGGGTTCTCTATTACAAGGGACAGGGCGTGGCGCAGGATTACGGCAAGGCCGCCCAGTTGTGGCTGAAGGCGGCCGATCAGGGGGATGGCTCATCCCAGTACAATATGGGCTATGCCTATTACAAGGGACAGGGTGTGCCGCAGGATTTTGTCGAAGCCTACAAATGGTTGACCCTAGCCGCCTCCAGCCGGTCGCGGAAGGGTATCCGTGATGCTGCCCTGGCCACCCGGGAGGTGGTGGCGGGAGCGATGACGAACGAACAGATCTCGAATGCGCAACAATTGACAAAGAATTGGAAGCCGAAGCAATAATCCATGCCTCACATATTGTGATATATATCACATCTAGCAGGGTTTTAGCCTTTATCGTGATCGCGTGCACATTTTTGTAAGGGATAATACCTATTAATTTGTGCTAGGCCTCATTTCCGGCAGGAAGAGGCAAAGGAGATTATCTGGAATGGTACCGGTCGCGGACATGAAGCCTGTGTGGGTCACTTTGATCATCGCCACGGCGCTGATGCTGTCGGCCCGTACCGCTTTTGCCGAAACGCCGGCGAAGGTTCCGTCTGTGACGGCAGCGACCAATGGCGGCTCGGACCAGCTCGGGACCACCGAGCATGCACCCGACATCAGAGGACCGGAGGTCATTGATCCGGACATCCAGGATGTCGAGGTGGAGATACGGGTACCCGAGGTCGAGGCCCCGGATGTGCAAGTGCCGGAGGTCGAGACCCCTGAAGTGCAAGTGCCTGAGATGAATCTGCCGGAGGTCGAGATTCCAGAGTCGCACTAAGGTGCACATTAATTCGTAAAACGGCGCCCTTTCTGGTATCAGGAAGGGCGCTTTTGCAGGTTAAGGAGCCTGTCTTTTGGCGCTGGCTTGCTCGGCCTTGGATATCCCCAGCAGGTAATCGTCGAGCAGGCCGGCGGGGAAGACGCGTCATCGGAATGCGTATGTCTCCATTTCAGGTTTCTGCCGCTGATGCGCATGGATGATCGTCCCGAACAAGCGCCCGGCGGACAAATCCGGCTACAATAGTGGAACGGCCATATTAGGGCTGTAGCGAGGGAAGCGATGCGTGCTTACTTGCAGATCACCGGGTTCATTTTCGGTGTGGTGATGCTGGGCCATGTCCTCAGACTGATCCTACACTGGCAGGTGCAGTTGGCAGGATGGACGGTACCGATGTGGCTGTCGTGGGTGGCAATTCCCCTGGCAGGGACGCTATGTGTCTGGGCGTTCCGCCTTGCCGGAAACGCTAGACGCTGAGTTCGGCATGCGCGCCATGGTGCTGGAAGCCCCCGGCAAGGCCTTGCACTTGTGCGAGATGCCGCAACCGGCGTGCGGTCCCGAGGATGTGCTGCTGAAGGTCGCTGCCTGCGGCGTGTGCCGTACCGATCTGCACATCCTGGATGGCGATCTGCCCGATCCGACATTACCTCTGGTGCCCGGGCATGAGATCGTCGGCTCCGTGGTTGCCAAGGGCGAGCGCGTCGAAGGCTTTGAGCCCGGGCAAAGGTTGGGGGTACCGTGGCTGGGCCGTACCTGCGGGCACTGCCGCTACTGCACCAGCGGACACGAGAATCTCTGTGACCATGCCGGGTTCACCGGCTATACGATCAACGGCGGTTATGCCGAATATGCCGTGGCCGATTCCCGATATTGCTTTCCGATCCCGGAGGCGTATGCCGATGCCCAGGCTGCACCCCTGCTGTGCGCGGGCTTGATCGGTTACCGATCTCTGGTCGCCGCTGGCGATGGCCAAAGGCTCGGCATTTACGGGTTTGGGGCGGCGGCGCATATCATCGCCCAGTTGGCCCGTTGGCAGGGGCGGACGGTCTACGCCTTCACCAGGCCTGGGGATGCGGCAGGGCAGCGCTTCGCAAAAGGGCTTGGCGCTGCCTGGGCAGGCGATTCCACCATGGCGCCACCTGACGAGATGGATGCAGCAATCATCTTTGCACCCGTCGGAGCCCTGGTACCGGAGGCGCTCAGGCGCGTCGCCAAGGGAGGCACGGTTGTCTGTGCCGGCATCCACATGAGCGATGTGCCAGGCTTCCCTTATTCCATCCTGTGGGGTGAACGCAGCATCCGCTCCGTTGCCAACCTGACCCGCCGGGATGGGGAGGACTTTCTCGCCATCGCTCCCAAAGCCGGTATCCGTACCGAGGTTGAGACCTTCCGGCTCGAGCAGGCGAATGAAGCCCTCGCCCGCCTGAGGGAAGGGCGCATACGCGGTGCGGCGGTGCTGGCCATATCTTAGAAAATCGTCGCATGCATAGAGCTGCCCACACGTAGTAGAAACAAGTCGGCCCTGTGATCCGTTTCACAGCATCGAATCGTCTTGCCGTTAACATGGATACATGGATGCGGTGCTGTACAAGCCCGTGGGAGGCATCGACTATGGCCGCCTGTTGGCACAGGCGGGGCGCTTTTTCGTCCGGCGCATCCTTTTCCCCCTCTTGCTGTCCCTGCTGGTTTCCGGCTTTTCGGCCACGGCCGTGGCCGGTGGCTTCAGGACCAATGTCCACCACGTGCGGCAGGTGTTGCTTGCCAAGTTCAGCCATTGGCGGGGGACGCCCTACCGATACGGTGGTATGAGCCATCACGGCATTGACTGCTCCGGATTTGTGCATGTGATCTACAGGCAAGCGCTGGGCATCGACGTGCCGCGCAGCACCGAGCTGCTGTCCCGCCTCCGTCATCGCGTTTCGCGCCATCATTTGATCGCCGGCGATTTGATCCTGTTTCGTATCAATCACCATACACTGCATGCCGGCATCTACATTGGCCAAGGACAGTTCATCCATGCCTCGAAATCACGTGGCGTGATGCTTTCCAGCCTGCATAATCCCTACTGGAAAGAGACCTTCAGCAAGGCGGTGCGTGTCATCGGGTTGCGCATCTGACCTGTTCTGTCGATGGAGCCCATATCGACCCCTGCATACAAAGGCTGGCCACACTAAATCTGCAAAATGCTTCGGCACAGATACCGGAGAGTGGAGTCCCTGATTCCTGAGCCGCTTCCGAGAATTGGAGCATACCAATTGAAACCGCTTGGGGCTTGTGCTGCACTGTGGAATGGATAGCACAGATCGCGAGCCCGATGCCATTGGTCGCCACCCGGGATTGCGCTGTCCGATCATTGCTGTGATGGATGGATGCCATGCCTAATTTCAACGCTGTGCCCCCGTTGTTGATCCATTTCCTGCTCGCAGCGCTGTTCAGCTTCGTCATCGGCCTGGAATTCCACGCCTATCAGCAGGTCAATCGTCACCATATCGGCTTCGGTACCACCCGGACGTTCACGATGATCGGGGTCTTCGGGTTCACGCTGTATACGCTGGATTCGCACGGCATCCTTTATGCCATCGGCCTTGCGGTGCTGGCTGCCTTCCTGCTCTTCTATTACACGCAGCGGATCCGTGAGGACAGCTTCTCACTGATTGCCCCACTGCTGGCGTTGCTGACCTATGTATTGGGGGCGGCCGCCAGTGTGCTGCCGGGATGGTTCCTGATCCTGTTCGTCGTAACCATGCTGCTGCTGCTCAGCGAAAAGCAGGGTATCCGCCATCTCTCCGACTCCTTCCAGGATAAGGAAATGCTCACCCTGGGGAAATTCCTGATCATGGCCGGCGTCGTATTGCCCCTGCTGCCAGATCGGCAGATCGCATCGTTCATCACCGTCACCTACTATCAGGTTTGGCTGGCCATCCTCGTCGTTTCCTCGATCTCCTATCTCAGCTACCTGGCCCAGACCTATTTCTTCAAGCAGCGTGGCTTTTTGCTGACCGGCCTGCTCGGTGGGCTATATTCCAGCACCGCCGCGACCGTGGTCATCGCCAGGCGCGCCGGAGAGGGCGCGGAGTGCAGCGGTGCCGTGTCATCAGCATTGATCCTGGCCACCGCCATGATGTACCTACGGCTTCTGGCGTTGATCTTTGTGCTCGGCGGCATGGTTGATTTCATGCATCTGCTCGGCCCGTTCGCCGTCTTTGCCATCGTCTCGATCATCGCCGCCCTGGTGCTGCGCCGCCGGCATGGCAAGGCCGAAGCCGGTAGCGGGGAGAATGTTCCGGTCAAGCATCCGCTCGAGTTCGGGGCCGCTTTCGTGTTCGCCATGCTTTTCGTCGCCTTCACCGCCATCACCCATTACGTGGTCGGCGATTTCGGCACCAGCGGCCTGCATGTGCTCGCCTTCGCCGTGGGCATGACCGATATCGATCCCTTCATCCTGTCGCTGCTCGCTGGCAAGTTCCATGTTTCGGCGAGTGCCATCATTGGCGCCATCGTCATCGCTTCCGGCAGCAACAACCTGTTGAAGGCGGGCTATGCCGTCGCCTTGGGGCGCAACCGCGCCGTCTATCCGGCAGCCATCTGGTTGGTATTGCTATTCCTTGCCTCGCTTGCTTATGCCTGGTGGATGTGACGAAGGCGCTACACGGCTGGTGATGGCGTATTTTTGTCCGGACCTGTCGCGGCAGGTACCGACCACCGTCGTGCCCTGATAGTTGTAGTGGCAATCCAGCCTATCCCCGTCCTTGGCGATCAGCATGGCCCGGCCAGTATTTCCGGGATTGTAGGTCTGGATGGTGCCGAAGCCGGGATACATGAAGGGACCATATCCATACATGAATGGGCCGTATCCGTACATGAACGGCCCAAAGGTGGTGACGAAGCCAGTGGACGACGAGGCGTTGTCGACATAGTGGCCTCGGTAGGTCTTGCCAGCGATTGTTACCTGCATCGTCGCATGGTCGCGATCGATGCGCACGGGCCATTGCCGGCCACCGGGGTCGGTGATGACGAGATGTTCAGTGGCGCAGGCGCTAAGCGCCAAGGCAGTGAGGATCAGCATCGCAACATATCGCATGGCCTTCCCCTTGAGCGTGTGGCTTCGCATCGGGCGGAGAAACGAATGCCATTGTAGGTGCTCGCCGGCACTGTACAAATGACAGGAGAGGGGGAGATGCTCGCAGGTCCGCGCACTTTCTGCGCCCCGTGTCCGTGGCCTGGAACCGCGCAGCGAAGAATATGGAGATGGGTCTGGTCAGCCTCTACGTCAACAGAGCGTGAGGTGAGGGATGCAGCAGCGGCACCGCAGTCGGTGCCAACAGATAGCGGGCTTTCGCCCGCAATTCACCTTTTGATTACCTTGAATCAGCGCGGCGGAGTTCGTCACTCCAAAGCAAGAGGTCATCCATTGTCTTGATCGTTTTGATCGGCGCGTGGTCAACGCCGTTACGGATGACAACGCAGCGGCCGGCGCGGACGGTCTCTTTGGCAAGGGCTACGACCGCTTCAATGACTCCCGGGTAGCCCATCGCCTTTGCATCGGCGATATCGTGTGTGTTCATGGCAAGGTTCATCTGTTCTGTCATGCCGTTCTCCCGTTCATCGACACGGGTGGCGAATGCACAACCCCGCATCTGAATTTGGATGCGAAAACTGGGAGTTGTGCGTGATTTCATGCTGAAGCCGACATTACGGATCGATAATCCGGGGCCACGGAGGAAAATGAAAAAGGGCCTACTTGCGTAAGCCCTTGGGGTTGATGGAGCCCATGAGGGCGAGCACAAGTAGACCTGTGGCAATGATCCGCAGCATGACCCCTCCCACAAACTACTTTTCCTGCAATGCGGCGAGTATAGCTGAGAGCCTGGGTATTTCGGTGGATAGAGATCATGTTTTGAGATTTCGCTGAACTAAGTCATAAAGTCATACGTAATTATACTTAGAGAATAATTCTTACTTTTAGATTATATATACCTCTTGCCTACGCTGAGGAACTGAAGCCTAGTAGAGCGAGGTGGTGATGGAACACCAAAAAAGCGGGGGGAATCGCCGGGATTACGAGCGCTTTGCCGTGGGCTTCAAGGTTAGCATCTTTGATATGCGCGAACCCGGCCAGCAGTTACTTGAGGAATCGGTGTTGAAGGATGTTTCCGGCGGTGGGGTGGGCTTCCTGAGCCGTTCGCCTGGCTTGTACCACCCCGGCCAGCGGCTTCGTATAAGCATTATCCTGCCCGGAACTGACGTGCTCGATGCACGACTGGAGGGCAATGCTACCGTGGCATGGGTAGACGAAGAACGCTCCGATACAAAGGGCGTGTCTGTCGGCATATCCGTGGATGATTTGCTGGACTTCGGCCGCACTACGCGCTCGGCTACGGATGATCAGGGTACCGGCGCATGATCTTGAGCGAAGAGGGCGCCGACACTCGCCAGATTATCTATTATGCCTTCTGCCTGATGGGGCTAATCCCTTACATGCTTGCCGTTTACGTTGTGGTGGATATGCATATTCCCCCCATTAGCCAGGGGATGATGCTGGTGGCCTTGACTGTCTTCCTGTGTCATCTGCTCGGTCTTGTATTGCTCAGGCGCAATGGCGACAAGCTGGTCGAACTCTGGGCCAGGGTTACCAGAGCCACGACCTTCAAGACACTGGGAACCATTGATATCCCGGGTCGTAAGTCGAAGGAGTTGGCCGGGCTGGAGCACGCATTCAATGCCATGTTTGGCGAAACGGAAAGTCTGCGGCGCAATTTTCGTGAGATGACCACAAAGATGATGCTCTATGCCAAGGATATCGAGGGTTATCAGCAGCGCTTGCAGGAAGAGGCGGTATTGCATGCGCGCATGAACCGCTATGTACCGCAGAACGTCGTGGACCAGTTGCTGAAGGTCGAGGGGGATCTGCCGGCGCAGCGGCTTTCTCAGGAAGTGACGGTGTTGTTCGCCGATATCCGTGGGTTCACGACCTTGTCCGAGAACATGGCACCGGAAGAGGTTATCGACATGCTCAACGAGTATTTCGATGACATGGTCGAGGTGATTTTCCGCCACCATGGCATCCTGGACAAATTCGTTGGCGATGAGTTGATGGCGGTGTTCGGCATTCTCGGACAGCCCGAACTATCGGCCAAGCATGCGATCGATACGGCTATGGAAATGCAGGCACACCTCGGCATGCTGATGGCCGAGCGCAGGATGCAGGGCAAGCCCGTGTTCAGCGTCGGCATCGGCCTCAATACCGGTCCGGTGGTGATCGGGAACGTCGGCTCTCGGAATAGGATGGATTACACCGTCATCGGGGATACAGTGAATGTGGCGGCACGCCTGGAGCAAATGGCCGAAGGTGGCACGGTGCTGGTCGGAGAGGTCACGCACAGTAGGCTTCCGGCCAGTGTGAAGATGGCGGAAAGGGGCGAGGTCAAGGTCAGGAACAGGGCCGATCCGGTCAAATGCTACGCGCTGGCTTGTTAAACAAAGAGGGGTGTCGAAGTATCCTGGGAAGCGTAATGTTGTCTGGTCACTAGCTACTTTGGGAGGATGGAGCTATGAAACCGATTGAATGGCATGACGATCTATCGGTGGGAAACGACCATATGGACAATCAACGTAAAGTTATCATCCATCTGATGAACATGCTTCTAAGACAACAAGGTAGTCTGGCATCCGCTTTAAGCCACGAATTTTCCGTCCTGCTCGCACGGCTGAGGATCGTCGTGGCCAAACATTTCATGGAGGAAGAAATACTCTTGGAACAAAACGACTGTCCTTGCCTGGAGGAACATGCAGTGGACCATGCCTACATTGTATTTAAGCTTTCCGAAACCGATGCGATGGCAGAAGAGAAGATCGTCCATCAGAGGATACCGCTATTGTGTGGCATGCTGGCAACACACTTTGCAACCCAAGATATCGAGTGTAGGGATTATCTCACTGCATAAAGTAGAAAGTGCAGATTGCACTAGAATCAGCAGGGTGTTGTATCAATCCGGCAGGCTAGTGCAACCGAAAACGGCACTTTGCTGCAATGTGGCGACCGGTTGAACCGACAGCCATAAATGGCCGTTCAGATGTGTCTATAATATCGGGGGGAATCTACAATATTAATAGCGATTCAGTTCAGGTCGTAAGCTTCCCCGAAACGGCGACGGTTCATAAGTAGAGTTTTCTGGCACATTGGGCCGGTTATCCATCGAAAAGTAAAACCCGGCCAGAAACGAAAAAGGGGCCACTCACGTAACCCCTTGAAATTAATGGAGCCGATGAGCGGATTCGAACCGCTGACCTGCTCATTACGAGTGAGCTGCTCTACCAGCTGAGCTACATCGGCCTGTTTATGCAGGGGCGGCATCATACCAGCGCCGCATTGAAATGGAACACTCAGGCCAGCAGCGCCTGTATTGCGGCGGTCAGCGCCGGAGCGGCGGTCTCTGTACGCAGGACGCGCGGTCCGAAGCGCAGTGGCTGAAAGCCCAGATCGGACAGCCTGGTCAGATCGGCATCGCTCCAGCCTCCCTCCGGCCCCACGGCCAGGGTGACATCCCGCTGCATCGCCAATTTGTCGCGTACTTCGGTCCAGGGCTCGGCTGCCTCGGGATGCAGGGCATAGGCGGCGCCGACAGGTAGGGCGGCCGCCAGCTCATGGCGCCATTGCACCTCGGGTATCGCCGTGCGCCCACTCTGCTCGGCCGCCTCGACGATGATGCGTTGCCAGCGCTGCAGGCGGGCGTCGCGTTTTCCGGCATCCAGACGGAAGGCCGCGCGCTCGCTGACGCACACCTGGAAGCTGGCGGCGCCAAGCTCCGTGCACTTCTGCAGCACCGTCTCGATCTTTTCGCTGCGGTTGGCGGCCTGGACGATGTGGATGCGGCAGGCAAGCTCCCGGTCGACGGGCTCGAAGGATTCAGGTTCACAGCAAGCGTGGCGGCGGTCCAGCGTCGTGATACGCGCCGGATACTCGCCGCCTCGGCCATTGAACAGGACCACGCGATCGCCCGGCTTCAGGCGCATCACGTGGCGCAGGTAATGCGCCTGTTCCTCCGTCAGGTCGACAGGCTGGTTCGGGGTGAGCGAGGTGTCGGTGAACAGTCGGCTGACCGGCATCGGGCGATTGGGCCGCAAATCCTTCCGTCAGGCAAGTACCGATGCACTTGACCGGCGGGAAGCGAGGCCCAAGATGCGGCCATGTCCTCCCTGACCCTGAACCCCGAAATCTATGACTGGACGCCGGTCCGCCAGTGGCACAACGAGGGGCAGGGTCTGAATGCCGAGGCGCCGCAGGTGCTGACCGTTACCAGCTCGCTGACGCGTTTTCTGGAGCGCCGCTACGGCATGCGCCTTGAGTTGAGGCTGCACGATCAGTTCGTCGACCGCATGCGCCCGCGCGAGGCCGGCTTGCTGGGCGCGGTCGCCGGCGAGGCCTGCCTCAGGCGCACGGTATCGCTGCTGCACCGCAAGTCCGTGATGTTCGATGCCGAGTCGGTGCTGCCGCTGGAAGGGCTGCCGACGGATCTGATGGAAGCGTTGGAGGCCGGTCGCCAGCCGCTGGGCAACCTGCTGCTCGAACGCGGCATGTCGCTGGCACGCTCGGATCTGGGCATTGGCTGTCTCCAGGATAGGGATGGCGAGTTTCTGTGGGCGCGGCAGTCGGTGCTGCGTTCGGAATCGGGTACGCGTGCACTGGTGATCGAGTTCTTCCATCCGGAGATCTGGCGGCGTATCGAGCACGCCGAACGGCGCTACTGATCGACCTCCACCGCCTGTTGTTCCGGGGCTACGGGCTGGCGCCTTTCCGGCACGACGGCGTAGATCGCCAACCCCGCGACGATGGCCGGCATGACTTCGTAGGCGATATGTGACAATCCCAGCGCGCGCCAAAGCAGGAAGACGGTGACCCCGGTTCCCATCATGGCCAGTGCCGTGCGCTCCGATGGTCGACGCCCCAGGGCATAGACGGCCATCAGTGGCACGAAGGCGGAGGCGAGCATGCCCCAGGCGATCAGCACCAGCGCGAACACGCTCTTATCGCCGGAAAGCGACAGCGCCAAGGCGATCAGCACCACGGCCCCAGTGGCCAGCTTCGTACCCGCATAGCCGGACTTGCGACCAGGGACCAAATCCCGGGTCAGGGAGGCCGAGCACGACAGCACCAACGAGTCTGCGGTCGACATGGTGGCGGCGAACAGGCCGGCCAGCATCAGCCCTACCAGCACGCCGGGTAAGAGTTGCTGCGAGATCAGCGGTAATGCCAACTCGGGGTCGAAGGAGCCGGCATGGGGGATCAGCAGCCGGGCCAACAGGCCGACGACGATGGTCGCCGAATAGAAGGCGATGAACCAAGCGTAGTAATAGGTGCGGAAACGATTGATGTTGTCGACATCGTCCAGGACCATGTAGCGGATGACGATGTGCGGTTGCCCGGCCACGCCGAAGCCGGCGAAGATCCAGCCGCCGACGAACAGCGCCGCCCCCAGCCAGGTATGGGCTGGGAACCAGTGCATGTAGTTGGGGGATACCTGCACCAGGGCGTGCACGATATGGGCCGGCGTGCCGAGGCTGTCGGCGGCGGCCCACACCAGCATGAACATCGAGACGAGCATGACGAAGGACTGGGCGGCATCGGTCCAGATCGAGGCGCGGATGCCGCCGCTGTAGCTGTACAGCAGCACCAGGCCTGCGCCGAGGATGGCGCCGGTGGACAGGTGCCAGCCGAACAGCACATGCAGGGCCTTGCTGCCGGCCGTGAACTGGGCGGCGGCATAGGTGCCGAGAAAGATGATGGTCAGCACGCCGGAAACACGGCGCAGCAGATTGAACTCGGTGTCGTGCCACTGTGCCAGCAGACCCCCGAAGGAATGGATGTTCTGCGCCTCGGCGACCAGGCGCACCTTCTTCATGATCAGCAGCGAGGCGGCGAAATCGCCGAGAATCCAGCCGATCATCAGCCATATCGAGGACAGGCCCGTGGTGTAGGTCAGGCCGATCATGCCGATGAACATATAGCCGCTGTTGTTGGTGGCCACCGCCGACAGTCCGGCCAGCCAGGGGGGCACATTGCGTCCGGCGACCAGGTAATCGTCCGTCGTCTGCTGCCGGCGCATGGACGACAGGCCGCCGATGATGGCGAAGATCAGCAGAAAACCGACGAAGCTTGCGGCCGCCACCGGGCGTCAGTCCTGCTGTTCCGCACCCGGCCGATAGGCACCATCGGCATCGTGATGTTCGCGCCCGGTGACCGGCGGATTGAACACGCAGACCAGGCGCATCGTTTTTTTGGCGCGCACCACGTGGCGATCGTGGGCGTTCAGCAGGTACACCGTGCCGTCCTTGATCGGGTAGATCTTGCCATCGTCCAGAGACTCGATCTCGCCTTCGCCCTCGACGCAGTACACCGCCTCGATATGGTTCTTGTACCAGAATCGGTTCTCGGTGCCGGCATGGATAATGGTGTCGTGCAGCGAAAAGCCGACGGCATCGTTGTTCAGGATCAGGCGGCGGCTCTCCCAGTTGCCGCTGTCGGCCTTGACGTCGCGATCGCTGCCGATGATGTTCTCAAGACTACGTACGATCATGTGAGGTTCCCCGCCCGTAATTGTTTGCGTTTTTCCAGCACCGTAGTGATCGAGGCGTCGATGATTTCCAGGCCTTCCTTGATCAGCTCCTCGCCGATGGTCAGCGCCGGCAGGAACTTGAGCACCTGGCCGTTGGCGCCGGCCGTCTCGATGATCAGGCCACGCTTGAAGGCCTCCTCGGAGACCGAGCCGGCGAAGTCCTCGTCGGCGAACTCGATGCCCCAGACCATGCCAACCCCGCGCAACTCGGGCGTGTTGCCATCGTGTTTGTCGACGATGGCCTGCAGGCCGTTCTCGAACAGTTCGCCCTTGTGCTTGATGCCCTCGGCGAAGTCCGGCGTATCCCAGTATTCCAGGGCCTTGGTGGCGGCGACGAAGGCGAGGTTGTTGCCGCGGAAGGTGCCGGTGTGTTCTCCGGGCTGCCAACGGTCGAGCTCGGGGCGCATCAACAGCAGCGACATCGGCAGTCCCGTGCCGATGGACTTGGAGACGGTCACCAGATCCGGGGTGATGCCGGCGCGCTCGAAACTGAAGAAGGTGCCGGTGCGGCCGTTGCCCATCTGGATGTCGTCGATGATGAGCAGGATGTCGAACTCGCGGCAGATGTCCTGCAGTTCGCGCAGCCATGCATCGCGTGCCACATGGATGCCGCCCTCGCCCTGCACGGTCTCGACGATGATCGCCGCCGGCAGGTCCACACCGCTGCTCTGGTCGGACAGCAGGCGGCGCAGGTAGTGCATGCTGTCGAAATCCGGGCCCATGTAGCCGTCGAACGGTACGAAGGCGCTGTTGGCGCGCACCCCGTAGGACTCGTCGCGGTAGAAGGAGTTGCCGGTCACGGCCAACGAGCCCATCGACAGCCCGTGGTAGGCGTTGGTGAAGGCAATGACGTTGGAGCGTTGCTTGACCATGCGCGCCAGCTTCAGCGCCGTCTCCACGGCATTGGTGCCTGTGGGGCCGGTGAACTGCACCTTGTACTCGAGGTTGCGCGGGGAAAGAATGGTATCGCGGAACTTCTGCAGGAAGTTTTTCTTCGCTACCGTCGCCTTGTCGAGCGCATGCACGACGCCGTTGTGCTGTAGGTATTCGACCATCGCCTCCTGGATCGCCGGGTTGTTGTGCCCGTAGTTCAGTGAACCGGCGCCGGCGAAAAAGTCGATATAGCGGTTGCCGTGCTCATCGAACATCTCCGAGCCGACGGCAGTATCAAATACGGCCGGAAAGGAGCGGATGTAACCGCGCACCTCCGACTCCATTTCCTCAAAAATTCTCATGACGGTTGCGTTCCTCCGATCCTGGTTTTGCTGACCGGTCCGATCGGACCCACGCGAATCAGGTTTTCCTGTTCATGGCCGGTGTCTCCAAATAGCGCGGCAGGAAAGAGCATCGATTCGCTGAGATCGACCCCGCAGTCCCTGGCCAGGGCGTGGAAAAGGGCGCGCGAGGCATCGTTGGACGGGCTAACCGTTGCCTCGGTATAGCGGATATCTTTCAGAATCGGGCGCCCCAGCAGATGCCGCAGCATCTTCTTGGCCAGGCCCTTGCCGCGCATGTCCGCATCCACGGCGATCTGCCAGATGAACAGCGTGTCGCGGTGCTCGGGCAGAATATAGGCGGTCATGAAGGCAACGATCCGCTCCTCGTGTTCGACTACGACGCAGGTTGATGAAAAGTGTTCGCACAGGATCAAGTAACAGTACCGAGAGTTCAAATCCAGCGGTTTGCTGCGCTTCACAAGCGCGCTAATTGCTGGTCCATCATCCGCAACAGGTTCGCGAAAAAACAAACGGCCTGCTTTCCTGGTTGCCCTATCGGTTCCGGTAAGCATTGGCGCTGACCCTAGCGGCCATGGAATTTATTTCAAATGACGAGCTGGATGGTCGGTGCTGCCCCCCGCCTCTGGCGCTCGGCGCTTGTCAGGGAGCGCTTCCATTCTGAAGGCCGGAAGCGCATCGAGGTTGCTACTGAAGGCGAGTCGCTCTGCCGACGTGGGTGTTAGAAGCCATGCTGCAGGCCTTGCATGATCATCTGCACACCGATGCTGCCGGTCAGCAGGGCGGCGGCGCGGCCCGTGATGTCGATATAGCGCTCCAGCAGAGCGGCATTGCGCACCTTGATGGTGTCGAAGGCCCGTTTCAGGATCATCAGCATCATCACGGTCAGGGCCAGCGACATGGCGATGGAGCCGGATATGTGTTCGGGGTCGCCGCCGCGCATGTTGCGGATGGCGTTGCTGCCGGTGAACATCATCTGCAGCGCGATCAGGGAGATCACGATGCCGCCGAACACCAGGAATGCTGCAAAGCGCACCTGCAGCAGGTTGGTGAAGATCGCCTCACCGCCCCAGGCGAACAGCATGAACACTGAGGCGCTGATCAGCGTGGCTCGGACCAGCACCCGGAAAAAGGTGCGATAATCAAGGTCCTGGATCAGATCCAGCAGATAGATGCTCATCAGGAACGGGTTGAACAGCACCAGGAACAGCGCCAGCGATTTCATGAATGGGGCCATGATCGTTTTGCTAGGTGATGCCGTGGGTCAAGTCAAACAGGTGGCTTGCAGGATGGCCCTCCGGCGCGTTACAATGAGGCGACTCAACGGGGGCGAACGGTTTCGACGGAAATGCTGAACCCTGTGGGGCATGCCGGGCAGGTACTCCCGTAAAAACGACCAACGGCATATAACTGCCAACGACGACATAGAACTCGCTTACGCTGCGTAAGTGACCCCGCGCTTAAGTCGCCCATTGCTTGGGTAGTCGGGGCCAATCAGGTGGGATCGTTCCGGAAGCCGGAGAGTCGTGGCAACCGGAATTAAAACTCAACGAGTCGGCTTGACGGGCGTTTTGTCCATTCGACAACTGTCAGGCGCTACTTGAATGGAATAAGCATGTAGAACCATAGGCCGATGGTTTCCGGACGCGGGTTCGAATCCCGCCGCCTCCACCAGTTGCGATTGCTGGTTTCCGGCAGTGATGGCCCGAAATAGCCACAATGCGCTTGCCTTGACAGCCCAAAGGGAGAATTGTAGCAAGCTCTTCCCCCTAGGGGCGTCGGCGCCACGCCGGCTGGGGGAGGGGAGTTCGCACAGGGGGATGGCATGGGTGCCGCGTATCTGGCCAACGAATATGCGCCGATCTTTATCTTTATCCTGATCGCCTTGGCGATGGGGGTGCTGCCGCTTCTGCTGACGGTCTTCGTCGCAACGCAGAAGCCCGACGCCGAGAAGCTTTCGCCCTATGAGTGCGGCTTCGAGGCCTTCGAGGATGCGCGCATGCAATTCGACGTGCGTTTCTATTTGCTGGCCATCCTGTTTGTCGTGTTCGATGTGGAAACGGCATTCATGTTCCCGTGGGCGGTGGTGCTGAAGGACATCGGTATCTTCGGCTTCGTCGAGATGATGCTGTTTCTGGTGGTGCTGCTCGTGGGCTACGTCTATGCCTGGAAGAAGGGGGCGCTGCAGTGGGAATAGAAGGCGTTCTTGAAAAGGGGTTCGTGACCACGACGGCCGACAAGCTGATCAACTGGGCGCGCACCGGTTCGTTGTGGCCGATGACCTTTGGCCTGGCCTGCTGCGCCGTGGAGATGATGCATGCCGGTGCCGCCCGCTACGATCTGGACCGCTTCGGCATCGTGTTCCGGCCAAGCCCCCGCCAGTCGGATGTCATGGTCGTGGCCGGTACGCTGGTCAACAAGATGGCGCCGGCCCTGCGCAAGGTATACGACCAGATGTCGGAGCCGCGCTGGGTGATCTCGATGGGTTCCTGTGCCAATGGCGGCGGCTACTACCATTATTCGTATTCGGTGACGCGCGGCTGCGACCGGGTGGTGCCGGTCGATATCTATGTGCCGGGCTGCCCGCCGACGGCCGAAGCGCTGCTGTACGGATTCATCCAACTGCAGGAAAAGATCAAGCGCACCAACACGATCGCACGGTGAGGGCATGAGCGAGCAGACGACCATCGACAAGGAACAGAAAAAAACAACGCTGGTTCCGGAACTGGAGGGGCTGAAGAAGCGCTTCGGCAAGCAGGTGCTGCAGGCGTACGATGGGCTCGACTGCCCGGTGGCCGTGCTGGATCGGGGCGCCATTGTTGAGGCCTGCCATTACCTGAAGCATGACCATGGCTTTGAGCAGTTGGTCGATCTGTGTGGTGTCGATATGTCCGAACATCCGGAGCGCGCCGAGGGTGCGCCCCGCTTCGAGGTGGTCTATCACCTGCTGTCGGTCAGCCGCAATGTACGCATCCGCCTGAAGGTCGGCGTCAACGAGCGCGAACTGGTAGACTCGGTGGTCGAGGTATGGCCCACCGCCAACTGGTTCGAGCGCGAGGCCTTTGATCTGTACGGAATCATCTTCAATCATCATCCGGATCTGCGTCGCATCCTCACCGACTATGGATTCGAGGGGCATCCGCTGCGCAAGGATTTCCCGCTTGTCGGCCGAGTGGAACTGTTCTTCGACGAAACCCAGTGGCGTTGCGTGTATCGGCCGAACAGCCTGGAGAATCGGGTGCTGATTCCGCGTACCTGGCCGGGGGTGGATCGTGGCTGAGATCAAGAACTACACGATCAACTTTGGCCCGCAGCATCCTTCCGCGCACGGCGTGCTGCGCCTGGTTCTGGAGCTCGACGGCGAGGTGGTTGAGCGTGCCGAGCCGCATATCGGTCTGCTGCACCGTGGCACCGAAAAGCTGTTCGAGTACAAGACCTATCTGCAGAACGTCCCCTATTTCGACCGCTTTGACTACGTGTCGATGATGGCCAACGAGCATGCCTATGCGCTGGGCGTGGAGAAATTGCTCGGCATCACGCCGCCGGAGCGGGCGCAATACATCCGCGTGATGTTTGCCGAGTTGACGCGCATCCTGAATCACTGCCTGTGGCTGGGGGCGCATGCGCTGGATATCGGTGCCATGACGGTGTTCCTGTACTGCTTCCGTGAGCGCGAGGATATCTTCGATTACTACGAGGCTGTGAGCGGCGCGCGCATGCACGCGGCCTATTTCCGCGCGGGTGGCGTCAACAAGGATCTGCCGGAAGGCCTGCTGGAGAAGATCGATGCCTTCACCGAGCGGTTCCCGGGCTATGTGGACGAATATGAGACCCTGCTGACCGAGAACCGCATCTGGAAACAACGCACCGTCAATGTCGGCGTGGTTGATCGGGAGGGAGCCCTGGCCTGGGGCTTTACCGGCCCGATGCTGCGCGGCTCGGGCGTGGAGTGGGATCTACGCAAGAAGCAGCCGTACGATGTCTACGACAGGATGGATTTTGAGATTCCGGTCGGCGTTACCGGTGATACCTACGACCGCTATCTGGTGCGCATCGAAGAGATGCGTCAGGCCAACCACATCATCAAGCAGTGCGTGGACTGGCTGGGCAAGAACCCCGGGCCGGTGAAGATCGAAGACTACAAGCTTACCAATCCGCGTCGGGGTCTGATGAAGTCGGACATGGAGGCGCTGATCCACCACTTCAAGTACTTCTCCGAAGGCTTCCATGTGCCGGCCGGTGAGGTATACGCCGCCGTCGAGCATCCGAAGGGTGAGTTCGGTGTCTACATCGTGGCCGACGGTTCGAACAAGCCGTACCGCATGAAGATCAGGGCTCCTGGTTTCGCGCATCTGGAGGCTCTGGATTACATGTGCCGCGGGCACATGATCGCCGACGTGGTGACGATCCTCGGCACTCAGGATATCGTGTTTGGCGAGGTGGACCGATGAGTGCACAGCCCCAGGTACAGCCGCAATTTTCGGATGCGCGGCTTGAGGAGATCAAGGTGCTGGTCGGTAAGTACCCGCATCCGCGCTCGGCCCTGCTGCCGGTGCTGCATATGGCCCAGGAGGATTTCGGTTACCTGTCGATGGAAGCGCAGCAGATGGTGGCCGAGGTGCTTGACGTGCGCCTGATGCATGTGCGCGAGGTCGTGACCTTTTACACGATGTTCCGTGAACAGCCATGTGGGCGTCACCTGTTGGAGGTCTGCACCAATGCCTCCTGCATGCTGAACGGCTCTGGCGCCTTGGTGCGCCACCTGTGCGACAGTCTGGACATCAAGCTCGGGGAGACGACGCCGGACGGCCTGTTCACGGTGACCGAGGTGGAATGCCTTGGCGCCTGCGGCGGCGCCCCGGTGGTGCAGATCGACGGGATGTACCATGAGAAGGTCGATACGGCGCATCTCGATGAGGTGATCGGCCAGGGTCGGACGGAAGGGGGTACGGCGTGATCTCATCCGATCCCAAACAGGTGAAGGCGATCTGCTTCGATCGTATCCACGTCCCCGACATGTGGAAGGTCGAGGTGGCGCGCAAGCATGGCGCCTACGAGATCCTGCCGAAGGTCCTGAACGAGTTCGATTCGGAGCAGATCATCAGCGAGGTCAAGACATCCGGCATCCGCGGCCGCGGCGGCGCCGGTTTTCCGACCGGCCTGAAGTGGTCTTTTGTGCCACGCAATACCGGCAAGCCGACCTACCTGCTGTGCAATGCCGATGAGGGAGAGCCGGGGACTTTCAAGGACCGCGATATCATGCGTTTTGATCCGCATCTGCTGATCGAGGGCATGATCATCGCCGGCTTCGCGCTCGGTGTGCGCCACGCCTATATCTACATTCGCGGCGAGTTCGTGCGTGAGGCTGAGATCCTGAATGATGCGATCCGCGAGGCCTATGCCGCGGGGCTGCTCGGCGAGGACATCCTCGGCTCCAAGTACAGCATGGATCTGATCGTGCATCGTGGTGCCGGCGCCTACATCTGCGGCGAAGAAACGGCGCTGATCGAGTCGCTGGAGGGCCGGCCCGGGCGTCCGCGCTTCAAGCCGCCGTTCCCGGCCGTGGAGGGCTTCTATCGCTGCCCGACCGTGGTCAACAATGTCGAAACGCTGGCGACGGTCCCGGCGATCATGAAACACGGCGGTGCATGGCATGCGGCCATCGGCAAGCCGAACAATACCGGCATGAAGATTTTCTCGGTATCCGGCCAGGTCAACAAGCCCGGCAACTACGAGGTGCCGCTCGGTACGCCGATGAAATCGCTCATCGAGAACTATTGTGGCGGTCTGCAGCATGGAAGCACTCCGAAAGCCATTATTCCGGGCGGATCTTCGGCGATGTGGCTGACGGCCGAGCACTACGACATCCCGCTGACCTTCGACGATTTGGCCAAGGCCGGTTCGATGCTGGGCTCGGGTGCGATCATTGTCATGGACGAAACGGCCGATGTGCTGGCCGTGGCCAACCGGCTTTCCCATTTTTATGCCCATGAGTCATGTGGCCAGTGTACGCCGTGCCGCGAGGGCACGGGCTGGGTGCACCGCGTGCTGACGCGTATCGAGAACGGTGAAGGGCAGCCTGGTGATCTTAAGGTGTTGGAGGATGCGGCCAACCACATGGCCGGGCGTACCATCTGCGCCCTGGCCGATGGTGCTGCAGCGCCCGTGCTCTCCGTCATCCAGAATTTCCCGGAGGTGGTGCGGGCCGGCATTCAGGAGCGGGCGGCATGACGACGCTGTTCATCAATGACAAAGAGGTTACGGTCCCGGCCGGCACCAGCATCCTTGAGGCATGCCGCGGCAATGACGTGAATGTGCCGTATTTCTGCTATCACCCGCAGTTATCGGTGGCGGCCAATTGCCGCATGTGCCTGGTCGAGATCGAGGGTTGGAAAAAACCGGCGGCCTCCTGCTGCACGCCGGTGGCCGAGGGTATGCGTGTGCGCACGCATACCGAGGGCCTGGAAAAGGATCACCAGATGGTGATGGAGTATCTGCTGATCCATCACCCGCTCGACTGTCCGGTCTGCGACCAGGGTGGCAGCTGCAAACTGCAGGACTACTCCATGGCGTATGGCCTGGGGAATGGCCGCTATGTGGAGTCCAAGCGGGCTGTCGTCGACTACGAGTTGGGGCCGTTCATCAGCACCTGCATGACCCGTTGCATCCATTGCACCCGCTGCGTGCGCTTCGCCGACGAGATCGCCGGCACCGGTGATATGGGTGTGTTGAATCGCGGCGATCACATGACCATCGCCGGCATCGTCGAGGATACGCTGAGCTCCGAGCTCTCCGGCAACCTGGCCGACGTCTGTCCGGTCGGCGCCCTGCTGGACAAGCCTTCGAACGACGTCGCCCGTCCCTGGGAGGTGAATCGTCACAAGTCCACCTGCACCCAGTGCCCGAACGGCTGCGATATCAGCATCGAGTCGCGTGGCGACGAGGTCATCCGCATCCAGCCGCTGTCCGGGGGCGTAGAACCGTGGATCTGCGATCGCGGCCGCTATGTCTACGATGCCTTTCGTTCCGATCAGCGCATCCTGGCCCCTTCGATGCGCGTTGACGGCGCCATGACCACGGTGAATTGGGACGAGGCCGTCGCTCGGGCCGAAGGGCTGCTGAAGGGCAAGCGCATCGGTATCATCTGTTCGCCCGGATGGAGCGTAGAGGGCCTGACATCGATCCGGCTTCTGCACGATGCAGCATTTCCCGATGCCAAGGTGGCCTGCGATCTCTACCGGCGCGATACACGTCCGTTCGCCTTCGAGGAAGGCTTCGCGATGACCGTGGACCAGATCGAATCGTCCGATCAGGTAGTGATCCTCGGCTCCGATCTGCGCCAACGTTTGCCGATCCTGATGCAGCGGCTGAGAAAACGTGTGCGCCAGGGGCAGCCGGTGACGCGCATCGGGGCCATGAACTACCGTACCAATACCGACAAGCTGGCGAATGATGCCCTGATCCGTCCGCGTGACTGGCCGGCGGTGATTGCCCGTGCCATGGAACAGGTGAAGGAGTTCAGCAAGACGGCAGCCGGCATGGATGTATGGATGGACTCGGTGGCTGAACGTCATGAAGCAGGCAAGATTTTGGCCGATTCGCTGCTGGCCGATAGCTGCGCCCTACTGGTTGGCGAGGAGATCCGCTCGCATCCCGATGCGGCGGCCCTGATCCACGGTCTTGATCTGTTGATGCGCGCCTGCGGTCATGCCGAGGCGGGTCGCGACGGTCGCAACCTGATCCCGGAAGGCGTGAACGCCCAGGTGTTGGGCCCGATCTTCGGCGATGTGCGTACCGGGGCTGGCGAGCTGTTTGCGGCGGCGGCGGAGGGCGAGCTCGATGCCCTGCTGGTGGTCGGCAGCGATCCGGTCGGCGACGGTCTGTTCCCGGTCGAGGCCAAGGCGGCACTCGCCAAGGTGCCGCTGGTGCAGGTCGGTTCCATTGCCGGCGCCATCAGTGCGCATGCCGAGGTACTGCTGCCAGCTGCCGCTTATTCAGAGGTCGAAGGGCATTTCGTCAATATGGAAGGACGGGTGCGGGAGGCCCGCACGCCGCTGGCCTCGGTCGGCCAGGAACGGCCGCTGTGGAAGGTGATGATGCGCCTGGTCCAGGCGGCTGGCGGCGAGGTGCCGGCGGTCAACCTGGAGGAGATGCAGGCGCATGTGAACCGCCTCATGCCGGAGCTGGAGAAGGCGGCGGATGCCGAGATCATCGATGCCTACCTGGCACCGGCTCGCCGCAATCCCAAGGCCAGCTGCTTGCCAGCCTACAAGCCCGGCTATGATCTCGACGTGGTCAGCCGTTTCTCGATGTACCGCGAGGGCATGTGGGCCCGCGCCTCTGCCCTGCTGACCGAGGCGGTTGATCTGCATCCGATCGGCGCTGTCGTGGCCAATCCCCGGACGCTGGCGGCGCTGAAACTCAAGGCGGGCCTGCTGACGGTGGTAACGGAGCGGGGGGAATTCCCGTGCGAGGTGCGGGAACGCGACGACGTTTCCCCGGGCGTGCTGTTCGTGGCCAAGGGCGGGGCATGCGGTGACCTGTGCAGCGAAGACTCGGTCTCGCTGAAGAAGGGGGACAGCTGATGAGCGGAGTGGATATGGCGATCCAGGCCGGTATCTGGGCGCTGGAGATCCTTGCCATCGCGGTGCCCGTAGCGCTGGGCGTGGCCTATACCACCTACTTCGAGCGGCGCGTGATCGGGTGGGCCCAGGCGCGCAAGGGCTGCAACCGCGTCGGCTGGGCGGGGCTGTTGCAGCCGATCGCCGACGGCCTCAAGCTGTTCATGAAGGAAACCATCATCCCGACGCGGGCGAACAAGTTCCTGTTCGTGGCGGCGCCCGTGATCTCGCTGGTGCCGGCCCTGATCGCCTTCGCGGTGATCCCGTTCGGCCAGACCTCGCTGTTCGGCTACTGGGCCAGCCCGCATGTGATGGCCATCTCCAACCTGAACATCGGCGTGCTGTATGTCATGGCGATCTCAAGTCTCGGCATCTACGGCATCCTGATGGCCGGCTGGTCGTCGAACTCGAAATACGCCTTTTTGGGAGCCCTGCGTTCGAGCGGCCAGATGATCTCCTATGAGATCTCGATGGGCTTCGCGCTGGTTACGGTGCTGATGCTGGCCGGCAGCCTGAACCTAGCCGACATCGTACACGCCCAGGCCGGCGGGTTCTGGCACTGGTATGCGATCCCGCTGTTTCCGATGCTGCTGGTCTTCTTCATCTCCGGTTGCGCCGAGACGAACCGCGTGCCGTTCGACCTGCCGGAGGGCGAGGCGGAGATCGTGGCCGGCTATTTCGTCGAGTACTCCGGCATGTGGTTCGCCGTGTTTTCACTGGCCGAATATGCCTCCATGATCCTGATCAGCCTGATGACCAGCATCCTGTTCTTCGGCGGCTGGAACGCCCCGATTCCGATATTAAACATCGTGCCGGGCACCGTCTGGCTGCTGCTGAAGGCCAGCTTCCTGATGTTCATGTTCATCTGGTTCCGCGCCTCGTTCCCGCGCTATCGCTACGATCAGCTGATGCGCCTGGGCTGGAAGGTGTTCCTGCCTTGGACGATGGGCTGGATCGCGGTGATTGGCATTGCCATGTATGTCCCGGGCTTGTCCGAGATCATCGGCTTCTGGCGGCCTTAGGAGAGCATGATGAACGTGATCAAGCGTGCCGTCCGGACCTGGCTGCTGACCGAGCTGTGGCGTGGCCTGATGCTGACGGGCAGGTACATGTTCAAGAAGAAGATCACGGTGGAATATCCGGAGGAGCGTACGCCGCTTTCGCCCCGGTTCCGCGGCGAGCATGCGCTGCGCCGCTACGAGAGCGGCGAGGAGCGTTGCATTGCCTGCAAGCTGTGCGAGGTGGTATGTCCGGCGCTGGCAATTACTATCGAGTCCGAGGAGCGTGAGGATGGCACCCGGCGCACCACCCGGTACGATATCGACATGACCAAGTGCATCTACTGCGGCCTGTGCCAGGAGGCCTGTCCGGTCGATGCCATCGTCGAGACCCAGGCATTCGAGTTTGCCACCGAGACGCATGCGGAGCTGTACTACACCAAGGACAAGCTTCTGGATAACGGCGATCGCTATGAGAGCTTGATCGCGGCAAACTTGGCAGCCGATGCGCGCTATAGCTGACGGCTGATCTGATCGAGGGGGGGGGATGCTGGAGACCGGCTTTTTCTATCTGTTTGCGACCATGGCTGTGATCGGCGGCCTGGGCGTTGTGCTGGCGCGCAACACCATGCATTCGGTGATGTTCCTGATCTTCTGCTTCTTCAATGCCGCCGGACTGTTTTTTATGCTCGATGCCGAGTTCATCGGCATCATCCTGATCCTGGTCTACGTCGGCGCCGTAATGGTGTTGTTCATGTTCGTGGTGATGATGCTGGAGGTCAATGCCGTCAAGCTTAGGGAAGGCTTATTGCTGTATCTTCCGGTCGGGGGCGTCATTGCCCTGGTGCTGTTTGTCGAGTTGATCGCTGCCGCCACCAGCGGCGTGTTTTCGGTGAAACCGGTTGCCGGGAACATGATGCAGCATGTCAACAACACGGTGGAGATTGGCAAGGTCCTGTACACCCGCTACCTGCTGGGCTTCGAGGTGGCGGCCATTATCCTGCTGGTGGCGCTGATCGGGGCGGTGGTGCTAACCATTCGCAGCCGCAAGGATGCCAAGTACCAGAACATTTCGGCGCAGGTCCAGGTGCGCAGGGAGGACCGGATGCGCAAGGTGAGGCTGTGATGGTCGGGTTGTCGTCCTATCTGGCGGTCGGCGCCTGTCTGTTCACGCTGGGCATCATCGGCCTATTTCTGAACCGCAAGAACGTCATCGTACTGTTGATGTGCATCGAGCTGATGCTGTTGGCGGTCAATATCAACCTGGTCGCCTTCTCGCATTTCCTCAACGATCTCGCCGGACAGATCTTCGTGTTCTTCGTGCTGACGGTGGCGGCCAGCGAGGTGGCCGTCGGCCTGGCGATCCTGGTGTCATTCTACCGTCTGCGCCGGTCGATCGATGTCGAAGACATCAATACCTTGCAGGGCTGAGGGGAGGCTGGGGTGCAGGATACCGTTCATATGACACTCGGTGCCGGCGAACTGCTGGCCATCCCGGCTTTGCCACTGGTCGCTGCCCTGACGGTCGGTCTGTTCGGCTGGGCCCTGAAGGAGAAGCTGTCGCACTGGATCTGCTCGCTGGGCGTGATCGGGGCGGCCGTGCTGTCCCTGCATGTATTTGTGCAGGTGCTGGATGGCGCTTCGTTCTCCGGCAATTTCTGGACCTGGATCATTTCCGGTGGCCTGCACGTGCCCGTCGGCATGATGATCGACCGGCTGACCGCCATCATGATGCTCACCGTCACCATCGTGTCGGCCTGCGTGCATGTCTTCACGATCGGCTACATGCATGGCGATCCGGGCTATTCGCGCTTCTTCTCGTACATCTCCGGCTTCACGTTCGCGATGCTGGTGCTGGTGATGGGCAACAATTTCTTCACGCTGTTCTTTGGCTGGGAGGCGGTGGGTCTGTTCTCCTATCTGCTGATCGGCTTCTGGTTCAAACGGGAGAGCGCCATCGTCGCCTCGATGAAGGCCTTTATCGTCAACCGTGTCGGCGATTTCGGCTTTGCCATCGGCATCCTGGCCGTCTGGCATTATTTCGGCAGTGTCGAGTACGTGCAGGTATTCGGGGCCGTGAAGGCGTTCGTCGCCTCAGGGCACACGCTGGACGTGCCATGGCTCGGCCTGCACGTATCGGCGATCACCTTTATCTGCGTGGCGCTGTTCATCGGAGCCATGGGCAAGAGCGCCCAGGTGCCGCTGCATGTGTGGCTGCCCGATTCGATGGAGGGTCCGACGCCGATCTCGGCGCTGATCCATGCCGCGACGATGGTGACGGCCGGCGTGTTCATGGTGGCCCGACTGTCGCCGATGTTCGAGTACTCGAATACGGCGCTTGAGCTGGTGACGGTGGTCGGCGGCATCACGGCCTGGATGTGCGCCACCATCGGCATGGTTCAGAACGACATCAAGCGCGTCATCGCCTACTCCACCTGCTCGCAGCTCGGCTACATGTTCGTGGCCTGCGGCATATCGGCCTATTCGGCCGGCATATTCCACCTGGTGACGCACGCCTATTTCAAGGCGCTGCTGTTCCTGGGGGCTGGCTCCGTGATCCACGGCATGATGGCCGAGCAGGACATCCGCAAGATGGGGCAGTTGCGCAAGTTCATGCCGATCACCTACTGGACGATGCTGATCGGATCTTTGGCCCTGTCGGGCGTCTACCCGTTCGCCGGCTTCTGGTCCAAGGACGTGATCATCGAGGCGGCGGCCGTGCGCGGCATGGGTTGGGCCAGCGATTTCGCCTACCTCTCGGTGCTGACCGCCGTGTTCATGACCGGCTTCTACACCTTCCGCATGTTTCTGCTGACCTTCCACAACTCGGATCGGGTGCCGCCCGAGACCAAATCGCATGTGCACGAATCGCCATGGGTGATCACGGTGCCGCTGATGGTACTGTCCGTGGGCGCGGTGCTGGCCGGTTGGTTCGGTAGCGATATCCTCCATATCATCGACCTCGGTCCCGGCGGTTATTTCGGCCACAGCATCTTCGTGCTGCATTCGCATGACCCACTGAGCAAGCTCGAGGCCATGGAGCATATGGAGAACTTGCATGGAGGTGCCGGCCACGAGTTCGTGATGAGCTGGATCGAGTTCGGACCGACGGTGCTGGCGCTGCTGGGCATCGCCACGGCCTATGCCATGTATTTCAAGGAGCGCGCCTTTCCGCGAAAGCTCGCCGAGGCCTTCCCGCCAGTGTACGCCTTCATGCTCAACAAGTGGTACTGGGACGAATTGTACCAGTGGCTGTTCGTGCGTTCGGCGCGCCGGCTGGGCACCCTGTTGTGGCGCAAGGCCGACCTGGGTCTGATCGACGGAGCCGTCATCCACGGCGGAATCGTCAACAGCATCCGGGGTACCGCCGCCAAGCTGCGCGAGATTCAGACAGGTATGATCTACCACTATGCCTTTGCCATGGTACTGGGGCTGTTCGCCGTGCTGACCTACCTGATTCTGAAGGCTTGAGGGAGATCTGATGGAGCACCTGAACAATACCCTCGGATTCCCCATCCTGTCGCTGTGCATCTTCCTGCCGCTGGCGGGCGCATTGGCGATCTGGCTGTTCGTGCGTGGTGATCAGGCCGTGCGCTGGAGCGCGCTGGCGGTATCCGTCGTCACCTTCCTGATGACCCTGCCGCTGGCATTTTCCTTCGACCCCTCGACGCCTCACATGCAGTTCGAGGAACTGCACCCGTGGATTACGAACTTCCATATCAACTATCATCTGGGCATCGACGGCATCTCGATGCCCTTCATCCTGCTGACCAGCCTGCTGACCGTCATCTGCATCGTGTCGGCCTGGCGCTGCATCCAGACGCGCGTCAAGGAATACATGCTGGCCTTCCTGGTACTGGAGACGACGCTGATCGGCGTATTCTCGGCCCTGGATGCGGTGCTGTTCTACTTCTTCTGGGAGGCGATGCTGCTGCCGATGTATCTGATCATCGGTATCTGGGGCGGCAAGAACCGCGTGTATGCGACAATCAAGTTCTTCCTGTACACGCTGGGCGGCTCGGTGCTGATGCTGATCGCATTGCTGGCCATGTACTTCAAGGCCGGGCATACGTTCGATATCCAGAAGCTGATGGCCTATCCCTTCGATTTCCATTGGCAGATCTGGCTGTGGCTAGGCTTCCTGGTCGCCTTTGCCGTCAAGGTGCCGATGTGGCCGGTGCATACCTGGCTGCCGGATGCACATACCGAGGCACCGACGGCCGGTTCGGTCATCCTGGCCGGCATCCTGCTGAAGATGGGCGCCTACGGCTTTTTGCGCTTTTCGCTGCCGATCTGCCCGGATGCCTCACAGTACTTCGTGCCGCTCATGGTGGTGCTGTCGCTGATCGCCATCGTCTACATCTCACTGGTGGCGATGATGCAGGAGGACATGAAGCGCCTGATCGCCTACTCGTCAATCGCACATATGGGCTTCGTCACTCTCGGCACCTTCATGTTCACCCAGCAGGCCGTGGAGGGTGCGATCTTTACCATGATCAGTCACGGCTTCGTCGCCGCCGCGCTGTTTTTGTGCGTCGGCGTCATGTACGACCGTCTGCACACGCGCCTGATCGCCGACTATGGTGGCGTGGTCAATGTGATGCCCCTGTTCGCGGCGGTGATGATGGTGTTCGCCATGGCCAACGTGGCCCTGCCCGGCGCCTCGGCTTTCATCGGCGAGATCATGGTATTGCTCGGCACCTTCTCTCCCTCCGCCGCCACCCAGGCGCATCTGGCGGTGTCGACCAAGTGGGTGGCCATCGGCGCCGCCACCAGCGTGGTGCTGTCGGCCTGCTACACCCTGTGGATGTACAAGCGCGTCGTGTTCGGCGACTTGGTCAAGGATACGGTCAAGGGCATGTCCGACATGAGTGCGCGTGAATTCGCCTACTTCGTGCCGCTGATTCTGCTCGTGGCATGGATGGGTCTGTATCCGAAGCCGGTGCTGAATGTCATGCATGCCTCGGTCCATCATCTGGTGGCCCAGGCCACGGCCAGCAAGTTGCCCGCGGCGGCGAAGCTGGCACAGGCCGGGCATATCCATATCCATGAAATCGCGGCCCTGAGGTAGATGATGGCCAATGTGACCTTTCCCTTTCCGTTTCCCGAGCACTTGGTAACGCTGGCGCCGGAGATGGTTATGGCCGTGTCGGCCATGACCATCCTGATCCTGGATCTGTTCCTGCCCACCGAGCGCAAGCACTGGAGCGGCTATTTGGCTATCGCGGTGTGCGTGGTGTCGGCCTTCCTGGTGGTCACGGTGATGGCGGACAAGCCGCTGGTGGCGTTCTACGGCTTTTTCGTGCTTGATCCGTTTGCGGCCTTCGCCAAGGTGCTGATCCTGACGGCGACCGCCATCGCGGCAATCCTGTCGATCGATTACATGCGGGGGGAGGCGCACACCGGCGAGTACTATGTGCTGATGCTGTTTGCAGCTCTCGGTATGATGCTGATGGCTTCGTCCAACACCTTCATCATGCTTTATCTCGGCCTGGAACTGATGGCCCTGTGTACCTACGTGCTTGTGGGCTATCAGCGCGAGGTGCTGCGTTCGGGCGAGGCAGCCCTGAAGTATTTCGTCCTCGGCTCGCTGGCCTCCGGTTTGCTGCTGTATGGCATCTCCTTCCTGTACGGCGTCACCGGTTCCTTCGATTTCGCCGCGGTTGGCCAGGGCATCGCTTCCTCCGGCCATGGCGGCACACACACGGCCGTGTTGCTCGGCATGGTGTTCATGCTGGCCGGCCTGCTGTTCAAGCTTTCGGTGGCGCCGTTCCACATGTGGACGCCGGATGCATACGAGGGAGCTCCGACGCCGGTGACGGCCTTCATGTCGGTGGCTCCGAAAGTGGCCGGTTTCGTGCTGCTGATCCGGGTGCTCGTCAACGTGTTGCCATCCCTGCAGCACGAATATATCAGCGTGCTGTCCGCACTGGCGGTGCTGACGATGGCGGTGGGCAACATCGCGGCCATCGCGCAGCGCAACATCAAGCGTATGCTGGCCTATTCGACGATCGGCCATGTCGGGTTCGTGATGCTGGGCCTGATCGCCGCCAATGCCGCCGGTTACGCGGGCGTGCTGGTCTACCTGTCGGTATACATGTTCATGAGTCTCGGTGCTTTCACCATCATCACCCTGATGCGGCGCGAGGGTATCCAGGGCGAACTTCTCGATGATTTCGCAGGCTTGGCCAAGGCCCGGCCCGGCTATGGCCTGGCCATGAGCCTGATGCTGTTCTCGCTGGCAGGCATTCCCTTCCTCGGTGGATTCTGGGCCAAATATGTGGTGTTCATCGCCGCCATCCAGACAGGGCATCTGTACCTGGCCATCATCGGCGTGCTGTTCTCGGTGGTGGGGGCCTACTATTACATCCGGGTGGTCAAGTACATCTACTTCGACGAGGAGCGTGTGGCCTTCAATTTTTCCGAAAACAGGCTGATGCAAGCCACGGTGGCAGTGACGTCTATTGCCGTGGTGGCCATCGGGATCTTCCCCGGTCCTCTGATGAACCTGTGCCGGAGCGTGCTGGTCGGCCTGGTGTAAATGCATCGGGACGCTTGAAACCTGAAGCACTTGGCGGTATAAATCGCGCCCTTTCGAAAACGGAGTAGAAACGTGAAAGCTGGTATCCATCCCGAGTACAAGGCCGCCAAGGTCGTCTGTTCCTGCGGCAATAGCTTCGAAACGCATTCCACGCGCGGCGATTTCCACGTGGAAATCTGCTCGGCCTGTCATCCGTTTTACACGGGCAAGCAGAAGATCATGGACACCGAGGGGCGTGTCGAGCGCTTCTACAAGAAATACGGCAAGGGCGGCAAGGCCTGAGCCGATCGAGGTTGACGAGCATGTATGCAGTGATTCAGACCGGTGGCAAGCAGTACCGCGTGCAGGAAGGCGATATCCTGCGCGTCGAGAAGCTGGATGCCGAGGTGGGCAAGAAGGTGAACTTCGACCAGGTGCTGATGATCGGCGATGGCGGCGATGTCAAGGCCGGCAAGGATGCCGAGAAGTTCAAGGTTTCGGGCGTGATCACCGAGCAGGGCAAGGGCAAGAAGGTCGTGATCTTCAAGCGCCGCCGCCGCAAGAATTTCCGTCGGACCAAGGGTCACCGCCAGCTGTTCACGGCCGTGCGCATCGACCAGATCGGCGAGTCGCGTGCAAGCGCTCCCAAGGCGGAGCCCGCTGCCAAGGCGAAGGCCGCTACCAAGGCGGAGGCCGCTACCAAGGCGAAGGCCGCTACCAAGAACAAGGAGTAAGCCATGGCACACAAAAAGGCAGGCGGTTCTTCCAAGAACGGACGCGACTCCAATGCCAAGCGCTTGGGCGTCAAGCGCTATGGCGGCCAGCAGGTGCTGGCCGGCAATATCCTGGTGCGCCAGCGTGGCACCAAGATCCGCGCCGGTGAGAATGTCGGGGTGGGCCGTGACCATACGCTGTTCGCACTGACCGACGGCAAGGTCGAGTTCTTCGATCGTGCCGGCCGCACGCTGGTGCGCGTCGTCAGCTGATCGGCGGTTGTGAGGTTGCGAAAGGGCGTGCTCGTCACGCCCTTTTCGCTTTTGTGTACTTGTATTTACATTCCGTCGACCGGCGAAGATGATCCGAATCCATGGTCCGTTTTGTTGATGAAGTAAAGGTCGAAGTGCGTGCCGGCCACGGCGGCGCAGGCTCCGCTTCGTTCCGGCGCGAGAAGTTTATCCCCAAGGGTGGGCCCGACGGTGGTGACGGCGGTCGCGGCGGGCACGTGATCCTTGAGGCGAGCCGTGACCGGAACACGCTGCAGGAGCTGTATCTACGCAAGCACATCATGGCCGAGAATGGAAAGCCGGGTGCAGGGCGGAACCGTCACGGCCGCGATGGTGGGGACATCGTGCTCAAGGTGCCCGTTGGTACCATTGTCAAAGACGAGGATGGACGGGTGCTGGCCGATCTGGCTGCGGACGGTCAGCGGTGGATCATGGCGAAAGGCGGCCTCGGCGGCTTGGGCAACAGCCATTTCGCCACCAGCGTCAACCGAGCGCCCCGCTATGCCCAACCCGGCGAGGAGGGTGAGGCCGGCATCCGTTACCTGGAGTTGAAGTCCATGGCCGATGTCGGACTGGTCGGCCTGCCCAATGCCGGAAAGTCCACGTTGCTGGCGCATATCTCCAATGCCCGCCCGAAGATTGCCGATTATCCGTTCACGACACTGGCACCGATGCTGGGTCAGGTGTTCATGGATGATGGCGACGGCTTTGTCGTGGCCGATATCCCTGGCCTGATCGAGGGCGCGCACGAGGGCCGCGGACTGGGGCATCGATTTTTGCGCCACATTGAGCGCACGCAGGTGCTGCTGCATCTCGTCGATGCCGCACCCGTGGACGGCCGGGCGCTGGCCGAGCAGGTACGCGAGGTCGAGGCTGAACTGCGCGGTTACGGCCCCACGGTGTGGCAGAAGCCCCGCCTGCTGGTGATCAACAAGATCGATGCCCTGTCCGCGGAGCAGTTGGCCGAGCGTCAGGCCGAGGCCGAACGTCTCGGTCTGCCCATCTACCCCATTTCCGCCGTCAGCGGCGATGGCATTTCCCGGCTGCTGCGCGATTTGTACGCGATGGTGCTGGCGCAGCGCCGGCTGCATACGCCGTTGTCCATCGATGAGGACGAGCATGCGGGGGAGGACGCGGCATGAGCCGCTCGCGCCAGGATCTGCAACGGGTCGGACGGCTGGTGGTGAAGATCGGCAGCTCTCTGTTGGCCGACGAAAAGACGGGTCTGAAGCTCGACGTGGTCGGGCGCCTGGCCGGCGAGGTGGCAGCGCTCATTCGCCAGGGCCTGGACGTGGCGATCGTCACCTCCGGGGCCGTGGCGCTTGGGCGCGTGCACATGGGCTGGGTGGGCCGCTCGCTGTCGGTGCACGAGAAACAGGCGGCGGCGGCCATCGGTCAGCCTCTGTTGATGCATGCCTTCAGCGAGGCCTTCGCCCGCCATGACCTGGCAGTGGCGCAGATGCTGCTGACCAAGGACGATCTGCGCAACCGGCGGCGTTACCTGAATGCCAGCAATACCAGCCAGACGTTGTTCTCGGCAGGGGTGGTACCGATCGTCAATGAGAATGACACCGTGGTGGTGGACGAGATCAAGTTCGGGGATAACGATGCACTGGGGGCGTTGACCAGCCTCGTCGTCGATGCCGAGCTGATGGTCATGCTCACCGATGTCGATGGGTTGTACGACGCCGATCCGGTACAGCATGCCGGGGCCCACCGTATCAGCGAGGTGGCGGCGCTGACACCGAAGATCCTGGCCATGGCCGGGGATGCCGGATCGCATTTCGGCACCGGCGGGATGGCCAGCAAGCTGCAGGCGGCGCGCGTGGCCACGCGCGGTGGCGTGGCGGCGGCGGTTGTCGGCGGTAACCGGGCCGGTGCCCTGGCGCGTCTGCTGGAGGGTCGTGACGAGGGGACGTTGTTTCTATGTGGCACGGACAGGCAGGCCAGGCGCAAGCACTGGATCGCCGAGCTGTTGCAGTCGTCCGGTATCCTGCGCATCGATGCGGGAGCCGAACGTGCTCTGCTCAACCAGGGCAGCAGTCTGTTGCCGATCGGCCTGATCGGGGTGGAAGGCATCTTCGACAAGGGCGAGTGCGTGGAGGTGTTCGGGCCTTCCGGACGCATCGCACGCGGTTTGTCGAACTACAACGCCGAGGAGACACGACGCCTGATCGGGGTGGCCAGCCAGAATATCGAGCAGGTGCTCGGTTATCGTGACTTTTCCTCGGTGATCCATCGGGATAATCTCGTGTTGTGCCAGCAGAAGACCGAGCAAGGAGCTGTGGATGAGTGATGCGAGGAAGACCATGCATCAGCTGGGTGCGCAGGCCAGGGCCGCAGCCACCGAGATGCGCTCGGTGGCGAGCGGAGCCAAGGATCGGGCATTGCGGCTGGTGTCCACGGTGCTCAGGCGCGAGTCGGCGGAGATCATCGCTGCCAACGATCTGGATATGAAGGCTGCCGCTGATGCCGGGCTGGATGCGGCGATGCAGGACCGCCTTCGTCTCGATACCAACCGCATCGAAGCCATGGCCGCAGGGGTCGAGCAGGTAGCGAGTCTGCCGGACCCCGTCGGTGCCATCGACCACCTCGTCTATCGTCCTTCCGGTATCCAGGTCGGGCGCATGCGGGTGCCGCTCGGCGTCATCGGCATGATCTACGAGTCTCGTCCGAATGTGACGGCCGATGCCGCGGTCCTGTGTCTGAAATCAGGAAATGCGGTGATTCTGCGCGGCGGTTCCGAAGCCATCCATTCCAATCGCGCCATCGCCGCCTGTCTGCGCCGGGGCCTGGTCGATGGCGGGTTGCCTCAGGATGCGGTGCAGCTGGTGGACAGCACCGAGCGCGCCCTGGTCGGGGAGATGCTGAAGGCCGAGGACTATATCGATGTCATCATCCCGCGCGGCGGCCGCTCATTGATCGAACGCGTGGCCGAGGAATCGCGCATCCCGGTGATCAAGCATCTGGATGGTGTCTGCCATGTGTATATCGACGATGCGGCCGATGCCGAGATGGCCATGCGTATCGCCATCAATGCCAAAACGCATCGCTTTGGGGTATGTAACGCCATGGAAACGCTGCTGGTGCATGCCGAGGCGGCGAAGCGGCTGCTGCCTGCGATCCTGAAGGCCATGCATGACAAGGGTGTGGAGATTCGTGGCTGTGAGCGCACGCAGGAGTTGGCGGGCGACGTGCCGGTCAAACCGGCCAAGGAGGATGATTGGGTTGCCGAATACCTGGCACCGATCCTGGCGGTGCGCGTTGTTGACTCACTGGAGGCGGCGATGGCGCATATCGCCGAACACGGATCGGGACATACCGACTGTATCGTCACCGGCAACTACGATCATGGCCGGCGTTTCCTGAACGAGGTCGATGCGGCCTCGGTGATGTGGAACGCCAGCACCCGTTTCGCGGACGGTTTCGAATACGGCCTGGGGGCGGAGATCGGCATCTCCACCGATCGCCTGCATGTGCGCGGGCCGGTGGGTCTTGAGGGCCTGACCACCGAGAAATGGGTCGTGTTCGGGCACGGCGAGATTCGGGAGTAGGCACTGAATAAGCGCACGGTCGGAATCTTCGGTGGTAGCTTCGATCCTCCGCATGCCGGGCATATTGCCCTGGTCGAGGCGGCCTTCGCGTTGCTGCATCTTCCAGAGATATGGGTGATTCCGGCCGGGCTGCCGGTGCATCGGCAACTGTCCGGACTTGCCGGGCCTGAACGGCGGCTGGCATGGATGCACCGGTTGTTCGCCGTCGATCCGCGGGTGACGGTGATCGACTGGGAGGTGCGCCAGGACGGGCCGGTATCGTCGCTACAGACCCTGCAGTGGCTTCACGCAAGTTTTCCGGAGGTGTTGCCGCTGTGGTTGATGGGGGCCGATGCCTTTGCCGGGTTTCCGGACTGGAGGGGTTATCCGGAGCACCGCCAGTATTGCAATGTGGCCGTGTTCGCCCGGGCCGGGGAAACAATGCCCGGTCCGATGGGTTGGCATGAATGTGCTGCCGGGGCCGTTGCCGGGTTGCAGCAGCCTGGGCATATGGTGCGTGTCGATACGGAACTTCCCGACATTTCGGCCACCGAGTTGCGCCGGGCGCTGGCATCCGGGAAGGTGCCGCATGGCTGGCTGCCGCCGATGATCGCCGACGAGGTAGCTGACGCGTACGGAAAACACGAACAACAGGAGCATGCATGAGTGGACAACAACAGGACGAGCATCTGGAAGCGCTGACGGCGGCCGTGGTGGAGGCCGTGGAAGACAAGAAGGCGCTGGATGTGGCCGTGGTCGATGTGCGCGGCAATTGCGCATTTGCCGATCGCTTCGTCATCGCCACCGGGCGCACCGATCGCCAGTTGAAGGCCATCGCCGAGGCGGGGGCGGAGGCGGCACACCGATTCGGCCTGCCTGCACACATCGAGGGACTGGATGCCATGGAGTGGTTGTTGATCGATCTCGGGGATGTCGTGTTGCATGTGATGTTGCCGGAGGTGCGCGAGAGCGTGCAGCTCGAACGCCTGTGGGGGCATGTGCCCGCCGGCCGCAGCGCAGTAGAAGGCGCCGCCGGCTGAACGATGAAGCTGCGTCTGATTGTCATCGGGCGCGGAGCGCCGGAACTGGCCGGTTATGAATCGCGGTTTACGAAGCGTCTGGACGGCATGGCCGGTTTCCAGCTGCTCGAATTGCCGGAAGGGCGGGCGCGGCAGTTGGAACAGCGAAGACAGCAGGAGGAGCAGCAGCTTCTGCATCGGGTGAATGGCCAGCCATACGTGCTGTTTGACGAGCGCGGGTCGAAGCTGTCCAGCACCGACTGGGCGGATTTTTTCGCGCGCCAGCCCGGCTCAGCCAGTTTGTCCTTCGTCATCGGTGGCGCCGATGGCGTCAGTTCGGTAGTACGCGACGGCGCGGTCCATTGCTGGAGTCTGTCACCTCTGACGCTGCCGCATCAGCTGGCACGGGCGCTTGTGATCGAACAGTTTTACCGGGCCCTGAGCATCAACCAGGGCCATCCGTACCATCGGCCATGAAACGCTGGGTGGTCCTGCTACTCATCTGTGCGGCTCTGGCGCCTTTGCCGTCGGCGCCGGCGGTAGCGGCGGAGAGTGCGGCCACCATGCGCGCCAAGCTGGCCAAGATTCACCTGGAACGCATACGTCTGGCCGGGGTGCGCCGCGGGCTGGAGGCCCAGTTGGGGAAACTGGGCCGGCAGATGCACGTGCTGGACGTGGCCCTGGCCGCGGCACAAAAGGCACTGTTGCAGGCGACGGCGCAGGTGGCGGAAACGGATCGGAAGCTGAAGAAGCTGGAGCAGCAACAACAGGGGCTGCAGCAGCATATCGCAATGCTGCGCCAGGCCATGGTGGCCGAGGCCATCGGTGCCTGGCAGCGTGCCGGGCGTCAGCCAAGCTGGCTGGATGTGTTGCGCGGCGTGCCGATGGGCGAGATTCCGAACCGCCGTTACATGATGAAGCAGGTGCTTGTCTCGCAGCATGCCGACCGCCTTGATCTGAAGCGTAGTGAGGCGAAGCTGGGTTCGGTAATGGCCGACCTGCGGCAGGAGCGCGACCGACGCGAGAAGCTGCGCCGGCAAAGGGCGGCGGCGGAGCAGTCATTGCGCCTGCAGGTGCAGGACAAACGCGCACTGATGGCCCAAGTGAAAAGAAGCGATCACCTGCAGCGCCAGCGGGATGCCGAGCTGGCACGACAGGCCAGGGATCTGCAGAGGCTGCTGGAAACCTTTGGTGGTGATCTGCTGGCCGGCGACCGCGTTAGAGAAGGACCGTCGATTCTGGCTGCCAAGGGGCACCTGAACTGGCCCTTGCTTCCCAGCCGCATCGTGGCCTCCTATGGGGTTAGACTGGCCCAGCAGCGCAACCGCCTGCGTGGCGTGTTGCTTGCGCCCGAAGGCCAACAACGTCAGGTTAAGTCGATTTCAGCGGGCAGGGTCCGGTATGCCGACTGGTTTGGAGGCTACGGGCTGATGCTGATCGTCGATCATGGCAATGGCGTTATGAGCATCTATGCCCATAATGACGTGCTGTACAAGCATCTCGGCGACTGGGTCGAAAAGGGCGATGTGCTGGCGGAGGCCGGCAGCACCGGATGGATCGACAAGGTGCGCCTGTATTTCGAGGTGCGGTACAAGGGCAGACCGGTGAATCCGGCGCTGTGGTGCCGCTACCGGAAGCGTTGATTGGATGTGCCACGAAAGGAGTTGAACCCATGAAGTCAGGTATGCGCCGTGTTGTGATTGTGAGCGGATCGCTGGTGGCGTTGACGGCGGGCGTGCTGGCTTGGTCCCTAGGCGCCCATGGTCAGCAGGCCGCTGCGGCCACCAATTACCAACAGTTGCAGAAGTTCTCCAGGGTCATGGATATCGTCAAGGATTCCTATGTCAAAAAAACCACCGACAAGGAACTGATCGATGGCGCGCTGACCGGCATGCTGGAAAGCCTGGATCCGCATTCGGCCTATATGAACAAGGCGGAGTACAGCCAGATGCAGGTGGACACCTCCGGCAAGTTCGGGGGGCTTGGTATCGAGATCGCCGGGGCCCAGGGCGGCATACGCGTGGTGACACCCATTGAGGATACGCCTGCCGACAAGGCCGGCATCAAGGCCGGAGACCTGATCGTCAAGATCGATGAGCAACTGGCCAAGGACATGACACTGCAAGAGGCGGTCAACCACATGCGCGGAAAGCCGGGAACCAGCATCAAGCTGACCATATTCCGCGAGGGCGCGCCCAAACCGCTGGAATTCACCCTCGTGCGTGCCGTCATCCATATCAAATCGGTGAAGAGCGCCATCATGGCGCCGGGCTATGTGTACCTGCGCATCACCCAGTTCTCGGATGGCGTGGCCGGCCTGCTGGCCAAGCAGTACCGCCGGTTGGCCAAGAAGGAGGACGGCAAAGTCTATGGCGCCGTGCTCGACCTGCGCAACAATCCCGGTGGTTTGCTCGACCAGGGGGTCAAGACCTCCGATTTGTTCCTGAACAAAGGTAATATCGTCAGCACCAAATCCCGCGTCGGCAAGAACATGTCCTTTAATGCCACCGCGGGTGATATCCTGAATGGCATGCCGCTGGTGGTGCTGATCAACGGTGGTACGGCCTCGGCCGCGGAGATCGTCAGCGGCGCCTTGAAGGACAATCACCGGGCAGTGCTGATGGGCACCCGCAGCTTCGGCAAGGGCTCTGTGCAGTCGGTGATCCCGCTACCGGATGGTACGGCCATCAAGCTGACCACGGCGCTGTATTATACGCCGAGCGGCACCTCGATTCAGGCCACCGGCATCCGGCCGGATATCAAGGTGGAGGAGCTTCCGGTGTCGACCGAGCAGGGCAAGGCACCGGTTCAAGATGGCTTCGGTGTTTTCGAAAAGGATCTGAAAGGGCATCTGCAGAACGGCAACACCAAGAAGCCCCGGAAGAAGGGTAAGCAGGTCGCCCCGCCGGATGGCGCCAGTGCCACGATGCAGCGGCGCCTGCAGGTGGATGTGCAGTTGCAGCGTGCGCTGGATCTGCTTGAGGGATTGCATACCCTGCAGGTGAAGGGATAAGGGCACCGTCTAGGGATTTTGCGCATGGCAAAGGCCAAGCCCCGCCGCCGTCAGCCGCCGCCACCACCCTGGCTGACCGCCGTGCTGGTGTTGGCGCTGGTTGTGCTGGCGGGTTCTCTGTGGTTATCGACCAGGCATGCGTCTCCGCCGACGCATGCCCATATCGGCAGCGAAAAGAGGTCGGCCGCCCCGGTATCCGTGCCATCGGCGGCCGGCCCATTCAAACCGCCGGTGTATGAGGATTTTTCCCATGTGCCGGAGACGGTGCCTGCCACCGGCCTGCCGGCCGCACATGTCCATGGCTTGGCTCTGATCCTTGACGATGTCGGCTACGATCTGCCGGCCCTGCGCCGGGCGCTTGCCCTGCCGTACACGATGGCCATTTCAGTATTGCCGGATGCCCCTCATGCGCGCCAGGCGGCCGAGATGGCGCATGCAGCCGGGCGCATCGTCATGCTGCACATGCCGATGGAGCCGGACTCGATCCATTACCAGAAGCTGATGGATGACTCGTTTTTGCGCGTCGGCATGCCGGACGGCGAGATCCGCAGCCTGTTGCTCACCGCCTTGGGCAAGGTGCCGTATGTGCAGGGCATGAACAACCATATGGGCTCGCTGCTGACAAGCATGGCCGAACCGATGGCCGTGGTCATGCAGGTCTGTCGTCAGAAGCATCTGTTCTTTGTCGATTCGCGTACGACGGCGGCCAGTGTGGCTTCCACGATGGCGGCGCGCGCCGGTATCCCCTGGGGCTCGCGCCAGATCTTTCTCGATGACCAGACAAACCCGGCCTACCTGCAACAGATGTGGAACAAGGCTCTGGCATGCGAGCAACGGCATGGGGCCTGCATTGTCATCGCGCACCCGCATCACCAGACACTGGATTTCCTCGAAAAACATACCGTGCAGGATCGGCATGTCCCCATGCTGGCGGTGACGGATGTTTTGCATCCGGGGACGATCGCGAGGAACGGGAACTAACGTGCTCAAGCGGTATCTGATGGCCGGACTGGTGGCGCTGGCGCCGCTGGTCATTATCATCATGCTGGTTTCATGGCTGGTGGATTTCGCCAACCGGGCTTTGCGCTGGCTTCCGCCTCATCTCCGTCCGGATGTCTGGGCCGGGGTGCATATCCCGGGGCTGGCCGTGCTGATCGCCCTGCTGTGTGTCTTGCTGGCCGTGGTGTTGATCGGGGCACTGACCACCAATTTCATCGGCAGGCATATCATGCGCTGGATCGATATGCTGATGGATCGTATCCCGATCATCCGCTCCATCCACTCGCCGTTAAGACAACTGCTGAAGGCCATGCTGATGGGCAGCGGCAAGGCCTTTCGCGAGGTCGTGCTGGTGCCATTCCCCATGCAGGGCAACTGGTCAATCGGCTTTATCACAGCCGATACCAGGCTGCCGGCTGACGGGTTCGCCGATCGCGACATGGTGTGCGTATTCGTGCCGAACACACCGATCCCCACAGCCGGTTGGCTGCTGTATGTGGCCCGTGCTGATCTTCGTCCATTGGCCATGAGCGTCGAGGAGGCGATGAAGCTGGTGATTTCCGGCGGCGTCACTGCTATGCCAGTCGATGAGCGTGGCAATAAGGGCGATTAGGTGGGTTCCTCGCTTGTTCGTTCAGGCCTGTCATGGATAAGATGCATGGGATGAGTCAGCAAGGAAAAATCTCGACAATAAAATGGCTGATGGCTTCTGCATGCATGTCGGTGCAGCGGCCTGCGCTTCCTGGCGCATCCCGGTCGAGGAGAATGCGTCATGAGTAATTCCAAGAAAACCGGAGACCGTTCCACCGTCGAGGACATATCGGTTCGCCGCATGCAGCAGATGACCGAGGAGAACCGGGCGTTACGCCAGTACGTGGCCGAGGTGATGAAGCGCCTGCGCGAAAACGAACGCCTGTTTTCGCGCCTGTTCGAACTGGAATCCCAGGTGCTGGCCGCGACCGATCCCGAGGATCTGTGTTTCGTGCTGCTGCGCGGCCTGCGTTCGGGATTCGAGCTGGATTTGGTGCGTTTCTGGTTCGACCGCTCCAGCTTCATGGGTGGGCGCAAGCTCGATGCTCTGTCCGAGCACGACCTGATCTGGCTGGAGAGTGGCGAGATCGCGCAGGTCGGGCTGGACAAGAACCGTGTGCGCCTGATACGCGTGACACCGAAGAAATCGTTCGAATGGCTGCAGGCGCGGGACAGTCATATCGGTTCCATCGCGCTGCTGACCCTGGGCCATCTGGAACGACCGTTCGGCGTACTCGGCATCGGTTCGGACAGTGCCGATCGTTTCCGTCCGGATCAGGCCACGGATTTCCTGCAGCATCTGGCCCAGGTCATCGGGCTAAGTCTGGAGAATGCCGTGGCACGGGAACGCCTGGCGCGCCATGCGGTGACCGATTCACTGACTGGCAGCCGCAATCGCCGTTTCCTGCAACCGCACAGCCATCAGCCCCTGTCGCAGTGGTTTGGCGAAGGCGCGCCGGTCGCCTGCCTGTATCTGGATGTGGATGATTTGAAAGTACTCAACGATCGGCACGGGCATGAGAAAGGTGATGAATTGCTGGAGCGTGTCTGCAGTACGACCCGGGGCTTCGTACGCGCGCAGGATCCGATGATCCGCATGGGTGGCGACGAATTCGTGTTGCTGCTGCCAGGTTGCGGAGGCAAAAAGGCGGTCGAGATCGCCGGCCGTATTGTCGAGGCCTGTTCGCAGATCGTGATGGGGGAGGAACATGCCGGCGTAAGCATGGGCGTGGCGGTATCCTTGCCGGAACAGGATCTGCAGGTGCGTGAGCTGATCGACCTTGCCGATCAGGCCATGTATGTGGCCAAGGCTCTCGGCGGCTCCCGCTTTGAGGTCGCAAACCCGGATGCCGACTGAGCCGAGGCGGTTGGCTGATGCCATCGGCCGCTATCTGGGGCAGCTGGCCGATGTGCGTCTGGCCTCCAGCCATACCGTCAGCAACTACCGGCGCGATTTGAACCATTTCCTGGCGTTTGCCGGTGATCGTCCGCTCAGCGATATCGGGCGTCATACCGTGCGCGACTGGTTGGTACACATGCATGCCGGAGGTCTTTCCGCGGCCACGCTGGCACGGCGATTGTCGGCCCTGTCCGGCCTGCTCGGGTTCGCCGTTGAATGTGGCTGGCTGGCCGACAACGTGGCTGCCGGGGTGCGGCCGCCCAAGCGCCCGAGGCGGTTGCCGCGCAATATGTCGCCGGAGCAGACGGGGCTGCTGATGCATGGAACCGATGCCGGATCGGAGGCACGGGATCTTGCGCTGGTGGCTGTCCTGTATGGCTGTGGTCTGCGCGTGTCCGAGGCGGTGGGGCTTGATCTTGGCGATGTCGATCTTTACGCGGGCGAGCTGCGTGTGCTGGGCAAGGGAAGAAAGGAGCGCATCGTACCGATTCCGGGGCAGGTGTTGGCGCTGATCCGGGATTACCTGAAAGTGCGTCAGTTCAAGGAGGGGGCGCTGGGTTTATTCCTGAACCGGCGCGGTGGGCGGCTAACGGCACGCAGCGCGCAGCGCATGCTCAAAATGCGTGCCCTGGCCACCGGTGCCGATGCGTCGGTGACCCCGCATCGCCTGCGCCATTCCTACGCCACGCACCTGCTGGCCGGTGGCGTCGATCTGAGGGCGATTCAGGAATTGCTCGGCCACGCGTCGTTGTCCACCACCGAACGCTACACGCACCTGGATATCGCTCGACTGACGGAGGTCTACGACCAGGCCCACCCGCGCGCGCGCAAACGCTCCTGAGCCGCTAGGCTGGGTCGTCAGTGGGGGCACACCAAAGGGGCTGGTGCCAAAGCCATTGCTTGGCAAGGAGGACGGCATGAAAACACGACGTTTGGGAACCAAGGGGCCGACGGTCTCCGCCATCGGCCTCGGCTGTATGGGCATGAGCGATTTCTATGCGAACCGCGATGACAAGGAATCCATTGCGACCATCCACCGCGCGCTCGAGTTGGGCATCAATTTTCTCGATACTGCCGATATGTACGGGCCGCACACCAACGAGGAGCTGGTGGGGCGGGCCATCAGGGGCAAGCGGGAGCAGGTGTTCCTGGCCACGAAGTTCGGCATCATGCGCAGCCCAACCGATCCGAACGTGCGTGGCATCAACGGCCGGCCGGAATACATCCGCCAGGCTGTCGAAGGTAGCCTGAGGCGCCTCGGCGTCGAGCACATCGACCTGTATTACCAGCACCGCATCGATCCTCAGACGCCGATCGAGGACACGGTGGGGGCGCTGGCGGAACTGGTACAGGCAGGCAAGGTGCGCTACATCGGCCTGTCCGAGGCCGCACCTGAGACGCTGGAGCGCGCCTGCAAGGTGCATCCGGTGACGGCGCTGCAAAGCGAGTATTCGCTGTGGACACGTGATCCAGAGCATGAAGCGCTGGCGGCCTGTCGCCGGCTCGGCATCGGCTTCGTGGCCTACAGCCCGCTTGGTCGGGGCTTTCTGACCGGGGCCATCACCAGTCCGGAGGACTTTGCGCCGGATGACTATCGGCGGCACACACCGCGCTTCCAGGGCGACAATTTCCGCAGGAACCTGGATCTGGTGCGCAAGGTGAAGCAGATCGCGGAACTCCAGGGCTGCACCCCGGCACAACTGGCACTGGCCTGGGTGCTGGCGCAGGGCGAGGACGTCGTGCCCATCCCGGGTACCAAGCACCGGAAATACCTGGAGGACAATGTCGGGGCGCTGGACTTGCAGCTTGGCCAGGCAGAACTGGACGAACTGGATGCTGTTTTCCCTTTCGGGGCCGCCGCCGGCGAGCGCTATCCCGAGGCGATGATGAAGGCGCTGAATGGCTAGCGCTCCAAAGATCGGCAGGCAAGCTATCGAGAGATACGCATCCCGCCAGTTGCGCACCGCACCGGTATCAAATGGGTGCGCTATGCGAATGATGTGACGTCGACATCGCCTCAGACACCGGAATGACCGTTGACGGCTATACGGCCACGCTGAAATATATGTTCTAACAGGGTGCCGTTTCGGCTTGGACGGCCCCGCTATGGCGGGGCCGTTTTTTGTTGGGATCAGCATAAATATTGCAGATGGTTGTAGTCCGGCCTTTAATGTATTGAAATAGCGAGAACCGCCATGGCTGAGCGTGGTGGAGGGGTTTCACAAGGAGGATCGGATGAAACACGTATTGCGGGGTTGCATGCTGGCGGCGGCCATGCTGATGGCCTTGCCCGGCCCGGTCCGGGCGGCCGGTATGGGTGATATGGGTGATATGGGTGATATGGGCAGTTTCGGGATTCACCCGTATATTGGCGTGGGTGTTGGGGTATATGATCTCAACTTCAAGGGATCTGGACTTGCCATGAGCAATAATGTGGCTGGCGGCTTCGTGAAGCTGGGCGCCGATTTCAATGAGTACCTGGGAGCGGAGTTGCGCGTTGGTGCTACGGATAGGGGGAAGCGCAATTTTCCAACCGGCTATTATCAGCAGCGGGCCAGGTACCTGTTTTCCTACCTTGCGAAGCTTCAGTTGCCTGTCACGCAGCAATTACGGGTCTATGGTCTGGTTGGTGGCACTACCGGCAATCTCAGCTTTTTGACGGGGGCTGGCCAGCTTGCAGGCAAGGTCGCAACCGGCGTCAGCTTTGGCGGCGGCTTCGATTACCAGGTGGACGATTTCACGCGGGTCGGGCTGGAATACATGCGCTACTGGAACGGGGTCGGTGTCAACAAGGCCGGGGCGGCCTCAGCGACGGAGAATGCGGATTCGTATGTGGCGACCCTGCAGATCGCGATGTAAATGGATCCTGCCGTGACTTGCACAGCCCCGCCGTAGCGGGGCTGTCTTTTTTTATACTCCACATGCTGCGGTTTTGATCGCTGAATTGCGATTCGGTAGGGTCGGAGCATGCTTCGATTTATCCTGCCTGCGGCTCTGATCACCTGCCTCGGATTCCCGCTTCCGGCTCATGCCATCGTCAGTGTCGGGCAGGCCATCATTGGACCGGCCAAGAACGGCCTGCATACCAATATCGAACTGGCCAGCAGTGGCGTGAGTGGTACGACCACGTCAAACACCACCTTGGGCGGATTGTTCAGTCAGTGGAAGCATGGCAAGTACACGGATATTCTGTTATTGCAATACGCCTACGGCGAAAGCAATGGCCAGATCAACAACAACCGCTCCTTTGTACACCTGCGCCATCGCATGCAGGTGTCCGATCACTGGGGAGTGGAGGCATTCGCCCAGGCCATGCGCGATCCCGTCACCCGTATGGTCGCGCGCACCCTGCTCGGGGGAGGCGTATACTGGACATTGCTGGAGCAGGCCGATAAGGCCGGGGTGTATTTGGGTTTTGGCGCATTCTACGAGCACGAGCAACTGAGTCCCAAGGTTGGGACGACCGATCCATTGAACACCCGGTTGTGGCGAAACAATACGTATCTGGTGTTGAAACGGCAGTTGAATGATCGCTTCAGTGTCTACAGTGTCACCTACTACCAGCCTGCCATCAGGAACATGGCGGATTATCGCGTGCTGGAACAGGCAGCGGGAACCGTCAGCCTGTACAAGAACCTGCACCTCAAGCTGAGCACGAGCGTCTATTATGATTCGCGGCCGCCGCAAGGGGTCAAGCGAACCTATGTTCTCTACAGTACAGGCATTACCATGGACTTTTAGAGATCGACTGTTCTTACATTAGATGCCGGTTGAAAATTGCTCCAGGTACTCCTTTACTTCGGGAAGTTGTAACTGTGGAAGCAGCTTGGCATTGGCTTCGGGCATTGGATAATCGCCCAGTCTTTTCAGCGGTACCCATGCGGATTCCGATTCGGCGCTGAAACCGGAGAGCTGCGGGCAGATGCAGATGAACAGCAGAAAATGGAGATGGCGATCCGGATAGCGATGGCTCGCCTTGCCGAGATGGCGCCAGTATTTTCCAGAAAGTCCAGTCTCTTCCTTAAGCTCACGTATCACCGTATCCAGCGGCATCTCCTCCCCCTCGACCTTGCCGCCGGGCAACGACCATTGCCCACCGCAATGGACGCCATCCGGGCGTTTCAGCAGCAGTATCTCATCCCGCTCGTTGAAGGCCGCCACCAGGGCGATGACCTGATCGTTCATGCCCGTCAAGGGCAGATACGGACGGGCAGCAAGCCACTTCCCGCCATGGATGGTGGGCGAATCCGTGAGGATTCGTGAGCCTGCGGAAAACCGCGTTTTTCTGCAGGCGTTCCGAGCAAAAGGCAGGACGCCTTTTGCAGATCAATCAAATATATCCTAGGTCCGGTATTCGGCATTGATGGCGATGTATTCGTGCGTCAGATCGCCGGTCCAGACCCGGGCGGAGGCCGCCCCGAGGCCAAGATCGATGCGCAACGTGAACTCGGGGCGGGAGAATACGGCCATGCCGTCGGCATCATGATAGTCGGCACGCACGCCGCCGCGCTCGCAGATATGCACGTCATCCGCCCACAGTGAGATGCGCTCAGGTTCGATCGGTACACCGGCATTGCCGATGGCTGACAGGATGCGGCCCCAGTTGGCGTCGGAACCGGCAAATGCCGTCTTGACCAGCGGCGACACGGCGATGGCGCGGCCGATGGCGCGGGCCTCGTGCTCGCTGCGGGCGCCGTTGATGTCGATGGTGACGAACTTCGAAACCCCTTCGCCGTCACGTACGATCATTTGCGCCAGCTCGCTGCACAGCTCGCCAAGTGCCTGCTCGAACAGCGTGGTGTGGGTGAGCCGCGCATGTCCGAGGCCGAGGCCGGCGGCGAGCACGACCAGGGTGTCGTTCGTCGAGGTATCTCCGTCGACCGAGATGCAGTTGAACGAGCGGTCGGCCACGCGCCGCAGCATCGGCTGCAGATCGGCTGCGGTCACCGGGGCATCGGTGACCACGAAGGCAAGCATCGTGGCCATGTTCGGATGGATCATGCCGCTGCCCTTGGCGATGCCGGTCAGCGTATAGCGATTGCCATCGATGTCGATCTGCGCCGACGCCCATTTGGCGAAGGTGTCGGTGGTGCGGATGGCGTTGGCAGCAGCCTGCCAGTTGTCCGCCGCCAGTGAATCGGCTGCCTGATGCATGCCGGCCTCGATGCGCTCGATCGGGAACGGGGTGCCGATGACGCCAGTGGAGGCGGACAGCGTTTGCGCCGGGGTGACGCCGGCCGCGGCGGCGCCGGCCTCGATCAGGGCCTGCGACCACACGTGTTCCATGGCGCCGGTGCCGGCATTGGCGTTGCCGGCGTTGGCGACGATGGCGCGGATATGCTCGGCATCAGAGGCCAGCGCCTGTTCGGCCATGGTCACACAGGCGGCGCGGAAGCGGTTCTGCGTGAATACGCCGGCGGCATGGCAGGGAACATCCGTCACGATCAATGTCAGATCCTGGCGCTTGCCCTTCAGCTCCGGCGATTTGACGCCGCAGGAGGCGGTGCCAACCCGGAATCCGGGCACGGGCAGCGGAGGGTTCAGAACGGGCGGATTGACGGCCATGGCGGTGTGTCCTCATGATGCGTTTGATCGATGGCCAACACTGAGGCCGCGGTGAGCGCCCTGCAAGCCGCTTGTCCCGCTTCCCGGCGCCATCGAGATTGGCCGGGGGGAGGCCCTGTGACGCTGGATTTCTATTTCGATTTCATCAGTCCCTACAGTTATCTGGCCGTCAGGCGCATGCCGGAGTTTCCGGTCATGTCGGCAGCCGATATCCATTGGCTTCCAGTCAACCTGCCGAAGCTGATCAAGGATGCCGGCAATACACCGCCGGCCACCTGCCGGCCCAAGGCGCTGTATCTGCTGCAGGATATCAAACGCTGGGCCGCCTTGCTTGATGTGCCGCTACGCATGATCCGTCCGGGCAGCTTCGATGCCAGACCGGCGTTGTCGCTGGCCTGCATGCTGGATGGGGAGGAGCGCATCCGCTTCTGCACCGCCACGTTCGATGCGCTGTGGTCCGGGGCCGTCGATCCGTTACGCGATACCGACTGGCTTTCCCGCATCGTAGAGGTGCAGGGGCTGCCCGGCGAATGGCTGAAGCTCGATCTCGCTACGGGCAAGGCGCGGCTGCGGGAGAACAGCGAGGCGGCGCTGAAGGCCGGCTGCTTCGGCGTGCCCACGTTCATCCTCAAGGGTAAAGGGCACCCGCAGATGTACTGGGGCGTCGATCGCATGGATTTCCTGTCCGCCGTTCTGGAAAACGGTGCCGGGGACAGATGAAGCTCTAGCCCGATTTCTTGACGAACTTGGTCAGAATAACGATCTGCTGGCCGTCGACGCGGCCCTCGATCTGCTCGGGGTTGTCGGGCACCAGCCGGATGTTGCGCACGGCGGTGCCGCGCTTGGCGGTGATGCTGCTGCCCTTGACGTCCAGGTCCTTGATCAGGGTGACGGTATCACCTGCTTCGAGCACTGCCCCGTGGCAGTCGACATGCTTCACGATGGGCTCGGTGCCTTCCTCTGCGCCGGCCTCGGCCCAGGCGAGGGTTTCGTCGTCGAGATAGAGCATGTCCAGCAGATCCTGCGGCCAGCCCTCGCCGCGCAGGCGGTTCAACAGGCGCCAGGCCATCACCTGCACCGCGGGCACCTGGCTCCACATGCTGTCGTTCAGGCAGCGCCAGTGGTTGGGGTCCATGGTCTTCGGATGCTCGATCTGTCCGCGGCAGGTGGCACAGACGAGGATGCTGCGCTCGGCACTGCCGTCGGAGGGTCCCACCGCGCAGACGCTCAGCTCGTCGGTGGCACCACAAAGCTCGCAGACGGAACTGCTGCGCACGCGCAGCTGTTGCTCGGTACCCATCACGGCCTGTTCAGCGGGCGCCGTGACAGTGCTTGTATTTCTTGCCTGAGCCGCAGGGGCAGGGATCGTTTCGTCCGACCTTCGGGTGGTCGCGCCGCACCGTCTGTTGTGGCTCACCGTCGTCGATGACCTCGTCGCCGTGCTGGAAGTTGATCTGCTTCGGTTGCCTCGGTGCCTCGGGCTCGGGGGCCTGCTCGACCTGTACCCCGTGCAGCATGACCATCGTCTCCTCGCGCACGCGCTCGATCATCGCCGCGAACAGCTCGAAGGATTCGTGCTTGTATTCCTGCAGTGGCTGTTTCTGGGCATAGCCGCGCAGACCCACGCTCTGGCGCAGGTGATCCATGGCCAGCAGGTGCTCCTTCCAGTGATGGTCCAGGATCTGCAGCAGCAGGTATTTCTCGAAGCGGCGCAAGTTCTCTTCGCCAACCTGCGCCTGCTTGTCGTCCATCATGGCCGTCAGCGCCTGATTCAGATGCTCCTTCATGGCGTCGCTGCTCTCGATCTGGTTGCTCTCCACCAGCGATTTGGCGTCCACATCGAGGGAGGTCTTTTCGGCCAGTTCCCGGCGCAAGCCGTCCAGGTCCCAGTCCTCGGCATGCACATTCGGCGGCATGAAGGTGTCGACGAGCCGGCCCACGAAGTCGGCGCGCATGTCCTCGACGACGTCGCGCACATCGTCGGCCTCCAGCAGTTCGCGCCGCTGCGTGTAGATCACGTCGCGCTGCTGGTTCATCACATCGTCGTATTCCAGCAGTTGCTTGCGGATATCGAAGTTACGGCCCTCGACCTTCTTCTGCGAGTTTTCGATTGCCTTGGTCACCCACGGATGCTCGATGGCCTCGCCCTTCTTGAAGCCCAATTTGTCCAGCATCCCCTGCATGCGTTCACCGCCGAAGATGCGCATCAAATCGTCTTCCATCGACAGGTAAAAGCGGGTCGAGCCCGGATCACCCTGGCGGCCGGCGCGGCCCCGGAGCTGGTTGTCGATACGGCGGGATTCGTGGCGCTCGGTGCCGATGATGTGCAGGCCGCCCAGTCCCACGACCTCGTTGTGCTCGTTTTTGCACATGGCGTGAATCTCGTCGACCTGCTTCTGGTGCTCAGCCTCGGACAGCGAGTCCGGCAACTGGGAGATCAGCATGTCCGGATTGCCGCCGAGCATGATGTCGGTGCCGCGGCCGGCCATGTTGGTGGCAATGGTCACGGCGTTCTTGCGGCCGGCCTGGGCCACGATCTCGGCCTCGCGTTCGTGGTGCTTGGCGTTCAATACCTCATGCGCGATGTCCTTCTTGTTCAGCAGATCCGACAGATGTTCGGATTTCTCGATCGACGTGGTGCCGACGAGGACCGGCTGGCCGCGCTCGTGCGCGGCAACGATATCGGCGATGATGGCCTCGTACTTGTCCTCGATGTCGCGATAGACCAGATCGCCCATGTCGGCACGAATCATCGGCCTGTTCGGGGGCACGATGACCACCTCCAACTCGTAGATTTTCTGGAATTCCTCGGCCTCGGTATCGGCGGTGCCGGTCATGCCGGAAAGTTTGTCGTACATGCGGAAAAAGTTCTGGAAGGTGATCGAGGCCAGTGTCTGGTTCTCCGGCTGTACCTCCACTCCCTCCTTGGCCTCCAGTGCCTGGTGCAGGCCATCCGAATAGCGGCGACCAGGCATCATGCGGCCGGTGAATTCGTCGATAATCAGCACTTCGCCGCCGCGGACGATGTAATCGGTCTCGCGCGTGAACAGCGTGTTGGCGCGCAGGGCCTGCGTGGCCGCGTGCATCGGGTTGACGTTCTCCGGATCGTACAGGTTGCCGCTTTTGAGCAGACCCGCGCTCTGGAACAGCTGCTCGATGCGTTCCATGCCGGCCTCGGTATAGGAGACGACCTTGTCCTTCTCGTCCTTCTCGTAATCATCCGGGGTGAGTTGCTTGACCAGCTTGTCGGCCGCCTCGTACAGGCCGGTGGCTTGCTCGGCCGGCCCGGAGATGATCAGCGGCGTGCGCGCCTCGTCGATCAGGATCGAGTCCACCTCGTCGACGATGGCGAAGTGCTTGTCGCGTTGGACCAGTTCGTCCCGGTCGAAGGCCATGTTGTCGCGCAGGTAATCGAAGCCGAACTCGTTGTTGGTGCCGTAGGTGATGTCGGCGGCATAGGCGTCGCGGCGCTCTTCGTTGGTGATGCCGTGCACGATGACACCGGTGGACATGCCGAGGAATGTGTACAACCGGCCCATCCACTCGGCGTCACGGCTGGCCAGGTAGTCGTTGACGGTCACCACATGCACACCGCGGCCGGTCAGTGCGTTCAGGTATACCGGCAGTGTGGCCATCAGCGTCTTGCCCTCGCCGGTTTTCATCTCGGCGATCTTGCCGTCGTTCAGGATCATGCCGCCGATCATCTGCACATCGAAATGACGCATGCCGAGCGCGCGCTTGCTGGCCTCGCGCGCCACGGCGAAGGCCTCGGGAAGCAGCGCATTCAGGGCCTCGCCGTTTTCCAGCCGCTGCTTGAATTCACCCGTCTTGGCTACCAGATCGTCGTCGGACAGGGCCAACATCGCTGGTTCCAGGGCATTGATGCGGTCGACGGCCGGTAGGTAGTTTTTAAGGAGCCGTTCGTTACGGCTGCCGAAGACTCGGGTCAGAACATTCAACATGGGGGAGGCATCTCCGTCCGTTTGTGCGTTTTTGAAAAGAGGCGAACGTTAGCACGGGTATGGCCCGCTACCAAGCAAAGCACGCCGGGGGCATGGGCTCAGCGTGCATCGAGGAAGCGAGCGATACGACGTATGCCTTCCTGCAGTTGCTCAAGGCTCGTGGCATAGGAAAGCCGCACATGCTGCTCTGACCGATAGCGGCCGAAGTCCTCGCCTGGGGTGATGGCCACCCCTCCCTGCTCCAGCAGCGCCCAGCAGAAGGACTTTGCGTCATCGGTGAAGCGTTCGACATTGGCATACACATAGAAGGCCCCTTGGGGTTCGACGACGACCTCGAAGCCGAGTTCCGGCAATGTGGCGAGCAGGAAGCGCCGGCGTTCGTCGTAGGCGGCGCGCATGCGCCCGGCGTCGGCGTTGGCGTCCAGGGCCGTGATGGCGGCATATTGCGACAGGGTGGGTGCGGAGATGAAGATGTTCTGCATCACCCGGCGGCACGGATCGATCAGTTCCGGCGGCACGATGACCCAGCCGACGCGCCAGCCCGTCATGGCCCAGCGCTTGGAGAAGCCGTTGACGACGATGGCCTTGTCATCGAAGGCCAGGGCACAGTCGGCCTGTCGGCCGTAGGTCAGGCCATGATAGATCTCGTCCGAGATCAGCCAGCCATTCCGCTGGCGACAGGCAGTGGCGATGGCCGCCAGTTCTTCGGCATCGATCAGGGTGCCGGTGGGATTGCCGGGGGAAATCACCACGGCAGCTCGCGTGTTGTGCTGCCACCCGTTTTCGACCGTCTTCCGGTTCAACTGGTACCGAGTCCCCGGGCCCACCGGCACAGGCAGCGGCACGCCGCCGGCCAGGCGGATGAAGTTGCGCTGGCAGGGATAGCCGGGGTCCGGCAGCAGCACCGATTCGCCGGGATCGAGCAGTACGGCATAGATCAGGCTGAAGGCGCCGGAGGTACCGGGTGTGATCAGGATACGTTCGGGTTCGATGTCCAGCCCGTATTCACGCCCATACCAGTCGGCCAGGGCACGTTGCAGTTCCGGCAGGCCGGTGGATGGGGTGTAGAAGTTCTCGCCTGTTTCCAACCGGGCGTGTGCCGCCGCCAGTACAGGCTCCGGAGTCGTGAAGTCGGGTTCACCGACCTCCATATGGATAATGCTTTTTCCCTGGGCTTCCAGTTGTTTGGCGCGTTCCAGCAATTGCATGACGCGGAAGGGTTCGATGGCATCGATGCGGCGCATGGCGGCAGGCTAGGGCTTGGGCGCATGGCGGGCAACGCGGGGTCGTCCCGCTGCAGCCGCCATCGGCTCGCACGCCGGTTAACAGGCCACGATGCTTTGGCGTATACTCCGCCGCATGGCCGAAAACGGTGAATTGCGCGATCTGTTCGAGGCGGCGGCCATGCGCGGCCATCGCTGCCGTATCGTCTACAGGGATTCGCTGGGGGAGCACCACGCCGTGGTGGCCGTGCCGCGCGAATGGCGGGTGGTGGATGGCGTGGCATGGGCCTTCTTCCTCTCCGGGGCCGGCGAGGACGTGGAGGTGCGGCTGGACGACATCATCACCATCGAACCGCAGGCTTAGGGGGAGACAGGATGCTGCACTGGGTTTCCGTGGCCTGGGTCAAGGCCTTCCATATCATCGCCATGGTGTCCTGGTTCGCCGGTCTGTTCTACCTGCCGCGCTTCTTCGTGTATCACAGCCGCCATGCCTCTGGGCCGGTGCACGAGCAGTTCTGCGTCATGGAGCGCAAGCTCTATCGTTTCATCATGAAGCCGGCCATGGTGCTGACGGTGGCGCTGGGGCTGCTGCTGGCGGCGCGTGAGTGGGACATGGTCGGCGACCAGCCCTGGTTCTGGATCAAGATGCTGCTGGTGGCGATTCTGCTGGTGTTCCATTGGCACAATGGCCGTGTGGTGCAGGCCTTTGCCGAAGGCCGCAACCACTACAGCGAGCGTTTTTTCCGACTATACAACGAACTGCCGACGCTGGTGTTGATCGGCGTCGTCATCATGGTGGTGGTGCGGCCTTTCTAGGTTTCTGAAAAACTGCATCCATGCGTTTTTTCGGTATGCCAAGGTAAAAGCGCGGTTTTGCCTTGGCTCACAAAATCAAGCGCTTTTCGTTTGTGGCGGCCAGGTCAGCACCGGCCTGCGCGCCGCCATCGTTTCGTCCAGCCGCGACCGGAAGGCCCGCGTCGGCGCCTGGTGCAGGGGCTCGACTTCGCCGGCCTCCACCTGGGCGGCAATCTCCAGCATGGCGTCGCAGAAATGGTCGAGTGTGGTCTTGGATTCGGTTTCGGTCGGTTCGATCAGCATGGCGCCGTGCACGATCAGCGGAAAATACACCGTCATCGGATGGAAGCCGAGGTCGATCAGTCGTTTGGCGATGTCCAGTGTCTTGATGCCGTGCCGGTTCTGCACCTCGTCGGTCAACAGGCATTCGTGCTTGCACAGGCCGGGGAAGGGCACGTGATAGGCATCCTTCAGGCGCGTCAGCATGTAGTTGGCGTTCAGCACCGCATCCTCGGCGATTTTGTGCAGATGGTCGCGGCCGAAGGCGGCGATGTAGGCGGCGGCGCGCAGCAGCACCCCGACATGCCCGAGCGAGCCCAGCATCGGCCCGATGCTGTCGGGGGCATGGTGCGCAAGTCGGTAACCCTTATCCTGCTTGTCGATGCGCGGCACCGGTAGGAAGGGTGCCAGAGCCTCGTTGACGGCCACCGGCCCTGCGCCCGGGCCGCCGCCGCCGTGCGGAGTGGAGAAGGTCTTGTGCACGTTGATGTGCAGGCAGTCGATGCCCATGTCGCCGGGACGGGCCACCCCGACCAGCGCGTTCAGGTTGGCGCCGTCGCCGTAGACCATGCCGCCCGCTTCATGCACCAGATCGCAGATCTCGGCGATGTCCGATTCGAACATGCCGGTGGTGTTGGGGTTGGTCAGCATCAGCGCCGCCACCTCGTCGTTCAGGTGCGCCTTCAGCACCTCGATATCCATGCGTCCGTCCGCCCCGGATTTCAGTTCGACGGTGCGCATGCCGCACAACGAGGCGGTGGCCGGATTGGTGCCGTGGGCCGAATCCGGCACCAGCACGACACATCGTTTCGCATCGCCGCGCGCCTCGTGAAAGGCGCGGATCATCATCATGCCGGTCAGCTCGCCGTGTGCACCGGCCGCCGGCTGCAGCGTCACATGCGGCAGGCCGCTGATCTCGCCCAGCCATTGCTGCAACTCATACAACAGCGCCAGCACGCCCTGCACCGTATCCTCGGGCTGGTCCGGATGCAGCTGGGCCAGCCCCGGCAGGCGCGCCAGCTGCTCGTTGACGCGCGGGTTGTATTTCATCGTGCATGAGCCGAGCGGATAGAAGCCGGTCTCGATGCTGTGGTTCCATTGCGACAGGCGCACGAAATGGCGCACCGCCTCGGGCTCCGACAGCCCGGGGATGCCGGCCGGTTGCCGGCGTCGGAAGGGCTGCAGATCCTGGCCGATCGGGCCCTCTACGCCCGGCAGGGCAATGGCGACGGCATCCGTGCGTGCCCGCTCGAACACCAGGGCCTCTTCGTGCGTCAGTCCCGTGGTGCCGGAATACCTGGGCGCGTTCATCGCGAGGCCTCCAGCGCATCCAGGTAATCGCGGATGTCGTTCGCTTCGATCATCTCGGTGGTGGCTACCAGCAGGTGCCGGGGCTCGGCATCGTCCGCCCCAAAGCCATCCTCGAGTTGCTCCAGCGGGATGCCGGCGAAGATATCGCGCCTGCGTGCCGCGTCGAGAAAGCGGGTGCGCCGGGTGCCGTCGGCGAAGCTCAGCACCGTTTCGTTGTAGCGGGGGCCGGCGGCGGCCTGTACGTCTGATGGCAGCCCGGCTACGAGCATGGCCAGGGCGGCAGCTGAGCGTTCGGCCACGGTGGCCAGGCCCTCATCGCCGAGCAGGGCCATGTAAGTGGCTGCGGCGGTGCACATCAGCCCCTGGTTGGAGCAGATGTTGCTGGTGGCCTTCTCGCGGCGGATGTGCTGCTCGCGCGTGGACAGCGTCAGCACGAAGCCGCGCCGGCCCTGGGCATCCTGCGTCATGCCGGCCACACGGCCGGGCATCTGGCGCAGATGCGCCTGCTTGCAGGCCAGGATGCCGAGATGCGGACCGCCGAAGCCCATCGGGATGCCGAGCGCCTGGCCGGAGCCGACGACGATGTCGGCGCCGCATTCACCCGGCGGTGCGATCAGGGCAAAGGCGGTGGCATCCGAGAAGGCGACGACCATCAATGCGCCGTGTGCATCGCACAGCGCGCGCACCTCCGCCAGGTCATACACCGAACCGAAGTAATCCGGGTACTGTACGATGACGCAGGCGGTGTCGGCATCGACGGCCGCCGCCAGTGACGCCATGTCGGTGCAGAAATCGCTGCAGGCGGCCTCGATCAGATGGCCATCCTGTCGGGACAGGTAGTTGCGGGTGACGGCCCTATAGCGCGGGTTCACGGAGCCGGCGATCACCACCTTGTCGCGGCGGCTGATGCGCCGGGCCATCAGTGCGGCCTCGGCCACGGCGGTGGCGGCGTCATACATCGAGGCGTTGGAGACCTCCATGCCGGTCAGGCGCGCCACCATCGTCTGGTACTCGAACAGCGCCTGCAGCGTGCCCTGGGCGATCTCCGGCTGATACGGGGTATAGGCGGTCAGGAATTCACCGCGGCCGATCACGTAGTCGACGACGGCCGGGACGAAATGGTGGTAGGTACCGCCGCCGAGAAAACAACGGCTGTTGCCCGCATGCCGGTTCCTCTCCGCCGCCTTAGTGAACTTACGTACGATGCCGGCCTCGCTCAGGGCCTCGGGCAGCTCGAGGCTGCCGGGCTTCAGATGGAAGCGTTCCGGGATGTCGGCGAACAAGGCCCTGGTATCGGCAACGCCGATCGTCTCCAGCATGGCCGTACGGTCGGCGTCGGTATGGGGCAGAAAACGCATGAATCGGTCCTTCGTCCGGGGTCGGGTTATTCGGCCAGAAACGCCTCGTAGGCGGCGGCATCCATCAGATGTGCGGTGTCGGTATCCGCCAGCTTCACCCTGGCGATCCAGCCCTCGCCGTACGGGTCGGCATTGATCTTCTCCGGTGCTGATTCGAGGGCTTCGTTGACCCCGGTCACCTCGCCGGCCAGCGGCGCGTAGACATCGGATACGGCCTTGACCGATTCGACCACCGCGAAACCCTCGCCTCGGCTGATGTTTCGCCCGATCTCGGGTAGCTCGACGAATACGATGTCACCGAGTGCCTCCTGCGCATGGTCGGTGATGCCGAAGGTGGCGGTATCACCCTCGATGCGCACCCATTCGTGGTCCTTGCTGTATTTCAGATCGCCCGGAATGCCCATGATTCCCTCCTGTCGGTTATTTTCGCACGCGGCTGCGCACGAAGGGTGGTTTCGTGCGTTCGGCCGCTATCGCCTTGCCACGGATGTCGACGGTCAGCTCGCCTTCGGTCGCCAGTGCCGGATCCACATAGGCCAGGGCCACGCCGGCACCGGCCAAAGGCGAGTACATGCCACTGGTCACCTCGCCGACCACGCGGCCATCCGAAACAACCTGATAATGCTCACGGGGGATGCCGCGATCACGCAGCCTCAGTCCGATCAATGCCTTCTGCCTTCCCTCAGCCTTGCGAGCCGCCACAGCGTCCCGGCCGATAAACCCGCCCTTGTCCAGGCGGGTGATCCACATCAGGCCAGCCTCGACCGGGGTCACCGCATCGCTGATCTCATGGCCGTAAAGCGCATAGCCCATCTCGGTGCGCAGCATGTCGCGCGCCGCCAGGCCGATCGGCGCGGCACCGGCAGCGAGCAGGGCGCGCCAGATGCCGACGGCAGCGGTGTTCGGCAGGTACAGCTCGAAGCCGTCCTCGCCGGTGTAGCCGGTACGCGAGATCATGGCCTCGCTGCCACCCAACTGCCCGGTGGCGACATGGTAGTAGGCGATGGCATCCAGGTCGCAATCGGTCAGCGCTTGCAGCATGGCTTGGGCCCGCTCGCCCTGCAGGGCCAGCAGGGTCGTGGCATCCGATGCGTCGGTGATGCGCACATCGAAGCCCCTGGCTTGTGCATGCAGGTGCGCCACATCCTTGTGCCGGTTGGCGGCGTTGATGCACAGGTAGAAGCGGCTGTCGCCCAGGCGGTAGGTGGTGATGTCGTCGATGAAGGTACCGGCCTCGTTCAGCAGCGCCGAGTATTGCACCTGGCCGTCGGTGAGCCTTGAAACGTCATTCGTGGTCACATGCTGCAGGAAGGCCTCGGCCCCGGAACCCTCGATGCGCACCTGGCCCATATGCGAGATGTCGAACAGTCCGCCCGTGCCCTCGCGTACGGCGTGGTATTCCTTCAGGGCCCCTTCCTGATATTGTACCGGCATGGCAAAGCCGGCGAAGGGCACCATGCGCCCACCCAGCCGGATGTGCTCGTCGTACAAGGGCGTGCGGGCCAAGGCCTCGCTCATGCGGATTCACCCATGTGCTGGCGGAAGGCACTGACGGTATTGGCCAGCAGCATGGTGATGGTCATCGGCCCGACGCCGCGCGGTACCGGTGTGATCCAGCCGGCGCGTTCAGCGGCGATCGCGTATTCGACGTCGCCGCACAGTTTTCCGTCCTCTCCGCGGTTCATGCCGACATCGATGACCACGGCACCTTGTTTGATCCATTCGCCCTTGACGAGCCCGGGCTTGCCGGCGGCAGCGACGACGATGTCGGCACGCCGCACATGTGATTCCAGATCATGCGTGAAGCGGTGAGTGATGGTGACGGTGCAGCCGGCGAGCAACAGCTCCAGAGACATCGGCCGGCCGACGTGGTTCGAGGCGCCGACGACGACAGCCTCCTTGCCGTACAGGTCCAGCCCCGTTTCCTCCAGCAGCTTCATGCAGCCGTAAGGGGTGCAGGAACGCAGGCTCGGAATGCGTGCCGCCAGCCGGCCGATGTTGTACGGATGGAATCCGTCCACGTCCTTGCCTGGCAGGACCGCCTCGATCACCGATTCCGAATCGATGTGGCTGGGCAGCGGCAGTTGCACCAGGATGCCGTCGACCAGCGGATCGCGGTTTAGCTCGCCGATCAGGCCCAGCAGGTGCTGCTGGGTGATAGTGGCCGGTTCTTCGTAGGAGAAGGATTCGATGCCCACCGCCTGACAGGCGTTTTTCTTGTTGCGCACGTAAATCTCGGAGGCCGGGTCGTTGCCGACGAGGATCACGGCGAGCCCCGGTCTGCGTCCATGCCTGGTAGCCAGCGATGTGACGTCCTGCTGCAGCTGGCTGCGAAGGCGTTCGGATATCGCCTTGCCATCGAGAATGGTTGCGCTCATGGGGTCGGATTGTGGCGGCGCCGTCGGTCGCCGTAAACCGCCGCTTGTATGAAACTTGCCGCCCGGGGCGATTGCAAGGCAGCATCGATGCATGCGTCTACACCATGTCGGTCTGATCGTGTCGGATCTGGAAACGGCTTCCGCCTTCTATGAGGGCGTGCTGGGGTTGCGACGGGATGCACGCCCGGAGCTCGGCTTTCCGGGCATCTTTTACGCGTTGGATGGTGGGGTTCAGCTGCACCTGATGCAGGTCGATGACCCCTATGCCGGCTGCGTGCTGCCAGCGCATGGTGGGCGCGATCGGCACCTGGCGCTGGCCGTTTCCGACCTGGATGCCGTGCGTGCCAGACTGGAGGCCGCCGGCATTCATTACACGACGAGCCGTTCCGGCCGTGCCGCGCTGTTTTGTCGTGATGCGGATGGCAATGCCATCGAACTCTGCGAGAACTAATACAGAAACATAAAGGCCGGGTCCGACACCCATCCGCACATGGATGGGAAGCGGCGTCATAGCGCCGTAACCGAAGGCGGACCTGCGCCGCCGCAGCGGTTCGAGCGAAAGGCAGGAGCCGTTCGCGTATCGGCTTGATCATCCGTACATGGAAGTGCGGCGGCGCCAAACTTGGCGCCGTGAGCGAAGGCGGGCCTGCACCGCCGCAGCGGTTCGAGTGAAAGGCAGGAGCCTTTCGCGTATCCCTAGATATGCATGGCGTCGGCGAAGATGCGGTTGATATCCTGCCGCCAGTGGCCGTGGTACAGTTCCAGCCAGTCCTCGGCCTGCGTGCGTCCGCGCTC
>Ga0307440_1000008_pt1 | contig 80163 bp, 66 predicted proteins | sample SalMarWE160410MG_FD_202150 | JGI IMG/M metagenome (GOLD analysis project Ga0307440, IMG submission 202150) | Salt marsh sediment microbial communities from the Plum Island Ecosystem LTER, Massachusetts, United States - WE1604-10 | ecosystem: Environmental > Aquatic > Marine > Intertidal zone >...
ATCGAGGTGGAGCCCCCGGAAGAACTCGAGGCGGAAGTCGAGGCGGCGGCCGAGCCCGTGGCCGAGGCGGAAGCCGAAGCCGAAGCGGCCGTCGAGCCCGGGTCGCCGCCGCTGGAGGCCGCGGAAGCGGAGGAGGAGCGCGAGCCCGAGGCGGCGGGGCCCGCGGCCGAGGTCGAGCCCGAGCCCGAGCCGGCCACCGAGGTCGAACCCCCGGAAGAAGTCGAAGCGGAAGCGGAGGCGGCGGCGGAGCCCGTGGCCGAGGAGGAACCGGCAGCCGAAGTGGAGGCCGCGGAGGAGGAGCCAGAGCCGACTTTCTCCCCGCCGGCGGGAAGTCTGACAGAAGTGCTCCGGCGGCGCTGGGCCGCCGAACCCGAAGTGGAAGAGACCGCCGCGGGAGACGAGCCTCCGGCAAGCGGACCGGACCCGGCCACGACGCGCGAGACGGATGTGGCCGCGGCCCGGGCCGAGGACGACGATGAGGCCGCCGCGTTTTCGCCGGCGGCGTCCTATCTTGCGCCGGCCGGGGACAGGGATGAGGACTTCCCCAACCTCACGGGCATGCTGGAGAAGCTCGGATGGTTGGGGGGCGCGGCCGACGAGTCCGAAGGGGAGTCGGAGCCGGGGGCGGCCGGCGAGGGAGAGTTGGTGCATCCCAGTCCGTGGAAGGCCACGGCGAAGTCGGCCACGCCGACCGGCGGCCGTGACACGGACGGTGACGCGTCGGATTCGGCCGTGGAGGAGGAGGACGTGCCCAACCTGACGGAGATGCTCGAGTCGATGGGCTGGCTCTCGACCGGAACCGATGATGCGGGGCCCACCGCCCCGGGTCCCGCTTCCAACGACGCTGTCCGCGATCGGAAGTCCGACTCGGCCCAGAGCGAGCGCGAGTGAGATGGCGAGCATAAAGCACCTCAAGAACCAGGCGCGCCACGAGGAGCAGCGGGAGAACTGGGCCCGCGCCATCGAGCTCTACGGGGAGGCCCTGGAGCAGTCGGCGGCGTCCGGCGAGGGCCTGCCCGACCTGAGCCTCTACAACCGCATCGGCGACCTGCATCTGCGCCAGAACGACCCGACCAGAGCGGTCAAGTCCTATCTGGATGCGGTGGAACGCTACGCGGAACAGGAGCTCTACGGGGGCGCCATCGCGCTGTGTGACAAGATCCTCAGGGTGGCGCCGGAACGGGTCGATGTCTACCGCACCCTGGGGCGACTCCACGCGGCGACCGGCCTGGTCGCGGAGGCCAGGACCAACTTTCTGGAATACGCGGCGCGGCTCGAGGAGCAGGGCGATCAGGATGGCCCGATCGAGGCCTTCCTGGAGCTGGCCCGCCTCACCTCGGACCGGGAGCTCCACCTCGAGATGATCGACCGGCTCCTGCAGGGAGGCCGCCGCGAGGAGGCCACCGAGGAGCTCGCGCAGCTGTACGACGGGGTGGCCCACGATGGGCCGATCGGCCGGGCAGTTCGCGAGAGGCTCGAGTCTCTGGCTCCGGAGATCCTCGCCCGCTATCCCGACGAGGTCCCGTCCTCCCCCGAGCCCCCGCTCGATCCCGAGCAGGCCGTACGGGAGGCCGAGGAGCGGGGCGACCTTCGGGCGGCCCTCGAGGCGACCGATGCGCTCGTCGAGGCGGACCCGGACCGCGTCTCCGTCTATCGCAAGCGGGTCGAGCTCGCCTCCGGGCTGGAAGATGGGGCGCTGCTCGTGCGCAGCTATCTGGAGCTGGCGTGCTGTCTGGAGCGCTCGGGGAGCGACGATGCGGCCCTCACGGTGCACCGCAGGATCCTCGAGCTCGAACCGGATCATCACCAGGCCTGTCAGGCCCTTCGCGTCGCCCGAGAGAAGTCTGAGTCGACCGGGTCGGGCACCGAAGCGGATTCCGGACGGGAAGCGTCCGTCCCGGAGGCGGAGATGTCCGCGCCGGAGCCTACCGATGCCGGGCCGAGCGACTCCGATCCCGAGCCGGCGGGAGCGCCCGCCGGGGCGAGCGCGCTGGAGCTCGAGGCGGAGGAGCCTGCGGCCCCGCAGGTCTCGCCCGAGCCCGAGCTGGCGGCCAGGCGGAAGGCAGCCGCGGCGGCCGAATCGGGGACGGGCGCTGGGGGACGGGACTTCGACGACATGCTCGTCGGCTTCCGGGCGCGCATCGACGCGACGCACGACGAGGCGGACCCCGCGGCGCACTGCGAGTTCGGGATCGCCCTGCACCAGATGGGTCGACTGGAGGATGCGATCCGTGAGTTCCAGGCGGCGACCCGTGCTCCTGAGCCGCCCGTGCGTGCCTTCGAGCTCCTGGGACAGTGCTTCCTGGAGGAGGATCTGCACCGGGTCGCCGTGCGGGTGCTGACCCGGGCGTTACGCCTTCCCGGGCACGCCGAGGTGGAGCTGCTCGGCGTCCTTTATCAGCTGGGTGTGGCGCACCAGGCGCTAGGCGCATCCGAGCAGGCCCTGGAGTGCTTCGAGCGCGTCTACAGCATCGACATCGACTTCATGGATGTCGGAGATCGCATGCGCGCCTGTGCCCTTTGACACCTTCCTCGAGGGGCGTCTACATTGGGCGGCCGTCGATCGGCGGTCCACACGGACGGCCGGATGAATCCCTGGCTCCGTGAAAGCATGCTCGAGGCCGCCCCTTCTTCTCCCAGATCCTTGCGTGAGCCCGTGCGGTCGCGTCTCGACGCGGTCCGCCGGCGGATCGTCGCGATGGTGGCCGACGGCTACGCGGCCGTGGACGAGGTGTCGGACTATCTGGCGGGCATGGAAGGAAAGCTCGTACGGCCCACCCTCCTGCTCCTGGCCAACGAGGTGGGGAACAGTCCCGACGAACGTGCCGTGGATCTGGCGGCCGTCGTCGAGCTGGTTCACGTCGCCACGCTCGTCCACGACGACGCGGTCGACCATTCGGTCCGCCGGCGCGGCATGCCCACCGTGAATGCCCGCTGGACGCACCAGGTCGCGATCATCATGGGTGACTTCCTCTACTCGAGAGCGCTCACGGAGCTGGCGCGGCTCGGGGACGTGGAGGCGGTCGAGATCCTCGGGGATGCCGCCAATCGCATGACCGTCGGCGAGATGCGCCAGCTCATGGCCCACGATGCTCTGGATGCTGGGGAGGAGGACTACGAGCTGCTGTGCGAGTGCAAGACCGCCTCCCTGATGGCGGCGGCCTGCGAGCTCGGCGCCCTGGTCGGGTGTCCGGAGCTCCGGGAGCCGTTGCGGTCGTATGGCTACGCCCTCGGCATGGCGTTCCAGGTGACCGACGATCTGCTGGATTACACGGCCTCCTCCCGAGTCATGGGGAAGCCGAGCGGCCAGGACCTGAGGGAGCACAAGGTGACCCTGCCCCTGATCGCCGCGCTTCCCTCCCTGGACCGGGACGAGCGTTCCAGGGTCGACGCGCTGTTCGCCCATCCCGAGCCTCGTGACGAACTGGTGGCGGAGGTGGTCGGTATCGTGGAGCGTCGGGGAGGCCTGGAGTATGCCCGCGACCGGGCACGCTTCTGGGCCGAACGTGCGGCCGGCTGGCTCGAAGATTTGCCGTCTGGACTCGCCACGGAGGCGCTGACGCAGGCAGCGGACTTCGTGGTCACGCGCCGTAGCTGACCGATCGAAGCCGGACTCGAGGACGCGTCATGGTAGGAGGGGCACGCGAGATGGAGCTCGGGGGTACCCGTAAGAAGACGGGACGAAGAGTGCTGCTCATCGTCGCTGGCGGGCTGCTGGTGGGCGCGCTCCTCACCCAGCTGGTGAGCCTCGCGTTCCCGCCGAGCGCGGCCCGACAGTTCCTTGTGACGACGGTGTCGGCATCGCTCGGACCGCTGGCGGTGGACTTGCGGGTCGTGGCCCTGACGCTGGGGCCGCTGCTGATCCGTGTAAATGTCCTCAGCGTCGTGGGCGTGGTGCTCGTGGCCTGGTTCTCAAGATCTCTGCTCTAGTGCCGGGACGTCCCGGCGGCGGTCGACGGCCGCCGCGGGCGACCTACCCGGAAGGATGACCTGACATGCTGGGTGGTATCGGCATTCCCGAACTGATCGTCATCTTCGCGATCGTGCTCCTGTTCTTCGGAGCGAAGAGGCTGCCCGAGATCGGGAAGTCGCTCGGGAAGGGGATCCGCGACTTCCAGGACTCCCTCAAGGGAATCGAGGACGAGGTCAACCGGGAAATCCCACCGGGTGACACGCGGGGCTCGAGCTCGAGCACACAGCAGAGCCCGCACGAGCCGTCCGAGCACAAGGATCAGCCTCAGGGCTGATCGGAACCTCCGGCCCGCGGCCCAATCGACCGCCGCGGGCTGGTGATCTCATCCATCCGGCTCCCTCAGGTCGAGGGCGAGCGCGCCACCGCCAGCTGTTGCCTGAGGTCCTGGACGTCGGCGTGGTCCCTCAGCGCTTGCAGCCACTGCTGCACATAGGCCTGCCGCTGCTGCGTCAGCATCTGGGCCCGAAGCTGACCCTCCACCTGGAGGAACTGCTTGCGGTTGGCGGGCGTCCGATCCTCCACCTGGACCAGCGCGAGCCTGCCGCCCGCGTCCAGCGCGTCCGATATCGAGCCCACCGGTAGGCCGAACGCCGCGCCGACGGCCTGCGTGGCGCGACCCAGACCCTGAACGAAGTCCTGCCGGCTGAAGGTCGGGCTTTCCTGTACCTTCCACTCGTAGGCGGCCGCCGCCTTCTCGAGCCCACCGCCGGCCCGCGCCTCCTGGGCGACCTTGTCCATCCGTTCGCGCAGGACGTCCGCCTTCTCTCCCTGCAGGAGACGGGTGCGGATCTGGTCGCGGACCGCGGCCAGAGGAGTCACCGAGGAGTCGGATCGGCTCTCGAACTGCAGGATATGGTATCCGAGGCCGTTCTGGTAGAACTGGCTCACGGTCCCCGGAGTGGTCTCCGGGTCGAAGGCCCATTCCACTGCCACGCCGAGCGCCCCGGCGCCGGGCACGAACTGCGAACCCCTGGTGACCTGGATCCCCTTCCGGGCCGTGAGCCCCATCGAGTCCGCCGCGGGGACGAGCCCCGCGTCCAGCGCCAGGCTCTCGAGCTGGTCCATGTCGTCAAAAATCCTGTCCTGGTGCTCCGTGGAGAGCTGGATCGGCACCAGGATGTGGTCGAGCGACAGGGAATCACCGCGGCGCGCGTCCACGTGGACGAGGTGGAAGCTGGAGCCCGCGAGGATCGGCCGGGACACCCCTCCCCCGCGCAGCGAGAAGGCCACGGAGTCGACCGCGCTCACCAGGTCGCCCCGATGGATCCAGCCGAGGTTGCTCGCCTGCAGGCCCGAGGCGCTGTCGGCCGAAAGCTGCTGGACCAGGTCGGAGAACTTCTCCTTGCCTCCCTCCACCAGGCTCCGGAGGGAGTCGGCGGTCCGCCTGGCGGCCGCTGTGTCCTGCGCCGAGGGCAGCTGGGACAGGGTGACCACGTCCACCGTGGCGGTGGCCGGCCTCTCGAACTCTGCACGATGGCCGTCGTAGTACTGCTGGATCTCCTGGTCCGAGACGCTCACCGCGCTGTCGGGGACGACCGCGGTCGGATCGAGGCTCACGTACTTCACGCGCGCGGTCTCGTTCTGGTCCCGGTACGCCGCCCACAGATCCGCATCGCTGACGTCGACCTCCTGCGAGACGAGCTGAACGAGCTTGGACTGTGGGAGCACGGTACGGTAGTACTGCTCGATCTGCTCGAGGAGGTTGACGTCCACCCCGGGCCTGGCGAAGAAGGCCTGGTACTTCTGGTAGTCGAAGTGCCCGTCCGTCTGGAACGCCGGGTGGTTCCTGAGGGCCGGTGGGGGACTCGTCCGGAAGGCCTGCTTGATCTCGGCATTGCTCACCCCGATGCCGAGCCTCTGCAGCTCCTGCTGGATGAGAATCTGGTTGACCATCTGGTTCCAGGCCTGCTCCGTGGCCCGGTAGGTCTCCTCGTCCGTGAGCGGCTGGCTGGCCCCCTGCCGCGCCTGGTCGAGCTCGGACTGGAGGTACCGGCTCCACTGCACGTAGCGGATGTCCTGTCCGTTGACCACGCCCACGATGGGGTTCGCGCCGGCCTGGGTGCTCTGGTTCCGACTCTGTACCCAATCGAGCACCAGCCAGGCCACGAAGGCCACGGTCAGGATGAGCATGATCGACTTCATGTTCTCGCGCATCTTGCGCATGACCATGGGGCGGTGTCCTCCCGGCTGGGTATGTCCTCGGGCCTGCGCGGCGGGCCCCGAAACGGCGCGCGGCCGAGAGCCTCGGCCGCGCCGTCGTGTAGCCCGTCCAACTGACGTCTGCAAACCCCGAAAAGCTACCGGAGGTCCGCGACGGCAGCAACGCCCGGGGCGTCGGCGGCACGTTGACACGTGCGGAAACGGGCCGGTATCTTCGCTGCGTTCCATCCCCGGGGTGAGAGCCCCTCCCTCCACAGCCGATCGGACATGCCATGAGCGATCCCAGCCTCGGAGTCGAGATCCAGCGCCTGGAGGAGCAGTTCGCGGCGCATCCGGGGAGCCTCCTGTTCGCCCGACTGGCCGATCTGCTCCGAAAGTCGGGTGAGCTGGATCGAGCGCTGGACGTCGTAGAAGAGGGGTTGAGCCAGCACCCCGACTACCTCAGCGCCCACATCGTCCATGCGCGTACCTTCGAGGACATGGGCCGGGAGGTGCAGGCCAGAGAGGCGTACCGTGGAGTGCTGGACGTGGACGCCCAGAACCTGGTCGCGCTCCGAGCCCTGGCTCACATGGCCGAGACCGGCGGGGACCGGAAAGGGGCCGCCGGTTGGTACGAGCGGCTGCTCGCGGTCGATCCGCGCAACGAGGAGGCGGAGGCCGCCCTGGAGCGCCTCGCCGGGGGGGCCGGTTGGCGGTCCGAGCCGGAGGCCGAGCCGGCCGCCGAAGAGGAGATCGAGCCGCCAGAGCCCGACCTCGAGCCCGAGTTCGAACCGGAGCCCGTGCCCGACCTCGAGCCCGATCTCGAGCCGGACTCCGGGTTCGGGACGGATGGGCGGATCGAGCCGGAGCCGGACGGCGAGGCCGAGCCGGAATTCGGACCCGAGGCGGAATTCGGGCCCGAGCCGGAGTTGGAAACCGGACCCACCGACGCCTTCGGCCTGGAATCCGGGTCCCAGGCCGAGTGGGAGTCCATCGGCAGTAGCGGCTGGCCGTGGAGCGAGGAGGCACCCGAGCCGGAGGTGACCGGGGACACGGGGGAGCCGGGAAGCTGGACGGAAGAGGTCGCGGAGCCCGCCGCGGAAGAGGTCGCGGAGCCCGCCGCGGAAGAGGTCGCGGAGACCCCGGAGCCGGTCGAGCCGGTCGAGCCGGTCGAGCCTGGCGGGACGTACTGGCCGGAATGGGGTGGGGAGGCCCTGGAAGCCGGCGCCCCGTGGGCGAAAACGGGCGAGGAGCCCGTAGAGCCGCAGGACGCGGAGGAAGCCGAAGGGGCAGCGACGGATGTCCAGGAGCCCGAGGTGAGCCGGCCCGTCGCCGCGGAGCCCGAGCCCGAGCCGGAGCCCGAGCCGGAGCCGGAGCCCGAGGCGGAGCCCGAGGCGGAGCCCGAGCCCGACCCGGAGCCCGAACCCGAGCCGGAGCCCGAGGCGGCGACGGACGCCCAGGAACCCGGACCGTCCGAGGAGCGGTCGGACTCGGATCTTCCGACGGAGACCCTGGCCACGCTGTATGCCACCCAGGGCCTCTACCGCGAGGCCGTGACGATCTACGAGGAGCTTGTGCGTCGGAGGCCCCACGACGAGGCGCTCGCCGAGCGTCTGCGGGCGGCCCGGGACGAGCTCGAGGGCGATGGGCCGGTGCGGGCGGGATCGGCCGGGGAGGTCGGGGAGACGGCCCCGGCGGCGGAGGAGGAGTGGGCGGTGCGGGAGAGTGTCCCCACGGAGCCGGCCGGGCCCGCGGAGCCTCCGGTGAGGGACCATCTGCGGGCGTTGCTGCGCGGCGACGCCGTGGCGGACGCCGGGTCCGCGGGCGATCTGGATTGAGGGTGCGGTTCTGATGGGGTCCCTGGTCCGCATTGGCGTCCTCCACGGGCCCAACCTGAATCTCCTCGGCGGTCGTGAGCCCGAGCTATACGGCTCCGAGACCCTGGAGGACATCCAGGCGCGCCTGGCCGAGCGGGCGGAGGAACGCGGTGTCCAGATGGTCTCCCTGCAGTCCAACTCGGAGGGGGCCTTGATCGACTGGGTTCAGTCGCAGGCCTTGGCGGTCGCCGGCTGGCTGGTGAACGCCGGCGGACTCACCCACACCAGCGTGTCCCTCCGAGACGCGCTCGTCGCCAGCGGCCGGCCCTTCGTGGAGGTCCATCTCTCCAACATCCAGGCGCGAGAGCCGTTCCGTGCCCGATCGCTCCTCGCCGACGTGGCAGTGGGCGTGGTCGCGGGATTCCACGGGGACAGCTACCTGCTGGCGCTCGACGGCCTCCTCGGCCACCTGGGCGCCGCTTGATCGAGGCCGGTACGCCGCTTCCTCCGGTGGCGCGCGGTGACAGGCTGGCGCGTCTCCGCGGGTGTTTGGAGGAACTCGGGCTCGACGGCCTCCTGACCCTACATGGTCCGAATCGGCGCTACCTCTCCGGTTTCTCGGGCTCGAGCGGGCTGCTGGTGGTGCGCGGGGACGATGGTTTCCTGCTGACCGACTCGCGCTACGAGGTCCAGGCGGCGGACGAGGTCGACCCGACGATCGAGGTACGGATCGCGGGCGATGGGCTGTTCGACGCGCTGTCCGACCTGGCTCGGGACTGGCCCGGATCTCCCCGGTTCGCATTCGAGCCGGCCCACGTCTCGGTCCGTGAGAAGGCCCGCCTCGAACAGGCGGCGCCCGAGGTGGACTGGACGGCTCGCGAAGGGCTGGTCGAATCGCTCCGCGCGCGCAAGGATGCGGCGGAGATCGCGCGCATCGGCCGCGCGGCCGTGCTGGCCTGCGAAGCTCTCGAGGAGACCCTGGGTCGTGTCGAGGAGGGCATCTCCGAGGCGGAGATCACGGCGGAGCTGGAGTACAGGCTCCGTCGAGCCGGATCGGATGGTCCCGCGTTCGAGTCGATCGTGGCCGTGGGCCCTCGCTCGGCCCTGCCGCACGCACGCCCCTCGGCCCGCACCCTGCGCGAGGGCGACCTGCTGCTGCTGGACTTCGGAGCCGTGGTCGACGGCTATAGGTCGGACATCACGCGTACCGTCGTGGCGGGCGCTGCGGCCGCGTGGCAGCTTGCCGTCCACCGGGCGGTCCTCGCGGCCCACGATGCCGCCGTCGCCGCCGTAGCGGCCGGCGCGCCGGCCGCGGATGTCGACGCCGCGGCCCGTGACAGCTTGACGGAAGCCGGGTACGGGGAGCACTTCGGTCACTCCACGGGTCACGGCCTCGGTCTGGAGGTGCACGAGGAGCCGGCCGTGTCACGGCGGTCGGAGGCCATCTTGCAGCCCGGGAACGTGGTAACGATCGAGCCGGGCGTGTATCTTCCGGGGCGCGGCGGCGTGAGGCTGGAGGACGACGTGTGGGTGGAGGAAGCCGGCGCGCGTCCGCTCACGGACTTCCCGCTCGACCTGAGGGAGCTGTAGAGCGGACATCGCACGTCGAGACCACGAGCGCGAGGGACATGGCGGACACATCGGACTTCCGGAACGGGATGGTGATCGAGCTCGACGGCGAGCTGTATTCGATCATCTACTTCCAGCACGTCAAGCCGGGAAAGGGCGGCGCCTTCGTGCGCACCAAGCTCAAGAACGTGATGACGGGTGCGGTGCTGGACCGCACGTTCCGGGCGGGAGAGCGCGTGCAGGAGGTACGCCTGGTGCGGCGCCCCCTGCAATACAGCTACTTGGACGGCCACCTGTACTACTTCATGGACATGGAGACGTACGAGATGGTCCCGCTGTCCGGAGAGGCGGTCGGTGAGGACCAGCTCCTGTACCTGACGGAGAACCTGGAGTGCGAGGGCCTCACGCGGGACCGTGACGTGCTGTCGGTGGAGCTGCCGCAGTTCGTCGAACAGCGCGTGGTGGAGACCGAGCCCGGCGTGCGCGGGGATACGGCGCAGGGCGCCACGAAGCCCGCCAGGCTCGAAGCGGGCGCGGTTGTACAGGTTCCGCTGTTCATCGAAGAAGGTGACGTGGTCCGGGTCGACCGGACGGAGGACAAGTACCTGGAACGGGTGAGCTCATGATGGACCTCGACTGGATCCGGCGCCTCCTCGAGCTCGTCGAAGACTCCGACATCGACACGCTCGAGCTGAGCCGCTTCGGCACCCGGGTGCGGGTCTCGAAGAGTCCGCCCGGGGGTGGGGGCGCCGTGCGGGTGGTCTCGTCCGGCGCGCCGGGCCCGGATTCCGGTGCCGCGCCGCCCCGCCCCCCGGCGAGCGGCGCACCCGAGCCCGTCGAGGAGGCGGGCGAGGAGTCGACCGGAGCCGAGGACCTGCACCCGATCACATCACCCATGGTCGGCACCTTTTATCGCTCGCCGGCGCCCGATGCGCCGCCTTACGTCGAGGTCGGAGATCGCGTCCTCAAGGGGCAGACGCTGTGCATTCTCGAAGCGATGAAGCTCATGAACGAGCTGGAGGCCGAAGTCGCCGGCGTCGTCCGCGAGATCGCCGTCGAGAACGCCGAGCCGGTCGAGTACGGACAGGTCCTCTTCCGCATCGAGTCGGACGGCGCGGGCTGAGTCTCTCGACCCGGATCGCCTGATGTTCGAGAAGATCCTCATCGCCAACCGCGGGGAGATCGCCCTGCGCGTCATCCGCGCCTGCAGGGAGCTGGGTGTGGGCACGGTGGCCGTGTACTCCGAGGCCGACCGGGACTCCCTCCACGTGCGTTTCTCGGACGAGGACATCTGCATCGGACCGGCACCGAGTCGGGAGAGCTATCTCAACATCCCCCGGATCATCGCCGCGGCGGAGGTGGCCGGCGCCGACGCCATCCATCCCGGATACGGGTTCCTGGCCGAGAACGCCGAGTTCGCCGAAGTGTGCGAGCGCTCGGGCTTCACGTTCATCGGCCCCACCGCCGATCAGATCCGCAAGATGGGCCACAAGGCCGAGGCGCGGCGCACGATGGCGGATGCCGGAGTCCCCGTGGTGCCAGGGACCGAGGGCACCGTGGACGACCCCGAGGAGGCGGAGCGGGAGGCCGAGCGCATCGGCTTCCCGGTCATGATCAAGGCGGCGGCGGGCGGCGGCGGGAAGGGAATGCGGATCGCTCGCGACATGGAGCACTTCCGGAAGTCCTTCAGCATGGCCCGGAACGAGGCCGGAGCGGCGTTCGACGATCCCTCCGTCTACCTGGAGCGCTTCGTGGAACGGCCGCGCCACGTGGAGATCCAGGTGATCGCCGACAACCACGGGCGGGTGGTGGCGCTGGGGGAGCGCGACTGCTCGGTGCAGCGCCGACACCAGAAGCTGATCGAGGAGTCGCCGTGCCCCGTGATGACACCCGAGCTCCGCCAGCGTATGTGCGACGCCGCGCTGGCCGGTGCGCGGGCGATCGGGTACCGTAACGCCGGGACGGTCGAGTTCCTCCTGGGCTCGGACGGCTGCTTCTATTTCATGGAGATGAACACCCGCATCCAGGTGGAGCATCCGGTCACCGAGTGGGTCACGTCGACGGACCTCGTGAAGGAGCAGATCCGGGTGGCCGCGGGCGAGTCCCTGTCGATCGCCGAGACGCCGGAGCTGCGCGGCCATGCGATCGAGTGCCGCATCAACGCCGAGGACCCCGACCACGACTTCCGCCCGGCCCCGGGCGTCATCACGGCGTTCCACGCCCCGGGCGGGCCCGGCGTTCGCGTGGACACGCACGTGTATGCCGGCTATCGGGTTCCGCCCTTCTACGACTCCCTCCTCGGCAAGCTCATCGTGCACGACAACACACGGGACGAGGCCCTGCGGCGCGCGGACCAGGCGCTGGGCGAGTTCGTGGTCGAGGGCATCCCGACCACGATTCCGTTCCTCCGCACGGTGTTGCGGCATCCGGACTTCGTGGCGGGGCGGGTCGACACGGGCTTCGTGGAGCGCCTGCGCGGCGGAGAATGAACGTCCGGACGCGGCTGGCGCCCGGCGAGCTCGGGGACACGGAGCCCCAGGGCCGGGTGGCGGTCGTCATCGACGTGATCCGAGCTGCGACGACCATCGTGGCGGCGCTCGACGCGGGAGCCCGTCGCCTGGTGCCCGTGGGCTCGACCGAGGCGGCGGAGCGGCGGAGCGCCTCGTGCGACGACGTCCGGCCACTCCTGTGCGGCGAGCGCGACGGCCTGCCCATCCGGGGATTCGACCTCGGCAACTCGCCCGGGGAGTTCACCTCCGAGCGGGTGGCGGGCCGCGAGCTCGTGATCACGACCACGAACGGGACCCTGGCCCTGGAACGGGTCCGGGGTGCCGAGGCCGTGCTAGTGGCGTGCCTCAGGAACCTGGGAGCCGTCGCCGACGAGCTCCGTCGCTGCGGGCGGCCGGTCCTGGTGGTGTGCGCTGGTCGAGGGGGGCACGTCGGCCTGGATGACGTGTGGTGCGCGGGACTCCTCGTCGACCGGCTGGACGGATCGGGCTCGGTCCAGCGGGACGACGGTGCGCGCGTGGCCGTCGAGACCGCCCGCGGCCTGGGCGACCCGGACCCGGAGGCCCTGGCGAAGACCGAGGCCGGGGCCGCCCTGGTCCCCATTGGATTGGCAGGCGACCTCGAGATATGCGCCTCGGTGGACTCCAGCCGGATGGTGCCGATGCTGATCGGGGAGGGGATCGTGCCCGCCGGAGTTCGGCCGTGAGTGCCCAGGAGAGCCGGCGGCGGCAGGAGGCGCTTGGAGTCGGGCTGTTGGCCCTCGGGGTCCTGCTCGGTCTGGCGATCGTGCCTCCGGCCCTGTCGAGCGCGGGCCCCGGTCCCAACCTGGTCGGGCCGGCGGGTGCGGCGCTGTACCGGTGGCTCTCCTATGCCCTGGGCCCCGCCGCCGTCCTGGTCGCCGTCGCCCCCTTGGTGTGGGGGCTCCACTGCTTCGGCCTGTACAACCGGGAGGAGGCGGGCCGCTGGTCCGGCTTCCTCGGCGCCCTGGCCCTCCTCGTCCCGGCGGGAGTGTGGCTGTTGCGCGGGGACGCGGCCCTGGCCCGTGGCGAAGGCATTGGAGCGATCGGCCGGACGCTGGGCATCCTCCTCGAGGGCGGATTCGGCACCGTGGGCGGCGTCCTCATCCTAATCGGGGTGCTGCTGTCGGTGTCGGTCCTCACGCTCGGCTGGTCGCCTTCCAGCGGGCTCGGCCGCCTGCTGCGCGGAGCGCGCGCCGCGGGGAGCGGAACGGGGCGGCTGCTGAAGGCAGGGCGGGACGCCGCCGATCGGCGGAGGGAAGCGTGGGCCGACGGGGGCGAGGCCTCGCCGTGGGAGACGGTCCGGGCCCGCGCCGAGGAGGCCGCCGGGGCGGCCGTGGTCGAGCCGGCCGCCACCGGCGGCGCTCCGGCTGCGAGCGAGCAGCTGGAGCTCGAGCCCGAGCTGGCCGACTACGGCGATCCGACCCGGACCGAGCTTCCGCCGCTCGACCTCCTCGAGAAGCCGGAGCGGGCTTCGCGTGGCCTGTCGGACCGGGAGCTCCGCGCGCTGGGCCGGATCCTGGTGGACAAGCTCGAGACCTTCCGCGTGCAGGGCGAGATCCGGGGCTGGACGACCGGGCCCGTGGTCACCCAGTTCGAAGTCGTGCCGGCGGCCGGGATCAAGGTGGGGCAGATCGCCGCGCTCTCGGACGACCTGGCGCTCGCCCTCAAGGCTCCGTCCGTGCGCATCGTGGCCCCCATTCCGGGCAAGGGCGCCGTCGGCGTCGAGGTGCCGAACCCCGAGCCCGAGGTCGTGCGCCTGCGGGAGATGCTCGAATCCTCCGCCTACCAGCGCTCCAGGGCCGTGCTGCCTCTGGCCCTGGGGCGGGACCTGGCCGGCGAGCCCTACTGCGCCGACCTGGCGCGTATGCCCCACCTGCTCATCGCCGGGGCCACCGGATCGGGCAAGTCGGTGTGCATGAACACCATTATCACCAGCCTCGTGTACCGCTACGCCCCGGCGCAGCTCCGCCTCCTGATGATCGACCCGAAGATGGTGGAGCTCAGCGTGTACGACGATCTCCCCCACCTCCGGCACCCGGTGGTGACGGACAACCAGGAGGCGGCGTCTATCCTACGGTGGGCGGTGCTCGAGATGAACCGCCGCTACGAGCTCCTGTCGGCCAACGGCTGCCGGAGCCTGCGGGAGTTCAACCGCCGGGTCCGCGAGGAGGTGGAGCTGCGGCGGCCGGGCTCCTCCGAACGGCCGTACGAGGACGGCGGGCTGCCGTACATCGTGCTGCTCATCGACGAGCTGGCCGACCTCATGATGACGGTGCAGGCAGAGGTCGAGAGCCCCCTGGCCCTGCTGGCGCAGAAGGCCCGGGCCGTCGGGATCCACCTGGTGATCGCGACGCAGCGGCCGTCGGTCAACGTGATCACGGGGCTCATCAAGGCGAACTTCCCGAGCCGGATCGCCTTCCGGGTGGCCTCGAAGACGGACAGCCGGACGATCCTGGACCAGAACGGGGCCGAGAGTCTGCTGGGGAACGGGGACATGCTGTTCCTGCCCCCCGGGGAGGCCGATCCGGTCCGGATCCAGGGAGCGTTTCTGGACGGGGACGAAACCGAGAGACTGGTCAGGTGGTACCGTGACCGGAGCACGTCGGAAGGCCCGCCCTCGGAGGATGACATCCTGGACGTGGTCCGGGAGCACGACGAGCTGGAGGCGCGAGTGGACGTGGTGGAAGAGGTGCTGGAGGACCGCGACCAGCTCTTCCGCCAGGCGGCCGAGATCGTGATCGCCAACGATTCCGGGTCGACCAGCCTGCTGCAACGCAGACTGAGGATCGGCTACGGGCGGGCGGCACGGATCATCGACCAGCTCCACTACGCCGGGGTGGTGGGCCCCTCGCAGGGTTCGCAGCCCAGGGAGGTGCTGGTGACGCTGGACCAGCTGGACAGGGTGATGGAGGAGGGAGGCGGTGATGGGTTGGATTGAGGCACGCGCTCGCGCGACGCGCTTCGGGCTCGCCGCGGCGGCCGCCGCGCTGCTCGCGAGCGCCGTCCCGGCGGCGGCCCTGGCCGCGCGCCCGGCGGACCGGCGGCCGATCGTGCAGCCGTGCGGGGCCTCCTGCTGCTCGGGTGACGTCCACGCGCTCCTCGGGCGCGCCGAGGCGCGCTACGATTCGCTCCACAGCCTGCGGGCTCGGTTCGAGCAGACGATCGAGATCCCCCTCCTGGACAAGTCCCGCGAGGGCCATGGCACCTGGTACCAGGAGGGCAGGGCGCGCTTCCGCATGGACTTCGTCGAGCCGGCCGGTGACCTCATCGTGGCCGACGGCGCGCACCTGTGGCTCTACTACCCGAGCACGAACCCGGGGCAGGTCGTGCGCACGACACTGGAGGGCGACCCGACCGGGGTGGCCATGGTGGACCTGGAGGGTCGGATCTTCCGCGAGGCGCGGTCCGGATACGATGCGAAGTCGGAAGGGCCCGAGACGATCGACGGGATCACCACATGCCGGGTGGAGCTCACGCCCCTGGAGCAGGCTTCCACCACTTACCGGAAGGTCCGGGTATGGGTGGGGGCCGACGACGTCCTGGTACGTCGCTTCGAGATCACCGAGGAGAACGGGACGGTGCGAACCGTGACCCTGAGCCACCTCCACCCGGATGTCGCGATCGCGGACTCGCTGTTTCGGTTCACGCCGCCGGCCGGCGTGGACGTGTTCTCCGGATGAGGCGCCCCGCGGCGGGGTTCCCCCGCAGGGGACGGAATCGGTGACCGGTCGGGATCGTCTGTGGGAGAAGGCGCGCCGCCTTCTGCCGGGCGGCGTGAGCTCGCCCGTACGGGCCTTCCGGGCCGTGGGCGGGGTGCCCTTCTTCGCCGAGCATGGCGAGGGAGCCTGGCTGATCGACACGGAGGGCCGACGCTACCTGGACTACGTGCTGTCGTGGGGGCCCCTCATCCTGGGGCACGCCCACCCGGAGGTGGTGGCGGCCGTGCAGGAGGCCGCGGCCCGCGGGATGAGCTACGGAACGCCGGTCCCGGGGGAGGTCGAGCTGGCCGAGCGCGTGGTCGGCTGGTTCCCGTCCATCGACATGATCCGGTTCGTGAGCAGCGGCACCGAGGCGACCATGTCGGCGGTCCGTCTGGCGCGGGGCATCACCGGCCGGGACCTCCTCCTCAAGTTTGAAGGCTGCTACCACGGCCACGGCGACTCCTTCCTGGTGAAAGCCGGCTCGGGAGTGGCGACCCTGGGGCTCCCGGATTCGCCGGGGGTGCCGGCGGCCCTGTCCGGTCTGACGGTCACCGTCCCCTACAACGACCTGGAGGCCGTACACGAAGCGTTCGCGAGCTACCGGAGGCGCATCGCCGCCGTGATCGTCGAGCCGGTGGTCGGCAACGCGGGCCTGATCCCGCCGGCGGACGGGTTCCTGGAAGGGCTCCGGGAGGTCACCCGGGAGGACGGGGCCCTGCTCATCTTCGACGAAGTCATGACCGGCTTCCGCGTGGCTCGGGGCGGAGCCCAGGAGCGCTGGGGGATCGAGCCGGACCTCACCACGCTGGGCAAGGTGCTGGGCGCCGGTCTCCCGGTCGCCGCCTTCGGGGGCCGGCGGGAGCTCATGGAGCGCGTGGCTCCCGTCGGTCCCGTCTACCAGGCCGGCACCCTGAGCGGTAATCCCCTGGCCATGGCCGCCGGTAACGCGCAGCTGGCCGTGCTGGAGCGCGACGATCCGTTCGACGACCTGGAGCGACGGACGGCCCGCCTGGTGCGGGGCATCGTGGAGGCCGCGCGCGAACGCGGCGTGCCAGTGACGGGCTCGTCGGTCGGTTCGATGTGGGGTGTCTATTTCCGGGAAGGACCCGTGCGCAACTTCGCGGAGGCCCGGGGGACCGACACGGACTTCTTCGCCCGCTACTTCCGCGGGTGTCTCTATCGGGGCGTGTTCATCGCGCCGTCGGCGTTCGAAGTGGGCTTCCTGTCGACCGCCCACGGCGACGAGGAGATCGACCGCACCCTCGAGGTCATCGGACAGGCCATGGATGCCGCGCTCGCCGACGGCTGACCGGGCGCGTTCGGGGCGGGCCCGGAGCGGGGCCGTCCTGGCGGCGCTGCTCGGGCTGGGATGCGCGAGCCTGGCTCCGGCCTCGGGGCCGAGCGGAGCGGGGGCCGCGCCGCCCGCCACGGACACCACGCGCGCGGGCGATACGGTGGGCGGCGCCGCCCCCGGAGCTCGGGCAGGTGCCGCCACCGGCGAGACGGAACCACGTCTTCCCCGTCGCCAGCCCTACCTGCGCGTCGGCCTGGCCGTGGGTCTGGACTCGATCGAGGTGTCCGCGGAGGCCGGCCTCCGGGCCCGGGACCTGGCTACGGGCAGGAGGCTGGCAGCCGAGTCGGGGCGGTGGACGATCCGGATGGTGCCGGGCGGCCTCGAGGCCCTTCCGGTGGCGGCCGCGGGTGCGGGGCCGGGCGGGGGAGATGGCGGGCCGGGCCAGGCCGACGCGGCGGCGGGGCCCCGGCAGGACCTGCTGTTCGAGTCCCGGCGCGATTCCGGTGCGGTCCGTGTCGACGGCCGGACGTACCGGGGCGGAGTCGAGGTCCTGGCCCTGCCCGACCGGGGCCTGGTCCTCATCAATCGCGTGCGACTCGAACACTACCTGCTCGGCGTCGTCCCGCTCGAGATCGGACCGCGCGGTCCCGCCGAGGAGGCGGCGGTCCGGGCACAGGCGGTGGCGGCCCGCACGTACGCGCTGGCCAACCTGGGCCGCCGCGACAGCCTCGGGTTCGACCTGTTCTCGAGCGTGGAGGATCAGGTGTACGGCGGGGTCGAGGCCGAGCGCCCCGAGGCGACGCGGGCCGTCCGAGCCACGCGCGGCCAGGTGCTCACCTGGCGCGATCGGCCGATTCGCGCCTACTACCACGCGGACGGTGGAGGTCGGACCGCGCGGGTGGACGAGGTCTGGAACCTCCCGGACGCGCCCTACCTTCAGTCGGTCGCGGACACGGCCTCCAACGGAGAGGACTGGGGGGCTTCCGACCCGCGACACGTGTGGGAGGTGCGCTGGACGGCCGCGGAGCTGGCGCACGCCCTCGACTCGGGCCTGTCGTCCTACTACGGTTTTCCGGTCTCCCGGACGGACCGGGTCACCGCGCTGAGGGTGCTCGGGAGGACGCCGAGCGGCCGGGTCGCCGCGCTGGAGATCCGAACGGAGGGCGGCCGTTACGTGGTCGAGCGCAACGATGTGCGGTTCGTTCTGCTCCGGCCCGACGGGAAGGTGCTCCCCTCGACCCTTTTCCAGATCGAAACGGCGCCCGACACCGGCTCCGGCGGGCTGACGGTCCGCGGGCGCGGCAACGGCCACGGCGTCGGCATGTGTCAGTGGGGTGCCATCGGCCGCGCCCGCGCCGGGCAGACGTACGGTCACATTCTGGCGGCCTATTATCCGGGCGCCGAGCTCCGGACCGCCTACTAGGCGGCCGAGGAAGGCCCTCGCAGGGGAGGACGCGCATGGCGAGAGATGTTCGTGTGGCGGTGATCGGAGCCGGAGGCGTCGCCCAGGTCGTACACCTGCCCATCCTGCGCAGGCTCCCCGATCTCGAGGTCGTGGCGCTGGTGGATCCCCATCGGGACAAGGCGTCCACCATCGCCGAGCGCTTCGGGGTTCCCACGGTGCTGGAGGACTTCGGTGAGCTGGAGGCCATCGACGGCCTCGACGCCGTGGTGGTGTGCACCCCCAACGACGTGCACGAGGAGGTCTCCGTCGCGTGCCTGGAGATGGGACTGCACGTGATGTGCGAGCGCCCCCTGTCGACCACGAGTGCCTCGGCGACCCGCATGATCGAGGCGTCGGAGAAGGCCGAGCGCCAGCTCATGGTGGCCCTCAACCAGCGCTTCCGCTACGACACGCGGGCCATTCGCCAGTTCGTGGCCAGCGGCGAGCTCGGGGACGTGTTCTTCACCCGCACCTCGTGGCTCAACCACAGGATGCGCCGTCCCGGGCGTGGCTGGCGCCGCCAGGCACGCCGCGCGGGAGGTGGCGTGCTCATGGACCTGGGGGTCCAGGCCATCGACGTGGCGCTGTGGCTACTCGGCTTCGCGAGGGTGGAGCGGGTGAGCGCCCGCGTGCACCTCCGGGATGAGGTCGAGGACTCGGCCGCTGTGCTCATGTCCGTCGAGGGCGGGCGCACGGTCAGCGTCGAGGTCACCTGGGAGCTCATGGAGGAGCGGGATCGGCATTCCCTCTACGCGCTCGGCACGATGGGCTCCGCGTCGACCTCGCCCTTCCGGGTGATCAGGGAGCTCGAGACGGGCCTCACGGACGTCACCCCGCCGCTGGATGTCAGCCCGGGAGCGTTGTACACGACCGCCTATCGTCAGGAGTGGGCCTACTTCCTGCGCCGCGTCCGGGGAGAGCGTCCCCGGGAGTCGGCCGTCGATCAGGTGCACCTGCTCGAGGTGCTCGAAGCCTGTTATCGGTCGGTCGAGGAGCAGCGCGAGGTGGAGGTGTGAGGCTCCGCTTACCGCGTGTCCCCCGCCGGCCCGGGCCCCTCCTCCTGAGCGGCGTCCTGCTGGGCGTCGCCTTCCCCCCCTTCCATCTAGTGCTCCCCTCTTTTGTGGCGCTGGTTCCCTACGCCGTGTGGGTCGAGGGGCTGCCATCGGACGACGCGGAGGGCAGGAGCGAGGCGCTGCGGGGGGGCTTCTTCCTGGGTCTGATCTACTATACGCTCGTGTTCTACTGGCTGCTCACCTCGCTGATCTACTACACGCCCCTCGCCGTCCTCGCATTCGTGCTGCCGGTGCTGATCCTGTCGGGCTTCCTGGCGGCGGGGAGCGAGGCGATGCGCCTGGTGCGCGGCCGCCTGCGCTGGCCGTTGTGGGTGGCCCTGCCCGTGTTCTGGACGGCACTCGAGTGGCTGCGCGGTCATCTGGGACCCGTATCCTTCCCCTGGATGCAGCTGGGGGACTCGCTGGCTACCACGCCCCGCCTCGTCGGCTCGGCCGACCTGGTGGGCTCCCTCGGCGTGTCCTTCTGGCTCGCCCTCGTCGGCGGGCTGGGGGCCGAGGTGTGGCTGGCGTGGCGGTCCTCCGGGGCGGGGCCGGGAGGACGCGCTTCGGCCGCCGGGGGCGGCAGGGCGGGATCGGGGGGCGAGGGCGCGATGACGGGCGCGGGCCGGCGGCTGCGCGGGCCGGTCCTCGGTCTCGTGGTGGCGGTGGCGCTGCCGATCGGCTACTCCCTCGTCCGCTGGTCGACGCTCGACCTGCGGCCGGCCGCCCGGGTCGGGGTCATCCAGCCCGACGTGCCGGAGGACGTGAAGATGAAGTCCGACGCCGCCACGGATTCCGGCATGACGGCCTTCTACCGTCTGTCGGCCGACAGCCTCCTGCCGCACGCGGACAGTGTACAACTCGTTGTGCTGCCGGAGGGCGTGTTCCCGGTCCGGATCGAGCGCATCCCGTCGGTGGGCTGGCCGGGCCGCCCCGACGTCGCGCGCGCCGTGCAGCGGGTGGCGCGGGGCCTCGACGTTCAGATCCTGTTCGGGGCGTTCGGTACGAAGGACCTGAACCATGCCCATTATGCCCTGTATAACTCGGCCTTCCTCACCGACACCGCGGGTCGGCTCATCGGGCGCTACGACAAGCACTACCTGGTGCCGGTCGTGGAGCGAGTCCCGTTCATCCCTCCGGCGTGGCTGGACCGGCTCCCGTACTTCGGGTGGTTCTCCCGCGGGGAGACGGCGCCCGTGTTCCGCTCGGACGGCGGGCGCTTCGGCGTGCTGATCTGCTACGAGGACGTCTTCGCCCAGCGCGCCCGGCTGTACAGGAACGAAGGCGCCGACTTCCTGGTCAACATCACGAACGACGCCTGGTTCGGGCGCGCCAAGCCCTGGTGGAGCCGGACCAGCGCCCTGTGGCAGCACCCGGCGCACCTCGTGATGCGGTCCATCGAGAGCCGCGTGGGCGCGGTGCGCTCGGCCAACACCGGCATCTCCGAGATCGTGGACCCGCTCGGCCGGGTGAGCCACGAGACCGGGCTGTTCACCCCCGCCGCTTTCCTGGGCACCGTGTGGACGACGGACGGGCGAACGCTGTACGACCGCTGGGGAGACGTGGTCGGCTGGGCGGCGGCGCTCGCGGCCGCGGGGGGATTGCTGGCCGCCCTTTGGAAGGGCCGCCGATCGGGCGGCAGCCCCTCCGGCGACAGATCCTGACCGGGATTCTCCGACGCCGACGAACCGTCCCGAACGAACGCGGCCGGGTGAGCCGGCCGCGCCGGATGCCACGCTCCCTTCGAAGAGGACCTCTCCATGCCTGACTCCGGCCCGCATTCGCCGCTCGAGTGCAGCGACACCTTCCTCGATGCGGCCCTGGATCGACTCGAGCTCACGCCGTCCATGCGCCAGCTCCTGCGCGGTCCCTATCGCGAGGTGATGGTCGAGTTGCCCCTGGTGCGCGAGGGCGGCGAGCTCCGGGTCTACGCGGGCTACCGGGTCCAGCACGACAACGCTCGCGGGCCCTTCAAGGGCGGCCTCCGGTTCCATCCCTCCGTCGACATGGACCACTTCCGGGCCCTCGCGGCCGTGATGACCTGGAAGACGGCCGTCGCGGACATTCCGTTCGGGGGGGCCAAGGGTGGCATCGACTGCGACCCGCACGAGCTCACGGCCTCCGAGCTCGAGACCCTGACGAAGCGCTTCACCGAGAGGATGGACGAGGTCATCGGCCCGAACCGCGACATCCCGGCGCCGGACGTGGGGACGGGCTCCCGCCAGATGGCGTGGATCTTCGATGCCTACGCGGTCCGGCACGGCTACGAGCCCGGCGTGGTCACCGGGAAGCCGATCCAGCTCGGGGGCTCCCTCGGCCGCACCGAGGCCACGGGGCGGGGCGTGTCGATGGTCACGGCATGGGCCTGCGAGGAGGAGGGACTGGAGCTGGGGAGCGCCGCGGTGGCGATCCAGGGCTTCGGAAACGTCGGCAGCCACGCCGCCCGCTTCCTCGCGGGGCTCGGAGCGCGCGTCGTGGCGGTCAGCGACGTCCACGGCGGCCTCTACCGAGAGCGAGGGCTGGACATCGATGCCCTGTTCGAGGCTCGTGCCCGGGACGGCGAGCTGCCGATCGCCGAGGCCGGAGTGCCCGGGGAGCCTGTCTCGAACGACGATCTCCTCACCCTGGATGTCGATGTCCTCATCCCGGCCGCCATCGAGAGCGTGCTCCACGGAGGGAACGCCGGGGATGTCCGGGCCCGGCTCGTGGTCGAGGCCGCCAACCTTCCGTCGACCTGCGAGGCGCACGCCATCCTCGTGGAGCGTGGCGTTCCCGTGATCCCGGACATCCTGGCCAACGCCGGTGGGGTGATCGTCTCCTACCTGGAGTGGGTGCAGAACCGTGAGCGCATGCGCTGGGACGTCGAGCGCGTCAACGGTGACCTGGAGCGGATCCTGGGGCGGGCCTGGCGGGAGGTGAGGGACCGGGCCCGGGAGGAGGGGGTCGACTACCGGTTGGCGGCCTACGAGCTGGCCGTGTCCCGGGTGCAGGAGGCGATCGAGCTACGCGGCTTCTGAGGCCGGGGCTCCCTTCTCGCGCGGCTTGCCGCCGCGCCAGCCGTCCCGCCGACGACCCGGTCAGGAATCGCCTCCGTCCTCGAGACCGCTCTCCAGGAGCTGTCCCGCCACGCCGAGGAAGTCGCGCTCCGTCACCAGGCCGACCAGCCGCCCGTCGTGCACGACCGGGAGGCAGGCCACGCCGTGCCTCCTCATGGTGGAGACCGCTTCCAGGGTTGGCGTGTCGGGCGAGGCCGTGATCAGCTCCTCGTGCATGACGTCCGACACCGCGACCGAGCCCTCGGCTCGCCGGTAGCCGTCCCCGGTCAGGAAGCGTAGCAGCGTGCGGTCCGTGACGAGCCCCACGAGGCGGTGATCGTCATCCTCGACGGGCACGTATCGTATCTTGTGCCACACCATCAGGTTGGCCACCAGCTCTACCGCTTCGTGCTCGTTCACCGTGAGCAGGTCGGTGGTCATGAAGTCCTCGAGTCGCTGGAAGCCCGGCTTCCAGCCCCCTCCCTCGTCCAGCGTCGCCATCTCCCATTCGGCCACCGGCGTGTCGGACCGCTGCCGCGCGGCGATGGCTCCGGTCAGGGCCCGCAGACGCTCCTCGGGCGTGCCCTGTCGGCCCATCCCACCGAGCGACTCCAGGAGCCAGGAAGCTCCCGTGCGCTTGCGTTCGACCCGCTGCCGCACCGCACCCAGGTACCGCTCCACGTCCGCGTCGTCGATGCCCGCTTCCCGGAGCCCATCCCGGGCCATCGGGAGCAGTCGGTCTCGCATGAGCGCGTCCGCACCCGCGCCGCCACCCGGCCAGGACAGGTCGGCTCCGATGCCCAACTTGGCGGCCGCGATGAAGTTGCCCCGGGCGTCGTGGAAGTCCATGACCCGGCTGATGTCCCCGTACTCCTCCGGCACGCTTCTGAGCAGCCCGAACCACAGGGCCGCGTTGGCGATCTCGTCTACGAGGGTGGGTCCGGAGGGCAGGATGCGGTTCTCGATCCGAAGGTGGGCCCGCCCGTTGCCCGATAGGCCGTAGCAGGGCCGGTTCCAGCGGTACACCGTTCCGTTGTGAAGGGTGAGGGCCTCGAGCGCCGGAGCCCGGCCGGCCTCGATGGCCTCGAACGGGTCCTCCTCCACCTCGGTGCCGAACAGGGACTTGAAGCGCGAGATGTCCTCTCGGAAGATCTCGAGGACCGAACGCTCCACCCAGCGGCTCCCGAACGTCACCCGGGGCGGGATCTCGCGCAGGTCGGGCTTGCCCTTGCGGGTGTCCACTGATTGCTGGAACAGGGCGATGCGGGTCTCCCGCCACAGCCGCTTCCCGAACAGGAGCGGCGAGTTGGCGGATACGGCCAGCACGGGACCCGCCACGGCCTGGGCCACGTTGTACAGCCGCGCGAAGCTCTCCGGGTCGACCTGGAAGTGGACCTGGAAGCTCGTGTTGGCCGCCTCCACCATCATCGAGTCGTGCCGGAGCTGCAGCTCATCCGGACCCCGGATGTAGAACTCGAACGCACCTTTCTGCAGCCGGGTGAGCGTCTCGTTCAGGAGCCGATAGCGCTCCCGGGGCGTCATCGCCTCCAGCGTCAAGTCGGAGCGCTTGATGGTCGGCAGGATGCCGGTGAGCAGCACCTCGGCGCCCGCCTCGTGGGCGGCCCGGTGGATCTCCCCGAGCAGCACCCGCATCCGCTCGTGCAGACGGCGCAGGCAGTCCCCCTCGAACGGGAGTGGCTCGGCGTTGAACTCGATGTTGAAGCGAGCGAGCTCGGGAACGACGCGTGGATCATCCACCGCCGCGAGCACGGCATCGGACACCGGCGCGGGACGCCAGTGGCGATCGACCAGGAAGGCCTCTTGCTCGACGCCGATGCGGCTGAGCCCGCGCTCCATGAGGTCGCTCTCCAGCAGGGTCTCGAGGGCCTCCATGTCGCGCAGCAGGTGGCGGGTGAAGCGGCGAAGGCCCTCGCCTCCGCCCGTGACCTCGCTGACGTCCTGGCCCATCGGCGTATCTTTCGCGTGCGGGGGCTGGATCGGCGGATCGAGAGAGTGCCCTTCACGAAACGTGTCCGCCGTGCACGAAAACTCGGAACCACGGACCCCGCTCACAAGCCCACGGGTCGCGGGGCTGCCGCTCAGGGGCGCGGAGCGGCGCTCTCCCGCACGAGCCGCGTCGCGTCCAGGAATCGGGCCGCCACTCGCGGCCAGTCGAAGGTCTCGGCGCGGCGCCGACCTGCCGCGCCCATCCGCGCCCGTAGCTCGGGATCCCCGAGGAGCCGTGTGACGGCCTCGGCGAGGGCCCGGGGATCCCCCGGTGGGACCAGCAGGCCCGCTTCCCCGTCGGGAACCACCTCGGGTGCCGCGCCCGCCCGGGCCGCTACGACCGGCAGGCGGGAGGCCATCGCCTCGAGGAACACGATGCCGAACCCCTCCTGGAGGCTCGGGAGCGCGAACACGTCGGCGGCCGCGTACTCGCGCCGCACGGCGTCGCGGTCCGCCATCTCGCCCAGGAACCGGACCGAATCCGTGAGGCCGAGGTCGCGGGCCAGCGTTCGGTGCGCCCGGAGCTCGGGCCCCGCCCCGACGATGCGGAGCTCGGCGTTCGGGAGGGCGTCCACCACCCCGACCATGGCGCGCAGGAGGGTGCCGGTGTCCTTGCGCCGGTAGTGGCGCGCCACGTTGAGGACCACCGGACGTCGCCTGTCGATCGCGCGGCGGGCGGGCTCCTCCCCGCGCCGCTTCGAGCTCTCGCCCCCGGAGGCGGGATCCGGCCACAGACCCAGCTCGATGCCCTCCGGGACGACCTTCACCCTGTCCGGGTCGAGGCGGTACGCTGCGATGGCCACCTCACGGCTGTAGCGGCTCGTGACGAGTACCACGTCCGCGGCGCGAGCATTGCGCCCTTCGAGCCGGGAAAGGAGGCGAAACTGCAGACGGGTCGGGCCGCGCTCGAACCGCATCTCGTCCGCCATGACGCCCTTGAGCGACGTCACCCGGGTGGGCCCCCGCAGTGCGGGCAGCCAGCAACCGTCCAGGTCGAAGCCGACGACCAGGTCGAAGTCGTGGCCCCGGAAACGTCTCAGCGCGAGGTTGAAGCGAAGCCGTGACAGGGTCCGGCCCGTGCGGCGCCCCGGGGCGTGCACGACCACCTCGTGGCCCAGGGCTTCCAGCGCACGCCCCAGGCCGCCGATGGCCACCGCCGAGCCGCTACCGCGCGCGGGGTCGGCGTGCCAGGAGTCTAGGAAGGCTATGCGAAGAGGTGCCAGCGGACCCTCGTCGGACCGACTACAGCTCTTCGATCTTGGCGGCGAGGATGAAGTCGCTCTCGGTGAGGCCGTCGATCTTGTGCGTCCAGATCTGCACCCTCACCAGGCCCCAGCTCAGGAAGAGGTCGGGGTGATGCCCCTGCTCCTCCGCCAGGGCACCGATGCGGTTGACCAGATCGAGGGCTCCGGCGAAGTCCTCGAACTCGAACTCCTTCTCGAGGTGATGCCCTTCGATGACGTCCCAGCCACCACCGAGCTCCTCGAGCAGCTCGGCGAGCTCCTGGCCCTCGAGGGGAGGCACGCCCCCCTTGCAGGGCACGCATTCCTTCTGTGCCAGCTGTGTCGCCATGGGTCCTCCCGGATCGATGCGGCCCGCGATGGTCGATGCGCCTCGCCTCGGCCTCATACGAGCAAGTTCCGGTCCGGTCGAGGACGTGCGCGCGTCACTCCGCTCGCAGCCGGGCGGCCCGGCCGGCATCTCCCGCCGGGGGGAGCACTCGGGTAGGATCGTATACGGCGATCTGGTTCCGGCCGCGTCGCTTGGCACGGTATAGCGCTTCGTCGGCCCGCTTCAGGAGCAGATCGGGGCCGTCGGCATCGTCCGGGAAGAAAGCGACGCCGGCCGACAGCGAGATCTGGAGTGGCTGACCGTCGTCGTCCTGGAGCTCGAGCCCGTCGATGGCGGCGCGCATGCGGTCGTGGACCGTCTCGATCAGGGTTCCGTCCGCCTGCAGCAGCACCGCCGCGAATTCGTCGCCGCCGATGCGGGCCACCTCGTCGCTCTCCCGGAGGCAGGACTCCAGGAGCCTCCCCACGGCGCGCAGGGCACGGTCCCCCACCTGGTGTCCATGGAAGTCGTTGACTTCCTTCAGGTAATCGAAGTCGAGCAGGAGGAGCGCCAGCTTCGCGCCGTAGCGCTCGGCGCGCTGCAGGTGCTCGATGAGACGATCCAGGAAGAAGCGGCGATTGTGGAGGCCGGTGAGCGGATCGGTCACGGCCAGGCGGCGGGCTTCCTCGTGGAGCTGCACGGTCTGGATCACGGCCGCGGCCTGCTGGGCGATCACGGTCAGCGTGCGTTCGCTTTCCGGCCCGAACGCCTGTGGCTGCCGGGACTCGGCGTCGAGCACCCCCGTCACCTCGCCGTCGACGACCAGCGGTACGGCGATCTCGCTCCTCCCCCCCGGCACCCCGGTGATGTACGAGGTCTCCCGGCTGACGTCCCCGACGATGAGCGTCCGACCCGTGGCGGCGCACCGTCCCGTTACGCCTTGACCCAGGGGGATGCGGAGGTCCTCGAGCCCCGGACCGTAGCCCCGCGCGGCCCGCACCCGGAGGTGCCCGGTCTCGGGGTCGACGAGCAGGAAGGCCATGTGGCAGTCGCTGTCGGGGGACAGCTCACACGCGATCTCGAGGATGGCACGCAGGGTCTCGTCGAGGTCACTCTGCTGGTTGGTGACCCGGCTGATCCGGTAGAGGGCGTCCAGCTGGCGAATGCGGTCGCGGAGCCGGTCGCGATCCCGCGCGGCCGAGATGGCCAGGGCGGCCTGCGCGCCGAGCACCGTGAGGAGCTCCTCGTGCGTCCTCGTGAAGGCGTCGAGTCGATCCGACTCCACGTTGAGCACGCCCACCACGTCCTTCCCGAGGACGAGCGGGACGGCGAGGTTGGAGCGTGCGCTGTCGAGCCCGACCACGTAGGTGGGATCCTCCCGCACGTCGCCGACCCGGATGGCCTGACGGTCCCTGGCACAGCGGCCGGAGATGCCATCGCCCGACCGCAGTCTGAGACCCAGGACCTCCTCCCGGCGCGAGCCGTAGCCGCGAGCGCGCACCACGGCGAGCTCGTCGGTCTCGGGATCGCGAAGCATCAGGGCGCAGTGCTCGAAGCCGATCAGCTCCTGCGCGCGCTCGAGAATGCTGTCGATGAGACCGTCGAGGTCGTCGCTCAGTCCGATTTCGCGGGTCGCCTCGTACAGTTCGGAGAGGGAGGCGAGGCCGTCCATGAGCTTGCGCTCCGGGGTGCATGGCTGCACTCCCCGGCCGCGCCGCGCGCGGCCGGCTAACCCCGAAGAGTGGGCAGAAGGGGTTTGATTGGCAAGGGTTCGAACCGGTCATGCCCCGGGGACGAGGCCGACCGCCGCGAGCTCGGCCAGGGCCGCACGGAGGCTGTCCCCGGGCTCCATCGTCGTGTCGATGCTGCCCACGTGCCGGGCCGTGTCGGGGCCGGGTTCCTCCCAGCGGGCGGCCATGGTCCTGTAGACGCCCCAGTCCGCGTCCGAGGGTCCCCCGGCTCGACTCTCCAGCCTCCTCCGGACGCTCCCGGGGTCGGTCCGGCACACGAGCACGCGCACCGGAACCGCCAGCGAGCGGGCCAGCGCCACGAACTGGCGGCGCCGCTCCTCGCGGTGGAAGGAGGCGTCCACCAGGGCGCGGCCCCCACGTCGGAGGGTGGCGGAGGCCCGGTCCAGGAGCGCCGCGTAAGTGCGCTCGGTCCACTCGGGCGCGTACAGGCCCTCGTCGGGGGCCGCGGCGGCACTACGATCGGGCGGGAGGCCGGCCAGCTCCTTCCGGACCCGGTCGCTGGCCAGGACCTCGAAGCTGGCGCGCCCGGCCAGTCCGGCCGCCAGCGTGGACTTGCCCGTGGCGGGCAGACCGGCCACCAGCACGAGGCCGGGTCGCCTCGCCGGGGTCTCGAGCTGGCCGAGCGTGAGGAGCCAGTAGGCACGCGCCCGCTCCGCGGCTCGCCTGCGGGCGGCCTCGGGCACCTCCTCGTCCAGCGAGGCGATGCCCTCCACCTTGGCCCGGACCGCGGAGCGGTAGGAGCGGTACAGCGGCACGAGGGCCCGGCCCTCGGGATCGGCGGCGGCCGCCAGGTAGGCATCCGTGAACCGCGCCGCCAGGTCGCGGCGGTCGCGGAAGGCCAGATCCATGGCCAGGAAGGCCATGTCGGAGACCGGGTCGGCGAACCGGAAGCGCTCGTTGAACTCGATGCAGTCGACGATGGCGACGTCGCCGGGTGGCGGCCGGTCCGGCAGGAAGTAGACGTGGTCCAGGTGGAGGTCCCCGTGGGTGTCCCGAGGGACCCCACGCCCGGCGCGGTCCTCGATGAGCTCCCGTCGTCGTTCCAGCTCGGCCTCGGTCAGGGCACGGGCCCGCTCGAACACCCCGGCCTCGACGGTGTGGGCCACGTGGCTCCTGGACTGACCGAAGTTCTCGCGGGCGTTGCCCGCCACCACCTCGAAGCGTCCGAAGTGCGCGATCCCCTCGCTGCCGGGCGCCTCGCCGTGGAAGCGGGCGATGCGGACCGCCAGGTCCTCGACCTCGCCCGGGGCGAGGTCGCCCCGTTCCAGTCGGGCCAGGGCCGTGGCGTCGGGCGCCAGCCGGCGCATCCTGACCGCGTATTCGACCGGGTCGCCCTCACCGCCCACGCGCAGGCCGCCATCCCGGAGCGTGAGGGGCACCACGTCCAGGTAGACATCGGGCGCCAGTCGCTGGTTGAGCCGCACTTCCTCCGAGCAGAAGTAGCGGCGCCTCTCCAGCGTCGTGAAATCCAGGAAGCCCAGGTCCACCGGCTTCTTCACCTTGTAGGCGAAGTCTCCCGCCAGGACCACGACCGAGATGTGGGTGTGGTGTAGCTCCAGGTCACCGGCCGGATGCGGGAAGGCGGCGGGGTCCTGGAGGGCCTGGACGATCTGATCGAGCTCCACGGATCCTCTCCGGAGGGCGACGGAACGACAGCGGGTGTCCGGGGGCGGGCAAGGGGTCGGTCGGGCTCGGCCGCGCCCGGCTCAGGCGGTGCGCACCGCGGCGCGCACCGCTTCGCGCACCGCGTCGTAGTCGGGCTCGACGCCGGGGTCCTCGGAGACCCAGCGATACACGACGCGGCCATCCGGCCCGATCACGAACACCGAGCGCTTGCCGACCCCCTCGAGCCCGAGGAGCTCGTCGTACAGCACGCCGTAGCGCTCGGCGACATCGCGGTTGAAGTCCGACAGGACGGGGAAGGGGATGTTCTCCTCGCGCCGGAACAGGTCCGTCACGAACGGGCTGTCCACCGAAATCGCGAACACGCGCGCGTCCAGCTCCGAGAACTCGTCCCACCGGTCCCTGAAGGTGCACAGCTCGGTCGTGCAGGTGGAGCTGAACGCGAGAGGAAAGAAGAGGAGCACGACCGTCTCGCTCCCGAACAGCCTTCCGACATCGACTTCGTGCCCCGGCGCGGAGGGAAGCGCGAATCCGGGCGCGCGGTCGCCTGTTTCCACGGTCATGCGTGTCTCCTGGGGGTGCTCACGGTTCGATCAGAACGCTCCGCCTCCGCCTCCGCCGAAGCCCCCGCCCGAGAAGCCGCCGCCTCCGCCGAAGCCCGAGCTCCCCGAGCTGCTGCGGGGCTGTGAGGTCATCACGGAGCTCGTGCGCGCGGACATGTTGCCGAGGCTGGCCACGAACAGCCCGGTGTTGAAGCCGGTCGGGCTCGTGCCCCTGTACCAGGAGGGGGGCTCTTTGTAGATGCCCTCGAAGGCCTTGGCCCACGACTTCTCGACCCCGAGCGCCATGGCGTGCGGCAGGAAGCGCTCGAAGTCCTTCGGACCCTTGATGAGCTTCTGGAAGCGAGGCTCCTCGACGCGCTTCAGGAACTCCTCGAACCCGAGCACGGCCTCCAGCGCCCGCGTCCCGGCCGCCGTCTTGGCCGGCATGAACCAGCCGATGACCGCAACGGTGAGCCCCGACAGGGCCACGCCGATGCCCACGGCGAGGGCGGAGAAGGCGAAGTGGTTGGCCAGCTTGAGGCCGCCGATGAGGCAGAGGACCGTACCCACGAAGGCCACGCCCAGCCACATCCCCCGCACCCGGTCCGGCCGGCGGCCGTAGTAGCCCCGGTTCATGAGCGCATCGAACAGGTCATCCTTGATGCCGGAGAGCTTCCGGTAGAAGCTGTCCTCGAGGTCCTTCAGATCGACGTGCTCCGTCGTGCCGTCGTCGAAGATGCCGTTCAGCAGGGCTTCCTCGTGGGCCGCGAGCCCCTGCCACGCCTCCTTGGGGCGCGCCAGGTCGAAGGCGTAGTCCCTCTCGGTCCCGATGAGGCCGAGGTACTTCTTCTTGTCGTGCTCCTCGATGGTGACGAAGCCGCGAACGGCCAGGTCGACGAGGGTGGCGGTGATGTCCCGCATATCCGGCGAGTCGTCGACCAGGACCCCTTCCTCGCCCGGCGTCAGGCCATCGGGCGGCTCGTACCGGGCCGCGATCGGGCGCAGCCGCGGGTCGCGGCCCCGCTTCCACCAGATGCCGAACATGGCCGGGAACACCAGGAACGGCAGACCCAGGGGCCAGTTGCTTCTCAGGAACCAGCCGACCTTCGTGAGGAAGGTGGGCCTGTGGATGACACCGGCCTCCCAGGCGACGTCCGCTGTCAGCCCCTCGTGCATGTCCAGCGGGCGCGTGGAGGTGATGCGGACGATGGAGCCCGACACCTGCACGTCGGCATTCTGCGCCTTCGAGCCGAAGGCCCCCGTGTACGCCTTGGCACGTACGCCCGTCACCTCGACCGGAAGGTGGATCGTGGTGGATGCGGCATCGATCGGGACGGGCCATTGAGCGCCGGTCACGTTCCAGTACAGCTCGTCGTAGTCGTCGAAGAAGCGCAATCCGTTCTCGATCCGATAGTGGATCGTCACGGTGCGCGTCGCGTCCTCCGCTCCGGGAATGTAGATCTTGATGCGAAGGTCCCCACCGTGCTTCGACGTCTCGTACTTGAGGTCGTGGCCCTGGCCGTCCTCGACCCCCGCCACGCTCGTGAACAACCGGTAGTCGAAGCCTCCCGGACCGTTGTAGCGGACCGGAAAGTCCCGGTAGATGCCATGGAAAGAGCCTTCGAACTGGATGCGGAGCGTCTCGTCGACTTCCATTCGGCCCGTGCGGAACACCCGGATCTCCGAGTGGAAGTCCCGGATGTGCCAGGACCGGGCCGCGGCTTCCGTCGCCACGGACGGCGCGGCGGGAGCCCGGGAGGCGGTCCGCGCCACCGGGCCCGGGGAGACGCCGCCGGCCGCCGATGCGGCCGGGGTGGCGGCCAGGCAGGCCGCGACGGCTCCCAGTGCCGTCCACCGCGGGAGGAGGCGGCTCCGGGGCCGCTCGCTCGCACGGCGGACGGGCCGCTCGCCAGCGGCCCCGGGCGTCGCGTCCACTATGGCCTCAGAAGTCGACCTTGGGGACCTCGCGCTCGGACTCGTCCCCGAGCGAGAAGAACTCCTTGGCATGGAAGCCGAACACGTTGGCCACGAGGTTCGAGGGGAACTGGGAGATCTTGGTGTTGAAGTCCCGCACGACCGCGTTGTAGTACCGGCGCGCGTTCTGGACCGCGTCCTCGATCTGGTTCAGGGTGTTCTGGAGCTGCGTGAAGCTCTCCACCGCCCGCAGCTGTGGATACGACTCCGAGAGGGCGAACAACGACTTGAGGGCGTTGGTGAGCTGGCCCTCGGCCTGCCCCTTCGCGGCGGGGCCCTGGGCGCCCATCGCCTTGTTCCGCGCCTCGATCACGCCCTCGAGCGTCTCCTTCTCGTGACCCGCATAGCCCTTGACCGTCTCCACGAGGTTGGGGATGAGGTCGTGCCGCCGCTTGAGCTGCACGTCGATGTCGGCCCACGCGTTGTCGGCCTGCACGCGCAGCCGTACCAGACCGTTGTACATCACGATGCCGCCCACGACGATGACGGCGATCAGGATCAGGAGCCACATGACGTCCTCCTGGGCGGAGGGAGACGACCGGATCGGTCTTCCATCTTCGGCGTCCACACCATAGGTGGGAGCCGCAGGAGTGTAAACCCCGGCGGATCGGCCCGGAGCCTCACTCCGCGCGCCGGGCCATGCGCAGCACCGCTTCGAACGCCGCCGGGGTCACGGGCAGGATCGAGTGCCGCACGCCGCGCTGCAGGACCTTCATGTCGGAGAGGGCAGGCTCCTCCTTCATGGCATCGCGGGTGACGGGCGGGTCGAACGTCTCGACGTGCTCCAGGTCCACGCACCACCAGGTCGGGTCCTCGGGGTCCGAATCGGGGTCCGCGTACGGGTGGTCCTCCTCGAACTGCTTCGAGTCCGGATGGGCGGGGCCGGCCACCCTGGCGACGCCGTACACGCCCAGCACCGGCGTGCTCGAGTGGTAGAGGAGCACGGAGTCCCCCGGGCTCATTTCGTCTCGCATGTAATTTCGGGCCAGGTAGTTGCGCACACCCCACCACTCCGTGGTGCCGTCGCGCGCCAGGTCGTCGATGGCGTAGGTGTCCGGATCGGTCTTCACGAGCCAGTGTCGTCGGGCCATGCGCGGTCGCCTCCTCGTACGGACCTCGATTGCCGTGGGATGCGTCGGGCCGGTACCGTAGCGGTCTCGCGGCCCCGTCGCGAGGAGGGGTGGCGCCCCTACGCGGCGGCTCCTCTGCGCGGGCCGGCAGCACGTCCCGAACGGCCCGGAGGTCGCCCTGGCACCCGCCATCATCGTGTTCGCAGTGACCTACGTCCTGATCGCGACGCAGCGCCTGCACTCGATCCGAGTGAGCCGACCGGCCGCCGCCCTGCTCGGCGCCGTGGCCATGGTCGTGGTCGGCGGCCTCGGACTCGAAGGGGCCTACCGGGCCGTGGACCTGGACGTCCTGGTGTTCCTCTTCGGTCTCATGCTGCTGGTGGCGCAGCTCGAGCGGGCCGGGTTCTTCGAGTGGGCGGCACGGCGGGCGGCCGCCGGGGCGGGCACGCCGGGCCGCCTCCTCGTGGCGGTGGTGTTCGTGTCGGGGATCTTCTCCTCCCTGTTCGTGAACGACACCGTCTGCCTCGTGTTCACGCCCGTGGTGCTCACGGCGGCGCGGCGCCTGGAGCAGCCGCCGGTCCCCTATCTCCTGGGTCTCGCCATGGGCTCCAACGTGGGCTCCGCCCTGACCTTCACCGGGAATCCCCAGAACATGCTGATCGGGATCGCGAGCGGCATCGGTTACGGCGCGTTCGCGCTCCGCATGGCGCCGGTCGTGCTCGGGGGCCTGGTCCTCACGGCCGCCGTCCTGTGGTGGCTGCACAGGGACCGACTGGGCGCGGCGGCGCCCGCGGACGGGGAGGGTGCCGCGGACGAGGAGCCGGGCCTTTCCGATCCGCGCCGCGCCGGGTGGTGCCTGGGACTCTTCGGGGCGGCGGTCGTGGCCTGGGTGGCGGGCCTGTCCCTGCCGCTCGTGGCCCTGGCCGCTGGTGCGCTCTCCCTGGTCGTCGCCGGAGAGTCGCCGGGCCCGACGCTGGCCCGGGTGGAATGGTCCCTCCTCGTCTTCTTCGCCGGCCTGTTCGTGGTGACCGGCGGGCTCGAGGCGACCGGCATCCTCGAGGTGGTGACGCGCGGGGCCCGCGGGGTCCTGGGCGCGGGAGGAGGGCTGCGCGAGGCCGGCGTGGTGAGCGGCGCGATGCTGGTGCTCTCCAACCTCGTCAGCAACGTGCCCGCGGTCCTCGTGTGGCGAACCGTGGTTCCCCAGCTCCCCGACCCGCGGTTCGTGTGGGAGGTCGTGGCCATGAGCTCGACCTTCGCGGGCAATTTCCTCCTCATCGGCTCCGTCGCCAACCTCATCGTGGCCGAGCGAGCCGAGGCGCGCGGTGTGCAGCTCGGCTACTGGGAGTACGCCCGGGCGGGGATCCCCGTCACGCTGCTCACCCTGGGGTGGGGCGTGGCGTGGCTGGCGCTGGTGCGCTGAGGGGGGCGTCCCGGCGGCGGGGCCGCGGCCCGGGGGTCGGGCGGCGGGGCGGCTCAGCCGTGCCCGGCCAGGCGTGCGGCCGTCGTCGACGATCGCGCCCCTTCCTCGGGGGGCTGGACCCGCTCGGCCGGCCGGCGACCGACCAGCTCCTCGGTGAAGCCCATGCGCTCTTCCAGCACGTCCAGTCGTCGGTCCAGGCTCTCGAATCGGTCCCGCATCGAATCGAGCTGGCGGTCCTCGGTACGGGAGGCGACCCGGTCCTGGGCGTAGGCCTCGAGCAGGGTGCCGAGGCGCTTGGTGAGCGGCCGCAGGATGAGCACGCCCGCGACGGAGAGGATGAACACGATCGGAATGAATACGGCGAGAGTCTCCGCCATGGTCCCTTCCTCGGGCTGGTGGATGTCGGTGGTCGGGCGCCGCGGCGCGACAATGCGCGCCTGAGGCGGACGCACGCCCGCCTCGATCCTCTCTACGGCTGGGCGCCGCCGGGAGTTTCAGGAGAGGCGGCCGCCGCGACGCCCCGGTTGATTCGGCCGGTCGTAGCGGTACCTTAGCCTCCCGGCGCCGCGGGCGCCGGTCACCGGGACGATGCGCACACCACCGGAGGAGAGGAGCACGTGGACATCCGGATGTTCCAGGTCGACGCGTTCGCCGAGCGGCTGTTCGCGGGCAATCCGGCCGCGGTGTGTCCGCTCGTGGAGTGGCCCGCCGACGACCTCCTGCGATCGATCGCCGCCGAGAACAACCTGTCGGAGACCGCCTTCTTCGTCCCCGAGTCCCCCGGGGACGCGTACCACCTCCGGTGGTTCACCCCCGTGGACGAGGTCGACCTGTGCGGACACGCGACCCTGGCCACGGCGCACGTGCTCCTGCGCTACATGGAGCCGTCGCTGCACGGTGTACGCTTCCGGACCCGCAGCGGCGAGCTGGAGGTCCACCGGGAGGGCGAGCGGCTGGTCATGGACTTCCCGGCGCTGCCGCCGGAGCCGTGCGAGGCACCCGCGGGACTGGCCGCGGCGCTCGGGACCACGCCCCTCGAAGTCCTGGCCGCCAGCGACTACGTGGCGATCCTGCCCTCGGAAGAAGCCGTTCGGGCCCTGGAGCCCGACATGGCGGGGCTGGCCCGGCTGGATCGGCGCGGCGTGGCCGTCACGGCGGAAAGCGAGGAGCCCGGGATCGACTTCGTGTCCCGCTTCTTTGCACCGGCGCTCGGCGTGCCCGAGGATCCGGTCACGGGCTCGGCCCACTGCGAGTTGGCGCCCGTGTGGGCCGATCGGCTGGGCAGGAACCGCCTGAGGGCCAGGCAGCTGTCGCGTCGGGGGGGCGAGGTGCTGTGCGAGGTGGTCGCGGACCGGGTCCGCCTGGCCGGCCGGGCTGTGCTCTACCTCGAGGGCACGATCCGCGTGTGAGCGGCCAGCAGGGCCTCGAGGCGCTCGCGGGGCACGGCGCCGGTCTCCCGCGCGACCTCGCGCCCTCCGTCGAACAGGATCAGGGTGGGGATGCCGCGGATCCCGAAGCGGCCCGCCACGTCGGGCCAGCGATCCGTATCCAGCTTGGCGACCAGCAGGGAGCCGGCGTGACGGCTGGCGAGATCGTCCAGCACCGGAGCCATCATCTTGCACGGACCGCACCAGTCGGCGTAGAAGTCGACCAGGACCGGAGCGCCGGCTTCCTCGACGGTCCGGGTGAAGTCCTCTCCCTCCAGGCGGACGGGCCGGTCCAGGAGCATGGGCCGGGAACAGTCCGCGCAGCGGGGCCGTTGGTCGGCACGGGCGAGCTCCACCTGGTTCAGGGTGCGGCAGAAGCCGCAGCGCAGCGTGACCCGACCCTCTTCCGTAGGCTTCGGTATGGCAGTCGATTCGCCCGGCATCAGCGTCCCCGGCGCCGAGGACCGATTAGGACGAAATGTCCCAGTCGGTCCGTTACGAAGTCTTGACACACCTCCAGTAAAACACAATATACACGCAATGCTGATGTTCGTGCCGTCCACTTCCGCGCCGCGTCGCCCCGGCGACACGGCCTGTAGCGACCCATCTCGCCGATCCCCTCGGCCGAGGTGCGGCTGCACGTATGGCTCGCTCCGCCTCTCCCGAATTGCCGGGTGCCGGGGCGGTTCCGCTATAGACATCGGTCCCGTTCGCTTGCCCGTCGCGCGTCCGTCCCGGCCCTCCGGGCTGGTGGGCCCTTCGGGCTCCCGCTCCGCCTAACCTCGGACAGGGGGAGGCACGTGAGGTACAAGCTCGGTTTGCTCGTAACACTCGTTCTCGCGGCGTTCGCGGTCACACCCGCGCACGCCCAGGAACGCACCATCCGTGGAACGGTCGTCGACAGCGTCAGCGCGCAGCCGGTGGCCAATCCGAACGTCATCGTCATGGGCACACGGATCGGCGTGCTCGGCGAGGACAACGGCACCTTCGTCCTCAACGGCGTGCCGTCGGGTCCGGTCACGCTGCAGATCTCCAGGATCGGCTACCGGAGCCGCCAGGTGAGGGTTCCGGCCGGAACGAATCAGATCACGTTGAAGCTGTTCACCGACTACCTGCAGGTGCAGGAGCTGGTCGTCACCGGTAAGGCCACGCAGATCTCGCAGCAGAACGCGGCCAACGCGATCTCGACGGTCAACAGCGAGCAGCTCAACGAGGTCCCGCAGGAGACGGTGGACAAGGCGCTGGCCGGCAAGGTGGCCGGAGCCACGATCTCCTCCAACTCCGGCGCCCCGGGCGGCGGCGTGCAGGTGCAGCTGCGCGGCATCTCCTCGATCAACGCGTCCGCCTCGCCGCTGTTCGTCATCGACGGGCAGATCGTGAGCGACGCGGCCATCGCCTCGGACGCCAACGCGATCACGTCCGCGTCGGGCGGCCAGAACGCTTCCAGCCAGGACAACGCGGTCAACCGCCTGGCCGACCTCAACCCCGAGGACATCGCCAGCATCGAGGTCCTCAAGGGTGCGGCCGCGGCGGCCATCTACGGCGGCAAGGCGTCCAACGGCGTGGTCATCATCACCACCAAGCATGGCTCGGCCGGCAAGCCGCGGGTGCGGCTGAGCGGCCAGCTCGGGACCTACTCGCTGTCCAACACGATCGGCGCCCGCCGCTTCACTTCCGCCCAGGATGCCCAGGACGCGACGGGGCTCGGGGCCGTGTATACGGCCAACGGCGGCAAGTTCTTCGATCACGAGAAGGAGCTGGCCGGGCACCACTACCCGTCCTGGCAGGGCTCCGGCTCGGCGAGCGGCGGCACGGACCAGACGCAGTACTTCGGGTCGCTCCTGGCCAGGAAGGACAAGGGGATCGTCCAGAACACCGGCTTCGAGAAGGAGTCGGGGCGGGTGAACCTGACCCAGAAGTTCGGCGACCTGTTCAACATCACACTGAACAGCAACATCATCCGCACGTGGGCGAACCGCGGCCTGACCAACAACGACAATAGCCAGACCAGCTACTACATGGTGTTGTCGGCCACGCCGAGCTTCGTGCCCCTGGAGGACGCGCAGGGGAACTTCATCCCGAACGTGTCGCAGGGGAACCTGAGCAACCCGCTGCAGACGGCGGCGCTGCTGCAGAACGACGAGAACGTCTGGCACCTGCTGGGCTCGACCAACGCCGAGTTCCATCCGGTGGCCAACGACAACAACGACCTCAAGTTCGTGTTCAACGGCGGGGCCGACTGGTTCGGCCAGACGAACGACGTGTTCTCTCCGCCGAGCGTCTTCTTCGAGCCGTCCGACGGCCTGCCCGGCACCGAGGTGCTGAGCAAGTCGAACAACCTGGCTCTGACCGCCCAGCTCAACGGCGTCTACAAGTACACGCCGTCCTCAGGCTCCTTCACGGCCACCACATCGGCCGGAGCCAGCTACTCGAGCAACGACCAGAACATCGACCGCACCGTGGCCCAGAACCTGAACGGCGGCCTGAGGAAGGTCGACGCGGGGACACAGATCGCGGTCTTCCAGAACCGGGTCAAGGTCAAGGACTTCGGGTTCTATCTCCAGGAGGAGTTCCTGGGGATGAACCAGCGGCTCCTGCTGACCGGCGCGGTCCGGGCCGACCAGAGCGGCGCCAACGGGGATCCCACCCACCTGTACTACTATCCGAAGGCGTCGGCGTCCTTCCGGTTCCCGAACCTCGGCGGGCCGTTCGACGAGATCAAGCTGCGCGCCGCGTTCGGACAGACGGGGAACGAGCCGCAGGCGCAGCAGAAGTTCACCACGCTGGGCGTGACCAGCAACATTCAGGGGATCCAGGGCTTCGCGCTCCCCGGGAACGTGGGCGACGCGGCCATCAAGCCCGAGCGCCAGTCGGAGTTCGAGTTCGGGACCGACATCACGGGCCTGGACAGCCGCGCCACGCTGTCGCTGACCGGTTACATCCACAAGATCAGCGACCTCATCCTGCAGCGGCGCGTGGCGCCGTCGACGGGCTTCACCAACGAGTTCTTCAACGGCGGCGAGCTGCGCACGTGGGGCGGCGAGGCTTCGCTGGGCATCACGCCCATCGCGACCGGCAACTTCAGCTGGGTGTCACGCACCAACTTCCAGTTCAACCGCAGCCGGGTGCAGACGCTGCCGGTGCCCGCGTTCATTCCGTCGAACGCCGGGTTCGGAACGTCGCTGGGCGCCTTCTACATTCAGCAGGGCCACTCGGCCACGCAGATCGTCGGCACGGCCGGCACGAACCCGGACGGGTCCCAGAAGCTGGTGACGCTGGGCAACTCGACCCCGGACTTCGAGATTTCGTTCTCCAACGACTTCCGCTACGCGGGCCTGCGCCTGTACGGGCTGCTGGACTGGCGCAAGGGGCAGGACATCGTCAACCTGACCCAGCTCCTGTACGACGCGTACGGGAACAGCCCGGACTACACGACGCCGGACGGCAACGTGCGGCCGGTGACCGAGTGCTTCCCCGACTGCTACGGCATCGAGCGCCTGCTCGGCTTCGTGGGCGGCTACGCCCGCGGATACACGCAGTCGGGCTCGTTCCTGAAGGTTCGGGAGGTGTCGCTCTCCTACCAGCTTCCGGACGCCGCCGTGCACAGCCTGTTCGGCGGGGCGTTCCGGAGCGTCCGGTTCACGGCGAGCGGTCGCAACCTGTTCACCTTCACCCCCTACAAGGGCCTCGACCCCGAAGTGAGCAATTTCGGCAACCAGCAGGTCGGTCGGAACGTCGACGTGGCCCCCTACCCGCCGAGCCGGAGCTTCTGGTTCGGCGTGGACCTGGGGTTCTGAGCCATGCGGACCGACACGCGCGGATCCGAAGGGGCGATGACGACTTCAGGGGGATGGAGAGCGACGATGCGACATTCGATGCGTAGACACGCGAGCCAGGTCATGGCCGTGGCCCTGCTCCTGGGGCTGGCGGCCTGCAAGAACCTGGAGACACCCAACTACAACGGAGGGGACCTGGGCGCCCTCCAGACCTCACCGGATCGGGCCTCGATCGCGGCCGCGATCCAGGGGATGGAGATCGGACACCGCGGTTACCAGGACGGCGAGCTCGGCGTGGTATCCGCCATGGGCGTTCTGGGCCGCGAGTCCTACGTCCTCGACGTGGCCGATCCGCGGTTCGTCAACGAGCTGCTCCAGGGTCCGCTCAACGCGGGCGGCTTCGGGGCGGGCCTTTGGGCCGCACCGTACGCCAACATCCGGCTGGCCAACATCGTGCTGGACGGAGTGGCCTCGGTCGGCACCGACCAGCTGTCGGCCGGCGAGAAGGCGGCCACGATCGGCTTCGTGAAGACGATCCAGGCGCTCGACTTCCTGGTCATCGTCGAGACGCGCGACACCAACTGCGACGGCAGCCTGGGCTGCCCGGTCGACGTGGGCACGGACGTGAACGCGGGTCCGGCCCCGGCGGTCAACAAGGCCGCGGTGTACGCGCACATCAAGACGCTGCTGGACGATGCGAATTCGCAGCTCCAGACGGCGGCCGGGGACGGCGCGGACTTCCCGTTCCAGCTCACCACCGGCTTCGACGGCTTCGACACGCCGGCCACCTTCGCTACCGTCAACCGTGCCATCAAGGCGCGGGTGGACGTGTACACGGATGACTTCAGCGGCGCGCTGACTGCGCTGTCCAATTCGTTCGTGGACAGCACCGCGTCCTTCGACCTGGGCGCCTACGATGTGTACGGTACCGGATCGGGTGACCAGACCAACGGTCTGTACCAGCCCAGCGACGACCCGAACATCCGGGCGAATCCGTTCGATTCGGCCAGCGCGCAGATGCAGTCCAACGGTCAGATGGACGACCGCTATCTTCGCAAGACGCGCGCGATCAATTTCCGCAGCTTCAGCGGTCCGGGGTCGGATATCGGGTTCAACCTGTATACGAGCCTGACGTCGCCCGTCCCCATCATCCGCAACGAGGAGCTCCTCCTCCTGCGGGCCGAGGCCAACATCGGGCTCGGCAACCTCGGGGCGGCGCTGACGGACCTCAACGAGGTGCGGACGAAGTCCGGGAAACTGGATCCGCTGCCCGCGTTCACGAGCCACGACCAGGCCCTGAACGCGCTTCTGTACGAGAAGCAGTTCTCGCTGCTGTTCGAGGGAGGGCATCGCTGGATCGATCTCAGGCACTACGGCCTGCTGGACAATCCGGCCTACCTGCCGCAGGGCGCGAACGAGAGCTACGTGAACAAGGCGTATCCCGTGCCGCTCGACGAGCAGAACGCCCGGCAGTAGCGGGCGCGCTCCCGGAGCGGAGCCACTGAAGGGTACGAAGCGGGCCGGAGCCCAAGCTCCGGGCTCGTGACGACGAAAGGGCCGGGGATCACCCCGGCCCTTCGTCACATCCGGTCGTCGCCTCGCGGCCGGAACGCCGAGAGGTCGCCTCGGAGGGACTCAGTTCGGGCGCGTCTCGCTCGCCTCCTCCAGCCAGCGCTCGAGCAGCACCATGCCGTGGCGGCGGTGCGTCTCGAGCAGCGACGCCGCCCGCTCCAGCTCCCCGCGCTCTAGCGCGTCGGCGATGGCGCGGTGCTCGCGGACGGCCAGGTCCCGGTCGTCCGTTCCGTACGCCACCGCGAACTCGAACCCGAACAGCACGTAGCGGTGCAGGCGGTTGCGGGCCAGGTCGAGGAGCTCGTCGAGGGGGACGTCGTCGAGGGCGGCCAGCAGGGTCTCGTGCCAGCGCTCCGCGACCTCCTGCATCTGCCTCGGATCGTCGTCCAGGTCGGCCAGTCGGGCGTTGAGGCGCCGCAGGTCGTCCACCAGGCCCCCGGGGACCTCCTCCAGGCTGCGGAGCCCGAAGCCCTCGAGTCCGGCCACGACGTCGTAGAGGTCGAGAGCCTCGCGGGCGCTCAGGGGCCACACGTAGAAGCCGCGTCCCTGGCTCGAGCCCACCAGCCGTTCGTGCTCCAGGCCCAGGAGGGCCTCCCGGAGCGGCGTGCGGCTGATGCCGAGCTGCTCGGCCAGCTCCGTCTCGTTGATGTCCTCGCCCGGGGCCAGCTCCCCCCTCAGCACCCTCTCCAGCACGATCCTGCGGACCTCGTTGCGCAGCGGCTCCGGGTGGCTCAGGGTCGGCACGTGGTGGACTCCGGTGGATGTCCGGCGCGAGCCGGGGGTTTGGCGACGCTAATCGATCGGCTTGAGGATAGTTACGGCTCGGGACCCGAACAACCGTCGGGCGGCGCCGCCGGGGGAGCGGCCAGGAAGCGGGCCGCCTCGCGCTCGGCCCAGAAGAGGGCCTCCCACGGGGCCGGTCCCTCCACGAAGCCCACGTGGCCGCCGTGCTCGTGGAGGGCGGCATGGATCCATGCGTTGCCGGACAGGGCCGCGACCGGCAGGGCGGAGGCGGGAACGAACGGGTCGTCGAGAGCGTGCACGACCAGGGTGGGCACGCGCACCCGGTCCAGCGCTCGCCCCGAGCTGGACCGGGCGTAGTAGTCTTCCACGCTCGCGAAGCCGTGCACCGGGGCGGTGAGCGCACAGTCGAACTCGCGGAGCGTGCCGGCGGCGCGGACGGCTTCCAGGGGAAGGTCCACACCACGCCGCCGCACCTTGGCCTCGACCGAGCGTCTCAGGGAGCGCAGGAAGGACGCGCCGTACAGGCTCCCCGGCAGTCGCTCCATGTTGTCGGCGGCCACGGCCAGGTCGAAGGGCACCGAGATGGCGACCGCGGCGGACACCTGCTCCGCGGCCGACGCCTGGCGCTCCTCCAGGTAGCGGAGCAACACGTTGCCGCCCAGGGAGAAGCCGACGAGTCCGACGGGCCGTCCACGGCGTGCCTCCACGAGCCGCTCGAGGACGAAGGCGAGGTCGAGTGTGTCGCCGGCATGGTAGAAGCGGCGCGCTCGGTTGGGCTCGCCGCTGCACGAGCGAAAGTTCAGGCCGGCAGCGTGCAGGCCGCGCTCCCGCAGGCGCACGACCGCTTCGCGCACGTACCCCGACGCCGAGGAGCCCTCGAGACCGTGCAGGACCAGCACGTCGGAGGCAGCCGGTGCGTCGTGGAGACGATCGAGGTCCAGGAAGTCGCCGTCCGGCGTTTGCAGGCGCTCGCGGCGGTAGGGGGGCGCCCCGGGCCGGCGTAGCAGCCGGCCCGCCAGCGTCTGCGCGTGCGGGCCCGGGAGCCAGGGCGCCGGATGGAAGGGGAGGGGGTGATACGACGAGGCCGCCGCGGCCCCGGTGCGGGGCGCGGCGGCCTCGTGGCCGCGATGTTCGGCGCTCCCGGGTGCCGGCCGACCGCGGCTACCCGCGCGGTCGGACACGGCGCTCCGGGCGACCTCCGGGCCGACGGGCGGTCCGGAGACTCGCTTCCTCGCTAGTGTGTGGCCTGGTACGCCGGACCGTGATCCCAGTCCTGCACGCTGGAGATGTTAGGCATGCCCCAGTCATTGCCATCCCAGCCGGTGAATCCGTCCATGCGGAAGACCCACAGTCCGCTGTTGGAGTCGCTGAGCACGATGAGGCCGTCCCGATTGCGAACGTCCACGCCGAACGCACCCTGCATCACGCTGGTGCCGTGCTTGGGCAGGATCTGCCAACCACCGTACCCGTCGGCGTGCTTGCAGCCGCAGGTGTAGTGCCAGCCGACGGTCTTGGGGTGATAGGGATCGTACATCGTGAACACCTGAAGTCCGTCCTCGTACCCGGAGACGAACACGTACGGCCAGCGGACCTCGTGGTTGTGCGCGAGGTCGCGCCAGTCGGCCGTCCACGCGCTGATCGCGTGGTTGATCGTCGACGTCTTGCCCTCGAGACCCGGCTGCAGGTCGAACAGGCGGAGCGGCGCGTACTGGTACTCGGTCTCGGTGACCGCGAAGCGCCCGTTGGGATCGGGGGTGAACGTGTGACCCCAGGTGACGCCCGCCACGCCCTGGATCGAGGTGAGGAGCTTGGGGCTCTCGGGCTTGGTCACGTCGTATACGAAGTAACCGCCCCCCCCGGCGCCGTAGAACTTGTCCTGCTGCGTGGCCGGATCGTAGGCCACGTAGAAGTCGTGATAGAAGGCGCGCTGGGCCTGCCCCACCGGATCCGGGATCTTGCCGACCAGCGCCTGGTCCGGGTGCCCGGCCACAACCTTGGCCAGGTCGTAGATGTTGGCGTGATCGCCGGAGACCGTGGTGAACAGCAGGTCACGGCCATCGGACGCCTTGTAGGCGAAGATGTTGTGGAAGCCGCCCGGCTCGTCCGGGTTCCGGATTTCCGCTACGACCTTGACCTTCTTGGCGTCCGGGAGCCCGGTTACGTCGAGGACGACGGCGCCGAGGTCGGCGTCGGGCGTTCCCTGCTGAAACTGGAACGACTGCACGTAATAGTAGTGGTCGTTCAGCTTGAAGTACTTCCCGTCCATGCCGCCCGAGCCCTGGTGCAGGGAGGGGTTGGGGATCCGGTACTTGTAGATCACCTTGGCGTGGCTCGGGTCGCTCACGTCCACGACGTCCGTGCCCGGGCCGTCCGGCGTCCCGACCATCATGGACACGTATACGTAGGGACGTCCGGGGGCTTGCTCCATCTCGATGTCCGCCGCGGCGAAGTAGCCGCCCACCGGGAGGTGGCTCAGCACCTGGATGTTGGGGCTGCCCCCCGTCTTGACCTCGCTCTTGAAGCCCATGTCCGGATGGGCCTCCTGGGCCCCGAGCATCATCGGGGCTCCGATCCACAGGCCCGCGGCCACAACCGCCGCCGCGCTGCGTAGCGCTCCTCTCATCGTTCCGCCTCTCGTTCGTGGGAGAAGGAAGTGACGCGGGCCGTCGTGGGCCGCGCCTCCTGCAGGACGCCGCGCCGGTTCAGGGCGAGGGCCCGACGGTGAAGGTCATCTTCATGCCCGTGTCGAGGTGCTCCGCGATGTGGCAGTGCGCGAACCAGGTGCCGGGGTTGGATGCGTCCATGAGGATGACGACCGTGCTGCCCACCGGGACGAGCACGGTATCCTTCCAGACGAGGTTCTCGGTCGGGACCCCGTCCCGCGACAGCACCAGGAAGCGCTGCCCGTGGAAGTGGATGGGGTGGTTCATCGGATGCATGGACAGGGGATCGTTGTGGATCCGGATCTTCACCACCGACCCGGTCTTGAAGTGCCAGCCGATGTCCATGTTCTCCTTGCCCGTGTCCGGATCCCGCAGGATCCAGCGGACCTCGTGACCGGTCGAGATCCAGTTCATCTTGGGCATCCCGTCGTTCCACTCGACGGGAGGATAGTACATCGTGTCCGAGGCCATCAGCGTCTGCACCCTGCCCGGCAGACCCTGGATGTTGACCGTGAGCTCCAGGCGCTTGTCCACGGGCTTGTCGAAGTACTTCCGGTACCGCTCGATGTCGGCCTGGACCGAGTCGCGGTCGTGCAGCGTGCCGAAGGACTTCGAGAAATCGCTGTCGGAGGGCTGCGGCGAGACCTCCACCATCCCGAGCGTGTCCACCTCGGGGAAGAAGGTCCCCTTCACGTGGTTGATGGCCTGCACGCGGTTGAGGATCGGGAAGCGACCGGCCGAGTCGTAACGCACCTCGGCCACGTAACGCTGCGCGACGGCGATCGGGATGGAGGGGACCCACGCCTCGTGCTCGAACGCGCCCATGTCGGCGCCGACGAGCTTCGTCTTGCCGCCGGCGAACACCACGTTGTAGGAGCGGCTCGAGGAGACATCCGTGATGTAGTACCGGACCACGTCTCCCGCGTGGATCTTCATGTGGAAGTCGGGCTCGCCGTTCACCAGGAACAGATTCCCGAACCGGCCCATGATGGCGAAGTCGGCGATCGTCTTGCCGTAAGGGAAGAGCCCGTGCTTGTCGAACAGCAGGTCCGAGAGCATGAGCTGCTGCTCCCGGTTGACCGGATTGTCGAAGCCGTAGATCGGCGAGTCGACGATCTCGTTCCCGTACAGGCCGGCGCTGATCTCGATGTCGCCCCGGACGTGCGGGTGGTACCAGTAGACCCCGGCATCCTGGAAGTGCACGTGGTAGACGAAGTCACCGCCGGGCGGTACGGGCTTCTGAGTAACCCCCGGCACGCCGTCGTACCGGTTCTCGATCCGGAGCCCGTGCCAGTGCACGGTCGAGGGCAGGTCGAGGTGGTTGTGGAAGCGCACCACGATGGTCGTGCCGCGCTTCACCCGGATGAGCGGTCCGGGATACTGGTTGTTGAAAGCGTACATGATGACGGTCTTGCCCCGGAGAGTCCGCCGGACGAGGCCGGCCGTGAGATCCAGGGTGTCGCCGTCCGACATGCGGATCGTGTGGTTGGGCTCGGCCTCGGGCAGCGTCGACGGGTCGACGCCCTCGCCCGGCAGCCAGGGCTGCACGGAGGGTCTCTCGTTCGCCAGGCCCAGCCGCATGTTCATGCCCGCCTGCATGGGGGGCATGCGGCCCATGACCTCGGCCGTGTCGCCCGCCACGTCGTGTGCCTTCGGCGCGGCATGCTGAGCTCGGAGCGCGGCCGGCTGCAGGGCGAGCACGGCCGCCGCGGCCAAGGTAAGCCACGGCCGGAGATGGGGGGACTCGAGCAGGGAAGGACTCCTCGACGTCACGTCGATGAAGCGAACCGGGAACAGCTCAGCACGGCGGCATGCCGCCGTTCAGGAGAGGCTCGGTGAGCATGTTCTTCATCTGGCCGCTCGGCGACAGGCCCTGCAGCAGGATGGGGCCGGACTTGTGCGTCACGTCCCCGGAGGGCTCGGCTGTCACGAACACCAGGAACTTCTCGAAGGATACCTCCCCGGAGGCACGTCCCTCCGAGTCCAGAACCCCGAGCTTGACGATCCGGCTCAGGTCGGCGCGAGCCGCCCACGCCACGTATGTCGTGAAGTCCCCGAGCCTGGCGGGTGCCGGCAGGCCCCGCGTGGTGACCTCCACCATGAACCGGTCGTGACCATCCGCTGTCACCGAGACGCCGAACAGCGTGGAGGCCGGGTGGAGGACGGCTGCGCCCTCCGCGCCCGTCACCGAACCCGCCGCCTTGAGCGGAATGCGGTACAGGGGGGGACGAAGTAGGCAGGCCGCGCGCGAGACGGGGGAAGCCGGGGATCGAGCCACGACGACCGCCGCATCCCTGTGCATTGCGACATCCCGCCGGGTGCCGGGGAGCGGGCCGACGGCCGCGATGAGCGGCACGATCAGCGCGATCGCGCATTCCAATGACGTCGACGGTGCAGGCATTCCGACTCCCATGAGGCGAAGCCCGATCCTAGGGCACCCGGGCCGGGTCGACAAGTCCCCGCGACCACGAAGTGCGGGCGCCAGTGGACGACCGTACACGGTATGCCAAACGTAGATTCCCCCGCATCGAGCGTCAAGCGGGGCGCCACCGTGGCGTAAGTCCATGGCCCATGAGGGCGCGGGCGGCCTCCAGTCGAATGCGGTCCGGTACGATCGATCCCGGCGGCCCGATTCGACGAATGGCGGATATCCGGGGTTGACAGTCAGGAATATGCGGTATACCATGCGCGCTATGCGGTATACGCATCGCCCTAACCCACTCTTGCTTTGCGCTTCCGAGCGGCCGTCCGCGGCCGCCTTCGGCCGGGTCCCCGCCCCGAGGTGGGTGGCGCCGGCCTCTATCTCACGCTCCCGGCCCCGGTCGTCCGACCGGACCCACATCGACTCTCCAGCCCTCGATCTTCTGGATCGTAGTCCGTCCACACGCGCCCGTCCCCGGGACGGCGCGTCCGTACCGCAGGATCCGTGAGGCGTGCTCGCCGAACTCCGGTTCGGCGAGCGGGTGAACCACCGAGAGCGGAGGACGCAGCATGCGAGAACCGTTCGATCCCACGCGCATCATCGCGACCCTCGTCCTGGCCCTGGCCCTGGCCGTCCTGCCGGGGCGCGCCGCCGGACAGCAGACGCGGGTCATCACCGGGAAGGTCGTGGACGCCACGTCCGCGCAGCCGATCGGCTCGGTGCAGATCAGCGTGATCGGGACCCAGTTGGGTACGATCGGAGAGTCGGACGGGACCTTCCGGGTCCGCGTCCCGGCCGGTGACGCACGGCTGGCTTTCCGGCTCATCGGCTACCGACGCAAGGTGGTGACCGTCCCCGCGGGACAGTCCAGCATACAGGTCACCCTGACGCAGGACGTCCTCGGCATGGAGGAGATCGTGGTGAGCGGGAGGGCCACGGGAGTCGAGAAGCGCAACCTGGCCAACGCGGTCTCGACGCTCACCGCCGACCAGCTCGTCAAGGAAGCACCGGCGGCGACGACCATGGAGGATGCGCTGCACGGCAAGGTCGCCGGGGCCAAGGTGAGCAGCTACAGCGGCGCTCCCGGCGGCGGCATGAGCATCGAGCTGCGTGGCGTAAGCTCGATCATCGGGACCTCGCAGCCACTCTACGTGGTCGATGGCGTCATCGTCAGCAACGCGCAGCTGCCCTCAGGACAGGCGGGACTGGTCCGGGCCGCGGACCGGGGGCCCCAGGAGCACGAGGACAACTCGTCCAACCGGATCTCGGACCTCAACCCCGACGACATCGAGAGCATCCAGATCCTCAAGGGTCCCTCGGCCGCCGCGATCTACGGCGCCGCGGCCAGCAACGGTGTGGTTCTCATCACCACCAAGCACGGCCAGTTCGGGGCGACGCAGCGCTGGCACCTGACCCAGTCGGCCGGTGTCCCGTGGATCGCCAACAAGATCGGCCTGCGAAAGTTCGGTTCGCAGGCGGCGGCGGTCGACGCGTTCGGCCCGCGGGCGGCCGATTACTGGAAGCCCGGGGCGTTCTTCGACCACGAGCAGGAGCTGGCCGGAAACAAGCCGCTGAGCTACGAGACGAACGTCAGCGTCTCGGGAGGTCTCGACAACACGTCGTACTACCTGTCGGGCCTGGGCAAGTACGACGGCGGCATCATCATCAATACGGGCTACGAGAAGGAGAGCGCGCGCCTCAACCTCGGGAAGAAGTTCGGCACCCTGGGGCAGCTCTCGGTCAACACCAACTACATTCGCAGCAAGACGCGGCGCGGTCTCACCAACAACGACAACGCCAGCATCAGCTACTGGATGGCCATGCCGTCCTCGCCGTCCTTCGTGGACCTCTCGCAGAACGCCGACGGCAGCTTCCCGGTGAATCCCTTCTCGAGGAGCAACCCGCTACAAACCGCCACCCTGGTCGACAAGTACGAGCTCATCAATCGCTTCCTCGGCTCGGGCTCGTTCGACCTCACCCCGCTGACCGGTGACAAGCAGAGTCTCGAGATCAAGCTCACCGGCGGCATCGACTGGTTCGGCCACACCGGCAAGTTGTACTCGGCGCCAGACCTGCAGTACGAGCAGACGCTCGGCCAGCCGGGCACCGCGTCCAACGCGGGCGGGACCAGCCTGTTCACCAACGCGGGCCTCAGTGCCATCCACACGCTCTACCTGGGGAACGTCCGGGCCACGACCTCGGCCGGCGCCGAGTACCAGCGGCGGGACGCCGACAACATCCTCAACACCGCCAACAACCTCATCGATGGCCTGTCCAACGTCGACAAGGGCACCAACACCAGCGTGGTCGAGTACCGGCAGCGAACCGAGGACTTCGGGTTCTACGGGCAGGAGGAGGTCCTGATCTCGGAGCGGCTGCTCCTGACCGCCGGGATCCGCGGCGACCAGAGCAGCGGCGACGCCGACCCGACCAAGATCTTCTGGTATCCCAAGGCCTCGGCTTCGTACCGGATCACGGGCCTTCCGGACCCGCTCGCCGAGGTCAAGGTGCGGGCCGCGTACGGGCAGTCGGGCAACGAGCCCGAGTACGGGCAGAAGTTCAGCCTGCTGAATGGCGCCAACTACAGCGGGCTGCAGACGCTGCTCATCTCGGGATCCACGGCGGCCAGTGACCTTCGGCCCGAGAAGCAGACCGAGTACGAGGGCGGCCTGGACGTCACCTTCCGGAACGAGCGCGCCCAGCTCTCCCTGACCGTCTACCAGCAGGACATCTCGGACCTCCTGGTGCGCCGGAATCTGCCGGGCTCGACCGGCTACAGCGTGCTGTACTTCAACGGCGGCGAGATGCGGCAGAGGGGCTTCGAGGCCGACCTCACGGCCGTGCCCGTGAAGGGCAAGACGCTGAACTGGACCACCCGCACGACCTTCTCGCTGAATCGGTCCAAGATCACCAGGCTGACCGTGCCGCCCTTCCAGCCGCCCAACAACTTCGGCGGACTGGGGTCGTTCCGGATCGAGCAGGGCTTCGATCCGACCGCCTGGGTGGGCAACGACACGCTCGCCGATGGCAGCATCGCCCAGAACGTGCGGCTCGGTCGCTCGCGTCCCTCCTTCCAGGTGGGCTTCTCCAACGACCTGCGATGGAAGGACATCACCTTCCACGCTCTTCTGGACTGGGAGCAGGGATTCAGGGTGGCGAACCTGACGGGCTGGCTTTTCGACCTCAGCAAGAACCGCTGGGACTTCGCCAACGCGTGCAACGTGTCGGCCTGCCAGCCCGGGGAGACATTGGGCGAGATGCGGCTTCGGCTGTACCCGAGCCGGGTCACCGACATCTGGCTCGAGGACGCGTCGTTCCTGAAGCTCCGGGAACTGTCGCTCTCCTGGGACGTGCCTGCCGCGCTGCTCGGCTCGCTGTGGGGCCAGCTGCGGTCGGCCCGCGTCACCCTGAGTGGACGGGACCTGCTGCGTTTCACCGGCTACAGCGGGATGGACCCCGAAGTTTCGAACTGGGGACTCGAGTCCATCAGCACGGGGCAGGACGTGGCCCCGTTCCCGCCGAGCCGCAGCGTGTGGCTCACCCTGGACCTTAGCTTCTGAGGAGGAGGGCGATCATGTCGTTCGCAAGCAACGCCGGGCGCACGGCCCTGACCGGAATCCTGCTCCTCGCCCTCAGCCTGGCGGGGTGCCAGAGCCTGGACGCCCCCTCGTTCAACGATCCGAGCGTTCAGAACCTGACCAGCACGCCCGATCGGGCCGCCATCGCGGGCGCGGCCATTGGACTGGTGCGCTCCGAACGCGGCAACTGGGCCGGGGGCTTCATTTCGGACCTGGGCGTGTTCGGGCGCGAGGTGTACAACCTGCGTCCGGAGGAGCCTCGCACGATCACCCAGCGGCTGGTGGGCCCGCTCCTCTCCACCTACCACAACTTCTGGGACGCGCAGTACGCCTTGATCCGGAACGGCTACACCCTGGTGCACGCGGCCGATGCGGCCACCACGCTGTCATCGACCGAGCAGGAGGCCACCAAGGGCTTCGCGCAGACCTTCATGGCGGAGGCGTACTGGGAAGCCATCACCATGCACGATCCGCTGGCCATGCCGCTCGACGTGGACCGCGATCCGGCGGGTGACCTGGCTCCGCTGGTGGCCAGCGCGGACGCCTACACCTTCGTCCTGAACCTGCTGGACGAGGCGGCCCAGCACCTCCAGTCTGGCGGGAGCGCCTTCCCCTTCGACCTGCCGCCGGGCTTCGCCGGCTTCAGCACGCCGTCCACCTTCCTGCAGGTGAACCGGGCCATCAAGGTTCGGGTGCTCAAGTACATGGGGCGCTGGAGCGACGTGAAGGCGGTCCTGCCGGCCACCTTCATGGACCCGTCGGGCGACTTCCAGATGGGGCTTTACTTCGACTACACCACCCAGTCGGGTGACGCCGTCAACACGCTCGCCCAGCAGCGGGGCACGAACATGTTCGCCCACCCGCGGCTGTGGAGAGATGCGCAACTGCGGTCCGACGGTTCCAGGGACCTGCGAGCCCAGCGCAACCTGACGTCGATCCCGTCCTACACGCTGGACAACATCACCGTGACGGAGGAGTTCAACAACTACGTGAACCTCTCCGATCCCGTGCCCTTCATCACGAACGTGGAACTGCTCCTCATCAACGCCGAGGCGGACTACGCCCTGGGCAACAGCTCGACGGCCATTCAGGACATCAACCAGGTCCGGACCCAGGACGGGGGCCTCGACCCGATCCCCGACCCCTACGGCGGAGACCTGCTCAAGGAGATCCTCTACGAGAAGCGCTACTCGCTCATGTACAAGGGAGGCTTCACCTACCTGGACGCCCGGCAGTACGGACGCACGGCCGACAACCCGGACGAGCTCCCGCGCGCGCGGTCGTTCGACAAGGTGTTCCCGCGCTATCCGTACACGGACGACGAGTGCGACGCTCGCGGCATTACCAGCGACCCGGGCTGTCAGCCGGTCGACGGTTCCTGAGCGGGAGTCGAGGCGAGGTACATCGAGGACGGGCCGGCGGGTCCGGGGCTGCGCGAGCCCCCGGGCCCGCTCCCTCATCGAGGCTACGGCCGGCCGCCGCCCTCCCGGGTCCAGATGAGAATCACGCCGCAGCCGCTCTTCTGCATCGAGTAGGAGAGCGGGGTCTCGGAGGCACCCCGGTACACCTCCAGGGCGAGGACGTCTTCCCGGTTAAGGTCGTCCACCCGCAGACCGGGCGACTGCTTCCCGTCCACGTACAGCACGGGGTCGCAGGAGGACTGGCCGCGTGACAGGCGCACGGTCGCCTGACCCAGAACCGAGCGGCTCACCGACACGCCCGGTACGTTGCGCAGCAGATCCGAGGTCTCGCGGGACTGCTGCAAGCGCTCCGCGACGCGGGCCGGGTCCATGAAGTAGCCTAGCCCCCGCTCCTTGCGCCGGAAGTAGCCGACGCGCGCGAGCTTGTCTCCGAACGCCGAGGCCGGGTCGCGCCTCACGGTGACCCGGATGCCCTCGACCTGGACCACCGTGTCCTCGAGCACGAACGTCGCGTCGACGCTGGCGCCGGCCTTGAGGTGGATCCTCCCCCGGGCGGAGGCGAACCCGATCCGACGGACCTGGATCGTGTGGTCTCCGGCCGGAAGGCCGGCGATCCGAAAGCGGCCCGTGCTGTCGGCGAGCGCTCCGAGTCCCGTCCCCTCCACCACGATCTGCGCGCCGCGCACGACATCGCCCGTCGTGGCCGAGAACACCCGTCCGGTGAGCTCGGCGACCGAGTCCGATGGAGCCGGGGCGCTGTCCTGGGCCCTCGCGGCAGGAGCCAGCGCCAGGACGGCCACCACGGCCAGGAGTACGGTGCGGGAGGGCTGTCTCATCGCTCGGGCACGGGGTTGGGGACGTCTCCAGCGCGGCGCAGCCGCCGGCCTTCGGACCGGCGGCTGGCCAAGCTATCCGCGCCCCCATCGGCGCGCCAGCGCCTCGAGGCGCCCGCCCGGAGCGCTACGGCTGCGACCCCGGCACCACCGTGAGCGTCACGCTGGACGGGTAGCGCTTGGAGTGGTGCACGACGTTGTGGGCCGTGACTCCCTTGGCCTCGTCGTAGTTGTGGCCGCCGGTGTTCAGGTTGCGGTCGAAGCGCGGGAAGTTGCTGCTGGTCACCTCGATCCGGATGCGGTGGCCGGCCTCGAAGTAGTTGCTCGTGGTGAGGGGACCGAGCTTCACCTCGTACACCTGGCCCGGCTTCATCCATACCTGCCTGTCGTACCCGTCCCGGTAGCGCATGCGCTGGATGGTCTCGTCCAGGTTGTAGGCCCGGCCGTCCGGGTAGACGTCGATCAGCTTGGCCGTGAAGTCCGTGTCCTTCGCGTCCGAGGAGACGTACAGCGTCACGGTCACCGGTCCGCTCACCTCCATCCCCTCCTTCAGGGGCTCGGTCGAGTAGACGAGGATGTCGTCGCGGGCTTCCATGCCGCGCTGGTCGAAGGCTCCTCCGTCGACCGCGTTCCCCGTGCAGCACACGTTGCCGCCGTGCGAGGGCACCGGGTTCATGGGGTCGTACACGAACCGGTCGGGGGCATCGGCCCCGGGGGCGGCGGAGCCCAGCGCCCCGTCACCGTACAGGGTGTTCGCGTGGCCGGCGCTGGACAGGTAGAGAGTGACGGGCTTGGAACCCGCCGGCGGCCACCTGTCGGTGGACTTCCACTCGTTCCGGCCCATCAGGTAGTAGCGGACCTTCGGGGTCGTGTCGAGCGCCGTGCCGGCCCGCTGGCCCTTGAGGAACCGGTCGAAGAAGCCGTACGTGAGGTCGGAGTAGTCGAAGCGCGCATCGCCGACGCTGCGCTGGCCGACGATCGTGTTCTCCGTGGCCCGCGTGTAGGAGCAGTGCAGCGTGGGGGCGATGATGGCCCATTGCTCGTCGCGCACCTTCGGGCTCGCCACCCGGCGGGCGTGGTTGAACATGGCCAGGTTCGGGCCGATCGACACGTCGTACCAGGACATGAACCACAGCCCCGGCACGTCGAAGGGCATGCTGTCGTTGTAGAGCCCGCCCCGGTACCAGGCCGGGTCGTCGGGCGTCCGCTGGATCATGCGCCCGCCCGTGGCCACCGGCATCGAGTCGGCGAAGATCCCGCGCGGTCCGTCCACCGCCTTGATGATGTCCTCCTCGGGCAGGTGCCGGAGCGCCCTGGACCAGTCCACCGGGGGAAGGTGCTGGGCGAGGTCGAACGACTTCGACTCGCGGATGAGGTCGGCCTGCGAGGTGCCGGATGGGAACATCGGCCGCACCTGGTTCTGCTCGCCGTAGATCCAGGCGATGAACAGCATCTGAACGGCGCCGCCACGGTACCAGTTCCCCTGCTCGTACCACCCGTCCACGCGGCCCACGCCCGCGCCGAAGCCCTGCGGGTTCATGGCGGCCAGGTGGGAATTGCCGGTGGCGGCCACGCCCATCTGCCACTCCGCGGTGGAGGAGCAGCCCAGGAGGCCCACGTTGCCGTTGGACCACGGCTGCTCGCCGATCCACGACAGCATGTCGTAGCCGTCCGTGCGCGGCGGGCCCAGGATGTCGTAGTTGCCTTCCGAGAAGAAGTGACCGCGCTCGTTCTGCTCCACGTACGCGTAGCCGCGCTTCACGGCATCCAGGATCCGCGTCATGTCCCGCGGCGCCCCGAGCTGGATGTCCCAGTAGTTGAAGTTGTAGGGCGTGCGCACGAAGATCGTGGGGACCGGTCCCCGCGCATCCCTGGGTCGGTAGACGTCGGTGGCCAGCCGCACGCCGTCGCGCATCGGCACCATCACCTTGCGATCGATCACGGCGATCGAGTCGAGCGCGTGCTCCGTCTTCCAGCGTTCGGCGCGCAGGCGGTCGTCACCCCGCAGCCGGACCTGGGCGGCCGCCGGCGAGGTCGCGGGAACCAGGGAAGCGGCGCACAGGAGCGCCGAGGCGAGGAGGCTCCTCCGGATGATGCATCGCATGGCCACACGCTCCGTGTGGGAGGCCCGAATCGCGGACGGTATGCAGAATACGATCCTGTCGGGCGGCCTGGCCATGCCCCGGAGCGCCGTCGCGGGGTTCTCCCCACGGATGCGTGGGGACTCTCCCCACACGCCCGGCGCGCCGCGCCGGGCCGGCCTCACATCCTGAGCAGGTAGCTCAGCTTCACGAAGAAGGCGTCGCCCGAGCGCCTCAGGCCGCCGAACCCGAACCGGGCCGGCTCCTGCAGGTCGGCGCCGTAGCCCAGGAAGAGGACCGTCCCAGGGCCGGGCTGCACCGCGAACAGGGCGTCGCCGTGCAGCTGGCCGCTCCGAATCCGGGTGGTCCGCACGAAGGTGCCGGTGGAGGGGTCACGGATGGCGATCGGGTAGCCGGTGCGCGTGTCGTCGCGCAACGCATCCTGGTAGTTCGAGTCGTACTGGCCGATGAGGCGCACATAGATGGCGCGCGTGATCTGGTAGGTCGTCTTGAGGCGCGGGATGTCGCGGATCCCCACGTTGCTGTGGTCGTCGGGGCGCATGTACTGCTGGCGGGCGTAGGTAGCCTCGAAGTGCAGGCGATCGGTGGGCTTCCAGTTCAGGGCCCCCTGCACGATGAGCACATCGGCCGGCGCCCACTCGTAGAAGTTCTCGTCCCGCCCGAAGATCAGCGTCAGGTTGGCGTCGAACCGGTCCCACTTGGGTGTCGCCAGCAGCACCACGAAGTCGAGGTTGGCCAGGGACGGTGTGCCGGTGAACGGGATCGTGTCGGCCCCCGTGGGACCGGGCCGCAGGAGGGCATAGTCCCGGTACAGGTAGGGCGGATAGTAGAACCGCTCGAAGAGCACCGACGCGCCCGCCTGCCACCCGCTCCGAAAGGCCATGTTGGAGGTGAAATGCATCTTGAGGGACTCGGGTCCGCGGCCACCGAACAGGTCCTCGTACAGCCAGTCGCCGTACAGCGAAATGCTGTTGGTGACGCTCGCCAGGGCCGACTCCGGCGAGCCGAACAGGGTCACGCGCGGCTGGAATGCGGCGTGCACGACTCCCGTACGGCTGAGGAAGCCCGCGTCGGTGCGGAAGTCGGGATGGATGGCCTGGAAGCTCGCCGCGGCCCCGAACACGCGACCGGAGCGCTCCACCCTGAGGTTCCACAGGGGGCCCCAGGTGGAGCCGGCGTTGTCGCCGCTGAAGGAGGCGGCGCCCTGGGCCGAGACCACGTAGGCGCCACCCAGCACCAGTCGGGTGTCGGCACCGACGACGTGGTTGTAGTCCGAGTCGTGGATGCGGTTCGTGTACAGGAGCCCGACGGTGGACTCCGAGCCCAGGTTCCCCTGCAGCCGGAGGATGTCGAACAGGGATCGGCCGGTCTGCCCCGGTTCGGGCGCGTTGAGGGCGGTCAGCACACCGGCGCTCAGGCCCCGGATCGTGCCACTGAGCTTGGCGGCCACGTCCGGATTGTCGATGCGCCGGGTGTAGATGAGGTTGCTGGGCGCCGAGAAGTGCTCGCTGCCCGTCAGGAAGAAGGGGCGCTTCTCGGCGTAGTAGAGCGACTGGCGTGGATCGAAGGACAGCTGCTCGGCGTCGGCTTCCACCTGGGAGAAGTCGGGATTGACCGTCGCGTTCAGGTTCAGGTCCGAGGTGACGCCGTAGCGAAGGTTGAGGCCGAAGGACGGCGAGGGCGAGTCGTAGTGCCAGCCCGTGGCCCCCGGGGCGCCCTCCGTGCGGGCCGTGGCGACGGGGTTGATGTCCATGGTCGCGCCGCGACGCAGGTCGCGGAGGCCCCGGAGCGTGCCCTCCTGGGCCAGGAAGGACGTCTGGCCCTGGTGCACGGGCGCCCACGTGAGCTCACGGCCGGAGTGGGGAACGCGGCGGACGATGTTGAACCCCCACACCTGGTCGTGGGACGAGGAGAAGCGCAGGCTGGCGAAGGGGATCCGCATCTCCACCTCGTAGCCGCCCTCCGTGAGCCGGCCCTGCGACTGGTATACGAAGTCGGGCGTGAGGTCGGCCGGATCGACGGAGCGGTCGGCCGTGAACAGGCCGGCTGTCTTCCCCTGACCTTCGATGCGCACGCCGTCCTCCTGCACCCCGAAGGCGTTGACGCCGAACGCGAAGGCCCGGCGCGCGTCGTCGTAGGTGTCGAGCAGGATCCGGACGCGGTCGTCGTTGCCGATCTTGTCGCGGGCCGCCATGCTGGCGCCCACGGTACCGTGGACCTCGAACGCCCGTATCCCCACGTACAGCGCGTCGGCCGAGTACCACAGACGGACCTGTGTCGAGTCCTCGGCGGGGAGGCCGTCCTGCGGCAGGTAGCGCGTGAAACCCGTGAGGAGAGCGGCCCGACTCCAGGCGGGCTCGTCCAGCGAGCCGTCGATCCGCACGGAGGCGTCCAGCCGCGGGACCTGCACGCCGGTCTGGCCGCGGTCGCCACGGAACACGAGGGCGGTCGTGTCGGCCTGAACGGCCCCGGCCGCGCCGGCGCGCGCCGGACGTGCGCCGAGGGCGGTCCAGGAGGCCGCCAGGGGGCGTGACCCCAGGGCCGTGGCGAGGACCGCGGCGGCCAGAAAGCCGGAGCCGAGTCGGGGAAGGGTCCTGGACATGGCTCTCCCGGTCGCGAGCCGAGCTCCCCCGTGTGCCCGGCGCTGTCCGGGACGTCTCCAGGGGAATGGCCGCCCACGATAGCGACGCCGGCTGGCGTCCGAAAGCGGGCGCACGGATGGTGCAGGGGCACGAGACTCCCGCGGCCGAACCAGGTTTCGAAAAATGCGAGGGAGGGCGCACATGGAGTACCGTACGCTGGGGCGATCGGGGCTCAGGGTGAGCGCGATCGGCCTCGGGTCCTGGCTCACCTACGGCCGCCGCGTGGAGGACGACAGGGCGCACGCCTGCCTGCGGGCGGCGTACGAGGCCGGCGTGAACTTCTTCGATACGGCGGATGCGTACGCCGGGGGAGAAGCCGAGGAGACGCTGGGCCGCTGGCTGCGGGAGGTGCCCCGCCCCAGCGTGGTCGTGGCGACCAAGGTGTTCTTCCCCACCGGGGACGGTCCCAACGACCGGGGTCTGTCACGCAAGCACATTCTGGAGAGCTGCGATGCCTCTCTCCGCCGCCTCGGGCTCGACTACATCGACCTGTACCAGTGCCACCGGTTCGATCCCTCCGTCCCGCTCGAGGAGACGCTCCGGGCCCTGGACGACCTCGTCGCGCGGGGCAAGGTCCTGCATGCGGGGGTGAGCGAGTGGAGCGCCGACCAGATCGGCGACGCCCTGCGCGCGGGGAGGCGTCTCGGGCTGCGGCCCCTGGTCAGCAACCAGCCGCAGTACTCGCTCCTGGCCCGGCGGATCGAGGAGGCCGTCCTGCCGCTCTGCCGACGCGAGGGCCTCGGGCAGGTGGTGTGGAGTCCCCTGGCCGGCGGCGCGCTCACGGGCAAGTACCGGCCCGGCGAGGCGGCCCCGTCCGGGAGCCGCGGGGCGGACGACGACGACCGCCGATTCATGAGGGCGGTGCTGGCCGACGAGGTCCTCGAAGCGGTCGATAGGCTACGAACGGAGGTCGCCGAACCGCGCGGGCTGAGCGTGGCCCAGGTCGCCCTCGCCTGGATCCTGCACCAGGAGGGCGTGGCCTCGGCCATCGTGGGAGCCACCCGGCCCGAGCAGGTCCGGGAGGACGTGGCGGCCGCCGGGATCGAGCTCGAGCCGGAGACGCTCGGGCGTATAGAGGCGATCATGGGGCCGTTCGCCCGCCGGGCACAGCCGTGAGCGGTCCGGTCCTCGCCCACGAGCTCGTGGAGGCCGGAGGGGAGGCGACCTCCGGATCGCGGGCCGCAGGAGCTCCGGGTACCGAACGGTGGACCTATTTCCTCCACGGCATCTTCGGAGCGGGCCGGAACTGGAGGTCGGTCGCCCGCCGTTGGGTGGACGCCGATGGCGGCCGGGGAGCCGTCCTCGTCGACCTCCGACTGCACGGGGACTCGACGGGGTTCCCGCCCCCCCATACCATTCAGGCGTGCGCGGATGACGTGGCCCGGCTCGCCCGGTCCACCGGCCGGGCCCCGTCGGGCATCCTGGGTCATTCCTTCGGCGGCAAGGTGGCCCTGGCGTATGCATCGGGGGCGAAGGGACTGGATACGGTGTGGGTCATCGACTCGACCCCGGCCGCCCGGGAGCCCGAGGGCGGCGCCGTGCGCATGCTCGAGGCGCTCAGAACCGAGAGCGGCCCGTTCGGCTCGCGAGAGGAGGCCGAGAGGGCGCTGGGCGCGCACGGCTTCCCGAAGCCGGTCGCGCGCTGGATGTCCACCAATCTCGCGCGTACCGGGGAGGGATGGCGGTGGCGTCTCGACCTGGACGGGATGGAGGCCCTCCTCGCGGATTTCTTCGACGTGGACCTGTGGGCCGTCGTGGAGGAGCCGCCGCCCGGGATGGACCTGCACTTCGTGAAGGCCACACGGTCTCCGGTCCTGTCGGAAGAGGCGTGCGAGCGCATCGAGGCCGCCGGGGCGGTCACCGGCCGGGTCCACCTGCACAGGGTCGAGGGGGGACACTGGCTCAACGTCGACGCCCCGGACGCGGTCCTCGATCTGCTGGAATCCGCCGAACGCGGACGCGCCGGCGGGCACGGAAGTTGACCTGCTGGGGAGTCGGTGCACCGCCGCCTCCCAACCCAGCCGGAGGAAGCCATGGGTACCTCACGCTTCGCCTCGTCGGTCGCCCGTAGCCGCCGCCTGGCCCGAAGGCTCTCCCTTCGTTTCGGCCTGCTGCTCCTCACGGGGCTGGTCGTGGCAGGGTGCGCGAGCATGGGAGGGAAGGGCGCGGCCGGCGACACGTCCATGCGGAACGCGCCCGTGACCCTGTTCGTGCGCAACTACAACTGGAACACCGTGCACGTCTACGTGATGGGCGCCGGACAGAACCTGTCCCTGGGTCAGCTGAGCAGCATGGACACGGCCACGTACGTGATCCCCCGCTCGATCCTCGCATCGGATCAGAGCGTGCGGCTCATCGCCGACCCGATCGGGTCCGTCCAGGGGTACATCTCGGAGCCGGTGTTCGTGTCGGCCGGAGACCGGATCGAATGGACGATCAACAACGCGCTCAGCCAGTCCGTGATCAGCGTCCGGTGACGGGCGGGCCGGCCAGGATTCCAACCGGGAGATGAGGATGACCGACCCCTTCTACGTGTCGCGGTGCACCGTCCGGAAGGTGCGGGGAGTGCATCGCCGCGCTCGGCTGGCGACGGGGCACGAATTCGACATGGGCGTGCACGGCCCGATCAAGGAGCACTACGGAATCGACGCGGAGGACCTCCCCCTCCCCGTGGACTTCCTGGTCGCCACCGCGGGCGGGTGAATGCTGGGAACCCTCAACGGCGCACTGGAGGTGCGCGAGGTCCGGCTCGATCCCGACGCGATCACCGCGGAGGTCGAGGGCGTGAACGAGGTGCGAGACGGCGTGCCCGTGCTCACGGAGATCCGCATCCACTACCGCCTGCGAATCCCGGCCGGGACGCGGGAGCGGGTCGAGCGTGCGCTGGATCGGCACCAGTCCAGGTGCCCGACGGCGCAGAGCCTGCGCGGCGCGGTGGTCGTGTCCTGGACGGCCGACATCGAGGATGAAGCGAGCGGCCCCGGAGATGGGTCGTGAGGCCCTCGGCGGTCCGCGCCCGGCGGTGGCTGGGCGGGCTCGTGGTGCTGGCGCTGGCCTCGGGGGCGTGCGCCACCCTGTCCAAACAGTCCAGGGGGGCGCCGGACCCGGTCAGCGTGTGGGTCTACAATCAGGGCGTGTCGGCCGTACACGTGTACGTGGCCCACGAGACGCTGACCCACTCGCTGGGAGTCCTGGCAGTCCAGGACAGCGCCAGCTACGTGGTGCCCCAGTCCCTGATCATCGGGAGCGGGGGCATCCGGCTCATCGCCAACCTGATCACGGGCGGCGCGGGGCAGTACGTCTCACAGGAGCTGTTCCCCCGGCCCGGGGACCAGATCCGACTCCGGGTCCTGAGCCCGGTGTCCCAGTCCTACGTCATGATCCGCTGAACGGGAGCGGCGCCCCATCCGAGGCGCACGCCCCGCGGAGCGGCGCCACGGAGCGGCGTCTCTCTCAGGAGCCCGCCGCCGTGTCTCCGCTCGACGTGCCCGGAGCGGAGGCGGAGTCCGCCGCCTGTCCGGTGGCGCCGTTCACGGACACCAGCTGGACGTCGAAGATGAGGGTCGCGTTGGGCGGGATGACCGCGCCGGCGCCCCGGGGCCCGTAGGCCAGGTCGGGCGGGATCACCAGCCGCCGCTTGGCTCCCGGGCGCATGCTCTGGATGCCCTCGTCCCATCCCGGAATGACGCTTCCCGTGCCGAGGACGAACTCGAACGGTTCCTGGCGGTCGTAGCTGCTGTCGAACTTCTTACCGTCCGTGAGGCAGCCCGTGTAGTGGACCTCCACCGTGTCGCCCGTGACGGCCGCGGGCCCGCTGCCCGCCGCGAAGTCCTGGATCTGCAGGCCATCCGACTGCCGCTGCATGGCCGTGCTGTCGTAGTGCGAGGCCGCCGAGCAGTCGCCGAAGGCCGAGTCCGCGGCCCTGGTGGAGCCGCCCTCGGAGCTTCCGCTCCCTCCTCCGCACGCCGCGGCGACGACGAGGGCCGCCGCGACCGCGGCCGGGAGGGCTGCGCGGAGGGGTGCGGGCGTGAGAGCCCGGGGATCAGGGGATCGCTGCATGGCTGTCTCGCTCCTCGTGTCGGGCCGGTCGCCCCCGGCCGTCCGTGCCTCTAGTGGACCTTCACGCTCTTGACGTTGACGAACTCGCGGATGCCCTCGCGGCCGAGCTCGCGGCCGTAGCCCGAGTCCTTGACGCCGCCGAAGGGCATGCGCGGGTCGGAGGCCACCATTCCGTTGATGGCGACGTTGCCCGCCTCGAGTCCCTCGACGAACAACCTGCGCTCTCCTTCGTCGTTCGTCCACGCCGAGGCTCCGAGGCCGAACGTAGTGTCGTTGGCGAGTCGGAGCGCCTCCTCCGCGCCCCGCGCCCGGAACAGGCTGGCCACTGGCCCGAACAGCTCCTCGTCCCGCGCCGGGGTGGCCTCCGGAATCCTGTCCAGGACCGTGGGCTCGTAGAACCACCCGGTGCGCTCCGGGATCCCGCCGCCGAGGAGGACCTCCGCTCCCGCGTCCACCGTGCGCCGGACCTGGTCGGCCAGGTGATCCCGGAGGTCCTCCCGGGCCAGGGGGCCCACGTCCGTGCCCTCGTCCAGAGGGTCGCCCAGGGTGAGAGCGCCGAACCGCTCCACGAGGCCGTCCCGGAAGGCGTCGGCGATCTCTTCCGCCACGATGAAGCGCTTGGCCGCGATGCAGGACTCTCCGTTGTTCTGGAGACGGGCGCGCACGGCCACCTCGAGTGCCCGGTCGAGGTCGGCGCTCGGCATGACGATGAAGGGATCGCTCCCGCCCAGCTCCAGCACCGTCTTCTTGAGATGGGCGCCCGCCCCGGAGGCCACCGCCCGCCCCGCCGCCACGCTGCCCGTGAGCGTCACCGCCCGGACCCGCGAGTCGCCCATGAGGTCGGCCACCCGGTCCGTTTCCAGGAACAGGTTCTGGAACGTCCCCTCCCGGAATCCGGCCCTGCGGAAGATGCCCTCGAGCGCCACCGCGCACTGCGGGACGTTGGGCGCGTGCTTGAGGAGCCCCACGTTGCCCGCCATGATCGCGGGAGCGGCGAAGCGGATGACCTGCCAGAACGGGAAGTTCCATGGCATGATCGCGAGCACGGGGCCGAGCGGCTCGTAGCGGAGGAAGCTGGATGGGGCGTCCGTGTCCACCGGCTCGTCGGCCAGGTAGGCCGCCCCGTGCTCGGCGTAGTGGCGGCAGGCCAGACCGCACTTCTTCGCCTCCGCGACCGCCTGGGCGATCGGCTTGCCCATCTCCAGCGTCATGATGCGCCCGAAGGCCTCGGCGCCCCGCTCGAGGATCTCGGCCGCGCGCAGGAGCTTCTCGGCGCGGGTCTCGTAGCCGTCCTCGCGCCCGGCGCGGTAAGCCTCCACCGCGCGCTCCAGGCTCGCCTCCACGTCCGAGAGGCGCGTCGGGTCGAAGCGCTGCAGCCGCTCGCCGGTAGCCGGGTTGATGCTCTCGAAGGCCATGCTCGTCCTCTCCGTGTCCGTCGAAGGCCCCCGCACGGGAGGGTACAAGTCAGCCATAATTGTATGTCAACGTGCAACAACACCGAGCACCGTGCGGGATCACCGGGGTGCGGGCGCACGATGTGTTCCGTAGGATGGGGGCGAGCCAGACCCGGTCGAGCCCACCGCGCCCGTCGCGGCCGCCGACCCAGAACCCGTCCCCGTGCCGCGAGCATCATCCCCGGACCATGATCCCGCCCACGTTCCTCCCCTGGCACGAGCCGGCGCTGCCGGTGGCGGGCCGTGTGCTGGCCGAGCGCTACGCGGAACCGGGCTCGCTCGACCTCGGGCGCGTGCTCGTCGCGCTCCCGGCCGCGCGCGCTGGACGCCGTCTCGTCGAGCGTCTCATACAGGAGGCCGACGCCCGCGGGCTTGTGCTGACGCCTCCGGACACGGTGACGGTCGGGCACCTGCCGGAGCGGCTCTACCGGCCCGTCCGGCATCCGGCGAGCTCGGCCGAGAGCCGCGCTGCGTGGACCCGGGCCCTTCGGGAGCTGGCTCCGGAACGTCGCGAGGCGGTGTTTCCGCGAGCGCCCGATGCTGACGACCTGCCGGGCTGGACCGAGCTCGCGCGGCGGGTCCAGGCGCTCTACGTGGAGCTCGCCGGTGAAGGCCTCGGCTTCGAGGACGTGGCGCGTGCCTTCCGGCACGGAACGGGCTTCGATGACAGTGGACGGTGGAGCGTGCTCGCCGACGCCGGACGGGCCTACGTACGCCTCCTGGACTCGCTCGGGTCGTCGGACCGCGAGCAGGAGCGTTGGCGTGCCGTCCGGGAGGAGCGGGTCGAGCTGGACCGGGACCTCTTCCTGGTGGGCGTGGTCGAGCTCCCGAAGGTCACGCGGGCCATGCTCGAGGGCCTGGAGACCCCTGTGACCGCCCTCGTCCACGCTCCGGAGGCGCTGGCCGACGCGTTCGACGCGCTGGGCTGCGTCGAGTCGGTCGCGTGGGAAGACCGCACCGTCGACCTCTCCGACGAGGCGCTGCACGTGGCCGGCCGGCCGCCGGAGCAGGCCGACGAGGTCGTGCGGGCGCTGTCCGGTCCGGGCGCCGCCCGCGCCCCCGACCAGGTCACGATCGGGGTGCCGGACCCGGAGCTCGTCCCCTACCTCGAGCAGCGGCTCGGGGCCTACGGGGTGCCGCACCGCAGTGCGGCCGGCACACCGCTGCCGCGCACGGACCCGTATCGGCTCCTGCAGGCGGTGGCGGACTACGTGGAGGAGCGCCGCTACCCGGCCTTCGCCGCCCTTCTGCGACACCCCGACGTCGAGGCGCGGCTGGAGCTCCCCGGAGCGCTGGAGGTCTCCGACAGGGCCTTCGCGGAGCGGCTTCCCGCCCGCGTCGGCGGTCGCGGAGCGGGCGCGAGCGCGCGGGCGGAGGGACTGGCCGACGTCGCCGAGGCCCTGGACCGTGAGCTCGGTCTGGGCCGACTCCGGGGCCGCCGGGCGGTGTCGGAGTGGATGCCCGAGATCGTGGCACTCCTGGCGCGCGTGTATGGCGGACGTCCTCTGGACCGCTCGCGGCCCGCGGATCGCCGGCTCGTGGAGGCCTGCGAGGCTGTCCGCGACGCGGCCTCCGCGTTGGGGAGTCTCCATCCCGATCTCGATGGATCCTGCGACGCGGCAGCCGCGATCCGGGTCTTGCTGGCCGACCTGCGCGCCGACGCCGTACCTCCGATGCCCGACCGCTCGGCCGTCGAGCTGCTCGGCTGGCTCGAGCTGCACCTGGACGACGCACCGGTCCTGGTCCTGACGGGCCTGGACGAGGCCCACGTGCCCGGCTCGGTGCACTCGGACCTCTTCCTGCCGGACGCGCTGCGGACCCGGCTCGGCCTGATGGACGACGCCCGGCGCCACGCGCGCGATGTCTACCTCCTGTCCGCCATGCTGGCCTCGCGGGAGGAGGTCCGCGTGGTGGCCGGCCGCAGGACGGCTGACGGAGACCCCCTGCGGCCGAGCCGTCTCCTCCTGGCCACGGAGGGGGACCGCCTGGCGCGGCGCGTGGAGCGACTGTTCGAGGACGTGCCCGCACGACGGGCGCGCCTGCCTCGGCCGGGCGCGACGGCCGCGGAGCGGAGTTCCTTCCGGCTCCCGCCGGAGCCGGCGATCCAGGTCCGGCCCATGCCGCCCACCCTGCCGGTGACGGCCTTCCGGCTCCTGCTGGAGCGCCCGTACCAGTATGCGCTCGGGCATCTCCTGGCGCTCCGGGAGGTGGACGACCGCGCCCGGGAGATGGACGCGCTCTTGTTCGGGGAGCTCGCGCACCGGGTCCTTCGCCGCTTCGGGACCAGCGAGGCCGCGCGCTCCACGGATCCGGAGGTGGTCGGCCGCGCCCTGGACGCGTTCCTGGATGGCGCCGTCTTCGACAGGTTCGGGGGGGGGGCCCTGCCGGCCGTGCAGCTCCAGGTCGAGCAGCTGCGGCACCGGCTCCGGGGCTTCGCGGAGTGGCAGGTGGCCTGGCTTCGGGAGGGCTGGGAGACGATGGCCGTCGAGCTCGACACCCCGAAGGCCGGAGTGCCTTTCCTGGTCGACCACCAGCCGATGATGCTGACCGGCCGGATCGACCGGATCGACCGCAATGCGCGCACCGGGGAGTGGGCCGTGCTCGACTACAAGACGTCGGCCCGGGCCCGGAAGCCCGAGCAGGCGCATCGCCGCCGTGACGGGGCCTGGAGGGATCTGCAGCTGCCGCTCTACCGCCACCTGCTGCCGGGACTGGCTGAGGCGGGAGCGCTTCCGGAGGAGCCGGCTGGAGGGGGCGCGATTCTGCGGCTCGGGTACGTCAACCTCTCGCGCCGGGAGACCGCCGACGCGCTGGCCGGGTGGACGGCCGACGACCTGGCCGACGCGGACGAGGCGGCGCGTGCGTGCATCCGCCTCCTGCGCTCCGGGCGGATCGAGTATCGAGTGGAGGAGCCGGTGGATCGCTACAGCCCCTTTGGAGGGCTGCTGGGCCGTGGCCGCCTCGTGCCCGGTGAGGACGAGGAGCCCGGGTCCGACGACGAGGAGGACGCTTGAGCGGCGAGGAGGTGCCGGTGAGCACGCGGCGCTGGCCCCACGAGCTCATCCGTGCCTCGGCCGGAACCGGGAAGACGTTCCAGATCTCGAACCGCATCCTGGTCCTCCTGGAGGCCGGCGTGGAGATGCAGCGCGTCCTCGCCTCGACCTTCACGCGCAAGGCGGCCGGCGAGATCCTGGGCCGAGTTCTCCTGCGGCTGGCCCGGGCCGCCGTCGACGACGCCGAGGCCCTCCGGCTGGCGACACAGCTCTCCGCGGAGACGGGCGCCGACTCCGGCGCCGACGTCGGCTCGGGGACCTCCGCCCTGGACCGTGAGCGCGCCCGGGCGCTGCTCGAGAGCGTCGTCGGGGCGTTGCACCACGCGGACGTGGGGACCCTCGACGCGTTCTTCGTCCGCCTGGCCCGCTGCTTCGGGCCCGAGCTCGGCCTCCCGCTCTCCTGGCGGATCGCGGAGGCGGACGAGCAGGAGGAGGCGCGGTCCCGGGCCGTGCAGGCCCTCCTCGACGCCCACGACGACGAGGCCCTCCTCGAGCTCCTCAGGATGATCGCGCGCGGCGACCACGACCGGCGTGTCCACGATCGTCTCGTGGAGCAGGTCGATGGGCTCCAGGAGGTGCTGCGCGAGATCGAGCCGTCCGCGCCCGACCCGTGGTCGCCCTTCGCCGACCGGGAGCCGGTGGGCGACCCGGAGCGGACCCGCGAGGAGCTGGCGGACCGGGTGGCGGCCATCGGCGCACCGCTCACAGCGAGGGGGGATCCGGATTCGCGCTGGGCGTCGGCCCTCGAGGCCGCCGCGGCGGCGATCCGGGAAGGGGCGTGGGAGGCCCTGTGGACGACCGGGCTCGGGGCGAAGTGGCTGGCGGGGGAGGAGGCCTACTACAGGAAGCCGTTTCCGGAGGAGCTGTCGCCGGCGCTCGAGGAGGCCAGGCGGCTCGCCAGGGCCGAGCTCGGGCCCAAGTACGACGCGCAGGCGCGCGCCCTGGGCCAGATCGCGCTCCTGTACGACGCGGCCCTCAGCGACCTCCAGGACCGCACGGGCGCCTACCGCTTCCAGGACCTGGCCTATCGGGTGGGCTCGCCGGGCCCGTTGGCCGCCCGCCCGGACCTCTCCTATCGCATGGACCGCCGCTCCGAGCACCTCCTGCTCGACGAGTTCCAGGACACGTCGATCACCCAGTGGGCCGCGCTCGAGCCGCTGGCCGACGCCATCGAGCGGCGCGGGTCGCTGGTCGTGGTGGCCGATCCCAAGCAGTCCATCTACGGGTGGCGCAATGCGGACCCCGAGCTCGTCGACCGGGTCGAGCGGCGGTACGATCTGCCGTCGCGGACCCTGTCCAGGAGCTGGCGCTCGAGCCCCGTCGTGCTGGAGTTCGTGAACCGACTGTTCGGGGAGGTGGCGGTCAACCCCGTGCTGGATGCGCTCGACGAGGGAGCCTCGGTGGCGCGCACGTGGGGGGCGACGTTCGAGCCGCACGAGCCCGCCGATCCCCTCCGGGACGCCCCGGGGCACGTCACGGTCGAGGTCGGTCCCGACGATGGAGGGACGGGCTCCGACCGGCCCCGCCTGATGGCCTTCGCCGCGGAGCGGGTGGCCGGAATCCACGAGCGCTTGCCTGGCGCCCAGATCGGTGTCCTCGTGAACCGCAACGACACCGTCGCCCGGCTCATCCTCGAGCTGCGCCGCAGGGGCGTGATGGCCAGCGAGGAGGGCGGGACGACCGTGGACGACGCGGCGCCGGTGAGCGCCCTCCTGTCCCTGCTGTGGGCCGCCGACCACCCGGGTGATACGCTGGCCCGCTACGAGGTCGCCGCCGGCCCCCTGGGCGGCGTGGTGGGCTACACGGACTTCACGGACGAGACCGGGGCCCGGCGTCTGGGCGCGCGTGTGAGAAGGAGGCTCCTCCGGCAGGGGTACGGTGAGGCGCTCTCCGCGTGGACGCGGGAGCTGGCACCGTTCGTGGACGAGAGCGAGCTCCGCCGCCTGGAGCAGCTGGTGGAGCTGGGCTTCCGGTGGGACGAGCGCGCGACCCTCCGCCCCGGGGACTTCATTCGCTACGTGGAGAGCCACACGGTCGAGGATCCTCGGAGCGCGGCGGTGCGCGTCATGACCGTCCACCAGGCCAAGGGGCTGGAATTCGACGTGGTCGTCCTGCCCGAGCTCGATTTCGGGCTGCACCGCCGCGGAACGGACGTGGTCATGCCGGAGCGGGATCCGGCCACGGGCCGCATCGTCCGGGTGTTTCCGTATATCGGCAAGAAGCTCCGGCCGTTGTTCCCGGAGGCGGAGGAGGCATACCGGCAGATGCAGGCCAGCCACCTCCGGGACCGGCTGAGCTGGCTGTATGTGGCCGTGACGCGGGCCCGGCACGCCCTCCACCTCCTCGTCGCCGCGGACGAGGGCGAGCGGCTCAGGAGCGTCCAGTCCTATGCGCGCCTGGTGAGAGCCGCGCTGGGACGCGCCGAAGGGCCGGTCCACGAGAGGGAGACGCTGCTGGAGCTGGGCGATGCGGACTGGGCCGGGGGCCTGGAGGGCCTGTCGGAGAGCCTCGAGATCGAGATCGGCGCGGAGCCGCGGGTGCGTGTGGACGCCGGAGCGCCCCGGACCCGTGTCCTGGCCCGCCGCTCCCCCTCCGAGTTGGAGGGCGGGGGCGAAGTCGACCTCGAGCGCCTTCTCCGCCTGGACACTTCCGCGGCCCGCCGGTCCGGAACCATCGTCCACCGCTGGTGCGAGGCGATCGGGTGGATCGAGGACGGGATCCCGGAGGACGCGGCCCTCCGGGCCCTGGTCGTGGCCGAGGCGTTCGAGCTCCCCGGGGCGGAGCTGGAGCGGCTCGCGGAGCGCTTCGCGGCCTGGATGCGTCGGCCTCCGGTGCGGGACGCCCTGTCCCGGAAGTCGGCCGAAGCGCGGGCGAGGGCCGCGGTCGACCCGGGGTGCACGCTAGAGCTCCATCGCGAGCGCCCCTTCGCCTGCCGCGTCGATGGCGAGGTGATGTCGGGCGTCATCGACCGCCTGGTGCTCGTGCGGTCCGGGCCGGGGGCCTCGGGCGGTCCGGGTGCCGGCGCCGGCGCGGTGGTGGCCGCCGAGGTCCTCGACTTCAAGACGGACGACCTGGTCGCGGGGGACGAGGCGGCGCTCGCCGCCCGGACCGAGTTCTATCGTCCGCAGATCGAGGCCTACCGCGAGGCGGTCGCGGCCACGTACGGCTTGCCGCGCTCCGCCGTTCGGGGCCGCCTCGTCTTCCTGGCGCCGGGCGAGGTCCGGGAGGTCGGCGAGTGAGGCGCGGGCCGTCCCCCGCCCCCCATCCCAGGATCGCGATCCTGAACCCGGCCGCGCCGGTCGCGCGGCGCCGGCCGGACGTGGCCGCGGTACTCGAGCGCGCCGGCGTGGACGAGGTGCGCGTGACCTCCGGCCCCGGGGATGCGGCCGGGCTGGCTCGGGAGGCGGCGGACGCGGGCGCCGGCACGCTCGTCGTGGCCGGCGGTGACGGCACGCTCCACGAGGCGGTGAACGGGCTCGCCGCGCGGCGCGGGACCGGCCCGGCGCCCAGGCTGGCGCTCGTGCCGCTCGGCACGGGGAACGACCTGGCGTGCGCGCTCGGGATGCCCCCGGACCTGGAGAGCGCGGCCGCGCTGCTGGAGGAGGGCGCCGCGGGCCCGCTCGACCTCGTCGAGGTGACCGGCCTCGCCGGGCCTCGGGTGGCCAATTTCGCCATGGGAGGCTTCGCGGGAAGCATGGCGGCGCGGATCACGCCGCGCCGGCGCCGGACCTGGGGGCGGTGGGTGTACCTGCGCGCGGCCCTCGACGAGATCGCCGCCCGGCGCGCATGGCCGGTCGAGGTGTCGGTGGACGGGGAGAGGATGGCCACGGGCGAGGCGCTGGCGGTCCTCGTCGCCAACGGGCCCCGCTTCGGGGGTGGCATCCCGATGGCGCCGGGGGCACGGACCGACGACGGCATCCTGGACGTGCTGGTGCTCCGCGCCGTCTCGCTTCCGGCACTCCTTCGCGTCATCACGCGCGCCCTCCGCGGGCGCCACCTCGACGACCCGGCGGTCGTCTGGACCCGCGGCCGGCGGGTGCACGTGGACGCGGAGACGGACCTGCCCTGGAACGGCGACGGAGAGCTGTTCGGGACCGGGCCCGCCAGCTTCGGCGTCCTGGCCGCCGCCCTCGACGTGCAGATCCCGCTCCGGGCTCCGGCCGTGGGGTCCCCGGCGGCCTGACCACGGGTCGCCGACGCCCGGGCCGCCCGGCTCCTTTGGCCCGCGAAATCCGCGGGCAACCCTCCTCCCCCCGGACCTGTCGAACGTCCGGAACCAGGGCGCACAGCCCGGCCTGCGAACCGCCCCCAGTCCGGCGTCGCGCGGGCGCTCACCCCGGAGGATGCCGATGAGACTCGCCAGGGACACCGCTCTCGCGCTCGCCCTCGTGGCCGCCGTCCTGGCCCCGAAGGCGGTTCGCGCCGCCCCCGCCCCCCAGGACGCCGGCTTCCTGGGCGTCCAGGTCGCGGACGTGGACAGCGCGTCGGCCGCCCGTCTCCACCTGCCCGCCGTGCGCGGGGCCCGGGTGGAATCGGTGGCCGACAGCTCGCCGGCCCAGGCCGCCAGCCTCCAGAAGGACGACGTGATCACCGCCTTCGACGGACAGCGGGTGGAAAGCGTCGCCGCCCTCACCCGGATGGTGGGCGAGACGCCCCCCGGGCGAGAGGTGACGCTCGCGTACGTGCGCAACGGCTCGTCCCACGAGGCCCGGGTGCGCATCGGCGAACGGCCGGGGATGAGCTGGTACGGTGGCCCCGACCGCGACATCCGTATCCGGATGCGGAAGATCATCGATGACAGCACCCGGCAGCGTTTGCGGGAGACGCTGGACAGCGTGCGGGTCAGGATGGACAGCGCCGGACGGGAGATGCGACGGAACTTCCGCGGCGAGATCTTCAGCGCGCCGGGCGGCGGCCGGAGCTTCATGTTCTCCTTCGGCGGCCAGGGCCGGCTGGGCGTGATGCTGCAGCCCCTCGGCAAACAGCTGGGCGACTACTTCGGGGTGAGCGACGGCCACGGCGCGCTCATCAGCGAGGTGACCGAGGGCTCGGCGGCGGAGAAGGCGGGGCTGAAGGCCGGAGACGTCATTGTCTCGGTGGCGGGCAAGCCGGTCGAGGATCCCGGCGCCGTGGTCGAGGCGGTCCACTCCGCCGACAAGGGAGCGCTCGCCGTGACCGTGATTCGCAAGGGAAAGCGGCAGACGGTCACCGTCGACCTGCCCGAGCGGCCGGCGCCCGGGGAGCGGTCGGCGCGCTGGTTCCGCGTGCAGGACGGCGGGGCGCGCACCTTGGCGCCGCCCGCGCTTCCCAACGCTCCGGCGATGCCCCGCATGCGCTGGATCGCGGCGCCGCGCGCTCCGGGGGCCGGGCCGGCTCCCTACCGCGTGCGCGAGCTGATGGCGCCCGGCGCTCCCGGCGCGCTTCCGGCATCGGTGCGTGCCCTGCTGCCGGCCGTCGACCGCTACATCTGACGCTCCTCGAGAACCGGGGGCGAGCGGGTCCCCGCGGGCGATCTCAGCTGCCGCCGGGCTGGATGTGAATGGTCCGGCCGCTGGCGGCCCGGTAGCCCGTCTCGATCGCCACCGACAGCACCACGAGGCCGGCCAGGATCCACAGGTGGGCGGGGGAGGTGGTCAGGGTCTCCCACAGCAGCGCTGCCAGGGCCGCCAGGCAGCCCGCCAGCCCCGTCCACGCGATCCAGCGACGCGCTCCGGTCCTGTCGGCCAGCCTGAGGTTGGCCGCGTTCACGGCCGCGAACACGAGCAGGAAGCCGGCGCTCCCCACGGTGGAGATGCTGGAGAGGTCGAGGAGGTTGGCAACCACCAGGGTGGCCGCGGCCGTGATCAGGAGCCCCTCGACCGGCCGCTGCCACACCTTCTTCTCCAGGGCCTTCGGTAGCTCGCCGTCCTTGGCCACGATGTAGCTGAGACGGGCCGATCCGTACAACGTGGCGTTGATGGCCGACGCGGTGGACAGCATGGCGGCCACCGCGATCAGGGTGAAGCCGAACTGGCCCAGGAAGGGCCGGGCGGCCGCGGCGAGGGCGTAGTCCTTGGCCTGCACGATCTGGTGGACCGGCAGGTTCCCCACCGTGACCAGCGCCACCAGCACGTAGAGGACGATCACGAAGCCCACCGAGGCGAACAGGGCCCTGGGCACCGTGTGCTCGGCGTCACGCGCGTCCTCGGCCGTGTTGGCGATGAGCTCGAAGCCCTCGTAGGCGAGGAAGATGATCATGCCGCCCGCGGCGAGCTGGAGCGGCGGCTTCCAGGCGGCCGGCGCCAGTCGCGCCCCCTGCACCCCGCCCAGGCCGACCGCCACGAAGAACAGGAGGATCAACAGCTTGATGCCGACGATCCAGTCCTCGATGTCGCCCACCACCCCGGCGCTCAGCAGGTTGAGGCCGGCGATGCCCACCACGGCGGCGCTGAGCAGGACGTGGGTCCACAGGCCCCGGGACGCCTCGGGAAAGAAGGTGGCGCCGTAGCTGCCGAACGCGAACGCGTACAGCGACAACATGACGACATAGCTGAGCCACAGGAGCACGTTGAGGGAGCCGGTGACGGCGCCCGTCCCGAAGGCCTGGTTCAGGTAGGTAACTGTGCCGCCCGAGCTCGGGAAGGTGACCGCCAGCCGGCTGTAGGAGTACGCCGTGACCAGCGCCACCAGGCCCGCCACCACGAACGCCACCGGGGTCCCGCCGCCGGCCAGCTCCACGGCGAGGCCGAGGACGGCGAAGATCCCGCCGCCGACCATCCCGCCTACGCCGATGGAGGCGGCTTCGAAGAAGCCGATGCCCCTGCTGCCCTCACCGTCCTGGTCGCTCATTGCCTTTCCGCCGTCCTCGAGACCCGTCTCCGTCTTCGGTCACGCGGTCGAAGCCGCCCCGATACTCGCAGGATGGATACCGGGCGCCGCGATGGCGAGGGAGGGAGGGGGTGCGGGGAACGGCCGCCAGGGTGGGCGATGCCGGGGAGAGAGAGGGTGAGGGTTAGGGTGAGGGGACCACCGGCGCGCGGACTTGGCCACGTTGAAGTGGCGTTGAGTTCCTTGCCACAGGAGGGTGCCGCGCACCGGCGAGTCCACCTCGCCATGCTGTGTGCCGTCCATCGGATGTCGGGGAGGACTCCTCCGCCCCGATCCGAGTGTTGGACGTGCACCGGGCAGAGAAGGTTGCCTCCGCCTCATCGCCCTCGTGTCCTACTACCGAATCCGGGGGCGCGCGGTTTCAACCTCCCGCGGAACTCGAACCCTCCTCGCCGTCCACGTCGGCGTCGACCTCACCGCGCACGCGGGCCAGGTCGCGGCGGATGATGGCCACGGCATCGTCGACGCTCCCCACGCACCGCGGCAGGTCCAGGTCGTCCGGGCCCGCCAGCGGCCGGGTCCCGCCGTCCAGCATGAACCGTCGTCCCCAGGCCACCAGCTCCCGCCACATCGTCCCCAGCATGATGAACGGTCGGTCGGTGATGTGGCGCACCTGCATGAGTTGCCACACCATGAGCGCCTCCAGCGTCGTGCCGATGCCGCCGGGCACGACCACGAAGGCGCTGGACAGGCGCACGAAGTGGTGCAGCCGCGTGAAGAAGGTGCGGTGCACGTAGGCCTTCTCCACGTAGGGGTTGATTTCCTGCTCGTGCGGGACCTCGATGTTGAGGCCGAAGGAGCGCGTCCGGTTGTCGACGTCGCCCTCCTCGGCGCCCCGGTTGGCCGCCTCCATGAGGCCCGGCCCGCCCCCGGTGACGATGTCGCAGCCCATGAGGGAGAGTTCGCGCGCCAGCTCCTGGACACTGCCGTAAAGGGCATCGCCCTCCCGCATCCGGGAGGAGCCGAAGATGGTGACGCGGTAGTAGGGAAGGCGCGGGGCGTGGATCCTCGCCAGGTCGTCCACTGCCTTCCACAGGTCGAGCAGCGTGTCCTCGACGATGTCGAAGATCGGCTGGCTCTCGACGGTCACAACGTCGGAAGACTCGCGCTGGCCCTCATCCGGCATCCGGCCGCCTCCGTGCCCGGGGATCGTCCCTGTCGTGAACGAGTGGGCGAGGGATACCCGCTCCGCCCGGGCACGTTTCGGTCAGGGCCGGCGACGCCGGGTCGTGGAGTCCCGGCCGCCTCGAGCCGCCCGCCGCTCCGCCAGGAGGTGCCGGAGCCGGATGCGCTGGTCGGGGGTCAGGATGGCGAGCACCCGGAGCCGCGTGCGCCGGAGTACCTGCTGGTATCGGGGCCGGACGCGCACGGTGAGCTCGCGGGCCCGCCGCTGCTCGTCGCGGACCACGGCCGCGATGCGCACCCTCTGCTCGGGGCTCAGGTCCAGGCTGTCGGCCATCCACGCCAGCACCCGACCGCCCGACGGGGCCCCCGCCGCCACCCCCGTGTCGCCTGAGGGAACCGGACCCGCCGTGTCCGGGGCCAGGAGCGCTCGGTCGATGACGATGCCTCCCAGGAGGCCCACCAGGACCGCGAGGGCCAGGAACAGCCCGGCCACCAGTCGACCGCGGCCGTCCGGACGCGGCGACTCCCGGCCGCTCACGGGGGCGGCACGGTCGCCGCCCGGGACGCGCTCTTCCATCTACTCCTCCTCGAGGGCCGACATCAGCAGCGTCTCTCCGTCATCGGCGGTGGAGAGAAAGGCCAGCAGTGGATCCACGGAAGCGTCGCTCGCGGCCACTCCGGCGCCGGCGGGCGCCGAGGCCGCGGCGGAGCCGAGTCGCGCCGCGGTGGGGCGGACGGCGCGCGGCGCCGCCCGGGGCAGGAGCAGTGCCAGGGCGAGGACCGCCGCCGCCGCGAGCGGGATGCCGGCGCGGGCCCAGCGCGAGGCGTGCCGCCACCAGGGCGGACGGCGCCGGGCCCGCAGGAAGGGCTCGGCTCGCGATCCTATGGTGCGCGCGAGGTCGTTCCAGGCCACCTCGTCCAGGGGTGGCAACGGAACACTCTGCCGGAGGTGGCCACGGAGCTCGTCGTCGCCGGTGTCGCGGCCGGCTCCGCTCCCCGTCCCGGTCCCCCTCTCCTCGGTCATGGCTTCCTCTCCTCGATGTTCGTCTCGCCGGCCGCGTCCCGCCCGAACGCTCCCAGCACCTCCCGGAGCTCCGCGCGCGCCTGGTGCAGGTGCCAGCGCACGGTGCCCTCGGCCAGCTCGAGCATCTCCGCGATCTCGGGGCTCGTGAAGCCCTCGAGCTCGTGGAGCCGCACGATGGCCCCGCGCTGTCCGTCCAGCCGCGCCAGGGCCGCCGCCAGCGCGTCGTGCAGCTCGGCGCGCTCGGCGTGGCGGTCGGGCGGCGGCGCCCGCGAGAGCACGTCGACCGGCAGGGCCTCCGTCCGGCGGAGGGAGCGGGCCTTCCGGGCGTTGAGGCCGCGGTTCACCACGATCCGGAACAGCCACGGGCCGAAGGGGCGTCCCGGCTCGAAGCCGTCGATGCCCTCCAGGGCGGCCAGGAAGGCCTCCTGGACGAGGTCTTCCGCGTCGGCCCGGTTCTCGAGCAGCCGGAAGGCGATCGAGAACGCGCGGCGCATGTGGCGACGCACGAGCGTGTCGAACGCGTCTCCGTCGCCCTCCTGGACCCGCGCCACCAGTCGCCCGTCGTCGAGCGCGTCCCCGGACCGGGGCCGACTGCCGTCGCCGGCGTGCTCCACGTGGTGGCGCCTCCTGTGCGCGAGCCCGTTCCGTATGCGTCGCCGGTCCTCCTCTCTCGAAAGTACAGCGGACCGGCGCCCGACGTTGGTCTCCCCCCGGCACGCCGACCCTGGACGGCGGGGCTCGCCTCCTCCAGCTTGGAGGCCCGGCGACGGCCGGGTGAGCGAACGGGCAGATCCACGGATGGAGGCACGAGCGTGCTGCGAGCTACACGACGATGGCGGGTGATCGGAAGCCTGGGCGGATTGGTGGGCCTCACGCTGCTGGGGTGCCGGGGCGCTGGCGGGAAGGCCTCCGCCGGCGAGGGCTCGGCGGACGCCGGGGCGAGCGACCGCGCCGCGGCCCCGGACAGCTTCCGGGTGCGGTTCGCGACGACCGCCGGCGACTTCACCGTCGAGGTCCACCGGGCCTGGGCGCCGCGGGGCGCCGACCGCTTCTACGAGCTCGTGCGGGCCGGCTACTACGATGGGAACCGGTTCTTCCGCGTCCTGCCCGGTTTCGTGGCCCAGTTCGGGATCTCGGGGGACCCGGCGGCCTCGGCGGGCTGGCGCGGACGGCCGATCCGCGACGACCCGGTCCGCAAGAGCAACACCCGTGGCACGCTGGCGTTCGCTGCCGCGGGGCCCGACACCCGGACGACCCAGGTGTTCGTGAATCTCACCGACAACAGCCGTCTGGACGGCATGGGCTTCGCCCCCTTCGGAGAGGTGGTCGAGGGCATGGCGGCAGTCGACTCGCTGTACGCTGGATACGGGGAGGGCGCCCCGCGCGGACAGGGACCCGACCAGGGCCTCATCCAGCGCGACGGCAACCGCTACCTGGAGGACTCCTTCCCGAAGCTGGACGCGATCGACTCGGCCCGCATCGTGGATTCGGCGGGAGACGGCGCGGGCGGGGACTAGCGGCGCCGAGGGTCGCTGGAGAGGGGAAGGGGGCCGGACACGGCCCTCAGTCCGCGGCCAGTGCCTCCAGGACCCCGTCCAGGCGCTCGGGCGCCCTGCGATGGCCCAGGTTGCTGACGTATACGTGCCGGGCTCCGGCGGCGCGCAGGGCGCGGATCGACCGCGCGCAGATTTCCTCGGCCGTGTCGCCGCGCTCGAACTCCCGCGTCACCTCCTCGGCCGGCACCGGGAAGAACCGTGACAGGGCGGAGAGGGTGGAGGGGTTGGCGCTCCGGTAGTAGAACACCCCGAACACGCCCGGAAGCTCGAGGCCGCGTCTGCGTGACTCCCGGAGGAAGACCTCCACGCGGCGCGCGCTGTGGTGGGACACCACCTGGCTCAGGTAGAACTCCCCCGTGAACGTCTCGTCCAGGAGGAATCGCACCTGCTCGGCCGGATCCCGATGGGGATTCGTCCATCCTCCCAGCGTGAGCCCCGGCACGCGACGCCGGATCTCCTGGCGCAGGAGGAAGGCGTGCGGCAGGCAGCGCGGAGGACCGGCCGTCGTGTCCCCGCCGAGGACCACCAGGGCCTCGATCCCCTGGGAGGCCGCCCGGTCCGCGTAGCGCAGGCAGTACGACAGCGGGTGCTTGCAGGTCAGGAAGGGCACCAGGCGCTGCTTCGGAACGTCCCCCGCGAGATTCGTGACCAGGTGGCGGAGGTTCTCCTCCTCGCGCTCGCCGATCGCGTCGTCGGTGAGGAAGACCGCTGTGTCCCGCCGCCCCAGACGACGCAGGGCGTGGTGCAGGTCGATCCAGCTCTCCATGCCGTCGGCGGAGGAGAGATCGGCGGGCGGCGGACGCAGCTCGGCGGCCACGAGCGGCTCGGGCTGCCTCAGCCGGTCCAGGAAGCGGCTCTGTCGTTCGGGCTCCGGGGTGACCATCTTGGCGCGCAACTTAGTCGTCCACTCGCCCTTCCGTCGAGAGATCTCCGGCGAGCACCCAAGGTGAAACGCTTCTTCTACCGCTTCCGAGGCTGGCTCGTGGCTCCGCCGCTGCTGTTCGCGCTGTTCGCGACGGCAGGCAGGGTGGACCGCCCGTACCTGTGCTGGTCACTGGGGCTCGGCCTGTTCGCGTGCGGTGTGTTCCTGCGGGTGTGGGCCCAGCAGCACCTGCATTACCGGCTGCGGATCGACACCACGCTGACCCGTTCGGGTCCGTACCGCCGCATCCGGAACCCGATCTACTGGGGCAACACGCTGATCGGGGCGGGGCTGGTGGCCACCTCGGGTCTGCTGTGGCTCGTCGTGCCGACGGCGGCCTGGTTCCTGGCCGTGTACGCCGTGGTCGTGCGGTACGAGGAGGGCGTGCTGGCGGAGCTGTACGGGGAGCCGTACCGGCGCTTCCTGGCCGAGATCCCGCGCTGGCTCCCGCTCGGTTCCCTCGACCTGGACCTCGAGCTCGTGAACGAGCACCTGGGCGCCTCGGTGGTGGCGGAGCTGCACAACCTGCTCTTCCTGGTCCCCTTCGTCGCGCGTGCCCTGATCCTGCGCTGATCCCGGGCCCGTCGCCGACGTGCCGGGCCCGGGCCGCGGACACGGGCCGCGGCCCCCGGATGACGGGACCGCATCTTGCAGCGGTGGGGCCACATGCCCGACGCGCTCCGCCGAGGGCCAACGTTCCTCTCCCAGCCGCACGGTGCGCACCGCTGCGGATGACTCCCAGCGACTCTGCATGAATTGACCAGGAGGACAAAATGTCTCGTCGTGGTTCGACGCTCCACGCCGCGCTCGGGGCGGCCGCTCTGCTGCTCGCCCTGCCCCTCGCCGGGCGGGCCCAGGTCGGCACCGCCATCGGGGTGGCCCGCAATCTCTCGGTCGAGGGGCGGGCCGGGATCGGAATTCCCGGGGGGGACCTGGCCAACGTCGAGGACCCGGGCTTCTCCGCAGGTGTCGGCGTCTCCTACCGGGTGGCCAGTCGGCTCCGGCTGCGGGCCGACGCCGATCTCGAGACGCTGCTCGGCGCTACGGTTCCGAACACGCTCACGTCCTACGACGACCTGAAGCTGTGGCACTACGGCGCCGGGCTCGAGCTCGAGCTCCTCAGGCCGATCATCATCCCGTGGCGGGTGTCGGCCGGTGTCGGGGTCGGGGCGACCACCTGGAAGTTCGACCAGAGCTCCGCCTCCAAGACGTATCTGACCACGAGCGGCTTCGTGCGGGCGGGCTACAGCCCCATGCCGCTTCTGGACGTGTTCGTCCAGGGGCGGGCGTACCTCATGTTCACCAGTCCCGAGGACTTCGCGGCCCTGGGCCAGACGTCGCCCATCGGTGACCGTGCCTGGTCGTTCCCCGTGCAGGCGGGCGTGGCGCTGCACTTGCCGTGAGTGGATCTTGTGGGCGAGGAGAGACGCGGGCACGTGACGCGGAGGCGGGTCCGTTCGTCCATTGAACGGATCCGTCGCCCCGCTCGCTGCGCGACCGGCGCTCGAGACGAGAGCGAGACATGACCTTGGAGGAGGATGCATGAAGAAGGCTCGTGTGATGGGGGGATGGACGGCCGCCTTCGGCGCGATCGTCCTGCTGGCGGCGGGGGCCACCCCGGTCCGCGCGCAGAGCCCTTTCGAACCCAGCTTCGAAGTGGACGGCCGGCTGGGTCTGGCGGTCCCGTTCGGCGGGATCGGCAAGCTGGAGGACATCGGCCTGGCGGCCAACCTCGGGGGCGCCTACTGGTTCAGCCCGCGATTCGCGGTCCGGGGTGACTGGGGCCTGGAGGCCCTGAACGGGAGCTCGATCCCGGCCGCGCAGGACTTCCGCAGCCTCAACCTGTGGCACTATACGGTGGGGCTCCAGACGAACCTGGCTCCGCCCGTGTCGGGGAACGTGAAGTTCACCGTCAACGGGGGCCTGGGCGCCACCACCCTCGATTTCTCGGGGTCGGGGCCGTCCCACACCTACTTGAGTCTGACGGGCGGGGCCCGGCTGCTCTTTCCGGTCAGTCCCCAGGTCGACCTGTTCGGCGGGGTGCAGCTCAACCTCGCGTTCACCAAGGGCGACGACCTGTTCCAGCGTGTGAACGGGAGCCCCGATCTCCAGCCCCTGGGGACGAGCAGCTCCTGGACCCTGCCGCTGTGGGGCGGAATCCAGGTCCACTTCCCCTAGGGCACCGGGACCCCGAAGCCGGGCCCGCCGGATCCGACCGTCGGATCCTGCGGGCCCGGACGGGCAGGCGGGGCAACGACAGAGCGGCCGGGCGACGGGACCCTCGAGGGTCCGCCGTCCGGCCGCCGTGCGTGGTGGGGGTGTGAGGAGGGGTGGGGTGGCGGCTGGGAGGCCGGCCCCGAAGCCGGCTCGCCGATCAGCTCGACTTGCCGCCTCCGGACTTGCCCGACGCACCGCTCTCGGAGGAGCCGCCGC
>Ga0307440_1000009_pt1 | contig 75758 bp, 70 predicted proteins | sample SalMarWE160410MG_FD_202150 | JGI IMG/M metagenome (GOLD analysis project Ga0307440, IMG submission 202150) | Salt marsh sediment microbial communities from the Plum Island Ecosystem LTER, Massachusetts, United States - WE1604-10 | ecosystem: Environmental > Aquatic > Marine > Intertidal zone >...
TCGACGCGGGCCCGCCTCTTGGTGTACCTGGGGGAGGAGCTCTCCCCGGGGGATGAACCCTCCCTAGTCCTTCGCCTTCCCGTGGCTCACCGCCCACACGTAGGCTGCCACCTTCAGGAGCTGCTGATCACTGATGCCTCCCGGGTGTGACACCATGGCGGTTCCCGGCACGCCGTTCGTGATGATCTTGACGATGTCGGCGTAGCTTCCGTCTCCGTTCTTCCAGGTGGAATCGCTCAGACGCGGGGCGATCGCGGTCCCCTGGAGGTTCTGTCCATGGCAGGCGAAGCAGCTGCCCGGCCCGTGGAAGATCTTCCGCCCCGCATCGATCATGGCCTCGGTGATCTGGGCGGCCGTGTCGGAGTCGGCGGCGGTCGCCCACCTCGCCACCGCCGGTTGCGGCTCGCGCGCGGCGGCCCCTCCGACCAGGGCGAGGGTGAACAGGACGGTCATCATGGCCGTGAGTCTCACCTTCGTCATCCAGTCCTCCCATCGAGTTCGAGCTGTCCGAGCGCTTGTGTACCCGGCGGGCCCGCTGAAGACCCATCCGCGACCGAACGACGGATGGCGCCCGCGCGGAGCGGTTGGCGCTGGGGTCCGCTCAATCGGGTTGGGTAGCGAGTGTACACCGGGACGCGGCCGGGTGGGGGGGACGCCACGGCCGGGTCCGACCCCGAAGGGTCGGGCCCGGCGCGAGACGCGGTGTGAACGGTCAAAACATGATCCAGCTCAGCAGATAGAGCGTGTTGTTGTCGGAGGCGGAGCGTCCGAACCCGTCGTAGTTCGTGCTGCCGCCGTTGAAATCGTTGTACAGCACGTACTGGAGGACGAAGCGCGTGTTGAGCCAGGGCATGTAGCCGATCTGGCCCATGAAGCCGTTCGTCTTGGGGTTCCCGGTGGCGCTGCCATCCACCGCCGCGAGGCCGTACAGGCCGGCGTCGGTGGTGCCCGTGGTCGAGAAGGCTCCCAGCGTCAGGCCCAGGCCCGCGTCGTTCCAGTGGTAGGAGACGTCGCCCCGGACCGTATTCAGATTGTTCGTGGGATTGTCCGACTCACCCGCCTGGTACGTGGCGTCCAGGGTCTGCTTTTCGTGGATGAACGCCCCGTGCGCGGTCAGCGCTCCCAGTGCCGTGATGTGCTGGTACTGGGCGTCCAGGGCCACGTCGGTGAACTTGTTGGTCAGGCCGCTGATGCCGTTGGGGAACATCTGCGCGTGCAGGCCGAAGGTCCCGAGCTCGAAGGAGTTCGTGCCCCAGTCGTGGGTGAGGGCCGCACGCCAGTAGGGCGCCACGCCGCTGATCACGCCCTCCGCGGTCACGTCCGGCGGCTGGGGGCCTCCCTGCTGGGCCGATCGGTACAGCGTGAAGGCTCCGTACAGGGTGCTGTTGAACATCCCGTAGCCGCCGAGCCCGGCGACCTCCTGGCCGAGCGCCCCGTCCACCAGGGTGCCGGCGGCGGGTCCGGGGCCCACCTCCGACGAGGCGTACGGATAGCCCCACGCCGGGGTCGAGTTCCACAGGTCCTCGACCGTCGGATTGTTGTTCAGCGTCAGGCCGAGCGTCAGGTCCTTCGAGTCCAGGGAGCTGTGGGTCGCGAAGCGGAGATCCGTGTTGTCCAGGCCGAGCGCCGCGCCCTCCGGGTCGTACGTAATCTGAACGAAGGAGCCGAGCTTCGGCGCGATCTCGCCGCCGACGAACACGCTGAACTCCTGCGGGAACTGAAGGTCGCCGTTCTGCGTGTCGGGTACCTTCGTGTTCACGACCGAGTACGCGCTCTGGAGCATGAAGGACAGGGGCGGAATGACGCCCAGCTGGAGCGACGTGCCGCCGTTCTTCTTCTTGGCCTCGACCTTCTGCTCACCGCCCATCATGGTGTAGCCGTCCAGCTTGAACTGGCGACCGAACGGGGTGAGCTGCGGAAACGCGGTGTGGCATGCCGAGCAGGCCAGGCCGGTCTGACGGGAGAAGCTCGGAATCGGAACGTCCTTGAGCGACACGGCCTTTCCGGCCGACACGCTGGCTTCGCCCGTCCGTGCCCCGGCGAGTACCAGGATCGCGACCAACGAGAGTGGCCCGCCCAAAATGGCGGAACTCCTCAACTTATTGAACATGTGCATTCTCCTTCCGGCGTCGTAGGCGCCATGCAGGGCCGCTGCCGGTCCCGCCTGTCGGTATACCGATCTACCCTACCCTATCTCCGTGTGCTGTAGGGAAACGCCCTACAGTCAAGTCGTAAGAAACCCTCTTCCCGCTGTCGGAACGGTCCCCCCGTGGGGGCCGAGGGGGGATTCCCCACACCGATTTTCGGAGGGCGACCACGCGCGTGCAAGGAGCAAGCCCTACAGACGGTCCCCGGCTCGGGCGTTAGCCTGGAGTCAATGATACCGGGTCTCATTCTTCTCCGGGGAGCGGGTCGATCCGAGACATGAGCCTGCGACCGAACGCGCCGATGGCACGGACCGCCCTCGAGGAATCGGGCGCGTGTCCCATGTGCCCTCCTCCCCGGGCCCGGCGAAGCGCGCCGATCCCGTCGGGGAGCGCGCCGGAGGAGGCCGCCTGGCGCGTGGCCCTCGTGGGAGCCCCCAACGTGGGGAAGAGCACCCTCTTCCACCGCCTGACCGGGCGGTACGTCACCGTCTCCAACTATCCCCGGACCTCGGTCGAGGTGACCTACGGCGTGGGTCGGCTGGACGGGCACGTCGCGCGCGTGGTGGACACGCCCGGTCTGTACTCGCTGTCGCCCACCACCGAGGAGGAGCGCGTCTCCCGGCGCCTGGTGCTCGAGGAGGGCATCGACGCGCTGGTCCACGTCGTCGAGGCCCGCTGCGTGGCGCGGTCCCTCCCCCTCACGCTCGACCTCATGGAGCTCGGGAAGCCCCTCGTCCTCGCCCTCAACATGGTGGACGAGCTCGATCCGCTCGGCCTGGAGCTGCGGCCGGACCTTCTCGCCCTGCGGCTGGGCCTGGATGTCGTCCCGATCGTGGCGGTGACCGGGGAGGGGGTGACGGAGCTGGAGCGGGCGATCCTCCGGGCCATCCGCGCGGGCGAGGCGCCCGAGCCGGTGCGGCGGCGACCCGATGTGGCCGTGGCGGTCGAGGCCGTGACGGGTGCCCTGTCCGGCCGCTATGCCATGCCGCGGCGAGCGGTCGCCTCCTTCCTCCTCCAGGCGGACGAAGAGACGCAAGCGATGGTGGAGGCCACCGAGACGGATGGAGGACGGAGGGCGGGAGAGGCGATCCGGGAGGTCGCGGCGGGGACGCAGGACGGGACGGCCTACCGGTCGGCGGTGGAGCGTCACGAGGTGGCTCGGTCCCTGGCCGAGCACGTGCTCGAGAGAACGGGTGAACGTCGGGTCAGGGTCGCGGAGAGACTCGGCCGCTGGCTGGCGCGGCCGCTGCCCGGCATCCCCGTCCTGGTGGTCGTCCTGTGGCTGGGTCTGTACGAGTTCGTGGGGCACTTCGGAGCCGGCACCCTGGTGGACTGGCTGGAGCGCTCCCTGTTCCTGGGCCGCGTCAATCCGTTCCTGGAGAGCCTGTTCCGAGGCATTCCCTGGCCGTGGCTCCGGGGGCTGTGGGTGGGCGACTACGGGCTCCTCACCCTGGGCCTCCGCTACGCGATCGCCATCATCCTGCCGATCGTCGCAACCTTCTTCCTGTTCTTCTCCGTGCTCGAGGACAGCGGGTACCTGCCCCGGCTGGCCCTGCTCGTGGATCGGCTGTTCAAGCGGCTCGGCCTCAACGGGAGGGCGGTGATTCCCATCGTGCTCGGGTTCGCGTGCGACACCATGGCCACGATGGTCGCCCGGACGCTCGAGACCCGGCGTGAGAGGATCCTGGCCACGGTCCTGCTCGCCCTGGCGATACCGTGCTCGGCCCAGCTCGGCGTGATCCTGGCCATCCTCTCGGGACAGCCGGTCGCGCTCGGGCTGTGGGTGGCGGTCCTGGCCGGCACCTTCCTCCTGATCGGGGCGGTGGGGGCGAGGGTCCTGCCGGGGCGGTCGGCGGCCTTCCACATGGAGCTCCCGCCCCTGCGCGTGCCGCGCGCCTCCAACGTGGTCCGGAAGACCGCCACGCGCCTGCACTGGTACCTGCTGGAGGTCATTCCGCTGTTCATGCTGGCCAGCGTGCTCCTGTGGGCGGGACAGGTCACCGGGCTCCTGGACCGGGTCCTGAACCTTCTCCACCCGATGGTGGCCGCGCTGGGCCTCCCCCGGCAGACGGCATCGGTGTTCCTCCTCGGGTTCTTCCGGCGCGACTACGGGGCCGCAGGCCTGTACGAGCTTCAGCGGACGGGGGTCCTGGACACGGTCGGGCTCCTCGTGTCGGCGGTGACGCTCACGCTGTTCGTCCCGTGCGTGGCGCAGTTCCTCATGATGTGGAAGGAGAGGGGGCCGAAGATCGCGGCCGGGATCTTCGCGTTCGCCGTGACGTTCGCGTTCGGGGTCGGGTTCGTGCTCAACCTTGCGCTGCGGGGGATCGGCCTGTGAACGGCTCGTCGCCGGCTTCCGCGTCGATTGCTTCCGGCCACGGCGGTCGCCAGGTGGAATGTGGGCTCTGCGGTCGCCGGTTCCGCGAGGATCGGGCTCAGCCCGTCTGCGCGGGCTGCCCCCTGGCGCGAGCCTGCCGTTACGTCCGCTGTCCCCACTGCGGCTACGAGAACCCCGTCGAGCCGGCCTGGATCGAGCGGGGAAGGGCACGGGAGGGCCGGCGGGAAGGTGGCGGCTTCCTGCGCCGTCTCGTGGCCGGCCTCGGGGCCCGCCGCCGTGTCAGCGCCCCCGGCACCCTGCTCGAGCTCCAGCCCGGAGAGCGCGCCACCGTGGCGGGTCTCGAGGATCCCGCCAGTGCCGAGGGCCGCGCCCTGGCGAGTCTGGGCGTACTCCCCGGCGTCGCGGTGGAGGTCGTGCAGCGTTATCCGGCGTGGATCGTCCGGGTGGACCACGCCGAGATCGCCTTCGACGATGCCCTGGCAGCCGGAGTGCGGCTCGTCCCCGGCGGGACGGCGGCCTGAGCCGCCACCGCCCGGGTCAGCCCGCCCGGAGAAGGTCCTGTCGACCCTCGACCGCCAGCAGGCGCTCCTTGTACTCGACGCCGCCGCCGTAGCCGCCCAGCGAGCCATCCTGGCGCACGACGCGGTGACAGGGCACGACGATGGCCACCGGGTTCCGGCCCAGGGCGTTGCCGACGGCCCGCGAGGCCCGCGGCCGTCCGATCCGGCGGGCCAGGTCCGAGTAGGCCACCACCTGGCCGAACTCCACCTCCTGCAGCGCCTCGAGCACCCGCCGCGAGAAGGTCGGGAGGGCCTCGAGGTCCACGGGAAGGTCGAAGGCTTCCCGCTCGCCGGCGAAGTACTCGCCCAGCTGGCGCTCCGCCTCGAGCAGGAGGTGATCGCTCGGATCGTGCAGGACCGGCCGGCCCGGCAGCAGGTCGTGCAGCTCGGCCTCGAAGGCGTCGTCGCCGGGCCGCTGCCAGGAGACCCGGACCAGGCCGCCGGGCGTGGCGGCCGCGTACATCCGTCCGAAGGGGCTCGAGAAGGCGTGCCAGCGAACCGCCTCGGCGCCGGCCTCCTCCGCCATGGCCGCCCCCAGCAGCCGGTACTGCGCCGCCTCTTCGCGGCAGGCGGCGCACTCGGCCAGGTGGCGGGCCACCGCCACTTCGGCCTCGGGCTCGAGCTCCCCGGCCACGAAGGCCACCAGGCCCTCTTCCGAAACCCAGCAGGGCTGTCCGATCATGCTCCCGCCTCCTCGTGCCACAGCCCGAACAGCTCCGACCGGAGCCGCTTCATCCCCTGGTACACGTTGCCGCGGGCGCTCTCCTCGGAGCATCCGAGCCGGGCGGCGATGTCGGTGTAGCTGCGGTCCTCGGCCCACCGCATCCACACGGCCTGCCGCTGCTTGGGGGGCAGCGCCGCGACGTGCTCCCGCACCCGCCGGCGCGCCCGCTCACCCAGGCCCTTCAGGGCCGCGTCCGGCGCCGGTCGTGGCTCGGGGGCCAGGAGCAGGGGGCGGCCTTCCAGAGCACGCCGCCGGCGACGCTCGGCGCCCAGCCGGTCGAGGGCGGCGTTGGTGGCGACCCGGTACAGCCAGGCGCGCAAGGCGGGTCCGTCCGGTGCCTCGGGGGGCTTGCGATGCGCGGTGATCCACACGGTCTGGAGCACGTCGTCCGCTGCGTCCGGTCCCGGGAGCATGCGCTCGAGGTGTCGGCGCAGCTCGCCGCCGTGCTCCTCGACCCAGGCCGCCACGGACGGTTTCCGGGCCCTGGCCGCCCCGCTCTCCGTCACGGACAGGTGCCGGCGACCCCGGCGGGTCGCTCCACGGGAAGTGCCGCTACTCCGATCATTCCCTCTCGCATCTCCGGCCTCCGCTGTGCCCTTGCCGTCCCGACGAGCCGGCCACGGGTCCCTCATCCGTGGCTAGGACGAACCGAGTGCGGCCGGTGTGAAAGCGGCGGTCGCGCTGCGGCCACGGTCCGCTAGTGCCGGTCCCGAGACCTGTCGCCGAGCACGGCCGTGACGCGGACCTCCGTGCCGTCGCGCAGGACGGTGATGGCCACCGTGTCGCCCGGGGCGTGGGACCGGAGCGCCGCCGTGAGGCCGTACAGGTCCTCGATGTCGCGACCGGAGAAGCCGATCATGACGTCCCCGGATCGGAGCCCGGCCCGGTCCGCGGGCGAGCCGCCCGTGACGCCGCCCAGGCGCACCCCCCGCTCGGTGAACGTGAAGTCGGGCACCGTGCCCAGGTAGGCGCCGTAGCCCTCCCCCTCGCCCGCCTCCGGCCGGGCGCCGACCCCCTCGATCACCGCGAGGCGCTCCGGTCGGTCCGCGACCCGCGCCGCGATCCCGGCCACCAGCCCGGCGACCCGAGTGATGCCCGGGAAGTCGATCTTCTGCCAGTCGTCCGAGGGACGGTGGTAGTCCGCGTGGAGGTTGGTGAAGAAGTGGAGGACCGGGACGCCCCTCCCGTAGAAGGAGGTGTGGTCGCTCGGGCCGAAGCCGGCCTGCTGGTAGGCCAGCTCCAGGCCTGCCGACCGATCGGCGTCCGCCACCAGGTCGGACCACTGCGGGCTGGTGCCGAGGCCGTAGACGATGAGCTGGTCGTGGCCCAGGCGCCCGACCATGTCCATATTGAGCATGGCCACGGTCGAGTCCAGCGGAACGGCCGGGTGTCGTACGTAGAAGGACGAGCCGAGGAGCCCGAGTTCCTCGCCGGTGAAGGCGACGAACACGACGGTTCGCCGGGGGCGGGTGCCCGCGGCCAGGCGATGCGCCACGAGGACCAGCGCCGCGACGCCCGAGGCGTTGTCGTCGGCCCCGTTGTGGATCTCTCCGGCCCGCTCCGGGGACAGGGAGCCGAAGGGTCCGCGGCCCAGGTGGTCGAAGTGCGCGCCGATCGCGACCGCCTGGCCCGCGAGCGCGGCATCGGAGCCGGGCAGGACGCCGATCACGTTGACCCCGGTGCCGCCGGGTGCGTGCGGGTCGACGGCGCTGACGAGAGGGACGGCCTGGAGGTAACTTCCCGAGGCGCCGGGCTCGAGCCCCGCCGCGCGGAACCGGTCCGCCACGTACAGGGCAGCGCAGCGAGCCCCCGGCGAGCCGGCCAGCCGTCCCTCGAGCGCGTCGTCCGCGAGGTAGCGCACGGTGGCCTCGGGCTGGGGAGCTCCTCCGGTGAGCCCGGCCGCCGCCGGGCACGACGTCTGACCCGAAGCGGCCGCGAGCGGGGCGAGGATCAGGGCCAGGAGCAGCGGCGCGGTTGCGCCGCGACGCCTCACGCGAAGTCGGGATCCCTCCACCACCGAATCGAACACGGCTCTACACTCCAGGTCGAGGAAACCACGCCGGGCCGGCGGGCGGTGGGCGGTCGCCGCCGCGACTACGATGCCGAGGCCACTATCTCCCAGGACGGCTCCCGGATCGTGGTCACGTCAACGCGCGATGGCGACCTCGAAATGTACACGATGGGCGTCGACAGCGGGAACGTGCGCCGGCTCACTCACAACGGGGCCGCGAACTTCGCGCCCTACTTTCATCCGGATGGACGAAGGATCATCTTTGCTTCCAGCACGCGGGATCCCATCTCGAGGGATTTCGACCTGTGCCTCATCGGAGTGGACGGTAGCGGCCTGGAACGAGTGACCACACATATGGATTGTGACGGATTTCCCATGTTCTCGTGCGACGGGCGCAGGCTGGTGCTCGAGTCCAACCGGCGCGGCGTCCTGCCGGGCGAGACCAACATCTTCCTAGCGGACTGGATCGAACATCCGGGGAGAGGGCAATGAAGAGCATCCACGCATCGACGGTTTTCCTGGCGCTCGGCCTGACCGTGGTCGGCTGCGGCGGGGGCGGGTCCGGGGGGCAGGGAAGCGGCGCGGCGTCGACCAGCGCCGCGGACACCGCGGCGCGCATGTCCCGCGCGCAGGTCTCTCCCGCCGTGACCGCCCAGCTGGACAGCGGAAACGTGGCCTACCGGGCCAAGGACTACCCGACGGCGAGCCATCACTACCGCGCGGCGACGGGTATGGCTCCGGAGTTCACGGCCGCGTGGTTCGGGGTGTACATGGCGGAGACGGCGATGGGTCATCAGGCGGCGGCCGACTCCGCGAAGACACATTTGGGTGCCATGCAGCAGGCCGCCGGCGCACACAACCTGCCGCATGGCGGAATGATGCCGCCGGCCGGGATGCCCCAGGGCACGACGGGCGCCTCGCCGAGACACGACTCGACCTGAGGCTGTCCGGGGCCACATTGGCCCCGGCGTGAGAGATCAGCGCGGTGTGGTGGTCTCCGCCGCAACGTCGTGGAGGGTGGACGGCGCCGGCCGGGTCCAGCGCCGTAGAACCTCTCCGGCCAGGAGCCGCAGGATCCCTCCCAATCGGAAGTTCCGAAGGAAGGCTCCGGGCGGGAACAGCTCGGCCTTGTCGTTGACGGTGGACTCCGAGTAGGCCCGGATCTCCCCCAACAGTTCGCGATGGGCCTGCGGGTCCAGGCGACCGTCCGTCTCGCGGATGCGGCGTCGGAGGGCCCGGGCCCGCGTCAGGCGTCGCGCCACGGCCGCGGCCCGCGCGGGCTCGATCCGTCCGTAGCGTAGCTTCAGCTCGTTGAGGCGCTCGGCCGCGTCGTAGGTGGCGCTCACGATCTCGGCTCGCGTCATGGCGTCCGTTTCGTAATTCAGGATGGACTCCCAGTCCCCCTGCTCCAGGAGCGCCCGATGCTCGGCCAGCGTGTGGGCGCGCAGCCGGTAGCCGTGCTCGCCGGGCCGCTCGAACCCCACGCTGCCCGGGTCGATGAACGGGCCCATGGGGGTGATGAACGCGGACAGCCGGCGATCCGTGCGCCGAAAGAGGGCCTCGATCGCGTCGACGGTCCGCATCACGTGGTCGTAGCTTTGTCCCGGGAGCCCGATCATGTAGAACAGGTCCAGGGCCTCACAGCGGCTGGCGAGCACGGCCTCGATTCCCGCCTCCAGCTCCGCGTTCGTGTACGAGGCCTTGCCCAGCCGGGCCCGAACCTCTTCGTGGTGGCTCTCCGGCGAGAGCTCCGCGCCCCAGTGAGGAAGGCGGGCGTCGGCTCGCTCCACGAACGCTCGCGGAGGCGGACGGAAGAACTCGAACACGATCCGGTTCGAGACGCCCGTGGCGCCGAGGGCGTCGACCGCGGCGCGCGCGTACTTGGGGCCGCCGTCGTTCACGTCTCCCACCAGGAACACCGGCGCCCGCGTGAGTCTCGCCAGGTCTTGGACCTGCCGGGCGATTGCCTCGGGGCTCCTCAGGAGTGGATGCATGCCGGGCATGAAGCCGCGGAAGGCCTCCTCCGACGCGCCGCAGGTGACGCAGCTGCGGCCGCAGCCGCGCACGGTGAACACGGCGGTGATCGGGTGGCTCCACCAGGCGTGGAAGGGGATGTTCGTCCAGAAGTCCAGGTGCCCGATCACCTGACCGACGAAGTAACCGAGGTCGTAGTCGAACTCGTCGAAGGAGAGCGGAACGAACGAGGCCGGATTGATCCGTACCTCCCCATCCTCCTTCCAGGTCAGGTTGGGCACGCGCTCGAATCGTCGGCTCCCCTCCAGCTCGCGAACCAGCTCCAACAGGCAGGGCTCGGTGACGCTGCCGCGCAGGACGAAGTCGACCTGCGGATACCGGACGAGCTCCTCGTGGAAGTAGCTCGAGGAGATGCCTCCGAACACGATCGGGATGTCCGGGTGGAGCCGCTTGATGAGGGCCGCCACCTCGAGCGAGCCGTGCGCGTGCGGGAGCCAGTGGAGATCGATGCCGAACAGCCTGGGCCGGTAGCGTCGCAGGAAGCGCTCGGGGCGGAAGCTGCGGCTGCGCATCATGCGCAGGGCGAGGTTCACGATGCGGACGCGGTACCCGTGCCGCTGCAGGTGGGCGGCCAGGGTCGCGAAGCCGATCGGGTACATCTCGAACACGGTCGACGACGGGATGACGTCGCTGATCGGCCCGTAGAAGATGGCTCTGCGACGGAAGTCGTAGACGCTGGGCGGGTGGACGAGGACTACGTCGGGGCGTCGCACCGCATCATGCCAGGAGGGCCCAGAGGACGAGGACGATGAGCACCGTGCCGATCCCGACGGCGATGAAGCCCACCGTCACCGACCACAGGTAGGCCGCGCGCGAGGCCGGCGGCACCAACCGCTCCTCGACCCGGCCGTCGCGCCGCAGACGCTCGTACTCGAGGCCGTGCTCCTCCTGCATGTACTCCGCGGTGGCCCGGCCCGTGAAGATCACCGTGTCGATGGGGAACTTCTCCGGCCGCAGGTGCACGTTGAAGAAGTGGATCGTGAAGATGAACGACGTGGCCAGCAGCGCCTCGTCACCGTGCACGATGGTCGCGATGTTGAACACCCACCCGGGCATCATGTGGGCGAAGAAGGTCGGGAACCACAGGAACAGCCCCGACGTGCCGATGATGGCCACCCCCCAGAACACCGCCCAGTAATCGAACTTCTCCATGTAGCTGAAGCGCTCGAACTCGGGGTGCGGGGCCTTGCCGAAGAACCACTTGAACATCTGGATCAGGTCCCGGATGTCCTTGGGCTGCGGTACCATGGAGTCCGGGCCCCACAGCAGCTTCCTCGGTCCCTCGACCTTCACCAGCCGGTAGGTGATCTGGATGACGTGCGCGAGGAAGTAGCCGAACGTGATGATGGCGCAGAACCGGTGGAAGAGCCCCGCGGCCACCGGGCCCCCGAACAGGTCCATGACGCCGCGAGCCCAGGGCGCGGCCGCGAAGCGCAGCGGCAGCCCGGTGGCGACCAGGCCGAGGAAGGACACGATCACCATGACGTGGAGGGTCCGCTGGAAGCCGGTGAAGCGCCGGATGTACGGGCCCTGGCCCCGGCCGGCCGCGTCCATCGTACGCCGCGTCATGACTCCCTCCCTCCGCTCGTCGGTGGTCCCGCCGCCGGCCCGCCGGAGCCGCGTCCGCCCCGCCGGTGCTCGATGCCGTTCCGGATCAGCCACAGCACGCTGTGGATCACGAAGAAGGCCATCACGCTCACCAGCAGCCCGGTCATGAGCAGCCACGGCCAGTACAGGAGCGGGTACCGCGTCCGCTGCGTCGGGTCACCGTGCGCGTAGTACTTGACGAAGTTGGCGTTGGCGCCCGCGTGGCACTGGCCGCAGGTCTGGACCAGGTTGGCCGCGAACACCGTGGACTTCGGGTCCGTGGGCGAGCGCATGTCATGCGCCGTGTGGCAGTCGCTGCACTTGGCGGCCAGGTTGGATCCCAGGTGCGTCACCTGTCCGTGGTAGGTCTCGAAGTAGGTCTCGTACAGGTGCTCGTGGCAGCTCCCGCACTTCTGGACCGTACTGCGCTGCCATGCCGGCCGGTCGGCGCGGACGATCTCGTGCGCCGAGTGACAGTCGATGCACACGGGCCGCGAATGCCCCTCGGCGATCCCCGGCTGCGGCGGGTAGTCGGGCCCGTGCGCGGAGGCCTCGTACACCTTGACGACGCCGGCGTGGCACTTCCCGCAGGTCTGCGGGATGTTGGCCCGGTTGACCGAGGAGCGCGCCGAGTCGGGCGGCAGGATGAGGTGCGCACGGTGACAGTCCGAGCAGGTGGCCGATACCACGAGTCCGTCCCTGGTGAGCGCGATCCCGTGCACGCTCTTGGGGAAGGCCGTGGCGGCGATGCGGGCCTCCTGGTAGCCGGGGCCCGTGAAGTAGCGGCCGATGATGCGCGGGTCCGCGTGGCAGCGGCTGCACAGGCCGGCCACGTTCAGCGGATACGTCGGTGACCGCGGGTCGGTGGTGGCGAGGACCCGGTGGCTTCCGTGGCACCCCACGCAGGTGGGCGCGTCGCCCACCGTCTCGGCGTTCCGGGCGTGGATCGAGGCCTCCCAGTTCCGGCCCTCCTTCTCGTGGCAGGTGGAGCAGGGCACCACCACCTGGCTGACCTGGTGGGGGAAGCCGGCCTCGAAGCCCCGGTGACAGTCCGTGCACTGCAACGACCGGTGCACGGAGCTGTCCAGGACCGCCGTGGTTACGTAGAGGGCAGAGTCCTGTCGCTGGCCGGTGGCGTTGGCGGCGAGGAGGTCGTGGTCGGCGTGGCACTTGGTGCACTCCACGACCTGCGTGGACGTCGCCCTGCTCGCCTGCGCCGAGACAGTCCGGACTCCGACGAGCCCCGGCGCGAGCGCGCCCAGAATCCAGACGAATCGGACCACGGAGCGCATGTGATCATCCCTCCGCGCTAGTGGACTTGAGGTGGCTCCTCCGCGCCGGCGCCCGGCACGGCGGTGCGGGACGTTCCCATGGCCGGCACTCTATGACACACGCTGCAGGCTCGTCCCGGGTTGTGATCGGTCTTGTCCGCGTGGCACACCGTGCATATCTGCCGCGTCCAGTGCGCCAACGCCGGGACCGAGGTATGACACTGCGCACACAACACGTGGTTCTGCTGATCGTGCAGGGCCAGGACGCCGCCCCGATGGCAGTTCAGGCAGGTGACCGTCGGCTGGTGGTGCTGTGCATGACAGTTGTCGCACTGGAGGGTCCGCGCGTTCATCATCGGTGCCGTGTGGCAGGTCGTGCAGGCGATGTTGGCCGCGACGTGAGGCCGATGCGGGAAGATGCCCTGGGGCAGGGTTATGGGCCTGGACGGCGCCCCACCCGGTCCCTCGTGGCAGGTGGCGCAGTTCCGGGGCTGCACCACCGGGTGGTGGCAAGCGTTGCAGCTCGCGGTCGACGCGAGGGTGATGCCGCCGTGGTTGGAGAACGGCGTGTGGCAATCGTTGCACTGCAGCCCGGCGCGCAGCACGTGGGCCGTGTGGTCGAACGACGCGCCCTGGAACGTGCCCTTCTGCTGCTCGATCCCCAGGTGGCACTGCAGGCACATGTTCTCGCTCAACGGCGGGCCCAGGTCGACCGCCGGCACGCGGTAGGGCAGGTGCTCGTCCTTCACGGCCTCGCGCACCATGTCGAGGGCGGCCCGCAGTAGCTTGTCCGCGTAGACGATGTTGTGGGCGCCCTTGCCCTCGCGGACGAACTCCAGGTTGTCCTGGGCCATGTTCAGGAGGCTGTCCGCCGGTCCGCGGCGGCCGAGCGGCACTGCGGCGGCCGCCGCGCGGGCCGCGGCGACGATGGGCGCCACCAGGCCGACCTTGCGCTTCATGCCCTTCTGCCAGCTGGGAAGCACGTTGGCGTACCGGATGCCGTGGCAGGACATGCAGGAGGACTGGCTGGCCATGTTCACGGTGTCGTGGGCCGGGAGCTTCTTGGCCTGGTCGTGACACGCCACGCACGAGACGCGCGCCTTGTACATGGAGCTCGGCGTACGCTCCACCCCGTGCCCGCCGATGCCGGCGAACAACCTCTGCTGGTCCAGGTGCACGGACTTGTGACAGCTCCGGCAGTCCAGCTCCACGGTCGTCGTCAGCGACACGATCCGGTGCTCGATGGTAGTGTGGCACTGGATGCAGGCGATGTTGTGCTGCGTGACGTGAACGGTGTGCAGGAGCGTAGGCTCGTTGAGCTTGGCCAGACGATCGGGCTCGTTGTGACAGCTGACGCAGCGCGCCTCGTCGACGTCGCCGGTTCCGTGCGTGACCTCGTTGTGGCAGGACAGACAGTCGATCCGGTCCCGCACGAACTGGGGGTGATCGATCACGAATCCCTCTGGAGAGGTCACCTTGGGCGGCGAGGGGTGGCACCCGGTGCAGCCGCCCAGTGGCTGGCCCGCCGGCCGGTCCTTGAAGTGACACAGGAAGCAGGTGCCTTCCGTCACGGCGATGTGCGTTCCCTGGACGATCTGGGAATGGCAGCTCGTGCAGTGGAGCTGCATGCCACGCCGAATCTCCCCCAGATGCCGGGCGTGATCGAACCGGACACCGTGGAAGTCCACCGCACCCTCGATGAGCCGGCTGGCGTGGCAGCCCGAGCGCAGACAGGAAGCGTCGCTGATCTCTGCCCAGGGCCGCGTGCTGTAGGCGCCGGTGAAATACTTCACCACCATGTTGGCGGCCTGGATCTTCTGGCTGACCTCGGACTTCACCCCGGGCGGGATGTGGCACTTGATGCAGGCTACGTCGCGGTGTGAAGAGGTGGACCACGACTGGTAGTACGGCTTCATGATGTGGCAGCTCTTGCAGAACCACGGCTGGCTGGAGACCTCCACGAAGCCGATCGTGCCCACGCTGATCAGAATGACCGCCAGAATGACGATCGGGAGCAGGACGACGCCCCATTGCGCGATCCGCCGGCGTACGGTGGGCCACATAGGCTATGGCCCGGAGGAGTCCGAGTCCCGGTTCGTCTTCCGGAGACCGCGCAGGGCCAGCAGGGCGAGCGCGACCGCGGACAGCGACAGGAACCACACCGGAAGGAGCAGGAGCCTGTGCTCCCAACGGCTCTCCTGGGTCGCCTTCGCCCGCGAGTCGAGGTCGATCGACACGGACCGCACCCGACGAGCGAGGTCGTCGAGCGTGTCCAGGTTGAGGCGGTGCTGCTTCTGGGCGATCTCGCGGAAGTACGTGAGCCCCGACCTGAATCGGAAGCGATAGTAGCCGACCCGCTGGCCGGCGGCGGCCATCTGGTCGATCGCCCGCTCGGCCGACTGGATGTCCGCCGTGGCCTGCACGACCCGGTGCTGGATGTCGACCGCGAACTGGTGGACCTGGGAGTTGGATCCGTGACATCGGTCGCAGGTGGCGCTGATGCTGTCCGCCGCGACACGTTCGGTGCCGTGGTTGCTGTGGCACGCCAGGCAGCCCGGCAGCTTCCCGGCACGGGCGGCGGCGCCATGGGGCCCCTTCGCGAACTCCTGCTCGACGAGCACGTGACAGCGCCCGCACACGCTGGCGATCTCGGTCACCGTGGGCGGCAGCTCGGAGTGCGCGCCGTGGCACCCGACGCACGTGGGCGCCGCGAAGTTCTGGTTCTGGAACAGGGCGACGCCGTGGGCGCTGTTGCGAAACTGCGCGAACTGGTCCGTGCGAATGTGGTACTTCGCCATGAGCTTCGGGTCCGAGTGGCAGCTCGCGCAGGTCCCCGGAATGTTCGTCGGATAGACGCGGCTCCGGGCGTCGTAGGGCGGGTAGATGACATGCGTTCCGTGACAGTCCGTGCAGGTCGGAACGTCCGTGTTGTGCTGCCCGAACAACAACTGGCCGTGCTTGCTCGAGCGGAACTGGGCCAGTTGTCCCGTGGGCAGGCCGTATTCCCGCATCTTGTCCGGGTCCGAGTGGCACGAGCCGCACAGTTCCGCGGTGGCCGCCTTGTCCGGCTTGCCGACGAAGTGCCCGCTGTGTCCCCGGGGCAGGGTGACGGCGGCCGGGTCGCCGCCGTGACAGCTCACGCAGGTGACGCCGTGCTCGGCATGGACCCCTTCGGTCGCGGCCCGCCGCTGCGCCGCGTGGCAGGCCAGGCAGCCGTTGGCCGTGTCGGCCATGGCTCCGGGGACCTGCGCCGGAAGCGTCGGAGCCGTACGTGCGGCAGGGCGAGCCGGAGCCGGCCTTCCCGCCGCGGGCGCAGCGAGGAGGGTGGCCGTGAGCAGCGCCGTCAGCGCGGTCGTCATGGCGCGCCCCCGGGATTCGTCGTGTCCGATCCGGACGTCGCCGGTCGGCTGGCGGGCGCGATGCGTGGCAGGGGAGCGCCCGGCGTAGCCCCGGTGGGCTGCTTCTGGAACGGCGTCAGCTCACCCGAGGTCGCCGTCGGAACGGAGCGGAGTCGCCACCCGGCGCCCCAGGCGGTCGCGAAGGTCAGGAAGAAAAGGACGCCCAGGGCGGCCACGATCGGCCGGCGGCGAAGCCGCCTCGCGGGAGAACGATCGAAGATCGGCAGGAGCACCATCCCGGCTCCGAGCAGCAGGAACGCGCCGAAGCCCCAGCCCCCGAGATAATAGATCAGGGCTCGAGAAACGTCGGCCAGGATCCAGGTCGAGAACAGCATTCCCGGCGGCTGCGCGGGGTTGGCCGGAGCAGCGACCGGACGCGGGAACAGGAGGGCGGCCGTCACGGCCACGGCCACGACGAGCGTTCCGGCGATCACCATCCGCAGGAAGTGGTGCGGGAAGAACGGAACGCCCGTCCCGCCCGTCCGCGTCCCGCTCACGCGGGGTGCGACACCATGCTTCCGTACCAGGGCGAAGTGCAGGGCCAGCAGGCCGAGCACCAGCCAGGGCAGCACGATCACGTGGATGGCGAAGAAGCGGCTCAAGGTGGCGCCGGACACGATCGGGTCGGCCCGCAGGACCCTGACCAGCCAGCCTCCCACGATGGGTGCGCGGGCGAGGATGTCCAGTCCCTCGGTCACCGTCCAGTACGACCACTGGTCCCACGGCAGGAGGTAGCCCGTCGCACCGAACGCGAACACGCTGAACAGGAGGAGCACTCCCACGATCCAGTTGGTCTCGCGCGGAGGCTTGTAGGCCGCACCGAAGAACACGCGGGCCATGTGCAGCAGCGCCGCGAGCACCACCAGGTTCGCGGCCCACACGTGCAGGTCCCGCATGAGCCAGCCGAAGGAGACGCCCGACACGATGTGCTGAATGCTCTGGTAGGCCTCCTGTGTGGAAGGCCGGTAGTAGAAGGACAGGAGCACGCCGGTGACCACGAGGATCATGAACAGGAGGTAGGCGATCCCGCCGAACGCCTGACGCCATCCGGCCTCCGGGGAGAGCCGGTGCCGCAGGGCCTTGCGGAAGGCCGCGCCCATGGGCAGTCGGGTGTCGATCGGCCCGTACAGGAGGCCGACGAAGCGCAGGATCGCCAGCAGGCTCGCGTCCGTGCTGGCCTTCAGGTCCGCCCACAGTCGGGCGAACCACTCCCTGGCAGGCTTCGAATCTCTGGGGACCATGCTACGGCCTCGCCACGTATACGACGCCGTCACGGATGAACACTGGATAGCGCTGGAGGGGGACGGTCGAGAGTCCGCGGACCACGTTGCCACGGAGGTCGTAGACCAGGTGGGTGCAGGGCGACACGATGCGGAGCGACGTCTCGTTCCAGCTCAGGATGCAGCCGTCCGTCGGGGCCGTGCCCTGCAGCGCCGAATACGACTGATCCCCGGTGCGAACGACCAGGATGACCTGGTCGCCCCAGTTGACGATGCGACTGCTGTTGACCGGAAAGTTGGCCTCGGGCGCCACCTGGTACGCCGGCTGGAGCTCCTCCAGCTGCAGGGGGCTGGACGGAATCAGGTACAGCACCACCGCGGCGAGGGAGCCCAGGAGCAGCATGGCGACACTGCCCGCGAGGACGTACTCCCCGAAGGCCAGTCGCCAGGTCGGCGGGTCCGTCTCCAGCGGCGCAGCCGTGGGCTCTACCATGGCGGACGACTCACGCCTCCTCGTCCCATCCCCTCATCCCGTCTTCCGTCCACCACCAGGCCTCCTCATTCGTCCATCGACCCGCTCTTCGATCTCGACGACCTAAGGCCCCGCGCGCTCCCACAAGTATACCCGGCCCTGGCGGAGGCCGCATGCCGCCCGAGGCACGCCGTGGTACGGCTGCGGGCGCTCCTCGTCCGCCCCGAACCGCGCAACACTCCCTGGGACACGCCGGCATGGTTCCGTGGTGTGCGTCGGGCGCGGGGACCCTCATCCCGACTCGGTCAGCCCCCGCCCCCGCCTTTGGGAATGGAGAAATGGCAGATCCCGCACGAGATCGTACTGCGGTCGGCGATGCGGTTGGGATCGAAGCCGGGACCGTGCGGGTCGATGCGGAATCCGAACTTCGCGCTGTGACACCGCAGGCAGGAGCTCTGCTGGTGACAGGAGGTGCAGGTCTCCATGTTCTGTCGGGCGGCCCGCCCGTGCACGATCAGCCAGTTGGGTTCCGCGTCGTGGAAAGCGGGGCTTCCGGCCGTGCCTCCCCGTCCGATACCCTCCTTCTCGTGGCAGGTCAGGCAGAAGGCCTGGGCCGAATGGCACTCCGAGCACTGGACTCGACGCGAGAAGGCGTCGGCGCCGTGTCGGAGCACGTAATCGGGTGGGTGGAATCCTCCGGTCCGCGGGGCCGGGGTCGTCTGTCCCCCGTTTCCTCGAGAGGACGTGGACGTCGGGGTGCTTCCGGCGCCCCGGTCGGCCTGGCCGGCACTGTCGGTCGCCGGAGGCGTAGTGTCGGGCGCGGCCCGTGGAACCGGAGCGCCCACGGACGCCGGCCGCCCGGCGGTTTGCGGCCCGGTCCGAACGGTCGTCCGCAGCGAGGCGAACCACACTACGGGGCGCGGCTCGGGCCTCCGCAGCGGGCGATGCTCGTCCGTCAGTGTCGTCGGCTCCCCGGGCCGCACGCTCGGGCTCCCGAGGCTCATCGGCTCGTTCCCTCCTCCCGATCCGCCCGTGCCGGGGGCGTGGACGGCCGGCGAGGAGGGCACGCCCCCGCGATGGCAGGCCGTGCATTGGACCTTCGTGTGACAGGCGGAGCACTCGATGGCACCCGAGGCCGCGGTCGCCCCGTGCTGCGTGGCGAAGCCCGGTCCGTGTCCAGGCGGCGACGCGTGGATGCGGACCCCGGACGGTCCTCCCTCGACGGCCCGCGGCATCTGCGAAAGGAAGCCGGCCCGCGGCCCACGGTGGCAGGTCGCACAGCTCGAAGCCGCGTGGCAGTCGGCGCACGTGGACAGCGAGGTCCGGGCCGTCTCTCCGTGCGACAGGACCCAGTCCCGGTCGCGGTGGCTGGGCGGCTCCGGCCACTGGCCCGCTCGCCCCTGGACCAGCTGTGCGACGCGCGGATCCGGCCCGAGGGCCTGGATCGGCTCCACCTGCGATGCGTTCAGGTGGCAGCGGGTGCAGCTCTGGCGGGCGTGGCACACGGAGCACACCGCGCCCGAGGCGGAGGCCTCCGCTCCGTGCTCGAAGAGGAAGTCGGCCGAATCGTGCCAGGGAGGCTTGGGCAAGCCCGCGATGTCGGACGTCCTCAGCTTCGACGCCCGGGTGAGCGGATCGTGACACGTGGCGCAGTCGTTCTGGAGCGACAGGTGGTCCGGTGAGTGGCAGGCCCCGCAGAGCGTCGGCCTGGCCATCACCACCTGCATCGACGTCGTGCCGCCTTCGGCCTGGTGACAGGTCTGGCACTTCGCGGGCGGCGCCCCGAGCTTCTCGAGTCCGGCAGCGTGCTTGGCGTGCGTGAAGTGGAGGTTCGTCCGAGGGTGCTCGGGCGTCGTCCACTCGATCTTCTTCACCGTCTCGCCGTCGTGGCAAACCTGGCAGAACTCGGGGCCCACCGAGAGCCACTTCGCCGAGTCTCCGCTCAGGATCCCCGCATGGCAGCCGTCGCAGGTCGGGAACAGTCCGACGTGGCGGGCGTGCGGGAAGGGGCGCTGGACGACCGTCGTGTCCTGGCCGGCCAGGGCCGACCCGGCCCAGGGGCCGCCGGTCAGGGTCAGGAAGGCGAGCGCGAGGACGATCCGTCTTGGCCAGCGGTCGCTCATTGGCCGTACCCCTTCAGGACCGACGCGACCGTCGGCTCGCTGCCGAAGTGGTATCCCACCCCCAGGAACATCCGGAACTGCGTCCAGTCGGTGATCGCCGGCCGGTTCGTGTAGGACAGCCGGTAGAATCCCGCGCTGCCCGTTAACAGGAGGTCGCCGACCGGCGCGGACCCGATGAGTCCCGCGCCGGTGAGCCGCTGGTCACCGAGCCGGTACTCGCCGAAGCTGCGTGTGGACGTGGCCCGGAGAGCCAGCCAGGTCCTCTCGCCGAAGCGACGTCCGGCGGACAGGTCTCCACCCATGTCCGCCGCTCCCGGCCCGATGTCCGCCTGGTATTGGCCGTTGGCGAACCAAGCGCCTGAGGCCCAGTCGGCACCGCCGAAGGCGCGCCAGCCCGTGTCCTTGAAGCCGGCCAGGTTTCCGCCCGCCGTGCTCGAGTTCTCGTACCAGCGGTATCCGCCGCCGGCCTGCAGGCCGAGACCCAGGGAGGGGACCCGCCAGGCCAGGCTGCCACTGCCGCCGTCGTAGCCGACCGGGCTGAACGCGCCCCAGATCGTCCACAGCGGGAAAAAGGGACGGTAGTGGCGGTACTCGGCCGTCAGGTCCAGCCCCGGTCGAACCGGCACCGACACGCGGGCGTGGACCTGATCGAGCTGCTGGAAGGAGAAGTCGTACCGCCCGGAGAGGTCCATGCTGGCGGGCCCGAGAAAGGCGTGCGCCGTCAGCGCCGCGCGCTCGGAGTACAGCGCCAGGCGGTCCGTGCGGATGACCCGCTGGTAGACCGCGGAACCGGAGAGGCGACGACCCGCGTGGGCCCGGAGCTCGCCCCCGAACACCAGTCCGCGATCGTTCACGGCCAGGGGCTCGGCGTCGGAGATCAGCGAGCTGGTGAGAGGCGCATCCAGGTTGGGGGCCAGGTACCAACCGCCGTAGGCCTCGACCGACAGGGGCTCGAGTCCGTCCCAGCGGGCCGAGAGCCCGTCGAAGTTGCGGTACCCGAGGCCATCGAATCGGTCCTGACGGCCGCCCTCGAAATGGAAGCGCGAGATGTCGTAGCTGAGGTAGGCGGTCATGACCTCGAGCTTGTGGCTCGAAAGCGGCCACTCCCCGTCACTTCCGTACCAGCCACGCATGTGAGCGTGGACCGCCAGCCCCCGGATCCCGGGCCATGCGGCCACGTGGATCTCCTGGGTGACGGTCGTGAGCGAGCGCACGGCGCCCGATCCGTACCATCGGCAGTACTCGTCCGGGATACAGGTCGCCACGATGCCGTTGGGGAGCCGCCGCAGGAGGCCCTGGCCGGGTACGGTGGACTCGGGCACGCTGTCACGAACCAGCGGGCGGAGCTTTACGGAGGCCATGCCCGCCTGGACGTTGGCGCTGTAGCCCTGCGCCGCGAGCCCGGCCGGGCTCGCGGCCGCGAGCACGAGGAGCGAGAGCAGCTCTCGCCGGATCCACCGCGCACGGCTCGCTCCCACGCGGCGTAGGCGCCCGGGCCTGGTCGTCATGATCTGCGTGAAGTGAGGGTTGGAGGGGCGGCTCGAACCAGGCGACGGGCGGCCCGACCGGGGCCGCCCGCCTCGCTGGCGTCTCGCACGGACCGGCCTCAGTGGACCTGGCCCTTGGCCTTGATGTCCGTGATCTCGGTCTTGATCTGCTGCAGGTACGTCGGGTTCGTGCTGGCCGCGGCATACGTGCTCGCCAGCTGATTGATGCTGCCGTCCAGCAGGGCCGTGAGCAGGAACGGGTTGTGGACCGTCGAGCCCAGCAGGCTCACGTACTGGCTGGTGAACCCGTTCGGGTAGTAGCCCGGGTTGTTGTTCTTGTTCACTTCCTCCAGCCAGTTAGCCAGATTGTAGTTGAACAAGGCCCCCTCCGCCGGCGTCAGCACGCCGTCGTTCGGATCGATGGCCCCGCCCGCGGCGGTGCCATTGGGGTCGATTCGGTCGAGCATCGCCTTGAGCGTGTCCGAGCGCGCCTTGACGAGTACGAGCCGCGAGATCAGGACCGAGCGCGTCGCGGCGGCGTCACCATGACACCCCGAGGTGGTGCAGGCATCGAAGCTTCGGGCCGTGGTCGTGATCGCGCAGTCCAGGTTGCCCGACGGGACCCCGTTGTCCATGCAGGGGAGCGCGTTGAAGGTATGGCCCACGGCGGAGAACGGCGCCTCCGTGTCCTTCAGCGTCGTGCTGAACGCGTGCACGTGACACGTCGTGCACAGGGTCGGGTTGCCGGTGCTCCCGTGCGTGCCGTGGATCGAGTCCGACTGCGTGAGGTCCAGGTTGGGCGGGAAGTAACCGGCCGTCCCCACCAGGAGCTGGGCCTCGGGCGCCATCGGGGTCAGGCCGTACGGGCTCGCCCCATTGGGGCTCGTCTCGTAGTTGTGGCACTGGGCGCACAGGTGCGTCTCGATCGAGCTGGTCTCGATCGGGAAGCGGAGCTGGTGCAGGTTCGGGCTCCCGTGCGGATCGTGGCACACGCCGCACACGATCGGCATCGGGGTCGACGCGTCCTTCTCCTTGTATGGCCCGGTGACGCCCCAGCGGTTCAGGGCGCCCTGGCCGGTATGGCAGCCGACGCACGCCTCGGTCGTCGCCGCGTGCCCGGCGATCCCGTTGATGAACCCGGCGTGCTTCGAGAGCGCCCACTGCTCCACGAACGGGTGGTGCGTGCCGTTGTGGCACTCGGCGCAGCCGTTCGTGAGATTCGACGTGTCGGTCTGCACCGCCAGCGACGGGATCGGCTGGCTCGCATCCGGGTTCTCGACGTGCTGGAGTCCCGGACCGTGGCAGCTCTCGCACTGGACGTCCTGGTAGCGGGCGTCCTTGGTCGTGGTCCAGCCGCCCGAGTCGGTGGTCGCGTTGCCGAACTCGTTGACACTATGGCACTGCCGGCAGGTGTCGTTGGCGTGCCCCGACGCCTCGAGGTCCGCCCACGCGCTGGCGTGCTTGGTCTTGATCCAGGACGCCTGCACGCCGACGTGGCAGTCGCCGCACACCGTCGTCTTGGATGCCTGGTCGCTGTAGCCCAGGAAGTCACCGGCCCCGGCCGGGGGCTGCTCGAAGAAGGGCTTCTGCTTGAAGACCGTCACCCGGTCCGTACAGCCGGTGGCCAGGACACCGCCGACCACAACCAGGGCGGCCAGGAATCGTGACAGCCAACGAACGGATCGCATAGAACGCTCCTGGGAGCTAGTAGCTCGACGCGTGCCCGAATGGACCGCTCATTCACCGGGCTCCAACATGACGGACTCGGGATCGGTGCCGGGACAGGCAGACCCTGCGTGCTGAGGTGTCTGATCGTCTGGAGCCACCTGGGTGGCCTTGGGCGTGGCACTGGCCGGCCGTGTCGTTCACGACCCGGTCCAGGGGAGTACAGCCCCGACGCTTAGACGCTTCTATCATAATCGATTTGACCACGCGCTGTCGACCCCCTCCGACGCCTCCTCGTCGAGGAACCGAGAAGGCTCGCCGCGGGGCGGCGAAACTCAAGTACCATTATTCACAAGGCGCCGGCGTCGGGCTGTCGGGAACTTCCCGACGGCGTTCGTGGGGAGAACCTGCATCGGTCCCATGACGAATCGTGACAGGGGACTGCGCCCGGAGCCCGCGCCTCAAAACGGTGGCGGATCTCCCCACCCGCTTCGTCGGGTTTTTCCCTACTGCCAGCAGGGTGGCGCCGCAGCAATCTGCGCATGGCCATGGTTGCAAGACGCGCGCCGCGGGAGGGTGAAGGAGCGAGACCCGGCGCTCCGGTGCCGTCGTTGCTGTGGTCTGGGAGGAACGTTAGAGTAGAGAGTCGATCGCATCCAGGAGGGTCGAAGGCTGGCGGCACGAGTCGGGGGCTCCGCGCCCCCGCGGCGCGGCGAGCGGACTCCAGGCCGGAAGCCTGGACCTTCGATACGGTCGACCCTCCAGTTCTCCTATATAGGAGCGAGCTGTCATGAATCGTCTAGCTTCGGTCGGTGCCGTCGCACTTCTCGTCGGAGCGCTCGTCACCTCCCCGGCAGCCGCGCAGCAGAAGGAGGCCCCAGCCAAGCCCGCGGCGTCGCAGTGGAAGACTCCCCCGGTCGTCAAGCACTCGCTCGAGGGGAGGAGCAACTGCGTCATGTGCCACTCGGGCGCGATGAAGAACGTGCCCGCCATGCCCGAGGACCACGCGGGCCGCACGGTCAAGGAGTGCCTCCTGTGTCACGCGCCGGACGCCGAGGTCCAGAAGACCGCGCCGCCGGCGATTCCACACGAGACGGAGGGACGGAGCGAATGTCTCATGTGCCACAAGCCCGGGGCCATGAAGAACGTGCCGGACATTCCCGCCAGCCATGCCGGCCGCACCAGCGACATGTGTCCGGTGTGCCATCACCCGGCCAAGGCGGAGAAGAAGGAGAAGGAGAAGGAGTAGGAGCTTGCTCCATGAGCGCCGCGGGGAGGGCCGTCCGTCCCGCGGCGGCCGAGTTCCTTCGGTGACGCGCCCGATGCGCACCGCGACGACTGGCCCTGCGCGGGCAGGCATGTTGCGTTTCGTGGGCATCGTGGCGCTGGCGGGGTCCGGGCTGATGGCTGCGGGCCGCTTGGCGGCCCAGCAGCCCCCCTCCTCCGCGGAAAGCGCCCTGACGGGCGCCCGGGTCTTCGGCTCCAAGGGATGCTCGGGCTGTCATGCCATCAACGGCTTCGGTGCCCACATCGGCCCCGACCTGGGCCGGCTGGAGGGGCCGCCCACCTTCTTCGGCCTCGCCGCCGACATCTGGAACCATCTCCCGGGCATGCGCGAGCGCATGCTCGCGCGGGATGTCAAGCCGTTCCGCCTCACGCCGGAGGAGGCCGGTGACCTGAGCGCCTTCCTGTCGACGGTGAACGCGTTCGGCCAGCAGGGAGACCCGCTCCGGGGGGAGCGGCTGTTCTCGGAGAAGCAGTGCATACGGTGCCACCAGGTGGACGGGTCCGGCGGGGTCGTGGGCCCGGACCTGGACTTCCTCAGCCAGTTCGGCTCGCCCATCGTGGTGGCCGCCGCCCTGTGGAACCATGGGCCGGCCATGATGCGGAAGATGCGCACGCTGGGCATTCGGCGCCCCACCTTCACGGGCCAGCAGCTCCTCGACCTCATCTCCTTCCTCGAGTCCCGGGCCGAGGCGCCGCGCGAGGGGCAGTTCTACGTGCTCCCTGGGAGCGCGGAGATGGGACGACAGGTCTTCGAGGCCAAGGGCTGCGCGACCTGCCACGATGGGACGGGACCGGGTCAGAAAGGCCCGGTGTTCTCCGGTCGTGACACCGGGCGGACGCTCATCGACTTCGCGGCGGCCATGTGGAACGAGGCTCCCACGATGATCGCGGGGATGGAGCGGCGGGGCATGGCGGTGCCGTCCGTGGGTCCGGACGAGATGGCCGACCTGGTGGCCTACCTGTATTCCGCCCGCTACTTCTCCACCTCGGGGGACGCCGCCAGGGGTCGGGCCCTGATCCGCGGCAAGGGATGCCTCGCCTGCCATACGCTCAACGGGGCGGGCCGAGGACAGGCCGGCGACCTGGGAAAGGTGCGTAACCTGAGTTCGGTCCCCGCGGTCCTGGCCGCTCTGTGGAGCCACCTCACCGTGTCGGGGACGACCGCGCCGGGGACCAGGTGGCCGTCTCTGACGGCCCAGGAGACGGCCGACGTGGCGACCTACCTGCAGTCACTCAGCGCGAGGTCACGATGAGCGCGCGCTCCCTACTCGCTTGCTTCGTCCTCGCTGTGGCCGCATCGCCTTTCGGAACCGTACAGATCTTCGCTCAGGGAACCCCTGAGGCCGCCGCCCCGGCGCGAGGCGACACGGCCGCGGCCGCCGACACGACGGGGGCGGCGAGCGCGGACACGACGGGCGCAGCGAGCGCGGACACGACGGGCGCGACTCGGCCCGAGGAGAGCTGCGTCACTTGCCACCGGTCCCTCGACTCCGAGCGCTTCTCGGCGCCGGCGAAGCAGTTCCACGACGACATCCACGCGAGCAAGGGATTCGGGTGCGTCGCCTGTCACGGGGGCGATGACAAGGACTCCGGCTTCGGCGCCATGGATCCGGCGAAGGGGTTCATCGGCATACCCTCGCGGAGGGACATTCCGGAGCTGTGCGGACGCTGCCATTCCGACGCGCAGTTCATGAAGCGCTTCAACCCGTCGCTGCGCGTCGACCAGGTCGCCGAGTACCGGACCTCGGTCCACGGCCGCCGCCTCGCGGCCGGGGACACGCTCGTGGCCACGTGCGCCGACTGCCACCACATTCACTCCATTCGCCCCCCGTCGGACCCCAAGTCCAACGTGTACCCCGTCCACGTGGCCCGGACCTGTGGCCGCTGCCACGCGGATGCGGACTACATGAAGCCGTACGGCATTCCGACGGACCAGATGCAGAAGTACGAGAAGAGCGTCCACTGGGCGACGCTCTCGCAGAAGGGCGACCTCTCGGCTCCGACGTGCAACGACTGCCACGGCAGCCACGGAGCCACCCCTCCGGGCGTTTCCAGCGTGGTGAACGTGTGCGGTCAGTGTCACGCCGTACAGGCCGGGCGCTTCGAGGCCAGCTTCCACTCGGAGATCTTCAGCATGATCGGGGCTCCCGGATGTGTCACCTGCCACGGGAACCACGAGATTCACGCGCCCACGGACGCCTTCCTGGGAGTCGGGGACAGCGCGGTTTGCGGTCGGTGCCACACGGCCGACAGCAAGGGCGCGCAGGTGGCCACGGGCGAGCGCTCGCTGATCGACTCGCTGGCGGGCCGCATGCAGGTGGCGGACTCCATCCTCGGTCGTGCCGCGGACGCCGGCATGGAGGTGAGCCAGGCCCAGGCCAACCTCAGCAACGCCCGGAACGCGCTCATCCAGGCGCGGGCCGCCATCCACTCGTTCGTGGTGGACTCGGTGAAGGCCAAGGTCGATCCCGGACTCGAGGTGGCTGACGAGTCCGCCACCCGGGGCCGGGACGCGCTGCAGGAGCTCCAGGTCCGCAGGCTGGGCCTGGCGGTCTCCGCAGCCCTGATCCTGCTGGTCATCACGATGCTGGTGCTGAAGATCCGCAAGACCGGAAGGTCGGCCGGATCCGGAGAAGGAAAACAGCGCGGGAACGGAGGTGAGGGAAGCCATGGACGGTGAGGAAGTCCGCCAGGAGCACGGGCGCCGGGGCGGCTCGCAGCGTGACGGCTCCAGCCGCCGCGAGGTCGTCAACTGGATCCTGGGCCTCGGGGCGGGCGGCGTCGCCGCGGCCGTGTTCTATCCCATCGTTCGCTACATCGTCCCTCCGGAGGAGGCCCAATCGGCGGCGAACAGCGTGGCGCTGTCCGTCAAGCCCGAGGACGTCAAGCCCAATTCGGGCCAGATCTTCAAGTTCGGAAACAAGCCGGCCATTCTGATCCGCACCCCGTCGGGCGACCTGCGCGCCTTCACCGCCGTGTGCACGCACCTGGGATGCATCGTCGAGTACCGACCGGACCTGAGCCAGATCTGGTGTCCGTGTCACAACGGGCACTACAACCTCCAGGGGATCAACGTGTCCGGTCCGCCTCCCAAGCCGCTCGCGGAGTACGTCGTCAACGTGCAGGGTGACCGCATCGTCGTGAGCCGGGGACAGGCCGGATGAGCGGCACGGGCAGCCGGTTGGGCGCTCTCCGGGCGTGGTTCGACGACCGCGTGGGCATCCTGGGCGAGATGGAGCGCCTGGGGAAGAAGAAGCAGGTCCCCCTCCACCGCCACACGATCTGGTACTACCTGGGCGGGATGACCCTCTTCCTGTTCATCGTTCAGGTCGTGACCGGCGTCCTCCTCCTGTTCTACTACCGGCCCAACGCCGAGGGCGCGTACGAGTCGATCCAGTTCCTGATGACCGACGTGCACTTCGGCTGGCTGGTCCGCTCCATCCATCACTGGGCGGCCAACCTCATGATCTTCACGCTGTTCATCCACATGTTCAGCGTGCTCCTCCTGAGGGCTTACCGGCCGCCCCGGGAGTTGACCTGGTTCACGGGCGTGGTGTTGCTGGCGCTCGGGATGACGCTCGGCTTCACCGGCTACCTGCTGCCCTGGAACGAGCTCTCCTACTTCGCCACGACGGTGGGTACGCGAATCGTCGGGGTGGTCCCGGGGGTGGGTCAGTTCCTCCTGCGGGCGCTCCGAGGAGGGAATGACGTCACGGGAGCGACGCTCACCCGATTCTATGCGCTCCACACCGCGGTGCTGCCGGCGCTCGTCTTCCTCGTGCTGGGTCTGCACGTGTACCTGGTTCAGAGACATGGGATGAGCGTGCCGCCCGAGGTGGAGAGCGAGCAGAAGCCGGCACGCAGCATTCCGTTCCTGCCGGACTTCCTTCTCCGGGACCTGTTGGGCTGGCTCGCCGCGCTGGCCGTTCTGGCCGCGTTGGCGGCTTACCTTCCCGCGGAGCTGGGGAAGAAGGCGGACCCGTTCGCATCGGCGCCGGTGGGCATCAAGCCCGAGTGGTACTTCATGTTCATGTTCCAGACCCTGAAGTACCTGCCCGCCTACATCCTCGGGTTCGAGGGAGAGGCCGTGGGCATCCTGGGCTTCGGGCTGGCCGGACTGCTCCTGTTCCTGGTTCCCGTGCTGGACCGGCCGGCGGTCCGGGGCCGGCGGACGCGCCTCTTCATCTGGCTCGGCGTCGCGATGATCGTCTACATGGTCACGCTCACGATCATCGGGTACGCGGTGAGCCCGAAGGGCTGACGGCGCCGGCTTCCTCCAGCGACCCTGGCCGGCCGCCCTTCTTCTTGCCCAGCCGACGCAACCTCAAATGGTCCTCACGCTCGCGCTCCTCGAGCGTGCGCCGGATCTCGGCCGCCTGTCTCGCCAGGTCCGGACCCACGCGCTGCTCGAGCGTGTTGACCTGCCGCGAAGTGCGCGCCAGGGCCCGGGCAAGCCTGCGGATCTGCGTCTCCCGGGAGGCGGCCTCGAGGAGGAGCGCCACGAAGTCCTCGAACTCGTCGGCGGCCTCGGTCACCGAGGGGCCGGTGCAGGCGGGCGCCACGCCCCGCTCGAACGGGGTTCGCCGGATCCCCGGGGCTCCGAGGATCTCGGCCACGCGGACCCCCCACGTCTCGTGGAGCTCCATCTCGACCTCGGGGTCCCGGGTCGGCCAACCCAGGGCGCGCGCGTCGGCTCCGCCGCGGACCGATAGCGCCCGCAGGAGGGCCGGGTAGGCGGTGGCGGCACGTCGGGCGAGCCGGGTGCGATCCTCGAGCGCGGGACGGGCGAGATCGAACAGCTCGGTCACGAGCGCCCTCCGCTTCCGGCTGAGGAGCTCGGCTCCCTTGCGAACGCGGCCCAGCCGTCGGGTCGTGCGCAGGAGGTTCCAGCGTGTGGGGGCGGGGCCGCGCGCCGTGGCCACGGTCAACCTCCGTCCGCGCCCGGCCGTGCGGCCCAGGTCTCGTGGTCGATGCGGAGGAGCTCCTCGCGGGGCATGGACTCCAGCAGCGTCCAGCCCACGGCGAAGGTCTCGTCGAAGGAGCGACGCCGGGCTCCCTGCCCCAGGAACTCTCCCTCGAAGCGGTCCGCGAACCCGACGGCCCTGCGGTCGGCCTCCGAGAGTCCGGCCTCGCCGACGATCGCGGCGGTGAGGCGGGCCTCGCGGCCCTGCGCGTACAGGGCGTAGATCTGGTCGGCCCAGGCGCGGTGGAAGGAGGCCGTCCGTCCCCGGCCGATGCCGGCCTTCATGAGCCTCGACAGGGAGGGGAGCACGTCCACCGGTGGAGAGATGCCGCGCCGGTGAAGGTCCCGCCCGAGTACGATCTGGCCCTCGGTGATGTAGCCCGTGAGGTCCGGGATCGGATGCGTGATGTCGTCATCGGGCATGGTGAGAACCGGGAGCTGTGTGAGCGATCCCGTCCCGTCGCGGAGGATCCCGGCCCGCTCGAAGAGAGTGGCCAGATCGGAGTACATGTAGCCGGGGTAGCCGCGGCGCCCCGGGATCTCTTCCCGGTAGGCCGCGATCTCCCGGAGAGCGTCGCAGTAGTGGGTGATGTCCGCCATGACGACCAGCACGTGCAGTCCCGCGTCGAACGCCAGGTACTCGGCCACCGTGAGGGCCAGTCGCGGCGCCAGGAGCCGCTCGAGCGTCGGGTCGCTCGTTCGGTTCAGGAACACGACGGTGCGCTCCAGCGCCTCCCGGTCCTCGAACCGCTCGAGGAAGCCGCGGGTCTCGCGCTCGGTGATGCCGATGGCCACGAACACGACGGCGAAGGGCTCGCCACCCGGGACGCGGGCGCTCTCCACGACGCGGGCGGCCAGGTCGAGCCCCGGCAGCCCCGGTCCCGAAAACACGGGGAGCTTCTGCCCCCGGACCAGCGTGTTGAGCCCGTCGATGGCCGAGATCCCGGTCTCGATCACGTCCGCCGGTCGGGCGCGGCGGACGGGATTGAGCGGGGCTCCCCACACGGGCCGCCACGCCTCTCCGACCGGACGGGGCAGTCCGTCCAGGGGATTCCCGGCCCCGTCCAGGACCCGGCCCAGGAACTCGAGGCCTACCGGCGTGCCGGCGAGCTCGCCCGTGAGTGTGACCCGCGTGCTGGCCGGGGCCAGCCCGTGGCTCTCCTCGAGGAGCTGGATGACCGTGAGCTGCGTGCCCACCTCGATGACCTGGCCGCGTCGCGGCGGCTGGCCGGGGGATTCGAGCGCCACCCACTCGCCCAGGACCGCGCCCCGGGCGTCCGGGAGGTAGAGCAGGGGGCCACTGGCCCCCGCCGCGCCGCGGTAGGTCCGGACCGGAGCGGTCACGCTTCCCCCTCGCCCGCCGTGACGTCCTCGCCGGCCGGGAGGTCCCCCTCCGTCCCCTCCTCGCGTAGCGCCTCGATGGCGGCGCGGGCCTCCTCGACGCGGCCGGGCAGCTCGTCGGGGGCGGCGCGCCGGACGGCCGACAGGGCGCGAACGGCGGGGGACAGGTCCAGCGACTCGAGCGCGCGGCCGCGGTCGATCGCCGAGCGCGCCCCATCCCGCAGCGCGATCAGGAGCTCGGCGAGCGCGTGCGTCCGAGCGAGCGGCGAGAACGCATCCACCGGGTCCACCGCGCTCTGTCCGATGAGCAGCTCCCGCACCAGCCTCGCCACCTGCAGGAGGAGTCGGTCGCTGTCCTCCAGCGCTTCGGGTCCCACGAGGCCCGCGACGTCCCGGAGCTCCCGGTCCCTCTCCAGCAGGGTGAGGACCTCCTGGCGCAGCTCAGGCCAGTCCGCGCCCACCTCGTGGGCGAACCACCCGGCGGTCGGTCCGGCGTACAGGCTGTAGCTCACCTCCCAGTCCACGGCGGGGAACTGGCGCTGGTGGGCCAGGGCCGGGTCGAGCGCCCACAGGGCTCCCGCCGCCCGGAGGGAGGCCTGGGTCACCGGCTCCGAGAAGTCGCCGCCGGGGGGAGAGACCGCGGCGATGAAGGTGACGGCACCCTCGCGCTCCGGGCTTCCGAGCGGAGCGCAGCGCCCGGCCCGCTCGAACAGGGCCCCGAGGCGGCTGGACAGGTAGGTGGGATAACCCTCCTCGCCCGGCAGCTCCTGGAGGCGGGAGGCGATCTCCCGCAGCGCCTCGGCCCAGCGCGACAGGCTGTCCGAGAGGAGCGCCACCCTGTAGCCCATGTCCCGGTAGTACTCGGCGACCGTCATCCCCAGGTAGGTCGAGGCCTCCCGCGCCGCCACCGGCATGTTGGACGTGTTCACGACCAGCACCGTGCGATCCATGATCGAGCGTCCGCTGCGCGGGTCCTCGAGGGCCGGGAACTCCTCCAGCACCTCCGCCATCTCGTTGCCGCGCTCGCCGCAGCCGACGTACACGACCACGTCGGCCTCGGCGAACTTGGCCAGCGTCTGCTCGATGACGGTCTTGCCGGTTCCGAAGCCGCCCGGGACCGCCACGGTGCCTCCCTGTGCGACCGGGAACAGGAGGTCGAAGACCCGCTGACCCGTGACCATGGGCCGGTCGCCGCGCAGGCGGGCGGCCACGGGCCGGGGCAGGCGCACCGGCCATCGGTGGCCGAGCCGCAGCTCCGTGCCGTCCTCGAGGGCGCCGATCGGCTCGTCTACCGCGTAGCTGCCGGCCTCGAGGGCGGAAATGCGGCCGGCCACGTGCGGCGGCACCAGGATCCGGTGTTCGAGCCCCGGCTTCTCGTCCACCGTTCCGAGGATGTCTCCACCGCCCACCGTCCAGCCCGGGCCGACCGTGGGCCGGAACTCCCACCGCCGGTCCCGGGGCAGGGTGGCCGCCTTGGCGCCCGGCGGCAGGAAGGCCCCCGACGCCCGGGCCACGGCCTCGAGCGGGCGTCCCACTCCGTCGAGGACCGCCCCGGCCAGGCCGGGACCCAGCTCGGCGGTCAGGGGGCCGCCGGTCGGGCGAGCCGGCTCGCCCAGGCGCAGCCCGGCCGTCTCCTCGAACACCTGCACGGTGGCAACGTCGCCCTGGAGACGGATCACCTCGCCGAGGAGACCGGCCTCCCCGACCCGCACGAGCTCGTTCAGGGACGCTTCCCGTAGAGGCTCGAGCCGGGCCAGGGCGCCGGCCGCCATGACCACCCGGGGTCCGTTCACCGGAGCCTCACCCGGTAGCCGATGGCCCGGCGCAGGAGGCGGACCACGTAGGCCTCGGCGTCCTCCGCCCGCGCCCACTCCGGGCCCGGGAACGGGACCACGACCGGAAGCGCCCCTCGCTCCGACGCGGCCCGCTCGTCCTCGGCGAGCGCCTCGAACAGCCCCTGCTCCACCAACACGATGCCCACCTCGGGCCGACGGCGCAGGGCCGACAGCTCCCGTGCGGCGTCCGCGGCGGTCACCGCCTCCTGGACGGGGAGCCCGGCGAGCCGGAAGCCCGGCGCGAGGGCCGGCGTGCACACGATCCGGGCTCGACGCTTCATGCGACCTCCCGGAGCGCCGGCAGCCGCCGGTCGGGCGGAGCGTCGAGCGCGCACCCCCACACCAGCGAGCACAGATCGTAGGTGGAGGCCGCGAGCCGCAGGGCGAAGGCCAGCAACGGCGCGGGTCCGAGGGGGAGGGCCCGCCCGCGGCGCGTCCACGCGATGACCCGCAGCTCCAGGGCCCGCCGTTCCAGCGTCGCCGTCGAGGCCGTCTCCCGGAACAGGCCGGAGAGGGGCCCGCCGGCGAAGGTCCCGGTCAGCGCGCGCCGGGCCCGTTCGGGGTCCGTGCCGCACAGGTCCCGGAAGCGGGCAGGGGAGATCCGCTCCCCTCCCTCCAGGTGGAGTCCGTCCGTGTCGCCAGCGCCGGCGGTGCCCGACAGGGTCAGGATCGACCAGGCGTTCCGCAGGTCGATCTCCTCTCGCACGAAGGCCAGCAGGTCCCCGCCGCGGCCGGGACCCTCCAGGGCACGACGGGCGTAGGCCCGGTCCAGCGCGGCCTCGAGGCGGAAGAGGTCCGGCACCATTCCGCCGGGGGCCGCATGGAGCGGAGCGGCTGCCGGGTGCCCCAGTCGCTCGAGCCGATCCCCCAGGTCTTCGATGGAATCGCACCGGGCCAGCTCCTCGAGCCGCGGGAGAGGGAGGCGGGGAGACGGGATGACGCCGGTCAGGCGGACGGCGGCCGGAGCTCCCTCCGCTGCGCCCCGGAGGAGGGCGCGCACCGCGCGCCGGTCCGCGTCGTCGAGGATCACGCGCGCCGCGAGGGAGCGGCGATGGCCCATGCGGCGGCGCAGCAGGGCCAGGTGCCCGGCGGCCCAGCGGCGCACCTCCGTGTCCAGCTCGGCGGCCGTGGCCGCCGGCCTGGCGCCGACCCCCACGCCGCGCGCCGCGAGGTTCCGGGCGAGTCCCGGGACGCTTCGTTCGCGGGCGAGGACGGTCAGGTCGGCGGCGGAGGGAAGGCCGGTGCCCAGTCCCCGAGCCCGGGCGTTCACGTCGCCCCACCACCCGCTCACGGTCGGTCTCCCGTTCCGGACGGGGTCACGGAGGCCATGGCCCCGGGACCGAGAGCGGCAAGCACGATGATGGCGAGTCGCGGCCGGAGCCGCCCCAGACGGGCGGTCAGCGTGGCATCCACGACGACTCGACCGTCCGCCGACACGAGCCGGATGCCCGTGGCCGCCTCCGGACACGGCCGGACCACGATATCCCGCGGACCCGCGCCGCCGTCGGCCGGAGCGTCCAGGATCTCCCGCACCTCCTCGCGCAGCGGCGCGGCGCACTCGAGCGTGGCCCCGCGCGCGTCCACGCAGCGCTGGGCTTCGACCAGGAGATCGGGAAGCGCGCTCCGGTACCGCTCGGACGCGGCGGCGTCGGGCAGCTCCCGCACCACCGCCTCGAACACGGCCTCCAGCAGCCGCTCGCGCGAGCGCAGCACCCGGGCTCTGGCCTCCCGGCGAGCCGCGGCCAGCCGGGCCTCCGCTTCCCCTCGGACGCGCGCCTCGAGCTCGCGGAGGGCGGCCGCGCGGCGCTCCATGACGCGAGACTCGGCGGCACGCTCGAGGGCGGCCGCCTCGACCCTGGCCTGATCGAGCACGCGCTCGACCTCCTGGCGGCCGCGACGCTCGACGGCGTCCAGCAGGGCGTCCAGGCTCATGTCCGCGGCCTCAGGCGCCGCCCTGGAGGAGGATCATGAGGGCGACCACGAAGCCGAGGATCACCATCGTCTCGGGGATGGCGATCATGAGGATCACGGTGGTGCTCAGCTCGGGCTTCTCGGCCAGCGTGGCGGCGGCCGAGGACCCGATCCGGGACTGGGCCCAGGCCGTGGCCAGCGCAGGGACGGCGATCGCCAGGGCGGCGCTCAGGGTGAGCCAGAACATGTCCATCGACTCAATCACTCCTCGCGGCGTTCGCCGCGCTGGGGTTGGATGGAGGGCCGGGCTCCGGTCGCCAGTGCCCGAAGGGCCGGTACTGGGTTCCGCCCGGGCTGAAGAACTTGCCGAAGAACTCGACGTAGTGGAGCCGCAGGCCGTGGATGGTGGGGCCGAACAGCGCCAGCCCGAAGTTCACCACGTGGAAGATGAGGCCGAACAGGACGCCCACGAGCACACCTCCCACCGCGCCCGCCAGGCGGTTGGCCACCACGGCCATCATCACCGATGCCGTCCCGACGGCCATGATACGAGCGTAGGAAAGGATGTTGCCCAGCGTCGACAGGAGCTCGATGGGAGCCAGGAACCCCTCCAGGATCACGAGGACCGGAAAGGCCACCAGGAGCGCCACGATCGCCGGGGTGAAGAAGCCGTGCGGGAGGACCTCCACGGCGGCCAGCAGCGCCAGGGCCACCAGGATGAGCATGAGGGCCGAGAGGCCGCGGCCGAGCGACTCCCGGCGGTGACCCCGGAAGGAGGAGATGGCTCCCAGGAACAGGCCGAGCACGACCTGCACGAAACCCAGCGCGATGGCGAGCGCCAGGAAGGGCACCAGGGCCTCCTCCCGGTCCAGGAGGAGGGGGTGGAGGCCGAACAGGCGTCGACCCAGGTCGCCCGCGAACTCGCCATACAGGAAGCCGAACACGATCGTGAACGCGGCGCACGCCCCGGCGATCTCGGCGATGCTACGCCGCAGGCTGTCCGGCGCCGAGCTGCGGCGCAGGAGCAGGGCCAGAGCGGCGATGGCGGCCCCGTAGGCCACGTCGCCCACGATGACGCCGAAGAACATCGGGAAGAACACGGCCACGAAGGGCGTCGGGTCGATGCTGCCGTAGCGGGGCAGGGGCAGGGTGCGCGTGATGGCCTCGAAGGGCCGGAAGAGCCGTGGATTGTGGAGGACGACGGGCGCCAGCTCCCCCTGCCATTCCTCCCGGCCCTGGCGCTCCACCACGACGGTGGGCCCGACGCGCTCGTGGAGACGACTCTCGAGCCTGCGCACGGCGTCCTCGGGCACGAAGCCCTGCAGCACGAACGCGTGCCGGCTGGTGGCGGCGCCGGCTCGGGTTTCCAGGGCGAGGAGGCGGTCGTGCTCGGCCTGCAGGCAGTCTTCCAGGGGGGCGCGGTATCGGCGTCCCAGCCGGTGGAGGCGACGCCTGAGCGTGACGAGGCGCGCGTCGAGGGCTTCGAGCCGTTCGTCCGGGGAGCTCGTCGCATCCGCTCCGCCGGCGGTGAGCGGCAGCTCCTGGATCCCGGCGCCCGCCAGGAGTCGCTCCACCTCCTCGGTGCGATCACCGGGCACCAGGAGCACGGCCGGCGTCTCGCCGTCGCTCGGCGGTCCCTCGAGCAGCTCGAAGCCGCCGTCCAGGAGCCGGGCCAGCCCCTCCCGGAGCTCCTGCACGGCGCTCCCGTCCGGGGTCTCGACGATCAGGAAGTAGGGGTGGGTCGCCCCGGAGCGGCCGCGCAGCGTGTCCAGACCGCGGAACGTCTCGAGCAGCTCCCGCATGCGCGCCATCCGGGCGCGCTCGCGGCTCCGTCCCTCCTGCTGCTGGCCGAGCGCCGCGACCACGCGGTGGAGGCGGGAGAGGAGGTCGTCGAGCACCTCCTCCCGGTCGGGCAGGCCGCCGCGGGCTCGGCCGCGGCCGTCCGTGGTGGGAAGCCGCTCCAGGAGCCAGCCGATCGCCTCGATGCGCTTCCGGGTGGCGGCCACGCTCCGCTCCGCCTCCGGCACTTCCGCGGAAGGGGCGCCCCCGGGAGGGGTCAGGGTCACCGGCGGGGCCACGTGCAGGACCTCCATGTCCTGCAGCTCCCCGAGTACGGCCTCGAGACGCTCGCGCGGTCCCAGGATCCGCACCCGCGTCATGGAGACGATCATGGCCGGCCGGCCTCGTCGAAGGCGAGGATCTCGTCGACCACGACGCGCGCGAGCTCTCCGATACGCGCGGAGGCGGCCTCTTCGTAGGCGCGCGCCGCGCCCTCCGATTGGGCCTGCAGGGCCGCCAGTCGCTCGTCACGCCAGGCGTGGATCTCCCGCTCGATCCGCTGGCCGGCGCGAGCCACGTCGTGGCGCGCCTCCTCCTCCGAGGCGAGCGCTCGTTCGCGTGCCGCTGCCACCAGCTCCCGCGCCTGGGTCTGAGCCCGGACGAGGGCCTCCTCCGCCTCCTGCTCGACCTCCAGCAGGCGCTGCAGGGCTCCCGCGGGCGGAGTCTCCCTTACGGACGTGGCATCGCCGGACACTTCGAGTGCGCTCACGGTCCGTCCTCGGCTGGGGCACGGCACGGAAGGCTCGCCGCGAGCCGGGGGCGGCTCGCGGCACCTGAACCAATACGCAGGGCCAGACCGGCCGTCTGTCGGGAGTTGCACGCTCTGGCGTGTGGTGACATCCCGCCGCCCGGCGGTCCGGCCCGCGGTGGGGGATCTCCCCACACGGCTGCGCACGCCTCACTTACAGGAAGGGCCACGCTCCTCCCGACAGACGGCTCCCTGGCGGCCGAGTAGCATGATGAGCAAGCCCGACAAGCGGGCCGGTGTGCGCGACCGGCCCGTACTTCCGAGCCGACCGAGTCCACGATCCGTGACGGATCGAGCGGGCGCGGCGGCTGCTCACGATCCGGGAGGTGGTCGATGTACTTTCCGTTGACCGATCCCTGGGAGCCCGGCGCGACCCTCGGCGAGCATCTCCACAGCCGTGGCGTCAGCCGCCGAGACTTCCTCCAGTTCTGCGGCGAGATGGGCGCCATGCTCGGCCTGAGCAGCCTGCTCACGCCGAAGATCGCCAGGGCCCTGGAGCAGCTCCAGCGGCCGAGCGTGATCTGGCTCTCCCTGCAGGAGTGCACGGGGTGCACCGAGTCCACGCTCCGCACGTCCCATCCGACGATCGGCGATCTCGTCCTCGACCTCATCTCCCTGGACTACCAGGAGAACCTCCAGGCGGCGGCGGGCTCGGCGGCCGAGAGCGCGCTGCAGCAGGCGATGAAGGACCACCACGGCGAGTACGTGCTCATCGTGACGGGCTCCGTGCCCCTTGCCGAGGACGGCATTTACACCATGATCGGCGGCCGCACGGCGCGCGACATCCTGGAGGAGGGCGCCGCCGGCGCCGCCGCCGTACTGGCCGTCGGGGCGTGCGCGCACTTCGGGAGCGTACAGGCTGCGGCCCCGAACCCGACCCGGGCGGTGGGCGTCGACCAGATCGTCAAGGACAAGCCGGTCGTGAACATCGCCGGCTGCCCACCGATCGCCGACACGATCACCGCCACCGTCGTCCACTACCTGACCTTCGGGCGGCTGCCGGACGTCGACTACGACCACCGGCCCCTGTTCGCCTACGGCGCCAGGATCCACGACCAGTGCTCGCGTCGCGCCAACTTCGACGCCGGCCAGTTCGTCAAGACGTTCGACGACGAGGCCGCGCGCAAGGCATGGTGCCTGTACGAGGTAGGCTGCAAGGGACCGGCGACCTTCTCACCGTGCCCGATCTTCCAGTGGAACGGCGAGACGAGCTGGCCGATCGGGGCGGGGCACCCCTGCCTGGGCTGCACCGAGCGGATGTTCTGGGACACCATGACCCCCTTCTACCAGCGGATGCCCAAGGTCTCGGGCTTCGGCATCGAGAGCACGGCCGACACGATCGGCGCCGCTCTCGCGGTCGGGGCCACGGCCGGCGTGGCGGCGCACGCGGTCGTTACGGGTGTGAACCGGATGCGGCATCGGACGGAGGGCGCGTCGGGTTCGGGCGGCGGCGAGCCGGACGGCGGTTCTGCCAGCCACGAGGAGGATCGTCATGGCCAGGACTAAGGTCGTCGTCGACCCGATCACGCGGATCGAGGGCCACCTGCGCATCGAGGTGCAGGCCGAGAACGGCAAGATCGCGGACGCGTGGGCATCCTCCACGCAGTTCCGCGGGATCGAGATCATCATGAACGGGCGCGATCCGCGCGATGCCTGGGCGTTCACCCAGCGGATCTGCGGCGTGTGCACCGTGGTGCACGCCATCGCGTCGTGCCGGGCCGTCGAGGACGCGCTCGACATCACGATCCCGCCCAACGCCACGATCATCCGCAACCTCGTGCACGGCATGCAGACCGTGCAGGACCACGTCATCCACTTCTACCACCTGCACGCGCTCGACTGGGTCGACGTGGTGAGCGCGCTGAAGGCCGATCCCGACAGGGCCGGGCAGATCGCCCGCAGCCTGTCCCCGTGGCCCAACAACTCGGGGGCCTACTTCAAGGCCGTCCAGGAGAAGCTCCAGAAGTTCGTGAGCTCCGGGCAGCTCGGGATCTTCACCAATGGCTACTGGGGCCACCCGGCCTACAAGCTGCCGCCCGAGGTGAACCTGATCGCCGTGTCGCACTACCTGGAGGCGCTGGACTGGCAGCGCGACGTGATCAGGCTGCACACGATCTTCGGCGGCAAGAACCCGCACCCCAACTTCCTGGTGGGCGGGATGGCGTCGGCCATCAACGTGAACGACACCGGGACGATCAACGCCGAGCGACTGAGCGACATCAAGGCGCTGATCGACAAGGCCCGCGTGTTCGTGGAGCAGGTGTACTGGCCGGACCTCCTGGCCATCGCCGGCTTCTACAAGGACTGGGCGTCGATCGGCGGCGGCGTCCCCAACTACCTGGCGGTGGGAATGTTCCCGGCCGCGGGGAGCGACTTCCGGGACATCGAGCACCTCTACTTCCCGCGCGGGATCATCCTCGACAACGACCTGACGAAGGTGGTCCCCTACGACGAGGCCAAGGTGCGCGAGGAGGTCATGCACTCCTGGTACGAGTACCAGGGCGCGCCGGAGGAGGGTCTCCATCCGTACGAAGGGCAGACCGTGCCCAACTACACCGGTCCCAAGCCCCCCTGGACATTCATCCAGGACCAGGAGAAGTACACCTGGATGAAGGCCCCGCGCTACGACGGGAAGCCCATGGAGGTGGGCCCGCTGGCGCGGATGCTGGTGGCGTACGCGGCCGGCCACGAGGGCGTGAAGGGCCTGGTCGGAGAAGCCCTGGGCAAGCTCCAGGTGGGCCCCTCGGCGCTGTTCTCGACCCTGGGTCGTACGGCGGCTCGAGCGATCGAGACTGTCCTCATAGCCCGCAAGATGGAGGACTGGTACGGGGACCTCGTGTCCCGCATCAAGAACGGCGACGTGGCCACCTTCAACGACCAGAAGTGGGATCCGTCCACGTGGCCCGCCACGGCGCGCGGCTACGGGTACCTGGACGCGGCGCGCGGCGCCCTGGGCCACTGGGTCGAGATCCACAACGGCCAGATCTCCCGCTACCAGTGCGTGGTGCCGAGCACCTGGAACTGCTCGCCGCGGGACGCGAAGGGCCAGAAGGGGCCTTACGAGGCCTCGCTGGTGGACAACCACCCGCTGGTCAAACCGGACCAGCCCATCGAGATCCTGCGGACCATCCACTCCTTCGACCCCTGCATGGCCTGCGGGGTGCACGTCCTGGATGCCGAGGGAGACCTGGTCACCACCGTGAAGGTGCAGGGATGAACGCGGGGCCGGGGGGAGGCGGCGCGGAAGCCGTCTCCAGGGAGACGCGGGACCGGGCGGCGCTCGGCGAGCGACCCCGGCCCGCCGTCCACGGCTACCGCTGGGTCTACCTGTGGCACTGGCCCATTCGGGCCATGCACTGGCTGGCCTTCGGTGCCATCGTCGTCCTGGCGGCCACCGGCTTCTACATCGGCCGGCCCTACTTCATGACCGGGGGGACGGGCAACGCCACGTCCTACGCCATGGGATGGATGCGCTTCCTGCACTTCGCGGCGGCGGGCGTGTTCGTGGCCACCGGCATCGTCCGGCTCTACTGGCTGTTCGCGGGGAACAAGTTCGAGCGCCTGCCGGCGCTCTTCCCGCTGCGTGGCCGGGATGTGGGCAACCTGTGGCGCATGGTCAAGAAGTACCTCATGATCCGGCCCGAGCGCGCCCCGCACTATCTGGGGCACAACCCCCTCCAGCAGCTGAGCTACACGCTCGTCTACCTGGTGGGAGCCTTCATGGTGGTGACGGGCTTCGCGCTGTACGGGCTCGCCAATCCGGAGGGCTTCTTCTACGAGGCGTTCGGCTGGGTGCGCGACCTGCTGGGTGGCGTGCAGGGGGTGCGCTTCTGGCACCACGTCATGACCTGGTTCTTCATCATCTTCTTCCCGATCCACGTCTACCTGGCCATCCGGGCCGACGTGACGGAGCTGGACGGCTCCCTGTCCTCCATCGTGAGCGGCGGGAAGTTCGTCCGCGAGGACCTGGAGTTCGAGGATGAGTGAGTCCGCGGCCCGGGGCGCGCGGTCGCCCCGGGCGCCCTCCGGCACCCTCGTCCTGGGGCTCGGCACTCCCCTCATGGCGGACGATGGCGTCGGGCTCGAGGCGCTCGAGGCGCTGCGCTCCGGCTGGAGCTTCTCCCCGCCGGTCGAGCTCGTGGACGGCGGCACCTGGGGCATGAACCTCCTCGGCCTGATCGAGGACGCGGAGCGATTGCTCCTCCTGGATGCGATCCACGCCGGGCGCCCGGCCGGGAGCCTCGTGGTCCTCCGGGGCGAGGAGCTGCCGCGGTACCTGTTCACCAAGGTCTCCCCCCACCAGATCGACCTGCGGGAGGTGCTGGCGCTGGCCGAGTTCCGGGGTCGCCTCCCGGCCGACACCGTGGCGATCGGCCTGCAGCCCGAGCGCATCGAGATGGCGCCCGAGCTCAGTCCGATCGTGCGGGACACCCTTCCCACCCTCGTGGCGGCGGCGGTCGCCACCCTGCGCTCCTGGGGGCACCGGGCGGTGCGGATCACGTCCGACGACCGGACGCCCGAGCGTGCGGAGCGCGTGCGCGCGGGCTGACCATCCCGTGCACGAGATGAGCCTGGCCCTCGAGATCTGCCGGATCACCGAGGAGCACGTGGGAACGGCACGCCTGGGGGACGTTCGGGTGGTCGCCCTCGAGGTCGGCGATGACGCCGGCGTCGAGCGGTCGAACCTGGAATTCTGCCTGGAGGCGCTCCTCGGGAGCCCGCCCTTCGGGGCGGCTCGGCCGGTCATCGAGCCAGCTCCGGGGGACGTGTTCAGGGTCAAGTACCTGGAGGTGGAGGATGACGGTCCGGACGATCGACGTACGTGAGAGGGTCATGACCCGAAACGATGAGCTGGCGGCCGCCGTGCGCGCGCGGCTGGCGGCGGCGGGCGTGCCGTCCTTCAACCTCGTCTCCTCTCCGGGCTCGGGTAAGACGCTCCTCCTGGAGCGTACCCTGGAGCGGCTCGGGGACCGACTGCGCATCGCGGTGGTGACCGGGGACGTACAGACACAGAACGACGCGGATCGCCTGGCGGCCCACACGGACCGGCTGGTCCAGGCGGTGGTGACCAACGGCGCGTGCCACCTGGACGCCCGGCAGGTGACCTCGGCACTCGAGGCCATCGACCTGGACGACACCGACCTGCTGTTCGTGGAGAACGTCGGCAACCTTGTGTGTCCGGCCAGCTGGGACCTGGGCGAGTCCGCCAAGGTGGTGGTGTTCTCGGTGACCGAGGGCGAGGACAAGCCCGTGAAGTATCCGAAGATGTTCCGCATGGCCCGTTACGCGGTCCTCAACAAGATCGACCTGCTGCCTCACCTGGACTTCGACGTGGACCGCGCCGTCGCGTTCGCGCGCGCGGTGAATCCGGACCTCCGCTTCTTCCTGACCTCGGCCCGCACGGGCGAGGGGCTGGAGGAGTGGACTTCCTTCCTGGAGTCCCGGATCCCCTCGACGGTGGCCACCTGATGCCCACCTCCCGGGCGGACCCGGCGGGCGGCCGCACCCGCGGAGGAGGGGCGCGTACCGCTCCGCGCGGCCGGACCCGCCACGCCCGGGAGCCGGTGGTGCCCGCGGACGTGGCGACGTGCCCGACCTGCAACGCGGAGATCGAGGACCCGGACAGCCGCCGTCCGGGCTACCCCTTCACGACCTGCGCATCGTGCGGACCGCGCTACTCGATCATCGAGAGCGTCCCCTACGCCCGCGCCCGGACGAGCATGCGGGCGTTCGACATGTGTCCCGAGTGCGAGCGCGAGGTCCTTACGCCGGGGGACCGGCGGGAAGGATCCCAGACGAACGCCTGCCCCTCCTGCGGGCCACGCGCCTGGCTGGCCGACCCTTCGGGCGTGGAGATGGCTTCGGGGGACGAGGCGATCGGGGAAGCGGCCCGGCGTCTCCTGGACGGCGACATCGTCGCGGTCCGTGGCTCGGGCGGGGTGCACCTCGTCGTCGACGCGACGCAGGAGGAAGCCGTGGCCCGGGTCCGGCGGCGCACCGGTCGGGAGGCCAAGCCGCTCGGCGTCATGGTCCGCGACCTGGAGGAGGCGCGCCGGCTGGCGCACGTGTCGGAGGAGGAGGCGCGCCACCTCGAAGCGCCGAGGCGGCCCATGCTCCTCCTGCGCCGAAGGCGGGATGCGGGGCTCGCGCCGTCGCTGGCTCCCGGACTCGACACGGTCGGGATCCTGGTCGCCGACACGGCGCTCCGCCGGCTCCTGGTGCAGCGGACGGACCGGCCGCTCGTCCTGACGAGCGGGAGGGTGGATGGCGAGCCGCTGGTCGCCGGCATTCGCGAGAGCTTCGAGCGTCTGGGGCACGCGGCCGATGCCTTCCTCCTGCACGACCGTGACATCGCGGCCCGGTGCGACGACAGCGTCGCCCGGGTGGTCGAGGGCTCGGCCGTGCTCCTCCGCCGTGCCCGGGGCTGGGTCCCCGAAGCCGTGCCGCTCCCCGTCGCGACCCCGGTTCCCCTGCTGGCGCTCGGCTCGCGGCTCGAGACGACCTTCGCGCTCGCCAGGCAGGGTCTGGCGTACCCCAGCCCGCGACTCGGAGACCTGGAGGAGCTGGGGACGTTGGACCACTTCCACAGCACGCTCGAGCATTTCGAGCGCCTCCACGGGGTGACCCCGGAGGTCGTCGTGCACGACGCGGACGCCGGACGCCTGGCGCGGCGCCTGGCCCGCGGTTTGGGGGTGCGGACGGAGCTGTCCGTGCACCACGACCACGCGCACGTGGCCGCCGTGGCCGGCGAGCACGGTGTCCTGGGACGGGTGGTGGGCGTGGTCTACGAGGGCCACGGGTCCGACGAGAACGGAGCGCGCGGCGCCAGGGTGCTGGTGGCGGATCCGACCTCGTTCGAGGGCGTCGCGCACGTGCGCTGCGAGCCCGTCACCGACGCCGGGCCGCTCGACGTGACGGACCTCGGCGTCCCCGCCCGCTCCTCCATGGACGGGCTGTTCGGCGCGGCCGCGGCGGTCCTGGCCGATCTCCGTTTCGAGCGGTACGAGGGCGAGGCCTCGCTGCTCCTCGAGACGCTGGCCGGAGATCGCGGGGCGGCGCCCCTTCCGTTCCCCCGCTCCAGGCGGACGGCCGAGCCGTGGACCCTGGATCCCCGACCCCTGCTGGAGGCGCTGGCTCGGGGACGCGGCCGGGGCGAAGACGTCGGTCGGCTGGCCGCCGCGTTCCACGAGAGCGTCGCCGAGGCCACGGCCGACCTCGTGGGCGCGGTGTGCGCGGAGCACCGGATCGAGATGGTCGCGCTGGCGGGAGACATGTTCCAGAACGCCCGGCTGCTGGTGTCGCTGGCCAGGCGTCTCAGGAGCCGGGGTGTGCGGGTGCTGCGACCGCGACGGTTGCCACCCAACGACGGCGCCATCAGCTACGGGCAGGCCGTGGTCGGCGCCGCCCGCCTGGCGCGAACCGAGGAGGCCTGACATGTGTCTGGGAGTGCCCGGAAAGGTGCTGGAGGTCGATGGCCAGGTGGCCATCGTGGATTTCTTCGGCGTGCACCGCGAGACGCGGCTCGACGTGGTCGACGAGCCGGTCGGGCCCGGCGACTACATCCTCAACCACGTGGGCTTCGCGATCCGGAAGATCCCGGCCGAGGAGATCGGCGAAACGCTCGCCCTGTACGAGATGCTGCTCGAAGAGGCCGCCGACGACATGATGGCCGGCGACGTGCGGGGCGAGATCGAGGCGGCCCGGGGGCGCGGCGTGGGACTCGGGGGCGCGATGACCGCGGAGGAGGGATTGTGAGTGCGTCGTCGGACGGCGGGAGCCCGGCCGCCGGCACGGCGCTGGCGGGCGAGGCGGCCGAGCTTCGTTTCCGGGATCCGGGTCGGGCCCGGGCGCTGGCCGCCGCCATCGACCGTGTGTGTGGCCAGGTGGGCCGGGCGCCCGTCTCGGTGATGCACGTGTGCGGGAGCCACGAGCAGTCGATCGCGAAGTTCGGCCTGAGGACACTGATCCCGCGGAGCCTGGACGTGATCATGGGGCCGGGCTGCCCCGTGTGCGTGACCGACGTGCCCGAAGTGGACGAGGCGGTCGCCCTCGCGCAGGACGGCGTGAGGATCGCCTCCTACGGGGACATGCTCAAGGTACCGGGCTCGGCCGGGTCGCTCTCCGATGCGCAGGCGAGGGGGGCCCATGTGGACGTCGTGTACAGCGCCACGCAGGCTGCGGAGCTGGCGCGGGACACCGACGAGGAGGTCGTGTTCTTCGCCAGCGGCTTCGAGACGACGGCCGTGGCCACGGCCGCGGTCGTCCTGGGGGACCCGCCCCCGAACTTCTCGGTGCTGTCGGCGCACAAGTACATCCCGCCGGTCATGGAGATCGTGGCCGAGATGCCGGGCGCCCGCGTCGAGGGCTTCCTGGCCGCCGGCCACGCCGCCACGATCACCGGCTGGGCGATCTTCGAGCGCTTCGTGGAGCGCCACGGCCTTCCCGTGGTGGTGGCGGGCTTCGAGCCGCTGGACATTTTGGCGGGGCTCCTGACGCTCACCGAGCTCATCCGGGACGGCACGCCCCGGGTCGTGAACACCTTCCCCCGCTGCGTGACCCGCGAGGGGAACCGAAACGCCCAGGACCAGCTGTGGCGCGTGTTCCGGACCACGGGCGGACGGTGGCGCGGCATCGCACACGTTCCCAACGGCAACCTCCGCCTTCGCGACGAGTTCGCGCACGTGGACGCGAGGCGGCGCTTCGACATCGACGTGCGGCGGTTGTGGGACTATGCTCCTTCGCAGCTCACCCAGGTGTGCATCTGCGGAGACATCATGGCCGGCATCGCCTCGCCCGTGGACTGCCCCCTGTTCGGTAAAGAATGCGCTCCCGACGCGCCGGTGGGCGCCTGCATGGTGAGCACGGAGGGTACGTGCCGGATCTGGCACCAGTACGGCGGACACCCGGACCTGTGAGACGGTGACTCCCATGGAGCAGCAGGCGAGCGGCACCACGATCCCCCGGCCGACGTCCCGGAGGTCGGCCCGGCCCGACGAGCTCGTGACCCTCAAGCACGGCGCGGGCGGCGTGCCCATGCGCCTCCTCATCGAGGAGACGCTGGCGGCGGGCTACGCCGAGACGCCCATGGAGGGCATCGGGCTCGCCCAGATGGACGACGGGGCGGCGCTTCCCCTGCCGGACGGGCGCTGGCTGGTGGTGACCACCGACTCCCACGTGGTCCACCCCATCCGCTTCCCCGGGGGCGACATCGGTCGCCTGGCCGTGGCCGGCACGGTCAACGACCTGGCCATGATGGGGGCCACGGAGCCCCTGGGCCTCACCTGCGCCGTGGTCGTCGAGGAGGGATTCCGCCGAACGGAGCTCGAGGCGATCCAGCTCTCCATGCTCGAGACCTGCCGCGAGGCGGGCACGACCGTGATCACCGGCGACACCAAGGTCATGCCCCGGGGCGAGGTGGATGGTCTCGTCCTCAACACCGCGGGGGTCGCGATCACGTCGAGGGTGGTGATCGATGCGGGCCTGCAGCCCGGGGACCGCATCGTGGTCACCGGCACCGTGGGGGACCACGGGATCTCGCTCATGGCGCGGCGCCACGAGCTGGAGTTCGACGAGGAGCTCCTCTCCGACGTCGCTCCGATCAACGGGCTGGTGCGCGCGGCGCTCCAGGCCGGCGGGGCCGAGGTGGTGGCCCTCAAGGACCCGACCCGGGGCGGGGTGGCGAGCGCGCTCCACGAGATGGCGGACAAGAGTCGCGTCAGCATCGTGATCGATGAGCCGGTGGTGCCCGTCCGCCACTCGGTGCGAGCGGCCGCGGAGATGCTGGGCCTGGACCCCTTCCACATCGCCAACGAGGGCAAGGCGCTCATGGGCGTCCGGCCCGAGCGGGTGGAGGACGTGCTGGCGGCCCTGCGCGCCCATCCCCTGGGCCGCGACGCCGCCGTGATCGGTATCTGTGCCGCCGACCACCCCGGGCGGGTGGTCCTCGACACGGGCCTCGGACGCCGGCTCCTCACGGAGCCGGTCGGTGAGCCACTTCCACGGATCTGCTGATCGGACAGGAGGCATAGATGAGCTTCGCGATGGGGACGCTGCGGGCGGCGGTGCGGCGTCGGGTGCAGTCGGGTGGCGGGCGAACGTGGGGCGAGCCTCGTCCGCGGCGCCTGCGGGTGGCGGTCCTCACTTCGCATCGGACCCTGGGGCTGGGGGACCTCCTGCGCGCGTCGATGGAGCTTGACACCGGCTTCGAGGTGGTGACGGTGGTGGCCAGCCACCGGGGCTGCCGCGGACTCGAGATCGCGGTGGGCGCCGGAGTGCCGGTGAGCGTCCACGACGTGGCGGAGTTCTGCGCGGGGCGCGGCACGTCGGTGGGTGACCGGTCGGCGCGGCCGGCGTACGACCGGGCGACCCTGGCGATCCTGGAGCCCTTCCGGCCCGACCTGGTCCTCCTGTGCGGCTACCTCCTCGTGGCGAGCCCGGTGCTCCTCGAGGCGTTCGCGGGGAGGATCCTCAACGTGCACGACGCCGACCTCCGACTACGCGACGCGGCGGGGCGACCGCGCTACCACGGCCTCCACGCCACCAGGGACGCCATCCTGGCCGGGGAGCCCGAGACCCGCACCACGCTCCACCTGGCGACGGAGGAGCTGGATGCCGGGCCCCCGCTCCTGGTGAGCGGCCCCTATCCGGTGCACTCGCTGGTGGCCGAAGTGGCGCACCGGGGCGCCGAGGACGTGGTTCGGGCGTATGCGTACGCGCACAGGGGCTGGATGATGGAGACGGCCTGGGGTCCCATGATGGTGCGCGCCGCCGAGCTGTTCGCGCGCGGCGCGGTCGAGCTCGCCGACGATGGTTTCGTCGTGGACGGTCGCCCCGGCCCGGCGTCGCTCGCCGACACCGACGCCGCGGGCCGGGCTCCGGTGGTCACGGAGGCGTGGATCGCGTCCATCCTGGGGAGCGCAACCGGGGTCGCGGTCCGGTGAGCCCGGGGGAGGTCGGTTCGGCGCCCGCGAAGGAGCGGCCGGCGGGCGAGGCGCAGCCCCAGGGGCCGATCCGGGTGGAACGCCGGGGCGCGGTGGGCGTCATCACGATCCACCGGCCGGAGCGCTTCAACTCGCTGGACGTGGAGACCGCCCGCGACCTCCGGAAGGCCGGGCTGCAGATGGCCCGGGACGAGGAGGTCCGCTGCGTGGTCCTCCGCGGCACGAACGGCGTGTTCTGCAGCGGCGCCGACCTCAAGTACGTGCGGCAGCGCGGGGAGGAGCGGGACTTCGGCTACCTGCAGCCCGACGGACACGGCCCCGCGTCCGGCTACGGCGAGAGCTTCAAGGAGATCCTCGAGTACCTGCACAGCACCATCTCGGAGATCAAGCGGGCTCCCAAGCCGTTCGTGGCCGCCGTGGACGGCGTGGCCGCGGCCGGAGGCTTCGGGCTCGCGATGTCGTGCGACCTGGTGTTCGCGTCCGAGCGGTCCACCTTCGAGTGGGCGTATCCCAAGACCGGCCTGACGGGCGCCGAGAGCTCGACCTTCTTCCTTCCGCGGCTGGTCGGACTCCGGAAGGCGCTCGAGCTGGTCCTCCTGAACCCCCGTCTCGGCGCCCGACAGGCGCTCGAGGCGGGGCTCCTCACGGATGTGTTCCCCGACGCGGAGTGCGAGGGGCGCGTGGATGGGGTGGCGGAACGCCTCGCCGCCGGGCCCACCCGCGCCTACGCGGTGGCCAAGGCGCTCATCCACCAGGCCGACGGCGTGGACCGGCTGGATTACCACCTGGACCGCGAGCTCGAGGAGCTCGCGCGCATCGCGGACGAGCCCAACTTCTCCGAGGGGCTGGCGGCGTTCTTCGAGAAGCGGGACGCCCGCTTCGAGGGGCGCTGATCGCCGGAGGCTCGAAGCCGGAGCTCAGGCTCCGGCTTCCCCCTCGAGCTCCGCCACCTTCTCCGCGAGGATCCGCAGCGACAGGTCGATCGTGTCCAGGTGCGTGCGGAAGGTCAGCGCCGCCAGGCGCAGAACGAAGCGACCGTCTACACGTGTAGACGAAAGAAACACCCGGCCGTCTTCGTGGATGGCGCGCACCAGCGCCCGGTTGAAGGCGTCCGGGTCCCCGGAGGCCGGGACCCAGCGGAAGGTGGCCACGCTCAGCTGAGGCTCGGGGCCGACCTCGAACCCCAGCTCTCGCACGCGCTCGTGGAAGTAGCGCGCCAGCAGGAGCTTCTCCTCGAGGCACGCCCGGAACGGACCCACGCCGTACAGGAGGAGGGGCAGCCACAGCCGGGGGCCCCGGAAGTGCTTGGTGAGCTCGGGTGAGAGCTCGGCGGGGGAGTCGGGCACCTCGGCTCCGGGATCCACGGCGTCCTGCATGTAGTCGGCGCTGTAGCGGTGCGCGTGGTGCAGGGCGGCCCGGTCCTTCACCAGGACGGCGCCGAGGCCGTAGGGGAGGAACAGCCCCTTGTGGGGATCCATCACGACCGAGTCCGATGCCTCGATGCCCTGCAGCCGCCCCCGCACCTCGGGGCACAACGCGAAAAACCCGCCGTAGGCCGCGTCCACGTGGTACCACAGCCCCCGGGAGCGGGCCACCCGGCCGATCGCCTCCAGCGGATCGATCGCCCCCACGTCCGTCGTGCCGGCGGAGGCGAGCACGAGCCACGGCCTCAGACCGGCGGCGCGATCCCGGTCGATCGAGTGCTGGAGCGCGTCCGGGTCCATGCGCTGCCGCTCGTCCGTGGCGATGCGACGGCGCGGCGCCTCGCCCAGGCCGGCGATCCGCAGCGCCTTGTCCAGGGAGTGATGGGCCTGGTCCGTGAGATACACGACCGCGCCGGGGACATCGGCGGCCCGGAGCCCGTGGGCCTCCCGCGCCGCCACCACGGCCACCAGGTTGGCGATGCTGCCCCCCGAGGTCAGGTTGCCGGCGGCGTCCTCCGGGTAGCCCACCAGGCCGGCCATCCAGCGCAGGAGCACGTTCTCCATCTCGACCGCCCCCGGGCCCGCGAACCGGATGCCCGCGTACTCGTCGGTCACCGCCGCCAGGTAGTCCCCCAGGGAGGAGGCGTACAGGCCGCCACCCGGAATGTAGGCGAGGTGGCCGGGCGAAGACGGCTTGAGGCCCGTGTCCTCCACCGCCGACCGGAACAGCGCCAGGAGCTCGTCGAGCGGGGCGGGGCCCTCGGACGGGACGCGGCGCGCGAGCGCCCGCGCCGCGTCCGCGCGCACCTCGAAGGCCGGGGCCTCGGGCAGCCGCTCGAGGAACGCCTCGGCGTGCTGCACGACCGCGTCCCGGATGGCACGCCGGTCCGCGGCGCCGGGCTCGAGCGGCCGGGCGTCGCGCTCGAGCCGGCGGATACGGTCGATCAGCGCTTCGGCGTCCGACATGGGGGGTCCGTCTGCACGGGTCGCGGTGTCCCCGAGCGGGCCGCGGGGCACCCTGGCCCGGCAGTCTGCGGAAGGCACGTCCGGAGTTCAAGCGGCCGCCGGGGAGGAGGGCCGCCGGCACGGCGGCGTGCGCTCTCGGGACGGGGGAAGGAGGTTCCTCAGGGATTTTCCGGCGACGTGGACGTCGCGCCTACTCGAAGCGCCACACGGCCACCTCGAGGCGCCGGACTCCGCCCTCTGCCGGGCGGTGCTGGATGAGGATGGGGCTCTGGTAGCGGCCCTGGATGATCCGGCCGGGCGCGTCCCCGCCGGCGCCGTCGATCACAGGAAAGCTCACCTGCCGCTTGAGCCGGAACAGCCTCCACGCGGGAGCGGCGAGGCGCGACAGGATCCGGTCGGCCACGGCGCGGCCCACGCCGAGCACGTCCATGACCTCGTTGTAGAGATGGACGAGATCGTACACGGCGTACTCGCGTGTCTTGCCCGGAATCGTGGCGGGGTGCCGCAGCAGACGGCGGCCGTGCCGCAGCACGTAGCGCAGCGGGTCGCGCAGAGCTTCCGGGAGGTCGTTGCGCATGAGCAGCGTCTCCGCCTCGTTCACCGTGAGGCCGGCGTGCTGCTCCGAGGGCGCCAGCCGGAGGTCGACCCGACCCGTCCGCACGCCGCGCTCGGCCAGCACTTCCTCGATGTGCTGATACAGACCGAAGCCCGGCGCCTTGAGGTTGAAGGAGTCGACCGGGTGCTCGGCGGTGGCCGGGATGGCGACGGTGCCCCGGTACACCTCCGTCTCCTCGCGGTAGCCCACCACCGTCGTGCGGCGCACCCGGCGGAAGTGCTCGTTCACGCCGTCCAGGTCGATGAAGTAGATCGGCGAGGCGGGCTCGTGGCGGTAGGTCACGCAGTTGGTGAGGCCCGCACTCATGAAGGTGAGGTGCGAGTCCGCGTTGACCGGCTCCTGCGCGCGCTCGGCCTCGGTCAGCTCGTCTCGGAGCTCGAGCTGGTCGTGGTGATAGCCCGCGTCGTGCGGGAACAGGCGACGGAACAGCCCCACGAGCCTGCCCACGCGACGCTCGCTGTTGCCGAGGCGCGCACACAGCCGCTGCTCCAGGTAGCCCGCGGTGGTGTGCATCGAGCACCACAGGCTGAGGGGAAAGGCCCGGAAGAAGTCCTCGTCCCGCGCTCGCACGAGCGCCGCGACGTCGATGACGTCGAAGCGCGAGGCGGGATTGATCTCCAGCGCTACGAGTTGGGGCGAGCTCGCCATGCGCCCGATTCACCCCTGTCGGGAGGTGTCACTCCGCTGCGGGACCGACGGGGTCGCTGCCGTCCCGATTCCGAAATCTGACCGGCTCAAGCTGGGGGTTCCCACCTTCGAGTGCAAGATGCGGCGCAAGCGGAGTCGATCACTCCGCGCCGTCGGCGGGAGGACCGCTTGATCCGATCCACGCCTGCCTGCCCAGCTCGATGGCCGCCAGCAGGCGGGCGGGCTCGTCGGTCCCCACCCGCAGCCGACCGCCGTTTGCCAGCTCCAGTCGTACGGCCCACGTGCCCGAGACGTTGTAGACCCACCCGTCGGGGCTCAGGTGGATTCCCCAGCCGTAATACCACGGATTGCGGACGATGCGGGCGTTGCGGATGGTCCGGAGCTCGATCGTGCGCCTCGGTAACCCGAGGCCGAAGCGGAAGGACAGGGCCCGTCCGGTCACCTCGACCGTGAGGGCGCCGAAGGTGAGGCCGGCTCCCAGGAGCACCACCCCCATGACCGGGAAGATCCAGCCGGGGGCGTCGGTCGGCCCGAACACGCCCGCCATCGCGCAGCCGATGCCGAGGAATCCGAGCAGGAAGCCGACCGCCGACACGTAGCCCGGCTGCGTGTGACGATAGGGAAGGGTGAGCGTGCGCGGCACCGGGCGGTTCACGGGGATCCGTCCTCGTCGCCGGACGTCAGAGGGAGCGCGACATGATGATCTCGAGCCCCTCCTCGCCCTCTCGTTCGAAGCCCGTCTTGCGGTAGACCGCGATGGCGGCGTGGTTCCAGCGCTGGACCGTGAGCCATACGCGGATCACGCCGCGCGCCCGCCCCAACCCGAGGAGGGCTCGCACGAGAGAGGTGCCGATGCCCGTGCCCCGGAAGCCCTGCAGCACGAACACCACGAGCTCGTGCGCTCCCGCACCGTCGGGGACGAGGGCCGCGTGACCGACGGCGTCGTCCTCGTGCCACGCAACGACGCCGGGCCCCTCGGCGAGCACCTCGAGCCACGGCCGGATCCGTGCGGACCCGGTGGGGGGCAGCCCCTGGGCGCGATCGGCCGGATCGAAGCGCTCGTAGAAGGCCACCAGCGCGTCCACGTCCTCCCCGGCGGGCCGCATGAGGACGGGCCGCCCGAGCGCGTCCCGGAGCCCGAACGGGGGGAGCGGGAGGATCTCGGGCGCCGAGCTCACCGCACTCACCGGACGAGGGTCAGGGTCACGGGGGCGTTGAGCAGGAGGTACTCGGCCAGACCGCCCGGCCGGAGCTTGCCCGCCGGGGTGCGCGTCCCTCCGGAGACGACGAGCTCGTCCCAGGGCTCGTGGCCGAGCACGCGCAGGATCTCGCGGCGCGGCTCCCCGGGCAGGCGTCGCACGTGCCCGATGCCCTGCCAGGAGCCCAGCCGGCCAGTGGAGCGCTCCTCGAGGGCCTCGGCCGGCGCTCCCGTGGTCAGGCCGACCAGCAGGACGGTGATCCGGTCCGAGGCCCGCCGGGCTCGCTGGAGGACCCAGTCGAGCGGCGCCAGCGCATCGTCTGCGGCGCCGGCGTCCGGATCCGGCTCCAACACGACGAGGACGTTCATGCGTGTCCCTCCTTCCTGGGGCATCCCGGGGGTCCACGCCGGGCGACACGAGCGCCCCGCGTTGGCGGGATCCTCGGGGCCGTTCGGGACCTGCGGGAGCCATCCGCACCCCGGGGGTGTATGGCAGCGAAGTGTGTGCCACCGTGGGTGCGGCGCACGGACCCGTTGTCGAGGAGGCGTGCCGAATGGGGGAGTGGCTCGGGTCGTACCGGCGGACCGCGATCGTTCTCGCAGGAGCCCTGACTCTCGTCTCCGCCGCACCGCGACACCGGGGCGTGGCCGCCGGGCCTTCGAAGGCGGCGCCGGCGCGGGACCTCGCGAACGGCTCGCTCCTCCGCACCGGCGAGCGGCTCGAGTACGGCCTCTCCCTGGGCCCCATCCACGCGGGCCACGCCGTGCTGACGGTCGAGGACACCGAGCCGATCGAGAATGTCGAGGCCTACCGGGTCGCCCTCAAGGTCACCGGCGGAGCGCTGTTCCTGACCCTGGACGACAGCCTGGTGAGCTGGATCGCTCCCGGCCCCCTGCACACGATCCGCTCCGACCGACGGCTGCACGAAGGCCCGGACACCGAGGCCCTGCGCATCGAGCTGCACGGCGCGGACGGGCACTACCGGATCACGCCGCTGCCCGGCTCGCCCCCCAGCGAGGCTCCCGAGGAGCGTCCGAGCGGCGTCATGCCGGCGGACCCGCTGGACGAGCTCGGCGTCCTCTTCCTTCCCCGCACCCTCCGGCTCGCGCCGGGTGGCGACTACCGGATCCCGCGGTTCTTCCAGGCCACGGACAATCCCGTCCACATACGCGTCCTCGGACGGAAGAGCCTGCGCACGCCGGCCGGGACCTTCCCGGTCGTCGCCCTGTCGGTCGTCATCCCCGGGACGGGCCTGTTCGGGCCCGGGCGCAAGGCGCGCGTGTACGTGACCGACGATGCGGCGCGTACGGTGGTCGAGCTCACGTCGGACACGGCGCTCGGCAAGCTGCGCCTGTACCTCACCGGCCGCTCCGAGACGTGACGTGGCGCGGGAGATTCCCTACACCGGCCTCCGCGAGCCTCCCACCGGACGGCAGTGGAACCTCCCGACAGCGCCGATGCCGGCCCGGCTCGACATTGGCCCCGTATCCTCAGAGGAGGCCGACATGTCGACCAGCAGCAACGTGGGCCGCGGAGACGCCACCTTCCGCGTCGTGATCGGGCTCGTGTTCGTGGCCGCGGCGCTGTTCGGAGTGGCGAGGTCGGGATGGGCCGTCGCCGCCTGGATCGTAGGAGGCGTCCTGCTCCTGACGGGGGTCCTGCGCTTCTGCCCCGCCTACGCTCTGCTGGGCGTCGACACGTCCGGAGGGGACCGAACGTCGCCGAGCGGCCAGGTCCGCTGACCGATGTTCCAGCGCATCCTGGTTCCGGTGGACCTGACCGACAAGAACCGTCGCGCCGTGGAATGGGCGCGCGAGCTGGCCGAGTGGGGTGGGGCCCTGGTGACGCTCATCCACGTGATCGAGCCCCTCGATCTGCCGTTCGAGGAGCTCGAGGACTTCTACGGGGAGCTCGAGGCGCGGGCCGCAACGGCGATGGAGGCCATGAGCCGGCCGCTGCAGGAAGCGGGACTCGAGCACCGCCAGCAGGTGGTGTACGGGGAGCGGGCCCGGGGGATCGTGGAGTACGCGGCCGAGCAGGACATCGACCTCATCGTGCTCAGCTCCCACCGCCAGGACCTGGACGAACCCACCCGCAACCTGGGCACCCTCAGCCACAAAGTCGCGATCCTGGCCCAGACCCCCGTGCTGCTCATTCGCTGAACCGGGCCGGTCCGGCCGGCGGCGGCCTCCCGGAGCCGCCGGCGGACCGGCCGCTCAGGCCTGGTCGCGGGCCGGCAGTCTCACGACGTCGCCCGGCTTGAGGTCGGCCGGGGTGCCGGCGCGGTTCAGCCGGAGGCTCTCGCCGCCGTCCCGCAGCCGCAGCCGAATCCGTCCCGTGGTCAGTTCGGCCACGATCCACTCCTCGTGCTCGCGTGGTGTAGACGCCAGAACGTCCATCCTGTGCCTCCCGGTTTGGCCCGTGGGGCGTTCGCACATGCCGCCTCCCCGACAGGTCAAGCGTCGTGCCCGGATCCTGGCCGAGCTCCGCTTCCGTAGCTCCTTGGTGAGCAAGACATTGCCCCGATCGCTACGCGGAGGGTCGTCGCGGAGCGCCCCCCGATGTGTGGCGCGTGCGCATCGATTACCGGGTGAGTCCGCGGCGCCGGGGCCACCCCCGCTTGGCCGGGCGGTGTCGGCGCCCTAGCTTCGGCGAGCCGACGCGCGGGGCGCCGGTGGTCGGAGCCGCAGCCGGGAGACGACAGCCATGCAGTCCACACTCGAATCCGTTCGCCGCCCCTTCGCCGCCGGGCCACGGGGGCGGCTCCGGGCCCTGCCGCTCCTGGTCGGGATCGCGTCGCTCGCGATGCCGCGCGGAGCCGTTGCGGAGCCGGGCGGGGTCTCGGGCCGGGGGGAGGTGACCGAAGCGGACACGACGGCGACCATCGGGCCCTACGACGCGCACGCCGCGTTCGACAACGGCTTCCTCTCCTCTCCCTCCACGCCGACCCGCAGCGCGAACGGCGCCCCCGGTCCCTCCTACTGGTCCAACAGGGCGGATTATCGCATCGAGGCCCGCCTCGAGCCGGACGCGCACCGGCTCGCGGGCCACGAGATGATCACCTACACGAACGCCAGCCCCGACTCGCTGGGCTTCGTGTGGCTGCAGCTCGACCAGAACATCCGGCGGCCGGGCTCCCGCTCGGAGCGCGCGGCGGGCGCCCGGGGTGGGGCGCTGGTCCCCGGCGAGGGCACGGCGGACCAGCCGGCTCCCGGCCCGGACGCGGAGGGCTACCGCATCGATTCGGTCGTGGTCGTCCAGGGCGACCGCCGCGAGCATCCGGACGTGCACATCGTGGGAACGCGCATGCAGGTTCCGCTGGCGCGGGCCCTCGCCCCGGGCGGAGGCCGGGTGCAGATCGAGATCGGTTACTCGTTCGTGATCCCGGCCGGGGGGCGGGGCCGGACGGGCTGGATGGACACGAAGGCGGGCCCCCTGTTCGACCTGGCGCAGTGGTACCCGCGCATGGCCGTGTACGATGACGTGCGCGGGTGGAACACGCTGCCCTTCCTGGGCACGGGCGAGTTCTACCTGGACTACGGCGACATCGACTACTCGGTCCAGGTACCGAGGAGCTACCTGGTGGTGGGCTCCGGCCGCCTGCTGAACCCGGACGGAGTCCTCACGGCACGGCAGCGCCAGCGGCTGGAAGAGGCCCGCGGCAGCGAAAGGACCGTGTTCATCCGGAGCGCGAGCGAGGTCGGGCAGCCCGCCACGCGACCCTCCGGGAGCGGGCCGCTGACGTGGCACTTCCACATGGACCATACCCGCGACGTGGCGTTCGCGGCCTCCCCGGCCTTCATCTGGGATGCGGCCCGCATCGACCTGCCCGGCGGGCGGCACGCCCTGGCCATGTCGGCCTACCCGCAGGAGGCGGCGGGGGACTCGGCCTGGGGGCGGTCCACGGAGTATACGAAGGGGGCCATCCAGATCTTCTCCAAGCACTGGTATCCCTATCCCTATCCCACCGCCGTCAACGTGGGTGGCCCGGTGGGCGGCATGGAGTACCCGGGCATCGTGTTCTGCAGCGCGCGGGCCAGGGGGAAGGGGCTGTGGGGCGTCACCGCGCACGAATTCGGGCACGAGTGGTTCCCGATGGTCGTCGGATCGGACGAGCGCCGTCACGCCTGGATGGACGAGGGATTCAACACCTTCATCGACATCTACGCCTCGGACGCGTTCAACGGGGGCGAGTATGCGCCCAAGCGCGACGGGGAGTACGCCCCGAAGGGAGGCGACCCGGCCCGCGAGATCGTACCGCTCCTCCTCGATCCGAACGCCCCGCCCATCGACTCGAGGGCGGACGCGGTCGCGGGCGCCTACCGCCACCCTGTCTCCTACTACAAGCCGGCGCTGGGCCTCGTACTGCTGCGGGAGTACATCCTGGGCCCCGACCGCTTCGACCGGGCCTTCCGAGCGTACATCCGCCGGTGGGCCTACAGGCACCCGCAGCCCGCCGACTTCTTCCGCACCATCGACGACGTGGCCGGGGAGGACCTGGGCTGGTTCTGGAAGGGGTGGTTCCTGCGGGACTGGCGCCTGGACCAGGCGGTGCGGAAAATCGCTTACGTGGACGGGGACCCCTCGAAGGGCTCGCTGATCACGATCGCCAACCTGGGCCGACTGCCGATGCCGACCACGGTCCGGGTGGAGCAGGAGGGAGGGGCGACCGGCACGGTGCGGCTGCCGGTCGAGATCTGGGAGACCGGCGGGACGTACACCTTCCGCTACGCCTCCACGCGGCCCCTGGTCTCGGTGGCCCTCGACCCGGACCACCGGCTGCCCGACGTGCGGCCGGACAACGACCGCTGGACGGGCGGGTCGTGAACCTGCAGCCGCCGGTGGGGCGGTTCAGCCCCGCCGACGAGATCACGGACTGGATCGGGGAGCTCGAGCGCCTGGCCGCCGACCCGGCCCTCCGGGACGAGGAGAACCAGGCGCAGCTCCAGGCGCATCTGAACGACGCCCGGACGTGGCTCGTCTGGGACCTCCACCGGAAGGTCGCGGTCGAGGGGCGTGAAGTGACCGAGGTGTTGAGGGAGGCCGGGGCGCACGACCGGCGCCCCGGCGATCCCGCGCCGTCAGGGCCTCAGAACGCGGGCGACAGGTCGAAGCCCACGTAACCGCCCTTGCCGGGCCTCTGGAACGGCTTCACCCAGTAGACGTCCGCCACCGCAAAGCCGAACAGGTTCAGCCTCCCGCCGAAACCCGCGCTCGACACGCCGTACCGGTTCAGGTTGAAGTTCTGGTCGCTGGCCGTGACCGGGTTACGGCCCCAGGCCACGCCACCGTCCACGAACCCGAACAGGTCGACGGGCGGCACCAGCGAGCCCGTGTGGAACACCCCGATCGGCCCGGTGAGCGGGATGCGCAGCTCCGCGTTGGCCACCGCCATGCGGCTGCCGAACAGCTCGTTGTACACCCTGATCTCCGAGCACTGGGAGATCGGCTGGGTCGGGTCGCAGTTGGCCGTGCTGAACGACCTGTAGTTGTAGCCGCGCACCAGGGTCGGGTAGCCCAGGAACAGGATGCCGAGGCGGTCGTCCCCGGCCCCGCTCCCGTAGCGGCCGTACTGCATGACCCGGCCCGCGAGCGTCACCGGCCAGAAGGGCATGACGTACTCGCGGAAGTCGGCCAGCGCGGAGACGTAGTTCAGGGTCCCGGCCGACGGATCGGCCTCGATGCGGAACCGGTGGCCGAGGATCGGCCCCGTCGGGCCGGAGATCGAGTTGTCGTAGACGAGCGCGGCCGAGGCCGTTCCCTCGGTGAGGGAGCCGGGCTCGCAGAAGCTGGTCAGGAAGGACGTGGTGTCGGAGCAGGCCGCCGCGTTGACCCTGTTGTTGCTGAGCTGCTGACCCGTGATGTAGTCGAAGATCTGGGTCTCGGTCTCCGCGTGGAAGCCGATCTGCTCGATCCCGCCCTGGAACTCCAGCCTCATGACCGAGCTGAGCGGGTAGATGGCCATGCCCAGGGCCCGCCGGTTCGTCTGCCAGAAGTCGTAGATCACGTCCGCGCACACCAGCCGCCCGTTCTGCGTCCCGCAGCCGCTCCCTCCGTAGTACTGCGAGAACTGCGGGATCTGTCCCGCCTGGATGCCCCAGTTCAGCCGGTGCGTCCGGTTGACGTAGGTGGCGACCGCGCCGATGCCGTTGAGGACGTTCCCGTTGACGATCTGGAGCTGGAGCTGGGTGATGAGGGAGTGGTTCCCCAGCATGTCGCCCCACAGGAGCGCCGCGCCTCCCCCGACGTAGCTCCCGAACGAGCTGATCCCGGCCCCGAGCGAGGGTTGGGAGATGTAGTCCAGGCCGAGGGCCGCGTTGTAGTCGTGACGCTGGAAGGTGGCGGCGTCCGGAAGGCCGAGCCGCGGGTTCCCGAGCAGCGTCGCGACCTCCGAGCTGGCGCGATCGGGGGGTGGCAGCGCCCCGGCGTCGGCGAACGTCGTCGTCGTGTCGGCCGTCCCGGCCAGCACCTTGGGATCGTCGATCCGGTAGACGCTGAACGAGCCGTTCACGAAGGCGCTGAACACGACGGCGCCGGTCTGCGAGGACACGGACATCGCGGGGCTCAGCTCGGTGATCCCACCGATGCCTCCCAGCACGTTGGTCACGCGCCGGATCTGGCCCGCGGCCACGTCGGCCCGGTAGATGTCGGGGATGCCCGTGGGATCGGCCACGAAGTACACGGTCTTCCCGTCCGGCGCCCAGGTCGGGTTGATGTTGGTGGCGCTGTCGAAGGACGGCAGGGCCCGGATGTCGCCGCCGGTCGTGTCCACGGAAGCCAGCCGGTAGTGCCCCATGTGCAGGTCGCCCATGTTGGCCCCGAACCGGTCGGTGACGTAGGCGATGCGGCTTCCGTCGGGGGACCAGTCCGGCTCGAGCTCGGTGAACTCGTCGTGGGTGAGCCGGGTGACCGCGCCCGAGTCCACGTCGACGACGTACAGGTCCAGGAGGCCGCCCTTCATGGCCACGAACGCGATTCGCCGTCCGTCGGGCGACCAGGTCGGGTTGTACACCTGGCCCAGGTCCTTCATGGGCAGCTCCTTGACCTTGCTGCCCGTGTCCATGTCGTAGATGGCGATGACCGGCTGATCGCCGGACACGGCGGCCAGCGCGAAGCGCCGGTTGTCCGGCGCCCAGGCGCCCGCCGAGCTCTCCGACTCCAGGTTCCCGAAGTGCGGGTCGAACGCGGTCTTGGTGACCTGGCGGATCACCTGGCCGGTGTTCGCGTCGGCCAGGTACAGGTCCATCGAGAACCGGCTCTTGGTGGAGAGGTAGGCCACCCGCTTGCCGTCGGGGCTCACGGACGGACCCACGTTGTACATCACGTCTTTCGAACCCTCGATGATCCGCTTGCCGAACGCGTCCGGCTGCTTGGTCTGGTCGACGAGGGGACCCCATTCCCGCTGGATGGCGTCGTGCCAGCGCTGGATCACGGTGTCGGCCGGCAACCCGGTCACCACCTGGATGGCCGGCCCGGCCCGGCCCGTGCGCAGCGCGGTCCTGTAGATGCGCTGGACCGTGCTGTCGCCCCACACCCCGCCGATGTAGGCCCACAGCGCCTGGCCCCAGCGGTACGGGAAGTACCGGGGATTCTCGAGGTCGCGGAGGTTCGGGAGCTTCACGTCCTTGCTGCGGAGCGCGTCCCTCACCCACGTCGCGGTCAGCGGGTCGTTGGGCCCCTTGGACAGGTACTCCGCCATGCCCTCGATCATCCAGGAGGGCAGGCCGTTCATGGAGGGAGCCCCGTACAGGGGCGTGGTGGGGTCGATGCCCGAGATGTCGTACTGGAAGGCGTGGACGAGCTCGTGGCCGATCACGTGGTCGGTGGCGGCCAGCGGGCCCTGGGAGAACAGGACCACCCGCCGGCGGAAGGGCTCGGTGACGCCCTCGCTCCCGGCCACGTTGGCGATGTTGGTCTGGTCGTACGCCTGGCGCGTGGCGTACATGATGAGGGGCTGGCGTCCGTTGAGGTCGTCGTCCATGAGCCGCGACAGGCGCGAGTACCAGCGCTCGGCCATGCGGCCCGTGTTCTCGGCCAGCTGCTCCTCGCCCGGGTAGTAGTAGATGTCGAAGTGCTCGGTGGCGAGCACCCGGAACTCGAACGACTTGTATCGGACCTGGTTGCGGCCGAAGTACTGGGCGCGGGCGCCGACCGGAGAGAAGAGGGCCGCCGCCACAACCGCGATCACCAGCGCCATCCAGCGTCGCCTGCCTGCCGCCATGCTCCACCGCCTCACGTCGGATTTCCGGCTCGCCCGCGTCCGTCCCGGCCCATCTCCATGGCGAGCATACCCGTATAGGGACCCGTATGGGCAACGTCCGTTCCGCGTTCGAGGTGCCCCGCCCCCGGTCGGGTATCGCGGCGCCCGCACCGGCTCCACATTGGATCCCATGAATCCGCCCCGCGGACGCGACGCGCCCCCGGCCGGCGCCGGCGCCGAAGTGCCCCCGCCCGGGTCGCTGCACCGGCGCTCCGACGGACGGTTCCGCAACCCGTGGCCGGGTGATCTCCGTCACGGCCTACTCCAGTTTCTCCGCTGGAGCTTCTCCCGGCGAAAGCTGGAGGCGTTGTTCGAGCGCCGCGACCCGGACCTGTTCCCCACGACCGGTCCGACGCCGGCCCGTCCTCGGGCGGCGGACGGCGAGCTGGCGGTGACCTGGCTGGGGCACGCCAGCGCCTTGCTCCAGCTCGGGCCCGTCAACGTGCTCACCGATCCCATCTGGAGCCGTCGAGCCTCGCCGGTCGGATTCGCCGGGCCCGTGCGCTGGGTGCCCCCGCCCCTCGATCTGTCCGAGCTGCCTCCGCTGGACCTGGTCCTCGTCTCCCACGACCACTACGACCACCTGGACGCCGACACCGTCCGGCGCCTGGTTCGCCTGCAGCCGGCGGCGCGCTGGATCGTGCCCGTCGGCTTGGCCGAGCTCGTGTCGCGCTGGGGGGTCGAGGGAGCGCGAGAGCTGGACTGGTGGGAGGACGTCCAGCAGGAGGTGCGAGGCGCCCCGGTCCGGGTCACCTGCACGCCGGCACGCCACTTCGCCTCGCGTGGCCTCTTCGACCGCAACCGGAGGCTGTGGTGCGGCTGGAGCGTGGAGGCGGGGGGAAGGCGGGTGTTCTTCGCCGGCGATACGGGCTACCACCCCGAGTTCGGCGCGATCGGCGGGCGGCTCGGGCCTTTCGACGCGGCCCTGCTCCCGATCGGGGCCTACGAGCCTCGCTGGTTCATGCGCCCCGTGCACATGAGCCCCGAGGAGGCCGTGCAGGCCTGGCGCGACCTGAACCTGGGAAGGGAGGCGGAAGCCGGCGCCATGGTGCCGATGCACTGGGGCACCTTCCGGCTCACCGACGAGCCGATGGAGGAGCCGCCGCGGCGACTACGGGCGGCGTGGGATGCGGCCGAGCCGCCAGGGCGCCTGTGGATCCTCCAGCACGGCGAGACGCGCCGCGACTCACCGGCTGGAGAGGCGGGGGGGAGGATGGTGCGGTCCCCGGGCTAGAGCTGTCCGTGCCCTCCGCCGTGGCTGGAGCCGCCCCCATGCGGGCGTGGCGCCCGAGGAGCCGGCCTCGACACCGCGCGCGGCCTCGGCGACGCCGGACGTGACACGTGAACCCGCTGCACGCGTCTCGCGCCCCGGACGGCCGAGGGCCGGTGCGCCGCGGCTCCGCCGCTACCCGCGGAGGCAGGCGGCGGCGCGGACCTCCGGATCACCGTGGCGCCCGCCTGTCCGCGAAAGCCGATCCTCGGCGCGCCGCCCGCCCGTCCAGCGGCTTGCATCGCCTGGCCGGCGGGCACGCCCATGGACTGCAGCCGGTGCTCCAGACGGTTCTGGGCCTCGAGCGCCTGGGCCCGCATCCGGTAGCCGAGGAGCGGCGTCGCCCGCAGGCCCGCGCGGGCGAAGGCGGCCTCGTTCTGTACCACGAAGGCCGGACCGATCGCCTCGGTGCTGCGGGCGTCCCCGAGCTGGTCGAGGATCTCCCGGAAGCGCTCGGCCGCGTCCACCGGGTCCGGGCTCCGGGCGCTCGACTTCTTCCCGGAGTCGGTCACGCCCTTTCGCTGGTGCCGGCCCTCGGCCACTCGGCCGGCCACGACGGCCGATCCGGGCCCACCGTCCACCACGATGTGCCGATCACGGTCGCGCGGCGTACCGGGCGTCATGCCCTGGGTGTCGACGGGGCCCGCCGTGCGGGGCTGTCCGCGCGGGAAGGAGGGGCCGTAACCCCAGCCGTGCCCGTAGCCCCAGCCCCAGGGCCAGCCGCCGTATGCGAGGCCCGGGCCGTACCACGAAAACCAGTCGTAGGCTCTGGCGCCGCACCGCCCGTAGAACGCGCCCGGATAGAGGCCGAAGTAGAAGGCGAAGCCGCTGCCGTAGCAGAAGCTCCCGGGGTAGCCGTACAGGGAGCGCTCGGGATAGAAGTACCCGGGGGCCATCAGGTAGGCGAGTGCCGGCTCCTGGTCGTTGAAGAAGCCGTAGATGTCGTAGCTCCAGTCGCCGGCGGGCTGCGCCGGGACGAGGAGCGACACGAGCTCGTCCACGATGTCGTAGGGCTCGGCCGCGCCGCCCGGGTACTCCAGGATGCGGCCCGAAGCGAGGAGGCTGGTGTTCAGGGGGCGCCGCGAGGCGATCGCCACCAGGTAGCCGCGCGTCCGGACGCGCGAGGCATACGTGAACCTCGCGAACGACAGCCGTCGGAACTCCCGGCGGTACTGGTCCAGGACCAGGTCCGTGAGGTCGAACGAGACCGCGCGCTGCAGGCGCTGCCGGCGCGGGTTCGTGACGGGGTAGACCATGAGGGCGCCGACGTCCGGGTGGATCTCGAACACCGTCACGTAGGCGGGCTCGGACACCGAGACGTGGGCGTAGGTGGCCAGGAAGTCCCGGGTCCCCGTGGCGGCGAGGCGCACCCGGAGCCGGTTCGAAACGGCGGCTCCCTCCGCCTGCGCGTGCAGAGACGAGGGCAGGGCGAGGGCCGTACACACGAGGCCTCCGGCGACCAGGGCGATCGATCGCACGACCATGCCGCGTCGAGACGGGTTCAACATGGTGCCCTCCCGTGGAGCCTGCGCGTGCTTTCCATCATCACAGCCATACCCTCCGAGAATCGCACCGTTCCCGTACCCGTTCGTGAACATGAACCCCCAAATTCACCACGTCAAAATTAATCGATATCTCCGTTCCGCGCCACCCATCGCCTACGAATGTAGTTTTTCGGTTTCCGTGGCCGGAGGCGCCCGCACCAGGATGGGAGCCCGGCTCACGAGCTCCGTCCAGCCCGGGATCGAGACGCGGACCTCGACGGCGTAGACGCCGGCCTTCAGGGACGTCGGCAACGAGAGCGTGACCCGGTGGGGGTAGGCGCTCGCTCGCTCGCCACGGTCCTCGGTCCACGCGAGCCGCACCCGGGGCCGCGTGCGGGACGGGAGGGCCGGGCGAACCGGATCGAAGGACCTCGCCTCGTCCTCGCGGAGGCTGACCTCGATTCCCAGCGCGGTGCCGAGCGGAGGGAGCCCGTACAGCTCCCAGTAGAGTTCGACCGACCGGCCCGGCCGCGCCACCGGGGCCGCGGCGGGCCCCGGACCCGCGAGGCGGAGCTCCGTGGCCATGCCGACGGGGTCGGCGCCGGTGATGGGAAGCGGACCCGAGACCCCGGCCCCCGCGCCGCGGTCCACGATCGGCGGACCGGCCAGCAGCCCCGAGATGGCCGGGGTCCCCTCGGGCTGAGCCCGCAGGTCCAGGCCCCGGCGCAGGCGCGCGGCCACTCGCCGCCGACGGTCCAGGACCTCGACCGCGACCAGGAGGCCTCGCGCCGGGGCCCTGGCGACCAGCACGCCACGGCCGGCCGCCGTCGCGCGTTCCGCACGCCCGTAGATGTCGTCGGGGCCCCCCGCGAGGAGGAGGAGAGCCGGCCCGGGGGCGGCTGCCGGCCGAGTTCCACCTGCCACCGGGGATCCCTCCGGGAGCGCGAAGGCCCCGATGACGAGGACGGAGTCCGCGCGCCGGAACACGATCGGTCGGCCGGGCAGACGCACGAAGGTGTCCGCGTACGACGTGGCGTAGGTGGTCCGCGGACGGGCGTCGTCCAGGCGCCACGCACCGGGCGCGAGCTCGGCCGGCGGCGTCAGGGGATCGACGCTCGGAAGGAAGGATAGTCCGTGTGGCGGGTCGTGCGCGATCCAGCTGTCGAGGTCGCCGGGACGCAGCGGGTCCTCGGGCACCCGTTCCCACCACGCGGGCCACCCGTAGCGCAGCGTGAGCTCGGTGAGGTCTTCTCCCCACCGCACGTCGTAGGGCGACGCCGCCTCCTCCTGGAGGGCACTCGTGACTCGGCGGACCTGGTCCTCGACCCAGCGCTCGTTGCCGGGCTCCAGGTAGAGTGGGTCGGCGAGCCACCAGAAGCGCCGGTCGAACACCCGGCGCCCGGCACCGGGGCAGGAGAGCCGCTCGTAGTGGGACCTGGCCTCACCCTCGAGGAGGACCGACAGGTCCTCGGACTTGCAGCGCTCGGCCGGCGTCTCGGCGCGGAGCGCCGAGCGGAAGGCCGCCTCCGCCTCCCGCTCCCGGCCCAGCGCGTGCAGAGCCATCCCGGCCAGGCGCGAGCACCATGCGCTGGAGGCGCGGCAGGCGCGGGCGGCGGCCAGGGCATCGGCGGGCCGGCCGGCCTCGATCCGGTAGCGGACCCGCTGGCCGGAGATCCAGCGGGAGCCGGGCAGACGGGAGAAGGCGGAATCCAGCCGGGCGAGAAGCTCTAGCCGCAGGGGCCCGATGGACGCCGGCTCGGGACGGGGCTCCACTCCGTCGTCCTCGAACCAGTGGCAGAACCGGCCCACCCGCTCGGGACACGGGCCGTAGGCGACGCGCTGGATGGGCAGCCTGCGCCGGCGGTCGCGCTCGAAGCGAGCCTGGGCTCGTCGGGCGGCGGCTTCGACCGCGCTGGAGTCGGCGGGGTCCGGGGGCGCGGGCCCTGGAGCCGACTCACGCCCGGAGGGTCGGCCGCCGAGGACAGCGGCGACGAGCAGGAGACCCGTGGCCGTGCGTGGAGCGATGCGGGAGCCATGGCGGTGGGCGTCCATCACGATCCAAGCTAGGGCCGCTGGCGAAGGTCGTCCACCGCCGTTCTGATCCGGTCGCGAGTGGCCGGGGCCGCTCCTGTTCGAGGAGCCGTCTACCGCCGCCGGTACGTCCCCATCAGGGCGCCCTCCGCCACCACGTGCCCCTCGATGGCGGCCAGCAACTCCGACCGCGTCGCCGCAGCTCCCAGATCGGGCCGCTCGTCGAGCGCGTAGATCCGGAAGAAGTAGCGATGACGCTGGCCGGCCGGCGGACACGGTCCCCCGTAACCGATCTTCCGGAAGTCGTTGCGACCCTGGAGGGCCCCGTCCAGGACGGCCTCGTGGGTGGGCACGCCCTCGGGGAGGCCGCTCCGGCTGGCCTCGAGACCGTACAGCACCCAGTGGACCCAGAGTCCGTGGGGCGCGTCGGGATCCTCCGCCAGCACGGCGAGCGTGACGGCGGAGTCGGGGACCCCGGACCAGCGCAGCGGCGGTGACACGTCCTGGCCGTCGCACGTGTAGCGCGTCGGAATCGGCTCGCCCCGCCCGAACGCGGGGCTCTCGACGTCGAGGCTCATGGCGTTCTCCGAAAGCGCTGAGGATTCGAGGCGGGCGTCCACCCTACCGGTCGGGTGCACGACGGGCGGCCCCGGCTCGGAGCCGGGGCCGCCCGCGGCGGTGACTCCCGCCAGTGCGAGCAGCGGGAGCACGAAGGCGGCGACTCTCGTCCGTCCGCCTCTCACGCGATGCTCACGCGGTCTGCGGGTGCCGGGTGTGACCGTGCGGCAGGGCCGTGAAACCGGTCACCATGAACACGAGGCCGACCAGGATGTCGTTCCACCATGTCCCTGCGCCGGACACCAGACCTCCGATGAAGCCCGCGATGAACAGCCAGATGGACACGATGCCGGCCGACCAGCCCTGGCCCGGCTTCTCGCGGGTCATCGTGAAGGCGAAGATCGCCACGACGACGCCGACGATCCAATCGATCCAGGAGTTCGCCAGGCTCGCGAAGCCGAGGAAGGGCGTGATGACCAGCCAGATTCCCAGGATTCCTATGATCCAACCGTTAGCCATGATTCCTCCTTGCCACTGTACTGCGGTCCTGCGATGCCTCGGTGGCAGAATCATGCATAGGACGTTCCGGCGGCTTGCCGGCCCGACAGGGAGCCGCTCCTTTGGGGTCGGGCGCGCGAGGCGCCGTCCATGGGAGAGCGATCCGTCCTCGGAGAGGGAGGGACACATGCCCGGAGGACCCCGTCTCGGCGCCGTCGCGGCGCTCGCGGCCGCGCTGCTCTCGTCGCTCGCCGGGCCGCTCGGTGCCCAGGGAGCGCCGTCACCCGCCACGGTGCCGGAGCGCACCGCCTACGCCGCCACGTCGACCACGGCCGAAGTGGCGGCCTTCCTGGACAGCCTCCAGGCGCAGGGGGCGCCCATCCAGCTCCAGACCATGGGGCGGTCCGCCCTCGGCAAGCCGATCCTGTTCATCGTGGCCTCCGAGCCGACCGTCACCTCCCCGGCCGAGGCGGCGGCGTCCGGCAAGCTCGTGGTCTACCTGCAGGCGAACATCCATGGTGGGGAGGTCGAGGGGAAGGAGGCGGTGCAGCAGCTCCTGCGGGAGCTGGCCGGCCCACGCCGCGCGCTCCTGGAGCGGCTCGTCGTGCTGGTGGCGCCGGTCTACAACCCGGACGGGAACGACGCGCTCGGACCCGGAGCCCTCCATCGCCAGGAGCAGCAAGGCCCTGACAGCGTTGGACTCAGGCCCGATGGTCTCAACCTCGATCTCAATCGTGACTACCTCAAGGCGGAGGCTCCCGAGACGCGGGCCTCCCTGGCCCGGGTGTACGACCGCTGGGATCCGGCGCTGATGGTCGACCTGCACACGACCGACGGGACGCACCACGGCTACCTGCTGACCTACTCGCCCCCGCTCCAGCCCGATGCGCCTCCGGGGCCGCTGGGCTTCGTGCGCGACTCCCTCCTCCCCGCGGTGCGCCGGGCCATGGCACGGGACCATGGCGAGCCCATCTTCGTGTACGGCAACGTGCGCGACCCCCTGCATCCCGAGGCGTGGACGACCTACGCGCCCCTGGCCTGGTACGGGACCAACTACGTGGGGCTCCGCGGGCGCATGGCCATTCTCAGCGAGGCCTACTCGCACGCCGACTTTCGCACGCGCGTGCGGGTCTCCCACGACTTCCTCGTGGAGATCCTCCGCTACGCGGCCGAGCACGCGACGGAGATTCGGCGACTCGAGCGCGAAGCGGACCGGGAGACGACGCTCGAGGGAGCCGGCGCGCGGTCACGGCCCGAGCTCGGGGTTCGGTTCGAGCCCGTCAGCCGGGGCGAGGAGCCGGTGCGGCTGGAGGTCATGCGCCCCACGGGAGACTCGGCGCGGGGCCGGCCCGTGCTCGAGCCGACCGGCTCCTTCCGGACGGTCCGGCTCCCGATCCTGGACCGGTTCGGGTTCACCCGCACCCGGCGCCTGCCCTCCGGCTACTTCCTCCCCGCCTCCGAGAGAGCGACCGCGCGGCTCCTGAGGCTGCACGGCCTGGCGGTGTCCGAGCTCCGGGCCCCATGGACGGATACGGTCGAGGTTTTCGTGGCCGACAGCCTGCGGTGGGCGGATCGTCGCTTCCAGGGCCACGCGCTCCTGGACGTGGAGGGCCGCTACGAGCGCCGGCTGCGCACGCTGCCCGCCGGCGCCTACTACGTGAGCACCGCGCAGCCCCTGGGCCGGCTGGCGTTCGCCCTGCTGGAGCCGGAGAGCTACGGCCTGTTCCGGTGGAACGCCTTCGACCGGCTCCTCGGAACCGAGGAGGGCGCGCTCTCGGGCCTGGTGTACGGGTCGGGCCGGGTGGTGGCGCTGCCCGTGGTGCGTGCGCTCGAGGCGCCGCGCGTGGTGCGGCGGTCGCTGCGCTGACGGCTAGCCGGCGCGGCCTGCGTGGCGCTCCCGGTACGTGGCCATGTCGCGGGCGATGATGTCGCGCGCCCGCCCGGCGTCCAGCCAGCCCCCGGTGACCGTCTCCTTGCCCTCGAGCTCCTTGTAGATGTCGAAGAAATACTCGACCTCCTCGAGCAGATGGCCGGGCAGGTCCGCCAGGTCGTCCGCTTCCCGGAAGCGTGGATCGCGGACGGGCACGGCCAGCACCTTCTCGTCGGAGCCCTTCTCGTCCCGCATCTCCAGCACGCCGAGCGGGCGGGCGGGGAGCACGCAGCCGGGGAACGTGGGCTCGCTGACCAGGACGAGCACGTCGAGGGGGTCCCCGTCGGGAGCGAGGGTCCCCGGGATGAAGCCGTAGTCTCCCGGGTAATAGACCGACGCGTACAGGACCCGGTCGAGGCGGAAGGCCTCGAGGTCGGGATCGTACTCCACCTTGTTGCGGCTGCCCCGCGGAATCTCGACGATCACGTTGACGACCTCGGGAGCCCGTTCACCCGGAGAGATGTCATGCAGGTTCATGACGGCGGCCTCGCGCTGCGCAGGAGTCCCGGATCGCGGCAAAGGGGCGTCGTGAGCCCTCCGCTCCCGCGAGGGGCCGGGTGCAAGAAGGACTCCACCCGGGATCACCTCGCGCCGGGGCCGCGTCCGTGACGGGCCCGAGCGGAGGCGCCGGCCATCCGCTGGCCGACCTGGAGCTCTTGCTCAAGGCGCGCTACGGCCTGGTGGTCCTCGAGACGGAGGAGGAAGACCGCGCCGGCTCGCTCCTCCGTCACCTGGCCGACGCGCTGGAGCTGCCGTTGTTCACGTGGACCCGTACCAAGGGCCTCCGCCGCGACGGGCTGGACGGCGCCGTGTACGGGTCGACCGACCCCTCCAGGGCCCTCGCCCACGTGGAGGCCTCGGGCTTCCCGGCCATCTACCACTTCCGCGGCCTGGCCTCCTACCTGGACGACGACGTGGTCGCGCAGAGGCTGGCCGACGCCGCCCGTTCCTACGCGGATCTGGCGGGCGCCCTCGTACTGACCGGCGGGAACCCGGCGCTGCCGGAGTCCGTGAAGGCGCTGGCCGCCCGGCTGAGGCTCCCGGAGCCCGGGGTGGCCGAGTACGCCGACCTCCTGGACCGGCTGGTGCGAGACCTCCGCGAGCGGGGGAGGGTGCGGGTCGAGCTCGGCGACCAGGACCGGAGGCGGCTGCTGGAGCGACTGCACGGCCTCACGCTGCTCGAAGCCGAGAAGGTGCTCACGCGGGTGATGGTCGAGGACGGACGCCTCGGCGCCGACGACCTGGACGAGGTGCTGGAGGCGAAGCGCGACCTGGTCGAACGGGACGGGCTGCTCGAGTATCGGCCCTCGGGCGCCGGGCTGGACGAGGTGGCGGACCTCGCGGCTCTCCGGGCATGGCTCGAGGAGCGAAAGGCCTTCTTCCGCGATCCGGCCCGGGCGCGGTCCTTCGGGCTCCCGGCCCCGCGCGGCATCCTCCTGCTCGGGGTGCCGGGCTGTGGCAAGAGCCTCAGCGCCAAAGCCGTGGCGGGCTCGTGGACACTGCCGCTCCTCAAGCTCGATCCCTCGCGACTGTACAACAAGTTCGTGGGTGAGACCGAGCGCAATTTCCGGCGCGCCACCGAAATGGCCGAGCGGCTGGCTCCGGTGGTCCTGTGGATCGACGAGATCGAGAAGGCGTTCTCCGCCGCTGGCGAGGGGGACGGGGGGGTCTCGATGCGCGTGCTGGGGAGCTTTCTCGCGTGGCTCCAGGATCGCCAGGGGGACGTGTTCGTGGTGGCGACCGCCAACGACGTGTCCCGGCTCCCGCCGGAGCTCCTCCGCAAGGGGCGATTCGACGAGATCTTCTTCGTGGACCTCCCCGACCGCGAGGCGCGGCGGGCGGTCCTCGCCCTTCACCTCGCCAGGCGGGATCGGGACCCGGAGGCGTTCGACCTGGACGCCCTCGCCGAAGCCACCGAGGGCTTCAGCGGCTCCGAGCTCGAGCAGGCCATCGTCGCGGGACTGTACGCGTCCTTCTCGGAAGGGGGCGCGCTCACCACCGCGCGGGTCCTGGAGGAGGTGCGCCGCACGCGTCCGCTGTCCCGGGTGATGGCCGAGAAGGTGGAGAGCCTCCGGAGCTGGGCGCGCGGCCGAACGGTGCCGGCGAACTAGGTCGGGCTCAGCCCTCCCGGTCCACCACGTAGGCGTTGCGCTGGGCGGCGGGGAGGAGGATGACCTGGAACACGTTCACGTGCTCGGGGGCCGAGGCCACGTAGTGGATGGCGTCCGCCACGTCGTCGGGCGACAGCGGGTGGAAGCCCTCGTATACGGAGTCCGCCCGCTCACGGTCCCCGTGGAAGCGCACCACGGAGAACTCCGTTTCGACGAAGCCCGGGTCGACGCTCGAAGCCCGCAAGGGGGTACCCGCCAGGTCCAGGTTGAGGCCCTCCGTCAGGGCACCGACGCCGAACTTGGTCGCGTTGTAGACGTTGCCCCGCGGATAGACCTGGTGGCCGGCCGTGCTGCCCACGTTGATCACGTGTCCGCGGCCGGCCTCCAGCATCGCGGGTAGGAGGGCGCGGCTCACGTACAGCAGACCCTTGAGGTTGGTGTCGATCATCCGGTCCCAGTCCTCCGGATCGCCCTCCTGGAGGAGGTCCAGCCCGGCCGCCAGCCCGGCGTTGTTGACGAGGACGCTAGGCACCACCCCGTCCCGGGCGAGTCCCTCGGCGCGCGCCTCGACCGCGTCGCGGTCCCGCACGTCGACGCCGGCCAGGCGGACTGCCGAGCCGGACGCCTCCTCGAGCTCGGACGCGAGCTCCCGCAGCCGGTCCTCCCGCCGTGCCCACAGGACGAGCCGGGCTCCCGACGCCGCGAAGCGGCGCGCGCAGGCCGCTCCGATCCCCGAACTGGCTCCCGTGACGAGCACCGTGCTGCCTTCCAGACGGCCCATGCTACTTCCTCCCGGTAGATCGAGCGGCCGTGCGGCCGCGAGCTCCCCTGCGGTCGAAGGCTCAATCTCGGAGCGCGAGCGCCGGCGGTCCAGCGCCGCGTGTGATCGTGGTCCCGAATCGTTATCTTGCCGCCGTGCGGGTGACGGTGGCCCGCGGTCCAGACCGTGACGCGTGCGTCCCGCCCCAGTCCTGCGCGGCTCCCGGAGGCTTCCATGCTGATGCGTGCCCTTTCGGCCGTATGGCTCCTGTCGGCGCTGCCCGTCGCCGTCCTGGCCCAGCAGCCCGCGGCCGTCCCCGTGCCCCCCGACGCCTCCGAGTCCACCGCGTGGCGCGCCAGGCTCGACGATCCGTCCGCCTCCATCCAGGGCGTCCGTTTCGAACCCTCGGGCGAGGGCGCGCACGTCACCACCCGGATCGCGGCCATCTTCTGGCGGCCGGCCGACTCGGCTTCGGGATCCTTCGCCGCCCGGGCGACCTTCGCCCAGCTCCGGGCGCCTTCCCACCCGGAGGGCTACGGCCTCCTCGTGGGAGGACGGGACCTGGGCGGCGCCGACCAGGACTATCTCTACTTCCTGGTCCGGGGCGACGGCCGCTTCCTGGTCAAGCACCGGGCGGGCGGCGAGACGCACGACCTCCTGGGCGGCTGGCAGGCGTCGGAGGCCGTGCGGGCGGCGGACGCGGACGGGACGGCCACGAACACGCTCGAGGTTCGCGCCGACGCGGACTCGGTGCACTTCCTCGTGAACGGGACACGGGTGGCCGGCCTCGCCCGCGGGCACGGGATGCGGACGGACGGCATCGTCGGACTTCGCATCAACCACCACCTGGACGTCCGGGTGGCGGACTTCGCGATCGAGCGGCGGTGACATCGCGCGCGCCACGATCGTCTTACGGACGGGTCGAACCTGTAACGGGAGGGGAGCCATGGTCGGACAGGACCGGGTTCGAGTGGGCGACCGGAGGAGTATCGCCGGTCGAATGACCGTCCTCGCGGTGGCGGGGCTCATCGGCATCCTGCCCGGGTGCGCCCCCAAGCACGTGTCGCGCATCGACCCGAACTCGGTGACGGACCTGTCGGGAAGCTGGAACGACACCGACTCGCGCCTGGTGGCGAAGGCGCTCATCGAGCAGAGCCTCGGCGACGGATGGGCCGAGCGCTACGCCAGCGACCATGGCGGGAATCCGCCCACCGTCATCGTGGGCGGCTTCCGCAACGACAGCTACGAGCACATTCCCGTCTCGACGTTCGTGAACGACCTCGAGCGGGCGTTCGTCTCCTCGGGCCAGGTGCGGGTCGTCGCCAGTCCGGAGGAGCGGCAGGAGGTCCGCGCGGAGCGCAAGGACCAGCAGGACAACGCCCGCGCCGACACGCGCGCGCGCATGGCCCAGGAGCTCGGTGCCAACTACATGCTCCAGGGGCAGATTCAGTCGATCGAGGACGAGGAGGGCGGCGAGAAGATCGTGTACTACCAGGTCGACGCCACCCTCATCGACGTCCAGTCCAACGTGAAGGTGTGGACGGGCCAGCACCGCATCAAGAAGTACATCGAGCGCAAGCGATTCGGGTTCTGACGCGGGGGACGCCATGAACGTGGAGAGCCGATCGATCCAGGGTGGCCGTGCAGCGACGAGCCGGGGCGCGGGCGCCCGTGCCGCGCTCGCCGGCGGGGTGGCGTTCTCCCTGTGGATGGCCGGGTGCGCCACGCACCGTGTCCACGAGCAGCCGATCATGGAGAACGGGGACCGGGTGGAGGTTCCGTCGGGCCGGGAGGCGGCCGATCCGGAGGCCGGGGCCCGGATGGCGGCCGAGCGGGAGAGCGCCGACTCGATCCGGGCCGAGGCGCTGGCCACCTGCTCCGGCGACGTGTGTGACGCTCTCGTGCGCGGAGAGCTGGCGCTGGGCATGTCCGAAGCCCAGGTGCTGGCGGCAACGCGCACCGACGCGGCCGCCTGGCGCATCCGGCGCTCGGGCCCGGCGGTGGTGCTGATGCCGCGCTCGCTGGACCACGGTCCTTCCGACGCCGTGGCCGACGTGGCCATGGTGCGGCTGGACGGGGGCCGGGTGGCCGGCTACGCCTACAACGAGACCACGGGCGTGCGGCTGGTCAGCAAGCCCGCGGACGCGACCACGGCCGGTCGGGCCGACGCCCTGGCCGAGCAGCTCCTGCGCGAGGGGGACGACCTGGCGGCCAGCGGCGACCTGGACGGCGCCCTCAATCGCTACGACCGGGCCGACGTGCTCCGACCCGACGATCCGATGATCGGCTACCGGATCGCCACGGTGCTCGACAAGCAGCTCCGCCCCATCGAGGCGCTGATCCAGTACAAGCTCTTCCTGCACCAGCTCGAGCTCGAGAAGATCGAGGCGCGCGGCGACGCGGCGGCGAAGATGGCCGACGCCATCGCCCGGGCGCGCGAGCGGATCATCGTCCTCGAGAAGCGGACGCCGTAGTCCGGCCGTGACGGGCGGGCCCGGCCCCCGCCCCCGGCGCGCCGCGAGGGCCCGGGGCGGCGTGGCGCTCCCGGTCCTCCTCGCCTGCCTGGTCCTGTCCGGGTGCGCGGCCCTGCTGCGCCCCTTCGACCGGGCTCCCTCCGGCCTGTCGAGGTGGGACCAGAGCGTCCGCGACCAGCTGGTGGCGGGTCGCGTCGATTCGGCCCTGGCGTTGACGACCCCGGAACGGGCCGACGCCGGCGACGACCTCCTGCGCATGGAGTACGAGGGGATCCTGGCGCACTATGCGGGTCAGCCGGACCGGAGCCGGGTGGCGCTCGGCGCCGCGAGCCAGCTCGCCGAGGACCGCTACACGCGCAGCCTGAGCCGGACGCTGCTCTCCTTCTTCACCGGGGACAGGACGCGCGCCTACGATCCGCCGTTCGTGGACCGCCTTTTCCTCCACTACTACGGGGCTCTGGACTACCTGGCCACGGGCGACGACGAGGACGCGGCGGTCGAGGCCCGCCGGCTCGAGCAGCGGCTGGCGCTGGCCGGGGACGAGGGCCCGGATGCCGCGGAACGGGGCCTGGCGGCGGCCATGCACGCCTTCGCGGGCAGCGTGTTCGAGGCGGCCGGCCGGCCCGGGGAGGCGGCGGTCTCCTATCGACTGGCGCGGCGAGCGGCCGGGGATTCGGCCGGGGCCGGGGACTCCGCGCCCGGACCGGCCGCGGAGGCGAGGTCGGCCGGCGTGGGCGAGGGCGCGCGGCCGGGAGACGGGGAGGGCACCGTGGTCGTGCTGGTGGAGCGCGGCTTCGTGGCGCACCGCGTCGAGCGCTCCCTGACGCTCCTCCTGTGGCCGGGCGAGCTGACCGCGCTGCGCAGCGCGGCCTCCGGAGATGTCTCCGACCGCCGCCACGGCGAGACGGTGGCCGACGCGGTGGCGCGTCGGTCCCTGGGCCTGGCGCCGGTCTCGGACGGGCTCGCCCCGGGACACGGGAAGGGGGGGGACCCCTACCTCCTGCGGGTGGCCTGGCCCACCTACGCGGCGGGCCGCGTCCCCGACGCACGGATCCGCGTCCTGGCTCCCGACCTCGGTTCGGACTCTCTGATCACGACGGAGCACGAAGTGGCCGACGTGTCGGCCGCGGTGCGCAGCGACTTCGCCCGACAGGCTCCCGGCATCCTCGCCCGCACCCTGGTGAGGGCCGTGGCCAAGCGCGTGGCGGTGGAGGCCGTGAAGAAGACGGTCTCCAAGAAGGACGAGACACTGGGCGAGGTCGTCGGCCTGGCGGCGAACGTGACCAGCGCGCTCCTCGAGCAGGCGGACACGCGCGGGCTCGATCTCCTCCCCGCCCGGGTGCGCCTCGTGCGGGTCCGGGTGCCGGCGGGCGGACATCGACTCCGTCTGGAGGTCCTCGAGCCCGGACGATCGCGTCCACGCTCGCTGGACCTCGGAGTCGTGCGCGTCGAGGCCGGTCGGGTCGTGGTCGTGCCGGTGCGGATCTGGCAAGGGGGACGGGCGGGATGAGGATGAAGCGGCGGAGTGGCTCGGAATCGTGGCGCAAGCCCCTCACCTGGGCCCTGGTGGCCGCGGTGTCGGCGCTGATCGCTGGCGAGCTGGTGGCCCACCACGTGGTGGATGCGGA
>Ga0307440_1000010_pt1 | contig 74877 bp, 57 predicted proteins | sample SalMarWE160410MG_FD_202150 | JGI IMG/M metagenome (GOLD analysis project Ga0307440, IMG submission 202150) | Salt marsh sediment microbial communities from the Plum Island Ecosystem LTER, Massachusetts, United States - WE1604-10 | ecosystem: Environmental > Aquatic > Marine > Intertidal zone >...
ATTTTTGCGCCCTTTTTTGGTGATAAGTATAAAAGCGGGTATATATCCGCAAATCAGGATTTCCGCAACCAGAATCCAAATGCCGTACAATGCATTGTTGGAATAAAACTCCATCAGCGTAAATCCTTTGGACGGCGCGGTAACCGTGGCCCAATACCAGGTATCGATGGTTTTCGCGATAATGTAGGTCAGAATCATCCACCCCGATATTTTGGCAAGAAGCTCGATGGCATTGTCTTTTACCAGTTTTTTCCGGGTGATTTTTTCGGTGATTTTTGTCACCAGAATGGTAAAACACGGTCCGCAGGCCGCCGCCGACCAGGTAAACAAAAAGAAGGTCCAGGGCCAGATAAAGAGCCCTTCTCTGTAGGCGAAGGGGCGACCGAACAGAACACCGGCAACGCCGCCCAATGATCCCTGATGGAAAAAGGAGAGGAAAGCACCGGTGGCCGCAAATACCGCCATGATTTCGTGCATGTTGTGACCGAGATGATGAAAAAACGGTACCTTGTCGATCTGCCGGTTCTCAAGAATCAGCGGCAGATATTCGATGGTCAGGACGCCGAAATAACAGGAAAGGCAAAACGCCACTTCCGTCAGCATGGAATGAACATTGGCATGCCAGAAAATAAACCATCCTCTCAACGGCTGACCGATGTCGATGGCCAATATCAGCAATGCCGAGCTGTAGCAGATAAAGCCGATTAAAACCGCATAGTTTATAATATTCTTCAGCTCATCCTTCCCAAAGATATACCGCAATAATCCGGTAAAAAATGCACCGCCACCCACCGCAATAACGGCAAGGTCGGCCCATATCCACAAAGCAAACCCATAATAGTCGTTCATATTGGTCTGGTTAAGCCCCTTGAACCAGCAGAGCAACATGGCATAAACGCCCCACAGCAGTACGATACCGGCTGCACCGATGAACAGCAAAAATTGCCACAAGGGACAGCGCTGAACGCCTTTGGGTATTAATGCAGAATCCATATGTTACATACTCCTTGAATACCAGTTTTGATTTTGGTCAGTTTTAACCATGGTGCACGGGCTTTTTCATCTTCGCCTCGTTTTTCAGATAATTGTCTCCGGCATGTCGAATCCATTTCCGGCTTGAAAGATAGTAGACCTTGGGGTTTGTCCCCAACCGTTCCAGCAACCGGAATGCATGGGGGTTTTTGGGACGCCCGCCATGTTCAAGGTCGGGTTTGACCATACGATGAACGGCATGGTCCGGATTGTTCAGATCGCCGAAGGTAATGGCATTGGCAGGGCATGCCTGAGTGCAGGCGGTCTGATATTCATTTTCTTTGAGTTCACGTCCCCCTTCCATAAACGCTTTATCCTTGGCCAGTTGGTAGCGGTGATAACAAAAGCTGCACTTTTCAACCACACCCCGCATCCGGGGAGACACATTGGGACTCAAATATTTTTCCATGCCGTCCGGCCAAATCGGATCCCACCAGTTGAAGTATCGGGAATGATACGGGCAGGACGCCATGCAATACCGGCACCCGAAACACCGGGTATAGATCTGGCTGACGATCCCGGTTTCCATACCATAATCCGTTGCAGTGGCCGGGCATACCGATACACAAGGGGAATGTCCTTCATGCTGTCCCGCACATTGCATGCAAGGTCTTGGGAGATAGCATATGTCTGTTTCTGGAAAAGGTTTGCCGTTTGTCAGCCGAAAGATGCGCATCCATGTAATGCTCAGCAATTTGTCCGACTCATCTTTTCTGAAAGGCACATTATTTTCAGCCATGCAGGCGACCATGCAACTACCGCACCCCGTACACTTGTCCAGATCGATGACCATTCCGAATCTATGGTTTAAATTGTTTTTCATCAAAACCTCTTTGGATTAACCGCTATCCGTTGGATCGATAAACCCAAAAATCTTTTTACTGCCGGCGATCAATCTTTACCTATTCAGCATCATTATATTTTACTCAGCTTAGCCCTGATTCCCCACGCTGCATTCATCCCGGAATCAGGATCCTCCACGGGCCCGATCAGCGTATTTACGTTTATCCCCTTGCCTGCCAGATAATCATCATATGCCGTGTGGCCCAATCCTCTCGGCAGTGCCACAATGCCGGGCATAATCCCCTCAAAGAGGTGAACCCTGACTTTTCCGGTGCCCAGGGGCGTGCCGAGCAGGGCACGCTGCCCATCATTCAGCCCGGCGGCTCTGGCCGTTTTCGGGTTAACCTCGACAAAAACGTCATTGTGTTTTAAAACGATATCTTCAACCGTCTTGACCGCAAACGGCGGATCTCCGATATAACCGTGGGCCAGCCTGATGGAGTCGTAAGGCATAAGCAAAAGCGGATACTGTCTTTCATCTCCTTTGATCTGAACGGGCTTAAACTGCGGCTTCAACCCGGTATTCGGATCGACAAACTCGAACTTTCCGGAAACGGTATCAAATGATGTTTTCAGGGCCTGATCCGTCGATTCCGAATCGGACCAAAATCCTTTCTCGACCATGGTTTCCCATTTTTCGCCCAGGGTCTGCTTCAAACAGGAATAGTAGTTCTTCCAGGGAAACGATTTTGCGACGCTTCCGCCCAGACCTTTGGCGGTCTCGATAATGACATCCCCCACATGTTTGGTATCCAGCTGCGGTTCAACCACGGGTTTTGCCAGACCGACGGCCTGTTGAAGCATACCGAACGGCATCGGTACATCCTCATAGCGTTCGAGGTAAACATGATTCGGAAGAATAAGATCGGCGTGCCGGGCGGTTTCATCCATGTAAGAAGAAAAACTGACGATGAACGGAATTTTTTCAAAGGCTTTTCCGGTGTCCTGGGTATCCGTAAGCGTATATAAAGGATTCGCATCGGCAATAAAGAGCGCCTCCAAAGGATACAATGCTTCCGAAAGGATGGATTCCGGAAGACGATTCAACAGGTATCGCGAATGTGGATATTTTCGGCTTCCGGCACCGTCCAGTCGTTCATGCTGCATACCGACGGCAGCCTTTGCATCCATTTCAATTTCAGGCCAGTGGATATAATCCGGATCCGCGACGGCAAATATACCGCCCTTTTTATTAATATTTCCCGTAAGGGCGTTTAAGGCATGCACCGCCATACATTCCGTAAGGCTGACAGGATGGGTGCCATCGCCCCGGCCGCAAATGGCCATCGGTTTTGAAGCATTGACAAAACGCCGGGCCAGCACAACAATGGTTCCGGCATCAATTCCGGTAATCGCCGCTACGCTGTCCGGACTGTATTTGTCGATAACCAACTGTTTCCAATTGTCAAATCGGTCGGTATCCTTTGAAATAAAACCATTGTCATATAAACCTTCTTTAATGATAACATGCGCAAGGCCCATGGCCAGCGCTGCTTCTGTTCCGGGGTTAATCGGAATCCATTTATCTGATTTGGCAGCGGTGTTCGACAGCCGGGGCTCGATCTGAATGACGTTTACACCGGCGCTCTTCCACGCGCTGTTGGCTCTCATCATTCGAACCGGCGATCCCCATCCCTCGAGGATGTCGCTTCCAAAGCTCAAAATAAAATCGGCATTTTCAAAATCAAAACCCGGCAACGCCTGAACACCCTGCATGATATCCAATGTCAGCTCATAAGAATCACGAACAGACGCCATACGAAAAAAATTGGGAGAGCCGTAGGCCGTTAAAAATCTATCAAAAAGTCGCGGTACGGTGCCGCGGTCCGATCCCGATATGACGCCCACGGACTGTGTCCGGCTCTTTTTCCTCAATTCACCGAGCTTTTCCACGATCTCTGATATGGCCTCTTTCCAGGAAATTCTCTCCCATTCTCCCTGGCCCCTTTTTCCCGATCTTTTCAGCGGGCCCTTAATTCGTGTGGGACCGTAAAGAAGCTGAAGGCCGGAGAGGCCGAGAAGGCAAAGGCCGCCGTCATTGACAGGGTACTTTTTCATGCCTTCAATTTTAACGGCCCGGTCGTCTATTTTTCGAACCGTTATGCCGCAACGACCCGGACAAAGGGTACAAACTGAGTTAACGTAACTGGCTTCACCGTTTTCAGGGACCGGCGTCCACGGCCACATCTGGGTCCATATCGAAGAATCATCCATCAACTTCCATGGCAGCGGTGAGAGGGCTGTTCCTGCAGCCCCGCCAATTACAAACGACAAGAAATCTCTTCTGCCAATCTTCATCTACGCTCCCTCTTCGCATCAGTATATATGTACAGATATATCGTTAATTCAAAAACACGCGATTATTTATGGCATACGAAACATGCATCTCTATGTGTCTGAACACTGTCGCCGCTTTCAATAGATAAGGATGACGGTGAAAACACATTGATAATATTATCAATGTAACGATGCGTCGGCGATTTAACACCTGTTTTTTCGATGCCGGCGGCGTCTCTTTGGTGGCATTCGGCGCAATCGTCCATCTTCATCCGGTCCCAGGGATTCTTTTTAAAACCCGCAATATTTTCCCCCCAGATATCCCGACTGTATCCGGTAATCCGGTTCTGTTCATAAACCTTCAAACTCTTGGATTCTCCGATATGACCATGGCAGGTTACACAATCCATACCGGCACCCTTGATATGAGCGGCATGGGAAAAAAACACGCAATTCGGCTGCTTGGAATATATCAGCCACGGGACTTGCCTATCTTTGGAGACGTAATCCTCGACAAATTTTATTTCATTGGGATCGATGCCTTGAATCTCTTCATGACAGTCAATGCACTGTTCCAATTTCGGTACCCCTGAAAAGGTCCCGTCCTTGCGAAAGAAATGACAGCTTTCACATCCATTGTCCACTTGGGTGACATGAAACGCATGGTTAAAGTCGATGGGTTGTTTTTTCTTTGAATAGAGAAGCTTCGGAAAAATGATCCATCCTAAAATAAGGCTGATGAACACCCCAAAAATAAAAAACGGAATAATGGTGCCTCCGGACCCTTTATCCTGTTTTTGTACTTTCCTCTCTGTGGATGGCTGTGCCGCCGTCTCATGGGCGGCATCCTTTATCGTTTTTTTTGCAGGATCATCCGATGTGCTCATAAAGACTCCGTCAAGCCGTGATTGATGATTTTATGATGCGGTCTAAAGTCGAAAAAATTAAGATAAACGCACGTTTTGTACCTACACATCCATGTTTTGTCAAGGAAAAATGATAATGAATAGACGTCATAATGATAAGAAACAAAAGGATTCTAAAAACCGGATGGGGAAAAATAGTAGAGGAGAAAATACTACATCTTTATCGGGTCGGCATAACTTCCGGGGTGGGAAAGTGAATACGGGTTCACGCCGTATAAAATATCCATTCAGCAATTTGTGAATAAACGCACTTCATAAGCAACGTTAGAAATGGTTTCAAAATCCCCCCTCGGGCTCAATCAGCCAAAGGCGGACAAGTCTCTGTGTTGGACCGGGACGTCCAATCCTCGAAATATTCCCGATATGGATGCTTGTCCCGATCTTTTTTAATCGGGGCGGTTGGCCGTTTCAGTCCCGCGTTCTGGTCCCGCCGATCTTAAGCGGGAGACCTTGAGCCCGATTGAACGTTTTGAAACCACTTCTACATAAATTCGGCAATGGAGACCGTTCTGTCGCCGAGCATATTGACATAACTTCCGTGTTCATTATCGTACCAGCCGTAGACAACAGCCTGGGTGATCGGAATTCTAATGATGACATTCTTTAATGAATTTAAAATCTCTTTCTCCAGTCCCGGCACCGTTTCCAGGTCAATGGCCTGCTCGGCCGTACGGGTGTGGGTTTCATGTCCCTCGATGATGGTGGCGGCCCTTGGTATTCCGATAATATCACCCGATACGTTTTGCTTATCGGTATAATGAAGGTATCCCTTGATGTCGTCGGATGCGGCCTGGCGATATATATCGTTGAGCAGCTCCCGGCTGATGGGTTCGCCGGACAACTCCTCCTGCAAATTCAGCACCAGTATGATGAGAGATCCGCTGGAAATGGGAACTCTGACCGATTCCGCGATAAATCCGATTTCCGCCATTTCCGGCATCACCAGTCTTAACGCATTGGCGGCGCCGGTGGTGGTTAAAATGATGTTATTCATAATGCTCCGGTTTTTCCGAAGGTCAACCGCTCCGGTTTTTGGCAACCGATCCAGCACCTGTTGCGAGCCTGTTGCCGCATGAACCGTTGCCATGGACGCCGATAGAATTTTTTTGGCACCAAACGCATTCAAAAGGGGTTTTATCATATGCGCCAAACAAGTGGTGGTACAGGATGCGTTGGAAATGATTTTATGCCGTCTAGCATCGAATACACTATCATTGATGCCCATCACCGTGGTAATCGCATCGTTCGGGATGGTTTTTTCTTTATGCTTGATTTTAAAGGGTGCCGACACAATGACTTTCTCGGCGCCGGCCTCCAAATGGCCCCGCACGGCGCCTTGCGGATGATCGGGCAATAGTGTCGGATCAAGAAATTTTCCCGTTGTTTCGACCACCAGTTTGACGCCATGTTCTTTCCAGTTTAATGCCGCCGGATTTCTGGAGGATCTCAAGAAGCGGACCTTGACGCCGTCAATGGTCATCGCGCCGGTTTCTTCATCCAGATCTGTGATCAAAGACGTTGCTTTTTCGCCGTACAAATATCCATGGAGTAATCCATAGGTTGAATCCCGTTCCGTATAATGCGCAATGTCTTCAAGGGATGTGCCCACCGTTCGACCGAGATTTACGATAATTTCACTAAAATATTTCCGACCCACATGGTGCCAGAGCGTCAGTTTGCCGATCCTGCCGAATCCGTTCACACCGAGCTTCAATCCGTTTCGTTTTTCGATTTCCATGGGTTAATACTCTCCGTTGAGATTAACGATACATCATTGATCAAGTTTCTTTAACCTTCACTAAATTTTGATAAACCGATCCTTCCCTGCCGTCAATACTTAAATAGTCTCCGGATTTAAACTCTAAGTTGTCAAATCGACAGGTTTTACCCTTTTCGTTGCAGACTAGGTTGCCACATCCCACAATACAGGTTTTTCCCAGCCGGTAGGCCACAACAGCGGCATGAGACGTTACCCCGCCGCGGGCCGTTAAAAGACCGTCCGCTGCATAGATCTCCCTGATGTCATCCGGAACCGTATCCCCCCTTACAAGAATCACAGACGTTTCGGGCTCCTTGCTTTTCCATTGCTCGATCTCTTTCAGATCGAAAACGATCCTTCCGCTCATGGCGCCGCCGCTGACACCGACACCATGCCCCAGTAATTTTTCTTTCGTAATATCATCAAGGTCAAAAGTTAAAACCTTCTTTCTTTCACGAATGGCCATGTCCCGGGTTTGCATCAGGAAAAGATCTTCAGCACGAGGGCTTTCAAAAGTAAACTCCATTTCCTGAGGCCCCCATCCTTTTGCGTGGATCAATTCGTTCGCCAAATCTTTTAATGCCTTATAAATCTCGGGGAAATGGCTTTCAAGGGTGATGTCTGTTTCTCGCATTTCAATATCCTGCTGTATAATCGATATTGGCAATGTATTGACCAGGCCTGAAGCGACATCTTCACCCTGATTGCCGATAGTGAAGTCACCCCACAGCCTCAGGCTGTCTTCTAACCACCTGGGATTATGTGTAAAAAAAACACCGGTGCCGGATTGCTGGGTAACATTTCCGAAAACCATTTCTTGTATGGTAGCGGCCGTTCCCCAGTCATTGGATATCCCCATAATTTTACGATATGTTCTTGCTTTGGGACCTTCCCAGGAACTAAAGACCTTTTTAATCGTAAAATATAGCTGTTCAAAAGGATCGTCGATAACATCTATACCTGAATTGATTATCATGCTTTTGTAAGTCAGGGCCACTTTTCGCATCTGCGGACCGGTAAGCTGCTTTTTAAACTGAACACCGGATCTTCGCTTCAATTCGCTGATAATCGCGTCAAAGTCATCCCTTTCAAGTCCTGAAGCCATACCGTAACATTGCAGGAACCGGCGATAACTGTCCCAAGCAAACCATTCATTACCGGTACGTTTTGCAATGCCTACTGCAATATTCTCGTTCATCCCGACATTAAGAAACGTATCCATCATTCCGGGTTGTGAAATGGCAGACCCGCTTCTTACTGAAAAGAGCAAGGCATTCATAGGGTCGCCAAAGGTTTTGCCGCTTTTCTTTTCGATATCGGATATTTGTCGCAAAATTTGATCCATGAAATTTTGTTTGGCCGGCGCATAGCTGTCGATGATCTCTCTACATCGGAAGGCCTCGGTCGTAATTATAAAACCAGGGGGAACCGGCATTCCGAAATTCTTCAGTTTAACGAGATTCAGTCCTTTACTTCCCAGATGAATAATTCCGGAAACCAACTTGGGAATTTTATCCATAGATGTCATCGCCCGCTTAGGATCATAAAGAAGCAGATGATGCAACTTATCTTCAGGAAGTTTATTGGCCTGCTGAAAGAGGGTGTTTAGGATTCGGCTTAAAAACAGATCGAGTTGCTGAAGCCCCAAAGAAAAAGCAATTCGATCCCGGAAGAAAATTTCGGACACCCTGTGTTTCAGCTTTTCATGATCAATTGTGTCGCTTAACGGAATGTACTTCGGCAGAATCTGTTCCATAGGTATCTGAGATAGAATCTGGCTCAAATTTTCACCGTGAATATTATTAAAATAATCGTTGATGATATTCCTTACAGCCAAAGCGAATCCCTTAAAGATGTCAAGATACTGTGTAAAAGTAATTTCTCTCGCTTCAAGCGATTGGGCCAGCATATCCAGCTGTCGCTCAATTTCGACCGAAGGAATCCCATCGAGTTGCAACGCTTTGTAAAACAAATTTAACCGGTTGTAGATTTGATAAAAAGTGGCTTTTGTTATTAGGCTGAGATCCGTATTATCCACCAAAACTTCAAAAAGCACATTAACCATAGATTTTATTCGAAATGCAAGCCCGAGAGAGTCAAACTTCCTTTCACGATAGCTGCCGTACATGGAGGGAATGTCTATGGTAATGTGTCTTTTTTTATAAATATCCTCCTTGATTTCATAGGTCTGTTCAGATAGTATTATTTTTTTCAACTCTTCCAGATAGTCGAGCAGGTTGTATATCTTTTTAATCAAATCAGGCTCTTTTAAAGCATCATGCAACTTGCTCAAATCCGGGAAGGCGTCGGCTTGGAGTTGAGCAAGATAATTATTTATTTCTATAAAATTGAGATTATATTTCTGATCTAAAAGTTTATATAAGGTTATCGTAAGCTCGACTCTCTCCAAATCATGCTTTGATACGCCTGCAACCCCTTCAATAATAGACTTTATCTCATCTTCTTGAAGTGTGATAAGATCGTTCGGCAAAGATATCCCTTTTTCTTTGAGCCGTGTTATTACTTTGTGAACGCCGTCGATGTACGGTCCGTCGTTATTAATTTCCGTGTAAATATTGGGCGGGACAAAGGCTTCCAGAACACCTTTTTCTTTTGTTTCCCAGAATTTAAAGGTTGCCTTCATAAAATCGATGATCCGATTACTGCTTTCCACATGGCTCTGCTTTCTTAAAAAATGAATTAACAGATCCCTCCTGCCTGATATTTCGTCAACTTTTGTAGATATATCCCGTAGTTTTCCTTCTGCGCCGATATCATTAAAGTACACCGGAAAAAGCCTGCAAAGCTGTTTGACCAAGTTGTATACCGGTCCGATACCGCTGTTGAGAAGTCGGGTAATATCACGTGGGAAAAGATCTATATCTTTAATAAATACACCACATATTGACAAATGGATAATCAAACATGAAAGAAGCCGGGTCGACCACATGGGGTTGAGTTCAATCAGTTCAAGCCAGGTCCGGATATTGAGGATATGAGCGGGGTTGACTTTTATTTGCCAGTCGTTTCCGACACCGCTGATGCCCGGTGACTGAAATCCCAAATCAATGACATATTCGATAAAAAATTTGACGAGATCGCTGTCATCTGTTTTATATACCCCTTTTCCCATATTAAGAATACAATTCAGTGTTGTTGCCGGATATTCGTGGGTTTGCGCTTTTAAGATGGAAAAGGTTTTATGGATCAAGTTCCCAATATTGAGATTGCTTTCATGCGCAATGAGCCAGCTTAATGTTCGATTGATGTCTCTTAACGTTTCCTCATGAATCATGGTCAGTCCGGAAATGTTCATGATATGGAAAAGAAAAATAAGCCGCCACCGGTGACCCTGATCGATGTTGCGGCTTTCATTCAGAAGGCTTTGCGGAATTTCCCGGTAGGTTTCCAAGAACCGGTTGTAATCGGGGAGACCCACAAGTTTTCTTAACACCATTTCCGATGTGATGCCGCCGGAGGTCGTTATTTTTTCAAGCGTGGCCTTATATCGGTTGATCTCGTCATGGGAAATATGTTCGAAAACATTTTTTAAATTCTCGGGTCGGTCGATCCTATCCGCCTCGTCTTTAAACCATTCCCAGGGATCCCTTTCACTCAACCAGTAGCCATATATGCAATCGTAATATTTTATAAGCAGCCGATTGATCGATTCACAATCTTCTTTCATTTCTGCCGAATAATTTAAAAGCGTCCCCGCCAGTTTCCGTATCTGATAGAAACTTTTGACAAACAGAAAAAAATCGTCTCCCGCATAATTTCTGATGCGATCGAAGGCATCATCAACAATCGGTTTGAATCTTTTAAAGTCGTCTTCGGAGTCTTTGATGACTTTTTGGATAAAAAGCATAAAGTTGTCCACGGCCTCCGCTCTGACTTCGATGCCGCTTTCCGAATCGATCGCCAGGGTGAAAATATCGACAAGCAGTTTTGCGGCTTCCGGCCCTTTGGGATGGGTTTTGAGAAGATGGAAATAATCGAGAGAATAAACCCTGGCCTCCTGAACAATAAACTCCCAGTTCCGGTAAGGATGGGCCAACTCTTTAAGGAAGGTGTTCAACCCTTCCATGATGCCGTAATATTTGGACAACACCTCTTGTAACACTGAATATTTTTCATCTATGACGACATCCACCGAATAACTTGCGATATTCACTTCAAGGGCTTTTGACTGTATCATATCAACCCCATTGTATGTTTATTTATGATTGTTGATTGTCGATTAAAAATGGCTTCAAATATCAGTTGTAAAAATATCAGACGCTGTCGCTATTTTCAAGTGTATTTCAATCCGTTAATATTATATGCTCATTTCTTCTATCGACAATCATCAATTAAAAAAGCCCCCCCAAAAGGAGGGGCTTTTTTAATTGCCTATTTTTAAATAAACCGCTAGAGCTTGAGCCATGAATCCGAGTATAGAGATTTCCCGAGAATCACATTGGTGGTTTTGGCATAGTCCTGCAGCTCTTTTGAAAGACCGGCCATATCCGGGCTTTTGCCGTCCATAATGCCGTAAATCAGATCCACGATATCCTGGCGTTCGCCCTTGGCAATGGAGATCAACTGGTCGTCAAGGGGATCCGCGATAACCGATTCCATACCGTATTTTTGGAGCATCACCATAAATGTCTGATTCAAAATCGGCCGCAAATGGTCCGGCGGGCCATTGGAAATGTTGGACAGCCCGCAGGTGGTTTTGGCTCCAGGCGCAATATCCTGAATCATCCCGGTAAATTCCATCAAGCTGATGGCCTGGGGTTGCTGGATGTTTACCGGCGTTACAATGCCGTCCACCCAGATCTTTTCATTGGGGATTCCGGCTTCATTGGCGGCATACAGTAGCTCAACACATAGCGCTGCGCGTTCGTTCTCATCTCTCGGAAGTCCTTCAGGCCCCCACATGAGCGCGACAAAGTCGGCATTATGTTCCGCGGCCAATGGAATCATTTTCTCGTAACGCTCCGGGCGGCACATGATGGAATTGATAACGGGCGGCAGTTTGCAGACCTTGAGGGCTGCCGCAATCGCGTCAATATTGGATGTATCAAGCGCCAGCGGAATATCGTCCACCACTTCCTGGACCACCTCAACCACCCAGGGCATCAATTCATGTCCGTCTTTTTTTGCCGGCCCGAGATTGATGTCAATAATATCCATCCCCTTTTTCTTTTGAAAAAGGGCTTCTTCCTGGATCGGCTTGGGATCACGCTCCTTGAATGCCTTGCCGATCTTTTTTGATATGACGTTCAAACTTTCACCTATAAGTAACATAAAACCTCCCTTCTCTATCGGCAATCGCCTGATGTTGTCCCGGGGCATGACCCCTTGCCACACAGTATTACTTGTCACTCGTCGTTTGTCAGCTGAACATCAACACAACAAACATCGAAGGACTCATGCCAAGTGAACTAAAAATGCTTGACATCCAAAATGACGACAACGGAACCTAATTTAATCCAACAAGCGTTTTTAAGCCGTTATTTGGATTTAAGAAACGCCGGAAGATGGGCGGCTTCCCTCGGGCCCACGGTGATGGTCCAATCCGGCAATTCTTCTTCCATATCCCCAACAATGCCCGCTGCATAACCGGGAATAATCACTTCCTTGTTTTTGATTTTATCCGCTATACCGCATTTTTTGATAAACATCCCGACATCATCGCCGGAAAATTTTCCAGCCGCCCAGGCCGTCAAAACGGACAGACCTTCGGAGTCCTTGATCAGCAGCCATGAGGGCACCTTGCTTCCCTCAATTTCACCGGTTACGATAAAGTAAGTCAAGGCGAAATTGGTGGTCACCAGCACCGGAGAATTTTCATCCGGGTTACCGATTTCATAAATACCCTCTGTTACGGTCATGGGTCGCTGCGGATCCGTATAAATGTTCAATCGCTCAACCAACAGGGAGAAAAGACTCTCACCGCCAAAATCCGACAGAATCGTAATGCCGCCGTATTTTGCGATAAACATGGCGGCAATGATCGTTTCCATGTCCAGGTTCGAGGCCATTTCACACGGAAACGTAATGGTCGGAAAGCCGAGTGCCCGGTTTAAAGACTTGAGCGCTTCCCGGCGAATGACCACCTGGTCCTGAAACGCCTGCTTGATCTCTCTGGATCCCGGATCGATGACCAGGTCTTTGAGGCCCATTTCCGCCAGCTTGGTGGTCAGCGGAACAAGGCCTTCCACGGAATCAGCCTTGACCGCCAGAGGCAAATCATTGTCTTTGGCCAAAGCGCCGAAGGCATCGATATTGCCTTCGGTAGCGGCATAAATCAACGGACGCTTAAATTTACAAGCCTCGATGCCGGCGGCCATAACATCTGCATCTTCCGACATCAAAACCAAATTAAATTCCGATGTTTCCGCAATGGTTTTTGCCGCCGCCGCAAAGGCGTCCTTGTCGCCGTTGACATCTTTCAATGCCACAAGTTCGGGTCTTAAATTAAAACCGACTCGTTCAAATTGAAAGGCATTCCAAGACTTGAGCTTGGCTTCAAGATCGGACGCCGCGATATCGGACCCGACCATGGCGCCAATGGGCGTTGGGCTGTAAAAGGTTTTCTCATGACGATACAGGACGGTCTCACCCCCGGCTTTGGTCTTTCGAACACCTTGCCCCAATGCCACCGGCCGGATCGGCGGCGCCGACGCCTCGGCAAGCTGGTCCCTTGCTTCATCGGATACATACGGGCAGGCATCGAGTTCCGCCTTGCCGGATGCCAGGTTCATGGCAAAAGCAAGACATGTGGGAACCCCGCACTCCTTACAGTTGGTTTTCGGCAGTAGTTTGAAAATCTGAATACCGGTTAATGCCATTGTTATCTCCTTATTCTAGTGGATCAGGTTTCAAGTTTTGATATTCAATGTGCAAGGTTTAAGGAGCGACGATTTTGCGCTCCTTAAACCTTTGAAGTGTATAGGCTATCCGATAATCGGATCCATCGAAAGGGCCGGATGGCCGACTTTTTCGAGGAACGGCATAATCTCTTCCTCTGAGGTGCCAACGGTTTCGTCGGCAATCTTATTGATAAAGTCCGGATCGCCGAGTTCTTCACCCCTCTTGATGAGCCGCTCTTTAAGCTCTTCTTTTAGCATTTTGGGCATCCAGACCATTCGAAAGAGACCGCCGTCACCGACAATGAACTTACGCTGGGTAATATTGTACTTGGAATGACCCACGAACCCCGGCGAAGAAGCGCCGCCGCCCATTACTCCGGCCAGTGTGGTGAATTTCATGCCGCAGGGGGTTTCGCCCATGTAATCCCGTCCCACCGTCATGACGCCGTTACACGTCGGCAGCATGGCCGCGATACATTCGCAGCAACCGCAGGTGGTCATGGGATCCTGCACCAGGGAATAAAAGTTGTAATGGGTAATGTTGCCCCGTGACGCTTTGGACACGAAATCATTGACGCCTTTCCACTGTCCCAGCTTCGGATCGAGACATTCTCCTTTTTCGATGGGCTGGTTGGGGCCGGTGGGATTGATCTCATAGGATGCCTTGCAGTCCATCCAGTTGTAAGCGCCGCAAAGACCGGTTCGTTCAGGACTCACCGTACAAACGTGGTTGGGCGCAAAAGACTGGCAAAGCGTACAGGAGTAATAAATTTCCTCTGCTTCGTCCGTCATGTTCTCCACCCGTTCATCCCGGTGTTTGTATTCGGCCCTGGCCCTTTCGGTCAGCTTATCCACGTCCGCTTTTTTGGAATACAGGGTGATCTGAACCTTATCCAGAATTTTTTCAAAATCCTGGTGGAACTTGGCATGCAGAACAACGCCGATATGCTTCAGGCTGAAGTTCTTTTCCATGGCCGCCTTGCTCACTCGGATCCATGAAATATCCCGCTGTCCGATATGCATGATCCCCTGAATATAGTTGACCAGGTGATGGATCTGGCGCTCCAAAATCGGTTCGAAATCTTCCTGAAACTCTCGACCGGCGATTTGGATATAGATCCCCAGCGGAAAGGTTTCTCCTTCCTTGATATCCGTAATGTCAGGCCCGATGATCTCCACCTTGCCGTCATCGATCGCTTTCATATCCGCCATTTTAACCAATTCTGTGCATTGGGTTTTACCGCCGCCGCACTGGGCATACAGGTCTTTTCCCCTGACCCGCTCACCCTCGAATGCCGGACCGAAAGACAACGGGATATCGATTTCGGTGACATGGACTTTAAGTCCGCGGACTTCCACCGATCTCTGGCAGATTTCATCATGGGGGACATTGGGCACCACATGCTCGTAGGTACAAATACCGGTGGGTAAAATTTCCGGCACATCCGTATCGGCCAGGGTCGGGAAACCCCAGTTGACGCAGCCCGCCGCCGCACACGCCCAGCGGGTTCCGATCTCACCAAAGGCGTTGACAAAGGCGAAGATTCTGTTCTTGTTATACAAAAGAATTTTTTTGTAGTCTCCGGGCTGAACACCCCCGAAGGCCATGGCCGCCCGATTGGCAAACCCCAATGCAAATACGGCAGAGGAGATGTCGGGTCCAAAGGGCACGATCCGTGTGCTCCATCCGATTTGAACACCGGCTTCCATCAACTGGTCGATGACCGATGTTCCGTTGTGACCGGAAGCGCAGAAGATATAAAGATTTTTCAACTGGTAATCTTCGACGATCATCTTGGCGATTTCCGGAGTGGGGCATGCGCCGACAATGGCCGCGAAACCGGGTGCGGTGCCGTCCACAAACTCCACCCCTCTTTTTCTCAAGATCACGTCATCTGCCGGACCCAGCCAGATCTTGCCGGCCTCGATATCCGGATCTTCCTGGGGATAGTAAAAATCAGGATCGGTAACGCTGCGGATCCCTTCCCGAATTTCATATGCAAGTATGGCCGCCATACCGGCATCCAGAAGAGGACCCAGATAGGGCAGATGATTGACCCGTTTGATATGGGGCGGAAGCAGCCCGCGGGCAAACTTCATCGGTTTTTGCAAATCTTCCAGGGTCTCAACCTTGTGCCCAAGGAGCGAATAGATGACCGGCAGGTAGTAACCGGTATTGGGAAATTCCACCTTGGTATCTGCATTATAAGTTGCCAGAGCGTTTCTCAAACGCCCTTCAACTTCTGAAATAACATTGTAGCCGCCTTGAATGGCAGCAAATGCGACTAGCTTTGACATACATTCCTCCTTCGTTGAGGATTTATTCTAAATCCCTTAATAAATCCAGTATCATTAAGCTTGCTTATACATGCGTCACGCATTATTTTTATCCTTCTAGCGCCTGACGATCCGCCATATCCATGAGGATTCTTTCCCTGGCCTTGTCGATGCCGAGGGCCTTTCTTTTTTTATCGATATGCGCAATCATTTTATGGGCATGTTTAATCGGGTCCGGTTCACAGTCCCACATGCCGCCGTAAATCCCTTCCAGCTCCTTATACAGATAATCCTTAAATACCGGAGCCCCTTCCAAAGGCATATGATATCCAAAGACCGTGTATACGCCGGAGGTTACAAAATAATGCCCGATGCTGATGGCCTTTTCACTCATCCATTCCGGCGCGCTTCCGGCCGCCGGCAGATCACAGATGTCGTTCCCCAGACCGCCGGCTTTGACCACCTCGGTGGCTGCCAGCAGAATCCGGCTGTTGTCCACGCAGGAACCCAGATGCAATACCGGCGGGATACCCACGGTCTCGCACACTTCGGCCAGACCCGGCCCACAGAAAACCTGGGCGGTTTCCGGCGTGAGCAAACCTTCCATGGCACAGGCTATCCCGTTGCATCCGGTGGTCAGAACCAGCACGTCGTTCTTGATCAGCTCTTTTACAATGGCAATATGCGCTTCATTGTGTCTGGTCCGGGCATTGTTGCATCCCACCACACCGGCCACACCCCGAATACGGCCGTTGATGATATTGTCGTTTAATGTATAATAAGATCCGCGGAACGTCCCGCCCAGATGGTATTCGATGGATTCCACGCCGAATCCCGCGATCTGAGGCGCTTTGTATCGGGGAATCATCACCTCGGCACCACGGTTTTCAAAATTGTCGATGGCCATCTTGACAATTCGGGTGGCATCTTCCATGGCATGGTGTTCGTCAAACTCGATATGAAGCACATTGTCCTGCTCCATCCTGGCAATGGGATGGGTGGTAATCAGTTTGGTGTGGAAACACTTGGCCACATTCGCCAGATTCTGAAAAATACACTGAACATCCACCACCATGGCATCACAGGCGCCGGTGATAATGGCCAGCTCTTGCTGCAAAAATGTCCCGGCCGGCGGAACGCCGTGCCGCTGCAGAATCTCGTTGCCCGTACAGCAGATCCCGCCCAGTTGAATCCCCCTGGCGCCTTTGGATTTGGCATACTCGATCATCTCTTTGGATTGGGCGGAAGCCACGATCATCTCAGACAAAATCGGCTCATGGCCGTGAATAATAATATTGACATGGTCTTCTTTCATAATACCAAGGTTGGCTTCAGACTGCACCGGCGTCGGGGCTCCGAACATAACATCCTGAAGATCGGTGGCAATCATACTGCCGGCCCAGCCATCGGCCAGGGCGGCACGGGTGCATTGTTTGATCAGGTTTTTATAATCCTGGTCAACACCCATGTGCGTCCGGTGCATGATCTCCACAATTTCCCGGTCGATGTTTCGGGGAACAACCCCCAGTTTCTTCCAACGCTCATACAGGGGCTGGGGTGCTCTTTTGGCATACAATAGCTCTCCTCCGGCCTTGCCCCATTCCGCCAGCGCCTTTTCAGCCACTTCAAGGGCGATTTCATCAAAATCACGATCCAGCTCCTCGCCGTCTTTTTCAACCGTAGTGGCAACCCCAAAATAGGGTGCAATTTGTATAAGTCTTTCAGGAGATTTGATCTTATAATCTTCGGTCTCTTTTCGAGCCACCGACAAAAAGACTTCGGCCACGGCACGCCCGTGATCTGAATGGGCCGATGCACCGGCAGCCACCATACGGGCAAAGTTCCTTGCGGCGATGGTATTGGCGGTGGCGCCGCACAACCCTTTTCGGGTGTCCTCACCTTCAATCCCGGCCTTGGGCAAAGGCAGACGGCACGGACCCATGGCACAGTTTTTACAGCAGGTTCCCTGCATACCGATATTGCAGGGCTTCATGGTCTCAGCCCGGTCAAATACTGTTTCAATGCCCAGTTTTTGAGCCCGGGCGATCATTTCCTGCGTTGCAGGATCAATAGAGGCCGCTATGGGATCCGCCATCTTTGGCGCCTTTGCGACCTTTTCTTTTGTTACTTCCGACATTAGAGGTTCCTCCTCGTATTTTTTTTGTTTTTGCGGTGATTGATTTCAGACTACTATCATCCAATGTCTTTCACCGGCTGTCTTCAGGTATGTTAAGCGACTCTTTTGTGTATTCTGTTCAGCCGATCCAGCATTTTGTCCAGTTTCGACTTCTGCTGGGCGGCGGCTGTCATGGACGCCTCGGACGGCGCTGCCTCATGTTTGGCCGCGAGCTTTTCCCGTTCTTTTGCCCGCTTTTCTCGGATCGCCTGCTCTTCAGCCTCTTTCTTTGCCTTGGCTTCGGCCGCTGCTTTGGCCTTGGCATCGGCTTCAGCCTTGGCCTTAGCCTCCGCATCCGCCTTGGCTTTGGCTTCGGATTCGGCTTTAGCCTTCGCGTCGGCCTCTGCTTTGGCTTTGGCCTCTTGTTCGGCTTTGGCTTTGGCCTCGGCTTCTTCTTTTGCCTTGGCTGCCTGTTCGGCTTTGGCTTTGGCCTCTACTTCGGCTTTGTCGACGGCTTCTTTCTTTGGTGCTTCCTTTTTGACAGGTTTTTTCGCAGGTGCCGCTTTCTTTTCAACCTTGGGCGCCGCTTTCTTTTCGGCCTTGGGTGCCGCTTTCTTCGGCGCTTCGCCTTCTATGGTCAAATCCGGTTCCGGCGCCAAAGCAGCATAATCGATATCCGCATCATCAAGCTGCTTGGCGATGGGGGCAACATCCATGGCACTGCCTCCGTCCAGTCCCAGATCGATAAATGCCTGCGCAAACCGTATGGCTTCGGGATGGCGCATGATCAGAACACTGGAGCCGGACAAAAGATAGATAACGGCGGTCACGGCTTCCATGAGAATGCCGCGTCTCTCGGGATCGCCCAGGGTCGGCGCTTCATCTACGCTTTGCTTGGCTTCCTTGCACTTCCAGATCTCATTGGCCATATTGTTGATCATCGGCAACTGCAGCTTGTCGTCTCCCTGGGTCAAGGCTGCCATACAAAGCCGCTCCATAACGGAATATGAATATTCCAGTCCGTAACCCAGCCCACCGGTGGTCGGATCGACGATCAACCGATCCAGAGGCATCCCCAAATTTTCAAGCAGGATATTGACTTGTTTGGCAAGGTTGATATCGATGGGTGAGGATGCAATTAGGGTATGACCGTATCCCATGGCACTGGCGCCGATGCCCTTATGGTTCTTATCCTCAACAGGCCCAAGAATCAGATTGGCGCCGTGGGTCTCTTCCGAAATCTTTTTTAAGACCAATTCATCTTTCTCAATGTTGGCAGTCCCCCAGACGATCAGGGGAACATCGACGGCTTCGAGTACTTTTTTAACGGTGGCGGCGGCATCTTCAGGGCTGGCGTCCTGACCGTTCGGGTCGGTGCTTTTGAGTTGCAATACAATAATTTTGGCCCCGAATTCATCCACACATTTTTTAGCCCATGCAGCCGGATCTGAAAGAACATCCTTAAAGTGACTGAGCGCCGCTTCCGGCCACTCATCCGGTGCCATGTCCCAAACTTCCATTGCAATAACCGGCTTGTGCGGCATATTCCCTTCAAAGTTGTAAAAAGGATAGCATGCCTGACCACCCACGGTAACGGCGTTATCGCCTTTACCTATGGCGATTTCCTTTATGGAACCGGTATATGATTCTTTGTATATTTCCAAACCCAATGTAACCTCCTTTACGTGACAATAAGTTTAGTGGTTGAGGTGTATGACATTGTACCCTCGTCAAACCGTCCCTCGAAGGCAAAAGGATACCGCCCCGGGACTTTGATAAAAAAATTTAGCCCCCCTTTCATAAAAAGAATTTGGATTATAAAATTATCTACCTCGGTAGATTTATGGCCGGAAATTCCAAAAGCACAACCCAGAATTTCTCGCTGGTTATAAACAAACTTTTATCCAATGATAAAAGGGAATTAAAGTACAATTATCTAAAGAAGATGATTTTTGAAACACGCCAAATATGACCTTTTATATTGGGATGAATGATTTGTCAATAGATGAGTAAATATTTAGGTAATTGTATCTGGATTTTGAAAGAGTTGGCGGTATTCACGTTTAATATTCAGGCTGCAGTAAAATCGTCCGTTATTCACCGTCATTTCATTTCGGAAAACATGCAGGTCAGTTCAACCACTTCACCGTCATATACAGTTTTCGTTTTATAGGGCAAGCTTTTGAATAACTTGATCATCCCCTGGTTTCTCGGCAGGGTGTAGGCCATCAGACCGGAGATACCGTGTTCCCTGGCAGCCTCTGACAATTTTTGCATGAGAATCTTCCCCAGCCCCTTTCCTTGCCATTCTTTGCTCACGGAAAAAGCGACCTCCGCAATGTTTTTGGCCGGCTCAAGGAGGTATTCTCCCAAGGCCACGACTTTTCCGAATCCGAATTCTCCCACCACCGCCAAGATCGTCAGGTTTTTGATGTAATCAATTTGAAACATGCTCTCCATGTCGCCACGGACGAAACGGGTCTTGGCCTGAAAAAATCTGGAATAGATATCATCTTTATCCTGGGTATAGAAGTGTTCTTGTATCCGCCTCTCGTCCACGGGTTTGGCCGGCCTGATGGTGATCGAAACACCGTCGATCTCCCTTGTTTCTTCCAGATTTATCGGGTAGATGCCCTGCATCGACTCCGACAAGGTCCGCTCGGCGCCGAGCAGGCCCATTTTTCTGGCTTCAAAAAAAAGTTCCTCGCGAAAATCAGGGTAAGCAATGCTGATCAGGGCCATGGCGCGCTCCTGAAGACTTTTCCCAAACAGATTCACGGCTCCGAATTCGGTAACGACATATTGAACATCACCTCTGGGCACAACAATGGCGGTGTCATTCAACGTGGGAACGATTCGGCTCTTTTTACCGTCGGCTGTGGTAGAGGTCAGCATAAGGATTGATTTACCGTCTTCCTTCCAGGAGGCACCGCGAATAAAATCGAGCATACCGGTCACCCCGGAAAAATGGTTGAGAGAGATGGCATCCGCCGCAACCTGACCGGTGAGGTCAATGGCCATGGGTACATTCATGGCAACCATTTTGCGATGTCGTGAAATAATCGCCGGATCATTGACATAATCCGAAGGATAAAATTCAATGGCCGGATTATCATCCAAAAATTCATAAAGATTGGTCGATCCGATGGCACAGCTCGCCACGAGTTTCCCTTCGTTGAATCCTTTTTTCCGGTTTGTAATCACACCCATTGATACCAGACGCATGATATCATTGGTCAAGTACTGGGTATGAACGCCGAGGTCATTTTTGTGGGAAAGGGCAAGCAGGGTCGCCTGAGGCGTGGTACCCGGACTGATCTGAATGGTTGAGCCGTCGTCAACGAGCCGTGCAATCAACCTTCCGATTTGATTGGCCGCCTCGAGTTCCGGAAGTTCGTCAATGGTCAAAAGCTCTTCTTCATGTTCGACAAATGCATTGACGTCGTTGACGTGGATGAAGCTATGACCCAGTATGCGGGGCATCCTTGAATTCACCTGGGCAATAACAAAATCAGCCGATAATGCAGCCGCCAGCGTGATATCAACGGAAATCCCCAGGCTCATCCATCCAAAATCGTCCGGAGGTGATACCTGAATGAGCGCGACATGAATGGGAAGACGGCGGGTTTTAAAAAGGCGAGGTACCGCCGAAAGGTTCATCGGTGTGATAAACCGCTTGTTTTTTGCCAGACTTTTCGGTTTTGCAGATCCCAGATAAAACGACCGGATATTAAAGCTCTGGTCTTTGGTCTTATCTGCGATCAATGTCAACGGCGTGCTTTCCAGACTCAGTAATCGAACAATTTCGATATCCGTAAAGCTATCCGCTGCTTCGGCAAGTTTCCTGACCAGATATTGGGGTTCCCCGCAAGATGACCCGATAAAAACCCTCTGGCCCGCTTTGATCTGCATGATCGCTTCTTGTGCAGCGCATTTTTTTTCGACATAATTATCGGCCCAATAGATTGATGCGGCCATGATGCACCTCCCATGGATGATGTGGAGAAAGCGGGAAAAAGCAGCCGCGTTGCGTTTGCTGAAGACCAGCGGAACGATCAAAGCTCCGGTGCGCCAACTCGGCCTATGGCGAGAACGAAAACATCACCTGCTTTTTTATCCTATCCGATGGGTATTATCAAGAAAAAGATCGTTTTTTTGACCCACCTGTCATGTAGACCCGCCTGCTGTGTAAGGTAAGATCGGACATGCGCGGGAAGGGAGGATGAAGGACCGTTATGAAAAAACCACCATCAATGGGTAATGTGGAAGGAAGGAAAGAATCACAAATCAGACCGTTTGAACCAGGGTATATTTTTTAATGAAGGTATCCAGTTGATGCGCCTGTCCATGACTCATCTCGCCGAATTGGACGCCCAGTTGCCGCATCTCGAAAGTACTGAAAGGAACGAAATTATCGACATGGATATCCGAAATCTTTTTACAGGGGATACCTTTTAAAAAATAGCCGTTACCACTTATAAATATGTCGACTTCAACCGGTTCGCCAATCTGTTCTTCATGGTTAATGTACTTAAAAGCCAGTCCGCCTTTACTGATGTTAACAATCTGGCCCAGCTTCGATGAACCGTTCTTCAATAGAGCATATATGCCCTGTTGGATCTGATGTCGCTCCTGGGATCTTCGTTCAATTATTTTTTTGCTGTTTAACATCCTGCCCCCATCAAAATAAAATGGCAGATAATCTCTTCCGGCGCAGCCTCCGTTAGAGACTTTCGTAAAACGCCCGATTGTCGAAACAACGGTCACAAACAATTTTCTTGATTATAAAGTAGATATATGTTGTGTGTCAAGAAAATAATAACACAATATATAGAAGTTTGATGAATTCGTAAAAGTCGAATTCATCAAGTATCCGGTGTTTAGTGTTAAGTGGCTTAATTAAAATATATGCTGTAATACCGATATGTTAGATTGTTAATCACGAAACGCTAAATACGAAACACGCTCGTAAAAAGGTCGCTTTTTTGACTTTTTGCGAGTTCGGCATTAAGCGAAACCCGCAAATATGAATTGAAAAAATGACAGAATTGTTGCATATGACACTTTGTAACTGTAGACGGCTCTGGAAATATTTTTAAAAACATAAAGGAACTCAAAATGGTGACATGTTCATTCTGCGGCTCAACACACAATGTCGGATTTATATCCACGCGTTTTGCAGGAACTGACGGCGTATCTCTGGAGACGGCGAAATGGGCGAATGTTTTTCAAAAGGAGGGATTTTCCTGTTTCTACTTTGCCGGTGAACTCGATCGTCCGACGGATCATTCCTACTTGGCGGAAGAAGCTCATTTTGCGCATCCTGAAATAAAATATATTTTCAACCAATGTTTCGGCGTCCATAAACGCGAACGCCGAATCACAAATAAAATTTATGAATTGAAAAACGGATTAAAAGATCAAATTTATCGCTTCATCAAAAAGTACGGCATCGATATCCTTGTGCCTGAAAATTCACTCACCATCCCCCTCAATATTCCTTTGGGACTCGCCATTACCGAGGTCATTTCCGAAACTCAAATTCCAACCATCGCTCATCATCACGATTTCTTCTGGGAACGACAACAATTTTTAACAAATTCCGTCTGGGAATACCTGAATATGGCCTTTCCTCCCCATCTGCCCTCCATTCAGCATGTAACCATTAACTCCTCCGGAGATAATCAACTGGGTCTTAGAACCGGTATTTCCGCCACGATCATCCCCAATGTCATGGACTTTGAAAATCCGCCGGCGCCCGCTGATGACTATGCTTTGGAGGTACGAAAGGACCTCGGTATCGAAAACGATGAACTCTTCATCCTCCAACCCACGCGGGTCGTCAAGCGGAAAGGAATTGAACATGCCATCGAACTGGTGCATCGGTTGGGGAAAAAAGCCAAGCTCGTTATTTCGCATGCATCAGGCGATGAGGGTTACGACTATGAGCAAAGAGTCAGTGACTATTCAAAACTGCTAGACGTTAACACCCTATTCGTGTCCGATATCATCGATGAAAAAAGAGGGCGTACCAAAACCGGAAAAAAGATTTATACCCTGGAAGACATTTATCCCCATGCCGACCTGGTGACCTATCCGTCCACCTTTGAAGGATTCGGGAATGCCTTTTTGGAAGCGGTTTACTTTAAAAAACCCATTGTGGTGAATAAATATTCTATTTATGCCTACGACATCAAACCCAAAGGATTTCTGGCGATAGAGCTGGACGGTTATGTGACGGAAGATGCCGTTCGAATGACCCGGAAGGTTCTTGAAGATCCCGATCTTTGTAAAAACATGGTGGATAAAAACTATGACATTGCCAAACGCGCCTATTCTTATTCCGTAATAAGGCGGAAACTCAAAAATCTCATCTACGACGCCATTTCCTGCAATCCTGAAAATTCACGTAGATAATCATGGTTTCCCATCAAGACAAGTTTCGATATGGTTTGCGCACCGGAATCAACAAAGGATGGCACGGATTCCTGTGGATGCTCAAAATTATTGTGCCGATTTCCTTTCTGGCCGTGCTTGTTGAGTATAGCGGTTGGATGCACAAAATGGATTTTTTATTAGCGCCGGCCATGAACCTGCTGAGTCTTCCCCCTGCCGCGGCCCTCCCGCTGATCGTTGGAATGCTGACCGGGATTTACGGCGGCATTGCCGCCATGATGGTTTTTCCCTTGACGAATAACGAAATGACCCTCATTGCCATTTTTCTGCTCATCTCGCACAATCTGATTCAGGAGGGAATTATCCAAGGAAAATCCGGTTTGAATCCCATTAAAGCCACCCTTTTTCGACTGACGGCTTCCAGCGTTACGGTGATGACTGTCGCGAAGTTTCTTGGCCTCGAACCTGCCGGGATTTTGGGAAAAAGTGCATCTGCCGCCGGGCATGCGCCGCTGTTGATGATGGTCAAAAGCTGGTTCGCGGACACGTTGTTTATCAGTGCAAAAATATTCGTAATTATCATGGTCATCATGATTCTGCTTGAAATGATGAAAGTATTTAATATGATACATCATATCGTCCGGATTTTGCGTCCGATCTTAAAGACCATGGGGCTCAATCAAGCCGTCGGTTTATTATGGCTGACGGCCGTCGTCTTCGGCATTGCATACGGCGGCGCGCTCATCGTGGAAGAAACAAAACAAGGGCATATCAAAAAAGAAGCGCTTGAAAAACTTCATCTTTCCATTGGCATCAACCATTCTATGGTTGAGGATCCGGCGTTGTTTTTATCCCTGGGACTCAGTGCCTTCTGGCTATGGATCCCCCGGTTTATTCTGGCAATCATCGCGGTACGTCTGCTGGATATGTACTATAAAATAAGGTTTCGCGTCCTAAATTTTCAACGGCGCCAGGAGTAATCTCAATAATGGCGAAAATATATCCTATCGGTGGCGGCAAAGGCGGTGTTGGAAAAAGCTTTATAACCGCCAACCTCGGCGCATTAATCGCCAAATGGGGTAAAAAAGTCGTGATCATCGATCTGGATCTGGGCGCTTCAAACCTGCATACATTGCTTGGAATGCAAAGCCCGAGCATCGGCTTAAACAGCTTTTTAAACAAAACAATTCATGATCTCGAAAGCGCGGCGGTATCTACGAGTATCCCGAATTTGTTTCTCATCAGTTCTTTCCATTGCTACATGGAAATTGCAAACTTGTTTTACGCGCATAAAATGAAAATTATTGAAGCCATAAAAAAACTCTCCTTTGATTATGTTTTTCTGGATTTGGGTCCCGGAACCAATTTTAATATGCTTGATTTTTTCTTGACTTCCAAGGAGGGAATTCTGATATGTACACCCGAACCCACATCCATTGAAAACTCTTTTCGGTTTATCAAAACGATCTATTATCGAAAACTAAAACATATGATAAAAAAACATATTTTTAATTCGCTGCAAAAAAACTTTTATGAGGATGCCGTTAAGCCGGGAATGAAGCCGTCCGATATCATAGAAATTGCGCTTAAACACGACCCTGAGAAAGAACCGCTTCTAAGAAGCCAGCTCAGCAAATTTAGGTTTAAATTTATTTTTAATCAGTTTCGCAATAATCTGGATGCAACCCTGGGGAACCAATTCGAAACCATATGTAATCGGCATTTTTATTCGATTTTTGAGTTCCTCGGCTATGTCAACTTTGACGAACGGATTCAAGATGCCATTTTTTCGAAAACGCTCTATGTCCATCGATATCCGCATACGCAATCCTCAGCCGATCTTAAAAATATCGCCGCAAAGATAACATAAAATATATCGCGCCATCATTAACGGCCACATGTTATGAAAAAATTTGACGAATTAAATTATTATGAAATATTAAAAATTCCGATGAATTCATCTTATTTTCAAATAAAACAGGCGTATAAGGATGCACTTTCACTGTACGATCAAGACTCCGTACTGACCTATTCCTTGTTCACAAGGGAGGAAAGGGATGAAATTCTAAAAAAGATCAAGGATGCGCATTCAACGCTGATCGATGAAAATAAAAGAGCCGCATACGATCGAATGTTGGTTGATTCAGGACAAGTAAAGGCCCCGATTTCATTCAGTGCAAACCAATATCGATCTTCCCTGCGATCTTCCGGCCGTACCATGGCGGATGATGACCGTTTGCATTCGAGGGTGAAAGAAAAAATCAGCGTTGAAGGCATTCAAAATTTATCGAAGGAAATATTTTCCAAAGAACTTCTCTCGGGAAACGACTTGAAAAAGTTTAGAGAAGCCCTTGGCGTCGAAATCCCGGAAATTCATTCCATTACGAAAATAAGCATTTCAGTTTTAAACGCCATCGAAGAAAACCGGTTCGACCGGCTTCCACCGAATATCTATCTGAAAAATTTTTTGAAATCTTATGCGAAAATACTTCAACTTGATCCGCAAAAAGTTGTCGATGGTTATTTCAAAACCATCTCCCTTTCACATCCTGCCGATGGATGATTTATGATTGTTGATTGATGATGGATGGTTGAATGTATCGCTTCGACAATTTCAATTTCCATTTCTCAATAATAAATTATATGCAATGTCGTTGTCAAAAATTTGGCACGCCATTAAAATCTCATTTCAAACCGCAGATCTTTATGCTCAAACCGCCCGCCCTTAATCATTATATCTTATTGAATTTGAATTTTTTTTAAAAAATTATCAAACAAATCTCCATCCTTTTAATTATGGCACATCTATTGCATTCGTTGTTTATTATTTAATAAAAGAGACGCGTAATTCGCACAAGATATTTTTGCAATTTATGTTAGAAGAAATTTTAAAAAACACCCAGGTCAATCGATACATTACCTCTTATGAGGATGGGAAGGCAATCTTTCTGGAAGGAGATGAATCACAAGATTTGTTTATCCTTGAATCCGGCCGACTGAATGTCTTCAAGGGGAATAAAAAAATTGCCCAAATCACCGAAAAGGGGTCTTTATTTGGCGAAATGTCTTTCCTGCTCAATGCAAAAAGAACGGCTACGATAAAAGCAGAAAAAGATGTCAAAGCCATTCAAATCCCCAAAGAAGACATTCCGGGTTTTCTTCAGGATTTTCCGGAGGTGGCCGGAGAAATAACAAAACTATTGGCCAAACGCCTTGATGAGACCAGTCGAATTCTTTACGGGTTTAAAGAATTTTGCGATCAACTTCCTGATGCTGTCATCGCAACGGATAAAGAGGGGAAGATTATCACCTGGAATGCCGCTGCTGAAGAAGTGTACGGTCGGTCCTGGCAGCAGATGTGCAACAAATCTGTGGAAAATATATATGAAAAGCCGGACGTATATAGAAAATTGATTAAAGAAGTAAAGAAAAAACGTTCCGTAAGAGAAAAAATCCTCAGCATCAGGCATCCAAAAACCGGCGACAGATTTATATCGACCAGCTCGACGCTGCTTCTTGACGACCATGATAATTTCCAGGGAATTCTTTCACTGGGCCGCGATGTCACATCAATCACGACATTGGAAAAAAAATACCGTCGAACGCGTGGCTGGCTTGTTCCGTCCTTGATACTGCTGTTTATTTTAGGCATGGGTGCTTTTGGGGGGCATGTTTATTTCCGCCAAAAACCACGGTTTTCGAATATCGAACAAAAAAGTCTAGAAAATCGATTGAATAAAGATTACCTATTGTTGAAGTCCATGCTGATCGGACCGTTTGAAGCCGGCGACCGTTTAAAGACAAACCGCTTGATGAAGAATTTTTTCAATCATCATAAAGCCGATCACTTGCCTTATAAGGGCTTGGTGTTGCTGGATAAGAATAAAATTGTCTTCGATGCCTATTCACAAAATATCGAAGCCGGTATTTCCACGATGACAGACGGCAACTATGCCGGGATAGATTTTAAAGGTGATGAGAATGCCTTGCAGCATACACTCACGCTCTATCGAGTGGACAAAAACCATCCCATGGGGAAAAAATGTGTCGAAATCGCTTTTAACATAGATAAAAACAACCGCCGGATCGGCTGGCTGATTTTTCAAATGGATCTTAAGCGATTAAAAATAAACTACGGCATCGATGCCACTGGTATCAAGCCATTTAATTTTTAACGGGGCGTATGGAAGGCTTTAAAGATTTTTCGTCTTGCAGATATGAAATTTCAGAGAGCAACGACGGTGAAATGACCATCTATTTAGAAGGCAGAGTCGATGCCAACAATGCATCTTCGTTGATCGAGTCGTTTGGTTCCCTGATCAGGGACCGTTCGCCTGTTTCACTTGTCGTGGATCTTAAAAAGGTAACCTATCTGGATGATTTCGGCGCGCTCGTCATTGTTGAATTGAGAGATATGATGGCGGCTGCAAAGGGAGAATTTAATTTAAAAAACGCCAGAGAAGAAGTGCTTTTTGTTATCAATTCGGAGGCGATCGCAGAATCGCCCAAACTCATCAAAATGCGTCCGCCCTCGTTGTTCGTCAGGTTCGGAGATGCGATTCTCAAGTATGCATCCGATGTTAAATATTTGATTTCATTCGTGGGTTCTGTTTGCCTGGCATTTACATATTCCTTTTTACACCCGAAATCGTTACGGATGGATGACACGTTTCTTTACATGCAAAAAACCGGGGTCGATGCGCTGCCGATTGTGGGTATGATCAGTTTTTTAATGGGCCTTATCATGGCCTTTATGTCATCCATTCAGCTCCAGATGTTCGGTGCCAATATTTATGTGGCCTCATTGGTTAGTCTGGCGATGACCCGGGAATTCGGTCCCATCATGACCGCCATTATTGTGGCGGGTCGATCCGGTTCTTCATTTGCCTCTGAAATCGGCACAATGAAGATATCCGAAGAAGTGGACGCCCTTTTTACCATGGGATTTGATCCCACACGGTATCTGGTCGTCCCCAAGATCATGGCGTCTGTTTTTGTCGTGCCCATTCTGACCTTGTTTTCCGATGTTTTTGCCATTTTAGGGGGGCTGACGGTGGGTGTTTGTATGCTGGATTTGACGGCGAACGCCTACATTTTACAAACACTGAAAACGCTGAGTCTTTTTGACATCTTCCTGGGCATATTCAAAAGCGGGGTGTTTGCAATCATTATATCCTGGGTGGGTTGTCTGAGAGGATTTCGCGTCAAAGGCGGAGCAGCCTCCGTAGGGCAGGCAACAACTTCGGCTGTTGTCAGCAGTATTTTTTTAATTATTTTTTTTGATTCGCTTTTCGCCGTTACGCTTCGGTTTTTAAAATAAAATCATGGATCGATTTTGTGAAACTCCCGGCCCGCTGAAAGCAAATAGGATCCATTAAAAAAGGTTTTTTAAAGCGGAGAAAATCACTTGGAAAAGAACAACATCATTGAAGTTCGTGATCTGGTCGTCGGCTACGGCTCGGATATTGTCCTTGAAAATATATCCTTTGATGTCGAGGAAGGCGAAATTTTCATCGTATTAGGGGGAAGCGGATGTGGAAAGAGCACATTGCTCAAGCACCTGATAGGACTTATAAAGCCTATATCCGGCCGGATACGCATTGACGGCGATGACATTTCCGATTGTGACGAGGCGACATTCAAAAAAATTCTGAGAAAAATCGGCGTCCTGTATCAGAGTTCGGCCCTTTTCGGATCAATGACGATTGCCGAAAACGTATCGCTTCCCATAAAAGAATACACCGACCTGCCTCAAAAGTCGGTGGAGACCCTGGTCAAAATGAAACTGAAAATGGTAAATTTGAACGGATATGAAAACCATTTGCCTTCCGAGATCAGCGGTGGAATGAGAAAACGGGCGGGGCTGGCCAGAGCAATGGCGCTGAATCCGAGAATTTTATTTTTTGACGAGCCTTCCGCCGGACTCGATCCCGTGACATCGGTGGAACTCGACAATCTGATCATACATCTCAACAAGAGCCTCGGTACAACAATGGTCATCGTAACCCACGAACTCCAGAGCATTTTCAACGTGGCGCACAGGATCATCATGTTGGATAAACAAACCAAAGGAATCATCGCCGAAGGAAATCCAAAATACTTGAAAAACCATAGCGACGATCCTTTTGTCAGGAATTTTTTTAACCGTAAATCAGAACGATAGAAAGATGCATGTAAATCTAAAATATATTGTTTTATTAAGGAAATTCTGATGGCCTCCCAAAGAACAAAATTTGCCCTTGGGTTGTTTGTGACCTGTGGATTCGGCCTGTTTTTTGTGGCCGTTATCTGCTTGGGTATGTCACGGTATTTCAAAGAAGGGCATTATTACACAACATATTTTAATGAGTCCGTCCAGGGCCTGGATGTGGATTCTCCCGTGAAATATCGCGGCGTATCCGTGGGTCGTGTGCAGCGTATTGGTGTTGCCCCTGATGCAAAATTGATAGAAGTTGTATTAAAAATTGAGTCCGGTCAACCCCTTGACAAAAATATCATTGCCCAGATGAAATCGGTCGGTATTACCGGAAGCATGTTTATAGAACTGGATCGAAAGAAAAACGGTGACCCGAACTTTTCTCCACCGTTAAGTTTTCCTTCAAAATATCCCATCGTCGCGTCAAAACCGTCCAACATCCACAAAATGTTGAGCAACATAGAAGATGCACTGACCCAGATCAGGGCAATGGATCTTGCGGGAATCTCCGGAAAGCTTCAATTAACCCTTGACAGCATCGATCAAGTAATTGCCGATGCCAACGTCAAGGGTATTTCTAAAAAAATAGAAACCTCGGTCGGGAGCGCCGGCCACCTTTTGGGAGACAAGAGGTGGAATCAGATTATGGCTTCCATGACCCAAGCCGGTGAATCTCTCAATGACATCATGGATAAAACCAGCAACAGCTTGAGTCGCGTGGAAGATACCGTTAACCGCCTGGATGGAATCACCATCGAAAAGGAGCAAACCATAAGAACAGCCCTGGAAGAATTCAAGCAAGCCATGGTGAATACCAATGTTTTGTTAAAGAAAGGAAATTTTTTAACGGAAAACACCGGTGATTCGCTCTCCCTCCTTAAAGGGCATTTTTTGATTATCGCCCAAAATCTTGAAAAGGCCAGTGAAAACCTTAACCGACTGATCGAAAGTGTTTCGGATCACCCGTCTCAATTCATGTTTGGAGAACCGCCCAAGCCCAAAAAAGTGGACAACGCCGAAGAAAAAAGGTAAAAAAAAATTAATGAAACGAATCAAAAAGCCTTCTATTTTATTCATCGGCCTTTTTCTGCTCCTTGGCGCTTGCATAAATCTGAAACAACCGTCAAAGAAAATCGAATACTATTCACTGGAGTATCCTTCTCCGAAATTCGGCGCGTTGACCCCTTTGCCCGATGTCATCCGGGTCGATCGCTTCACAACGGCACGTCCGTACAATACCGCTCAAATGATCTACCGGGAACAATCCTTTGAAAGAAAGGCCTATGTCTACTATAAATGGCAATCCAGCCCCGGAGCTATCGTCACCACCCTTGTGAACCGTGATTTGAAGAATTCGGGTCTCTTTAAGGCTGTATTAAACCCCGAAAGTCGATTTTCATCTCCATATACCATTGAAGGTACGGTCGATGAGTTTTTTGAATGGGACACGCCGGACGCATGGAAAGCCGTCCTTGGCGTCAGTATTATTTTAACGCGGAAAAATTCAGACAAAATCAGCAATACCATTTTATTCCAAAAGACCTATCATCAAGTCCAAGCCGGCCGGCGAAAGCACCCCAAAGCCGTGGCCGAGGCCATGAGCCAGGCACTGTCTAAGATATCGGGAAAAATCATAAAAGATGTTTATGATTACTTGAAGAGCAACAAAATAAATGCGGCCTCAGCGAACCAATCTGCAAAATGACGCCAAAACATTTTCCGGTAATATTCCATTAAAACATTCCATTTCTTCACATCCAACCGTTCCGGTGTCGAAACAGGGGCTGCATGCTTTGTCGGGCTGAAGGATCTCGACGGCTCTGCCCTTCGGCTTCCACACCTCAGGATCGGAAGGGCCGAAAACAGCAACGGTGGGAAGTCCTAAGAATGCCGAAAGATGGCTGACACCGGAATCGTTTCCGATAAATCCGCCGCCGGTTTTGAGGCGCAAAGCCAGTTGGGTCAACGTGTCTACTTTATGAACCTTTGCCTTTAACGGTTTCCGTTGCAACACCATGTCGAAAAGATCGTATTCCGCCGGACCGAAGATAAACTCCGGCCGCCAATCTTTGGTTTCCAATAAAGAGGCGATTTTGATAAAATTGGAAATCGGCCAGCATTTTTTCCGGCTTCCCGATCCGGGATGAATAATAATTCTTGACGGAAGATAATCAGGATCCCTCCGATCCGCATCGTTGCTTGAAAGAAGGCTGAACACATCTTTACCCGGTTTTTCAATGAGCTTGCATCTCGCAAGATTCGATAAGATGTGTCGGCTGACATGGATCTTCTCATCCGGCCCCGGCCGGGGTCGAATGCGATAAATCTCGCTTTTCGTTATCGAACGCAGCGTTTTTTCAAAAGAAGAAGAATGGGAAAAAAGAAGAATGTTAACAAAAGAGGGCAGGATTTTTTTCACCGCCGGATGAACATGATTTGAATGCAGGGATGCAAAGGCGGCGGCCTCCAGCGGATACCATTTGTCCGCGATGTCGAGCTGCCGGGCAAGCGCTCCGATATTATTCTGGCAGACCATGGTTATCGGACCGTATGCTGCTTTGATTCTTAATAGTGCGGGAAAAGCGGCGACGACATCACCCAGCGCTCCGTAATGGATCACGAGAAAAGAGCTTTTTGTCACAAGTAGTTCGCTTTGCTTACCATTGGAACGTTGGAATGGCAGAATTTGCGGGGCGCCAATTTATCGCCATGCCGCGAAATTGGGGCCGACGACCAACAGGTTGTTGCCGAGGGTCTCCTGTATCGTTTCCCATTTGCTTCCCACGACCATATGCTTGATGACACCATGGCCGTAAGCGCCCAAAATGACGAGCGCATCATGGGGGACCTCGTATAGATGGTTTTCGAAATTATCGTTTTCAAAAAAACGCCATTGCGTGACGTATTGATCCACATCTTTTTCAAGATTTCTGTCTTTGACCACTTGTTGATATTCTTCCTTTGAGGACTTCCTGATCTGAGTAAAAACCTCCAACGGCAACCCCGAAACCCGTGCAATATGAAATCCCAGCCGGAGTGCTTTGACCGCATTGACGGAACCGCCGAAAAATACCGCGATGCTGTTCCACGGCTTAAAGACAGGGCTTGCGATGAGTACCGGAAATCTGGCGGACTTTACAATCCGCCTCACCCGGGGACCGATGTATCCGATACCGATTTTTGAAGACATGTCGCTGATGCTTCTGGGACAGCACATATAGTTAAAACCGGTATGAATGTCCGGCAGTGTCGAAGCCGTATAATGCTTCGGTTCCAGGAACCTGGGCTCCATCCCGGCTTGCGTCAAAATATCGGTGGCATGGGCCTGGGCCGTTTCCCCGGCGTCGAGATAGGATTTGTCCAGATCCACCTGTACCACGTCGTTATCAAAATACATTAAAAATTTAGTCGTCTTGGGAATATATATCACCGGAAAGGCCCCGACCTTTTTGCAAAAATAGATCGATTGAAGCAGGGTTTCTCTCCCAAGAGGATTATTCCTTAAAATATGAAGCAATTGATGATCCATTTAATACCCCTTTCCATTCGCTCCTGTCGTCAGTTCGACGAACCGAATTGCCGTCTATAGTAAATGGCATTGAACCATAAGTTCTTTCCGATATTGATCCAAAATAGTTGCCTTGGAAATCAGCCCTATAAATCTGTGGTTCACCACCACCGGAATGGAATACAAACCCTTTATATCCATTTTCCGAACCACATCCAACACATCGTCATCCGGATGAACCACTTCGACTTGGGTCCTCATGATCTGGCCCAAAAGAACGGTATCGTACATCACCGGATCAAACAGATAGGGCCGAACATCATCCAGATGGACGATCCCCAGGAAATCACCGGTTTTTTCATCCTCCACCGGGAAATAATTTCGATGCGATTGCTTAATAATGTCGATAAAATTTCTTAAAAGCATACTCGGATGGACGGTGACGCAATCCTTTTCAATAAGCTCCGAAACATTTAAATCAGACAAAATCCGTTCGTCGGTGCCGGGTCTTAACAGATGCCCGTGGTCCACAAGATCTTTCAGGTAATAAGATGCCGGCTCAAAATAGTGGCAAATCGTGGTCGTCACCACAGACACGATGATCAATGGGACGATGACTTCCCATCCACCGGTTATCTCGACGATCAGAAAAATTCCCGTCAACGGTGCCTGCAGCATGCCGCTGATCAGTCCTGCCATCCCGAGAAGCGCATAGTACCCTTCATTGACCCATGATATGGACGGCCAAAACAATACCAGCAGGTGATGGTACGTCACACCGACCAGGCTTCCAATCACCAGGCAGGGTGCGAATATTCCCCCGGACCCGCCCCATCCCAGCGTCAACGCAGTGGCGGCGATCTTTGCAAATGATGCCAGCGCCACGATCGTGAGAATTTGACCGTATCTTCCTTCAATCAGAATTTCGGTCCAATGGTACCCTTCTCCCAGAACCACCGGAAGATAAAGACCGATAATACCCACCATGCATCCGCCGATGGCGGCTCGAGCCCACATCGGCGCCGGCACCTTATGGGATATGGTATGCATGGATCTGAGCATGCGCGTCTGAAGAATGGTGGCTACCGCCGAAAGAACGGCCAAACCGAGACAGGCAACGATATTCAAAAAGTCGATCTTGAATACATGATGCCCGAAAGGAATCTGGTTTCCCTGAAGAAGACGGCAGATTTCCGCGCCGGCCACCGAAGCAATGGCGATGGGGACGATGTTGACCGATTTCCATTCGCCCACGATGACTTCAACGGCAAAAACCATGCCGGCGATGGGGGCGTTGAAGATGGAGGAAATTGCTCCGGCAGCGCCGCATCCCACCAGCGCTACCCGCTGGCGATCGTTTAATGAAAAATATTTGGCGATATTTGAACCGATGGCTGCGCCGCTGATAACAACCGGCGCCTCGGGCCCGGCAGACCCGCCGCTGCCGATGGTCAGGCAGCTCGATATCAGCCGGGTAACGCTTGAACGGAGTCTCAAAAGACCGCCGTACCGGGATACGCTGTAAATCACTTCCGGTACCCCGTGACCGGCCCCCTCTTTGACCACTTTTTCCAAAAACAAAGAAGAAAGAGCGGCGCCGGCGGCAGGCAGGGCAAAGAACCACCAAAAATGCCGGTAATGATGAAGCCAATCGGACATGATCAAAAGGCTTCGATTAAGCACCACGGAGGACAATCCGGAAAAAATCCCTACGATGGCAGCCATCAATATGAGCAGGAGTCGATCATCAAATCGAAAAATCGGCCAGTTCCCGGGATAGCGCCAATATCTTAAAATGCGCATGTTACCACTACCTAATTACGATCTCCTATTGCAAACCGGTTTTCAAAATCGGCAATCTTCGAAAAAAACGTTGTTGAATCCGGAGTTGTTTTTAAAAAATCCACAAATGAGTTTTCACGAATACAAAAAGAAAGTCTTGAAAGAAGATGTAAATGGGTTTTCGTTGACGGACTCAAAAGGATGAACATCACAAATACCGGCCTGCCGTCTATTGCATGAAAATCAACGGGCGCTGCGAGAAAGCAGGTGGCGATTATAGCATTCGAAATCAAATCCTTTAAAGGTGTGCGGGGATGGGGGATGGCGACCCCCTTGCCGACGCCCGTCGACGTCAGATGCTCTCGTTCAAGCAACCCCTGATACATCGCGTCTTTGATATTGCCGGATAAAAAATGAATGTGATCAACAGCGTTTTTCAGCGCCGTCTCCCTATCATCCCCTTTAATATTATATAAGAGCCCCCCCCGCTTCATTGCCGGCAAAAGATTATCCGGCGGTGTCTGCTGCTTCGCGGTATTTACATTATTAGGCGATGAAAACGGAAGCTTGTACATCTTTGCCCATTTTTCCAGGGTCGATTCATCAACAAGGTAACCCCTGTCGGTTCTTTGTGCGGGTATCCTGCCCTGACGAATCCACCGGTCCACCGTGCTGACCGGAACACGAAGACTCTGAGCAACTTCGTTTATCGTAAGTTTCATAAGACGTTAAAAGTAAAAAAATAAGGTGTCGTATATCAGATTAAACGCCGGCCTCTTATCTTTTGAAGATAAATTGGTTTAAACAGCTTTGCTAAACTTTAATTGATAACTTGAATATCATTTTAAATCAAGAAGTTTATCATCCGATGTCGTTTCGCGGGTTTCCGCATTCCTTAGTGGCCGCTGCGTGATGGTAATGTCTCGTTTTGGATAGGGAATCTCGATACCGTGCTGATCAAAAGCGGTCTTGATTTTATCGGTGACATAAGAAATGGTATCCATTCTTTTTCGCGCGTCATAAATCCATACCCTGAGCTGAAGATCCACCGATGATTCGCCGAAGCTTCTGACCACTACTTTGGGTGCCGGCGATCTTGAAATCCAATCTACAGCGTTCGCTACATCAAGGACCAGTTTCTTTGTTTTCTCGATATCCGCATCATAGGCGACACCGACGTTGATGCGAACCCTGATATTCGTTGAAATAATTGTGTAGTTGACAATATCCCGTTTCATGATTTCGTTGTTGGGAATAATGATCACAATATTGTCCGTGGTTTTAATCTTGGTGGCGCGCAAACCGATATCGATCACATCACCCCAGGTGGCGCTTCCCACCGGAGCGCTCCACACCTCGATCCGATCGCCCACTTCAAAGGGCCGGTCGATGATCAGGAGCACGCCGGCGATAAGATTGGACAAGGTGTCTTTGGCGGCAAAGCCGACGGCAAGACCGGCCACCCCCGCACCCGCGATAAAAGGCATGACGTTGATGCCCAGCGTGTCCATCGCCAGGATGACGGCAGTAGCATAGATGACGGCTCCTGAGAATTTCTTGAGAAGATCGAAAATAATATCATCGATCTTGGTCTTTGTTTTTTCGATGACATTCTTTTCAACATAATCCAGCAGGATTAACAGTCCGTCCTTTACAGGTGTTGCCAGAACCACGATCATTATTGCATGAAAGGTATTTTCCAAAAACAACACCTTGAACAATCCGATGAGGTAGGTGCCGACAACCAACACCAACCCAAAAAACAACGCTTTTCGAAAAACACCGAAAATCTGAATATCGATTTTGAAAAAATTGCTTTCTTTAGCTTTTTTCTCCATGGACAACAGAATGCGCTTTGATATGACCCATGCCAGATATGCCACGGCAACAAGCACCAGCACTTTGAACGCCAGATGAAAGTATTCACCTTTTATGCCGAGTCTCTCCGGCAAATTATCCAGATATGAAAAAAAATTTCCCATAAACGCCTCAATTGAGAAAGTGTTCGATAATTCGCTCGCAGCATTTCAAGCAATTGCCTTTGCTGAACTCTGAACCCCTGAACACTGAACACTGAACACGCATCATTGAGATGGGTGCATCTATCTCAATGATGCGCATCGCAACTTATCGAACCGGCTTCTGCCACTCTTTGGCGAAGATCCGCGCAATCCGGTCGATCTGACTGGGATCTATTTTCAAAGCTTTGGCAACCGCTGAATAGAGTGTTTTGCGATCTCTGTTTTCAGCATCCACGAGGCCGTTAAGGTCCCTTTTCTCTTTGAGATTCAACCCGGCGGTGTTTGCCACGGAAAGATAGCCGTTACCGCCTTCTTTCAGGGCACCTTTCTCATAATACGGTTTCAATGCCTGAAAACGGGATTTCATTTTTTCCTTCAGGGCGCGAATGGTGGGATTGGAAACGGTGGTCACGTCTCCGGCCCATGCGCTGTCAGGAGATAAGGCGAACCGGATTTCAAGAGAAAATTTTTCCTGGGTTTCAGATTGGCTTTTCTTTTGAGAAGAGTTTTTTCCACGGATATCATTCACGATATCCTGGGCAGCAGATCCAACCTTCTCTGCCGGAAAATAAATATTTATGGTCACACAGGCAAACAACATGATCATGACGAACGCCGCTGCCATCCACGAGGGCTTTCGAAACAGTTTCATACAAACCTCCTTTATCAATTGACAACCGGATCCTTTCAATCTGATATTCGCACTTTTGGCCTCCTCATTCGGATCGCCGGCGTGCCGTGACAATTATTTTGAAGCGTCGATACCATAAAGTTCATCGGTTTCTGTTTGCTTTGGCAAAAGACGCCCGGTAATCAGCGGTGAAAGGACGTAAAAAATCATATAAAATAAGGCGACGTATCCCAGATAGGGCGTAAATATAGAGATGATCAGCAACATTACATTCAAACGACCGAACCAGAAATGCTTGTCCATAAAACGGCCGAGGTGTAAATAGCGCACCCGATAAAGATTCATCATAATCGCTGCAAAAACCATCAAACCAAAACAGAAAACGCCCCAATAGCGGATCCATTCCGATGCCTCACCAATGGTCTGGTTGAACATGATCAATGGCGCCGTTACCAGCAATGCTGCCGCAGGCGTCGGCATGCCTTTAAAAAATCCGGGGATAGGGGTTCGGTCAAAGGTAAAATAAACCAACCGTGAAATCCCCAACAGTATATAAAGCCATGCAACCAGCCCCACCGGAAGTTGCAGGATCAAAGGGTCCGACACCCCCTTCAGCGACAAATAAAAAATCCAGGCCGGAACAATGCAGAAACTGACGGCATCGGCGACGTCGTCTAGGATGCCGCCGAAACTGATGCGCCGTGACGGTTCCTTTTCGGCAAACGGTGCCGTCAACCCCAGTTTTCGTGCCAGAGCCCCGTCGAGTTTGTCGAAGATCGCCGCACCGATCAAAAAAAGATAGGCCTCGCGAATACGGCCTTGATAGGCAAACATTACGGCCAAAAGCCCCATCATCGCGTTCATAATGGTCAATGTATTGGGGAAAAAAGACAATATGTGCCGCCGCAGTCGCTCATCCTCATCGCAGATCTCGTCCAAACAATAGCTTCCGTATTTCCGGCAATATGCGGCGATAGATCCGAAATTAATGATCAAGAAGATGATCTCTATTAAAAATAAAACGCGTAAGGGAAGATTCCCCAGGTGTGAAATCCAGTTGTAAAGCTTGAAATCCGGGCCACCGGTGACAAAAAAAGCATGGGCATACAGGAGCGTGCCCACAGGAGCGGCCACAATGGTTCTAAGCCGTGTAAACTCTTTAACCTCCGGTTCCGGTCCCGTTCGCATGGCGAAATACCGCATAAAATTGGCGAAATTGTCGCGAATCAGAACCGTTACGCAAAGTATCAAAACAAAAATGGCGTGAAGCAATTCCGCTTTGCTGCCGGCAACCGAAGTAAACAGAAGACGCCACATGGCGCCGACCGCCACCAATGGGAAAATCGTCGAATAGACAATCTTATCCATAACCCGGTCGGCAAGATGCGCCAAGGTGGAGTGAAGCTGAAAACGGGTGGCCAGCCACCCGTCGATCAGGTCAAAACTCATGGAAATAATCAGCAGCATCACTCCCAGGGTATAGATAAGGGGACTGCGAGTCCACATGACCGCAAAAGCGCAAAGCATTCCGCCAAAAACAAGCGGGGGTCTGCCGTAAACCAGCAGTGCTGAAAATTTTCTCTGAAAATTGAGTTTTGCCGACATGCTTTCTTATTTCCGCTGTTATTTAAATTTAAGGAAATTGGAGTCTTAATAAACCTGTTCGCCACATCCGTATATTATTCTCCACCCTTCCTTCAGTCAACCCATAATATGGGATGAAAACCTTCTTTTCAAAATTTGACATTTATAAATTATCGGTTATACTGATTTGAAGCCGAGGGTATCGATGTTGCCTTTCCGCCCCGCACCAACTGCGCGGTCAGCGACCATAGACGCCGACACTGACATATAAAATGCCCTAAACCCTAAAATACAAATACCCTGATTTTGATCCAATGGAAGGAATGCTTCGTTATGCCGAGATCAGTCAAGCGACATGTCAAAAAGGCAGGGTCATCCCCGGGAACACTGGTCCATATCGGGGAAAAGAAACTCGAACAAACCAGAATTACCCTCATCGACTTTGATGAAGACAATTTTCAGGAGCGGTTGCTCGAAACCGTTGAAGAAGCGTTTCCGCTCCGAGACCTGCCCACGAAAACCTGGATCAATATCGACGGCTTGCACGATATCGACGTGATCGAAAAGACAGGTCGGCATTTCAATATCCATCCGCTGGTTCTGGAAGATATTTTAAATACCGGCCAGCGGCCGAAGGCCGAAGAATTCGAAAATGTGCTGTTTGTGGTTTTGAAAATGCTCGATTATGACAAAGCGGCTGAAAAAATTCGATCCGAGCAGTTCAGCCTGGTTCTGGGGTCTAATTTTTTGATAACTTTCCAGGAGGTTCCGGGCGATATTTTCAACCCCGTCAGGGAGAGAATCCGGAAACCTCAAACCCGGATTCGGAAATCAGGATGCGACTATCTGGCCTATACGCTCATCGATGCCATCGTAGACCATTATTTTATCATCCTGGAGGCATTGGGGGATAAAATTGAGGATCTTGAAGCGGAACTCCTCGATGATCCGTCACAGAGTACCATGGGGATCATCCACGGCCTCAAGCAAGAAATGATTTATGTGCGAAAACACATCTGGCCAATCCGGGAAATCATCAACAGCCTGGTAAAAAATGAATCTTCTCTGGTTCAAGAACAGACACACGTCTATTTCAGAGATGTTTATGACCACACCATACAGGTTATGGACACCATTGAATCGTATCGGGATATTCTGTCCGGCATGCTGGATATTTATCTTTCCAGCGTGAGCAATAAAATGAACGAGATCATGAAAGTACTGACGATTATCGCGACCATTTTCATTCCTATCACATTCGTTGCCGGGATTTACGGCATGAACTTTAAATATATGCCGGAACTCGAATGGCGGTGGGGGTATTTTATGGTCTGGGGCTTGATTGTCGTCGTTGCCGGTATTATGATTGGCTACTTCAAAAAAAATCAATGGCTGTAAGCCGTTACTTAACCCTGAATTTAGTGGTTGATAAACCTTTTTAATAAAGGAGGCAATTCATGTCCGCAATAAAATCGGAACGCAAACCCAAAAGGCGCAGGGTAATTTTCTCTCTGACATCTCCTGATGCCAAAGAGGTTATATTACTGGGAGATTTCAACCAATGGAATCCGAAGATCCATCCCATGAAAAAAAATAAAAGCGGGATATGGGAAAAGGTGACCTTTCTTTTTCCCGGAACATACGAATATCGCTTTATGGTGGATGGGCAGTGGAGAAATGATCCAAAAAACAGTCAAACACGCACCAATCGATTCGGCTCGCAAAATAATCTTATTGACGTACAGTCGTCGTAATTTACCCCGCTACCTATGCCGAAACCGGCAACTATCCTTTTGGGCTTGCACCGGAATCGTCAGCGTCTTTTAAAAGGCGAAATTCCAAAGGCTTATTCGTATCGAGATGGACATCTCTTTGGGGAAATGCAATGACGATCCCTGCCTCGCGAAACAGTTCGTCAATACGGAAACGGATATCGCTTTCAATGATGCGCCGATCCATGATACGGTCCATGCTGATCCAGAAGTAAAGATCGAATATCAGCGAACTATCCCCGAAATCGGCAAAAAGTACAAAGGGTTTTGGGACTTTTCTAACCCGTTTATGCTCATCGGCAACCTGAAGCAATAAACGCTCCGCCTCACGAACCGGAGACCCGTAAACAACCCCTATTGTTATCTGCGCCCTGACCTCTTTGTCTGAATGGGTCCAGTTAATGATATTTTTCTCGAGAAAACTGCTGTTGGGCACCAAAATTTGGACATTACCGCCGGTACGGATTCGCGTACATCGCGCGCCGATCTCTTCCACCATTGCAAAGTTCCCTTCGATCTCAATCAGGTCCCCGATCTTTATCGGCTGCTCCGCCATAATGATGAAACCGCTGATAAAATTATTGATCAGATTCTGGGCGCCGAAACCGACACCGATGGCAACGGCGCCACCAAGAAATGTAAACAACGTCAGGGGAATGTTGACCACGCGAAGGGCAAAGAGAACAATCAAAAATACCGTAAAATAATTGATAACCTTCTCAACGGCCGCGGCCGTTGTTTCTTTCATGTGGGTGCGCACCAATAAGCGCCGAATCCATAACTTGATGATTTTTTTGATAAAAATAAGGCCGACGATCAAAAGGATCAGCGCCATGACCAGCTTCTTGACGGTCACCCCATGATCATCGATCACCCACAGTTCCATATTCCATGTGCTCTCTATTTTTTTTGTTAAATCGGTAAGTTTTGTCCACAAATTAATGTATTGATGCCGATTGCCAATCTCGTCCAGAAACCGCTGGCTCAACTGTAAGGTGGCTTGGAGCATCGACAAGTATTCGAGACCGCCCTTTTCCGCCTTCCTTAGCGCATTCAATCGATTTTCCAGCGCGCGCCGTAAATCTTTCGAATATCCCTGATCCGATAATTGTTTTTCCACGGATGTAATTTGAGGCTGAAGACTGTTCTGATAGCTTTCCTGAAGCCGCACGACGCGTTCGATTTTTGCTTTGCCGGCCTCAATGTCTTTTTTCCAGGCATCGATTTTTTTCGGATCCACACCGCCTTTGACAATTGCGTAACGATTTTTCCACACGTGTTCCTGTTGATTGAAAAGGTTCAGCATATCCTCTGACTGTTCCAGCAGTCGTTGGGAGGCTTCGCGCTCGGCATCAGCAGCCTCTAAACCGGCCTTGGCCAATGCAATCCCTTTTTTATTTCGGGCATTGGCAAGTCTTTCCTGGGCATGAAGCCAGACACTTTCCACTTTCACCTGTTTGCCGAGTTGATCTTTCAGTCGCTTTTGAAGTTCATCCCTGTTTCGATTGATGGCTTCGATCTGTTTTTGCAGGTCGGCGTTGTCAAAATGCAGGTTTTTCCTGACCCAAATGAGGCTTTGCTGCGTAACAGCTGAATATTGCTTGGAAAGACGAACCTCAACCGAAAGATTCTGCCGGGTTTCCCTTTGCAAATCGAAAACAGCCTGGGAAATTTCCAATGCCAGTTGCGCCTGGGCATAAGCCCACTTCAATTTCGAAGCAGCTTTCGCGGGTTCTATTGCCGACAGTTCTTCTTTGCGTTTTCGTAAAGTTTGCCTGCTTTCATCCAGCTTCGATCTTGCATCCTCCAAAGCCTTATCCGCCAACCGGGCTCCCAAAACAGCGGTCTCTTTCCGATTGTCGTCGGAAATCAATTTATCAAGAATCGTGTCATAAAAACTCAAAGAGTACGGCGGATTTTTAGAAAGAGATATCTGCTGCTGGTTTTTTTCTTTCTCTTGCAAAAGCGCCGCTTCTTTTTCCAAAATTTTCTTTTTCTTTAAGGCGGTTAAGAGTCGCTGATAGACGCTGTCCAATTCCCGAAGCTTTGATGTGCGCTCCTGTAGCTGGGAAAGCGTTATTCCCAATTGATGGGTGGTTTGTTCGTTTTCCGAAGCTTCTGATTCCGCCAACCGGTTTTTGACATCTTTGAGCTTCAGCGCGATGTTGGCGGGATCGATTTCGGGCAATGGTTTCTGCGAGTTCACCGCGGCAGGGCTTTGTTTGTTTCCCAAGCCCCTGGGTACCGCCGCCCGAGACATCGAAGCCAGACCGAATAAAACGATCATGACAAACAGACATAAACGTATTGAGTGCTTAAAATTTTTCATCACGGTTGATGCGCTTTTTTGAAAACTCAAAAATTTATCGATCACGGATCCAACTTGATTTTTTTTGTTCAATAATTATTATAAACAAAAACAACAGCTATGAATATGACACCTTTAATTATCCGTCAAGCATCCCTTACACATAAACGCTTCATTTTACCTTAACATATGCTATATTAAATATTTTTTTCAATTTATTTAAAAAGATATTGACAACCCATAGCGATAAGTTTGACGATTATGTGTAATCGGAAATATGTGTGGTATCTTTACAATGTATTCACAAATGCATACCCTTTTGCAAAAACGCTGATGTATTGCCTTTTACGAAATCATCGATTTTAATTTCACAAATATAATACCTGTATATTGCAACTAACTGTTTATAGTGAAAAAGACTGAACAAAACACCCTTACAATCGCACGCCTTCCTGTCTTGGCCCTTGGAAGGTGGACCATTTTTATTATCCGGGAATTGGGAAGAATCGCGATTTTTTTTGTCAAAGGTTTTCTGCTTATTTTTTCGCTTCCGCTGCAGATATCCAAAATCATAGAACAGCTTTACTTTATCGGCACAAAATCCCTGCTGGTCATATGTCTAACCGGAGCGTTTACCGGGATGGTTCTGGGTCTTCAGGGGTATTACACCCTCGTGAAATTCGGTTCCGAGGGATTGCTTGGCGCGGCTGTCACGCTGTCCTTAATTCGGGAACTGGGTCCGGTTCTCAGCGCCATTATGGTCATCGGCCGAGCGGGTTCGGCAATGGCGGCGGAAATCGGGATTATGCGTATATCCGAGCAGATAGATGCTCTCGAAACCATGGATATCAATCCCTTGCGGTTTCTCATCAGCCCGAGAATCGCCGCCGCACTGATCAGTTTTCCCCTCCTCACGGCCATTTTTGATGTCATCGGCATTTTCGGAGGATATATGACCGGCTCCGTGTTACTCGGTATCGATCCTGCCATCTATTTTTACAGAGCACAAACGAGCGTTTTGATGAAAGATATTGCCGGCGGATTTTACAAGTCGTTGGCGTTTGCGGTAGTTGTAGTTACAATTTGCTGTTTTCAGGGATATTATACGCACATGCGGTCAGAAGGGTTTGGCGCTAAGGGGGTCAGTCTTTCCACTACTTCCGCGGTGGTCATCTCAAGTGTCCTCGTGCTGATCGTCGACTATGTAATGACATCTTTTTTAATTTAGGGCAAAAATGGAACTTCCACTGATCCAACTGTCAGACGTTTATAAGACGTTCGGTGACAATAAAGTTCTTATTGGTACGGATCTGAGTATTTTCGAAGGGCAGGTCACGACCATTATCGGCAAAAGCGGGGGGGGGAAAAGTGTTTTGCTGAAACATATTATCGGTCTTATGGAACCGGATTCCGGAAAAATTCTGTTTCGAGGTCGCCCGCTGTCGGAAATGCAGAAAGCGGAAAAAAAAGTCTTCAAAAGAAATTTCAGCTATGTTTTCCAGGGCACGGCGTTGTTCGATTCCATCACCGTATTCGAAAACATCGCCCTTCCATTAAAAGAAAAAACTTCTTTTAAAAAGTCGGAGATAGCCAATCTCGTCCGAAAGAAAATGGGTCAGTTGGACCTTCAGGAAGTCGACGACAAATATCCTTCTCAGCTTTCCGGAGGGATGAAAAAACGGGTGGCGCTTGCCAGGGCCTTGGTAACCGATCCGGAAATCGTACTTTTCGACGAACCGACAACCGGGTTGGACCCCATACGAAAAAATGCGGTACACAAGATGATCTCCGATTATCAAAAGCAATTTGGTTTTACGGGCGTGGTGGTGAGCCACGAGATTCCGGATATCTTTTACATTTCTCAGCGGGTGGCGATGCTGGAAGAAGGTAGAATCGTGTTTGAAGGAAGTCCTGAAATGATTCAGCAAACTCCGGACCCTGTGGTGCAGAATTTTATCCACGGCCTGGAACGCGGTCATGAAAAAATCTCCGGAATTGAAAGTCATTATCAGGGAGAAAAAAGGATAAAAGAAGAAATGGCCCGGCTTCAGCTGTATGATACCACTTTTTCCATCATCATTTTCGCTGTTGAAAACTTAAATGAGATCAATGAAAAATTTGGACCAACGGCAGGTATTACCATCATCACAAATTTGGCCAATGAGTTGCAAATCCTAACTCGCCTTACTGATACGTGTTATCGGTTCGGTTTGAACAAAATCATCCTGTTGCTGCCGAATACCAATAAAGAACAGACGCACGCGTTATGTGAAAAGCTGGCCGAACAAATGAAAGGGAAAGATATTTTTGGTTTAATGCCTCACCCTGGTTTCTGTCTTTCCATCAGCGCAAGCTTTACGGAAGGACAGAAGGAGTTGTCATATGAAAAAATGTTATCACAGACCTATTTGATGCAAAACATGTTTTATGAATTCAAGGTCTGTTGACCGAATTAAAAGGAGTTTAAATGAAGAAAACATCCATTGAAGCGGCGGTCGGCATTTTTATCGTCATCGGGATCATATGTGTGGGGTACCTTTCCATCCGTCTCGGGAAAATGGAGTGGGCAGGAGATAAATATTATCCTCTATATGCCCGGTTTCAATCGGTATCTGGTTTGATCGCCGGCGCGCATGTTGAACTGGCGGGTGTCCATGTCGGAAGGGTTGATTCAATCAAATTGGATCCGAAAAGACTCGTTGCCGTGGTCGAGTTGAAAATACAAAAAGACCTGAAGTTGTCCGACGATGTCATTGCCTCGGTTAAAACCTCGGGGTTAATTGGAGATAAATATATCGAACTTGTCCCGGGAAACTCGGAAAGGCTTCTCAAACCCGGTGGTCTGATCACAGAGACCGAATCAGCCGTAGATTTAGAATCATTGATCAGCAAATATGTGTTCGGAGGCGCGAAATGAATATAAAAACAACATGTTGGGCATTAATCCTCATTATTTTCGGAATGACCCATTTGGCCCATGCCGCTCAACCTATGGATGAACTCAAGGGGCCCATAGACCAGATCGTTAAGATTCTGAGAGATCCCCGGTATAAGGCTGCCTCCAAAAAAGAGCTGCAGCGGGAAAAAATGTGGGAAAGCGCCCGACAAATTTTCGACTTCAAGGCGATCGCCAGAGGGACTATCAGCCGTTACCGCTGGTCCGAATTTACGCCCAAGCAGCGAGAAGAATTCACCGATGTGTTTACCGAATTTATCGGGAACATCTATTTTAAAAAGATACAAAGTGAATATCATAATGAAACAGTGGTGTTTCTGAAACAGGAAATGTTCACCAAATCCAAAGCCCGGGTGATGACCAAAATAAAAAGGGACTCGGTTGAAACGCCGGTGGATTACAGCATGTGGTTGCAGGACGGGCACTGGAAAATTTTCAATGTATTTGTCGAGGGCGTGAGTCTTTTGGGAAACTACCGGAATCAATTCGAAAGATTTCTGACCAATTCTTCCATCGAAGATCTGATCTCAGTGCTGAAAAAAAAGGTTGAACAACAGAAAAAAGAAGAAGGCGTCGAAAAAAAATGAGATGTGTATTGATTGCATCGATTGTGCTGACTGTTTTTACAACCGGGTGTGCTCATAACAGCACGATGACGCCCTCTGTTGCATCATTAACCGCATCTTCACCACAACACAATGATCCGCCTTCTGTGTCGGAGGACCAGAAACCGCCGGAGGATAAAAATAAGACGCCCGGTCTTTCAAATGAAGATCTTGACACGCTCTATGCAGAGGCAAAGGCAGGCACCGTTCATGTGGCAGACCCCATAGCGCCCTTTAACCGCGCCATGTATCACTTCAACGATAAATTTTATTTTTGGGTACTCAAACCGGTGACCAAAGGATACAAATACGTGGTGCCGGTGCCCCTCAGACTCGCTGTGAAAAATTTTTTCGACAACCTGATCATGCCGGTCCGTTTGGTAAACTGCGTGCTCCAGGGTAAATTTAATTCTGCCGGTACTGAAGTGACACGGTTTGTCATAAACAGTACGGCAGGGATGCTGGGTTTTGCAGATCCCGCTCATAATTATCCTCAACTGAAAGCCAAAGATGAGGATCTCGGCCAGACGCTAGGCGCATATGGCATTGGCAACGGGTTCTATATCGTATGGCCGCTTATAGGACCGTCCACGCTGCGCGATACCGTGGGGTTGGCCGGCGATCAGTTCCTAAATCCGATGGCCTATGTCCAACCGACCGAAGCGGCATTCGAAATCACCGCCTTCAAAAAAGTGAACACCGCCTCGTTTCATATCGGAGATTACGAAGCGCTCAAGGAATCCGCCATCGATCCATATTCCGCCATTCGTGATGCTTATATCCAAAATCGCGCTCAAAAGGTTAAAGAGTAACCCCGTCCGAATCCATCGAAGATCCCACATGGCCGGAGAAAACCGGTTTTGCAAAAACAAGATAAACTTATATCTTAACACGCTTCGATCCGGAATCGTGATTCCAGCTTTCTTGGCATTGACAACATGCCTATTAGTAGATAAGGTAAACTTTGTCGGTTTTAAGGCTTCAAGGATCGATTTCTCTTTAAGCAGTTTAAAAGCAATTGCTTATCATTTCAAGTATCCAGGCATATGAAAAATCGTGTTATCTTTACCATCGTCGGTTTGGTTGTGTTGATCGGTATTTTAGGGGGCATCAAAGGGTTGCAGATCTTTCGGATGATCGCCTATGGGAAACAGTTTGTGCCCCCATCCGAGACGGTTACGACCTTTGAGGTACGCCCGGATTTGTGGGAGTCCTTGTTGACTTCCGTGGGATCACTCGAAGCCGTTCAAGGGGTAATGGTGACCGCTGAACTGAAAGGAAAGGTGGAGAAAATCGCTTTCGATCCCGGCGCCATGGTGCAGCCCGGCGACCTTCTGGTGCAGCAGGATATCTCATCGGAGACCGCTCAGCTTCAAGCGGCGGAAGCTGCTGTGACACTCGCCAAGATCACGCTCGACCGTACCCGTAAACTGCTCACCGAAAAAACCGTTTCGCAATCCCAATATGATAACGCCGATGCACAATACAAACAAGCCGCCGCCCAGGTCGACAATATCCGAGCAACCATTGCCAAAAAAACCATCCGGGCGCCCTTTGCCGGCCGGCTCGGCATCCGCTTGATCAATCTGGGTCAGGCCCTCAATGAAGGAGATGCCATTGTTTCTCTCCAGTCTTTTGATCCGATTTTTGTCAATTTTTCCCTGCCGCAGCAGGAACTCGCACAAATCCGACAGGGGCTTGTCGTGCGAATGACGACCGATGCACTTCCCGGCCGGACGATCGAGGGCAAAATCACGGCGATCAACTCTTCCGTAGACGCCGCCACACGGAGCATTCGGGTTCAGGCGACGGCGGCCAATCTCGAAGAACAGCTCCGTCCCGGCATGTTCGTCAACGTTGCCGTGGTGTTGCCGGCTCGGGAAAAAGTGCTCCCTATCCCGGCCACGGCCGTGCTTTACGCGCCTTACGGCGACTCGGTGTTTATCGTGGAGGAAAACAATAATGAAAAAACCGGACGGCCGGGCAAGATCGTACGCCAGCAGTTTGTGCGACTCGGAAAGAAACGCGGTGATTTTGTTGCCATTACCTCCGGATTGAAAGAAGGCGAAATCATTGTAAGCACCGGCGTTTTCAAATTGCGAAACGCCCAGGCCATTGTTGTGAACAACTCCCTGGCCCCTGACTTCAAACTCAAGCCCAAAACCAAAGAAAATTGATCCGGCATCATCGTAATGGATGCCCGCAGAGTGATTCTTGCAAGACAAACCGGGTGCTTTGTACCCGGATGCAAGTTCAACGTCGAAAGCACGGAAGTGCTTTTGCCTTTTTGTCGGGCGTAGCTTTAGCGAAGACTGATGTCCGCCATAAAGCGGCGGACAAATTCAAGCCACCCGCTTCGCGGGTGGTCGTTGACTCCGAAACATGAAACTAACGGACCTTTTTATCCGCCGTCCCGTCCTTGCAATGGTGGTCAATCTCGTTATCATTATAGCGGGGTTGCAGGCGATCCGCTCGCTCAACGTCCGCCAGTACCCCCGCAGCGAAAACTCGGCGGTGACGGTGACCACCATCTATGTCGGCGCCAGCGCCGACCTGGTGCGCGGGTTCATCACGACACCGCTGGAACGCGCCATCGCGGCGGCCGACGGCATCGATTATATCCAGTCGGAAAGCAGTCAGGGTAAATCGACCATCACCGCACGCCTCAAGATCAACTACGACCCGATCAAGGCGCTCTCGGAAATCAGTTCCAAGGTAGACCAGGTCCGAAATGACTTGCCTCCGGAAGCCGAAGTGCCCGTCATCAATGTCGAGTCGACCGACACCCAGTTTGCCTCAGCCTATCTCAGTTTTACGTCCAAGATTTTAAAACAAAATGAAATCACCGATTATCTCGTCCGCGTCGTGCAGCCGAGACTTTCAGCCGTCGATGGCGTACAGCGCGCCGATATCCTCGGCGCCCGCACCTTTGCCATGCGCGTCTGGCTCAAGCCCGACCGAATGGCTGCGCTTAACATCAGCCCGATGCAAGTGCGCCAGGCTCTGGCTGCCAACAACTACCTCGCCGCAGTCGGACAAACCAAAGGTTCCCTCGTCCAGGTCAACTTGACCGCGAACACCGATCTTCGCTCCGTTGAGGAGTTCAAGCGTCTTGTCATTCGAAAACAGGGCGGCGCCACGGTGCGATTGGAGGACATCGGCGATGTCGTTTTGGGTGCGGAGAATTATGATGCGGAGGTACACTTCTCCGGGCAAACCGCCGTATTCATGGGCATCTGGCCGCTGCCCAACGCCAATTCCCTTGATGTGATCCGCCGCGTGCGAACCGAGATGGCGGGAGTCCAAAAGGATCTGCCCATCGGTATGCAGGCGCGCGTCGCCTACGATGCAACCACTTATATTCACAACGCCATTTATGAAGTGCTCAAAACCCTTAGCGAAACCCTGCTCATCGTTATCATCGTCATTTTCCTGTTCCTCGGCTCCGTTCGATCGGCGCTCATTCCCGTAGTGGCCATTCCCCTGTCTCTTATCGGCGCGGTGTTCCTGATACAGGTGTTCGGTTTTACCATCAACCTTCTCACTTTGCTGGCCATCGTGCTGTCTGTGGGGCTTGTGGTCGATGATGCCATCGTGGTGGTGGAAAACGTGGAGCGGCATTTGAGCCTGGGGCACTCACCCTTTGACGCTGCCTTGCTCGGCGCCCGGGAACTCGTCGGTCCCATCATCGCCATGACAGTGACGCTGGCGGCCGTCTATACACCCATCGGTTTTCAAGGCGGCCTTACGGGCTCCCTCTTTCGCGAGTTTGCCATCACCTTGGCGGGTGCGGTCATTATTTCCGGGATTGTCGCCCTCACACTCTCGCCCATGATGTCGTCCAAGATACTGAAACCCGGGTTGACGGAGCGGGGCCTTTCAGGTAAAATATCTCGTGGTTTCAATCGTTTTCGTGAATTCTACGGCCGCCGGCTCAATGCCACCCTCGACTCCCGTCCCGCCGTATATATGGTGTGGATCGCTGTGAGCCTGCTGACCATCCCCATGTTCATCATGTCTCCAAAGGAGCTGGCGCCCACTGAAGACCAGGGCGTCATTTTCGGCATCATCGATGCAGCGGCCGATTCCACACTCGACCAGAACAGCCGGTATGCCGCGGCAGTCAACCGGGTTTTTCTCGGTGAACCGGAGTCCAACTTCACTTTTCAGATTACGTATCCGAGCTCCGGTTTCAGCGGCATGGTTTTGAAGCCGTGGGACGAGCGCAAACGCACTGTCTTTCAAGTGCTGCCCGACGTCCAGAAAAAGCTCCATGCCATCACGGGAATCCGGGTGTTGCCGGTGACGCCTCCCGCGCTCCCGGGCGGCGGTCGGTTTCCGGTGGAATTCATTCTCGCATCCACGGCCGACCTGGACCAGATCCTGGACTTTGCCAAACAGATCCAGCTCAAAGCGATAAAAAGCGGTCTGTTTGCTTTTCCGCCGATCATCGACGTCAAAATCGATCAGCCCCAGTCGGAACTCGTCATCGATCGCGATATGGTGGCGGACCTGGGTCTCAACCTTCAGCAGGTCGGTGCCGACCTGGCATCGATGTTGGGCGGAAATTACGTCAACCGCTTCAGCATTGCCGGCCGCAGCTACAAGGTTATTCCGCAAATCAAGCGCATGGACCGTCTCAATCCGGATCAGCTTAAAAACATTTACATTACCGGACCGAACGGACAGCTCGTACCCCTCAGCACGGTTTCTACGATCCGCAACGCCACCGTTCCGCGCACCCTGAACCGCTTCCAGCAACTTAACGCCGTTACGATCAGCGGCGTCAGCGTCCGGCCCCTTGACGAGGCGCTGCGCTATCTGGAGGGTGAAGCCGCCAACATCCTGCCAAAAGGATATGTGATCGATTATACGGGAGAATCGCGCCAGCTGCGCACCGAGGGGAATAAGTTTCTCCCGGCATTCGGGCTTGCCGTGGTCCTTATCTTTCTCGTGCTTTCGGCCCAGTTCAACAGTTTCCGAGATCCCTTCGTCATCCTCGCAGGCTCGGTGCCGCTGGCGATGTTCGGCGCGCTTATCTTCACCTTCCTGAAAATGCCCGATCCGAATATTCCCTTCTGGACCCGCGGCTGGACGACCACGCTCAATATATATTCACAGGTAGGGCTCGTAACCCTCGTCGGCCTGGTGTCCAAAAACGGCATACTCATTGTCGAGTTCGCCAACAAGTTGCAGGTGCAGGGACAATCCAAACGTGAAGCCGTCCACGAAGCGGCCCTGACCCGCCTGCGCCCGATTCTCATGACGACCGGGGCCACCATCGCCGGTCACTTTCCGCTAACGCTGGTCACCGGCGCCGGAGCCGCCGCCCGTAACTCAATCGGTCTTGTCCTTGTGGGCGGCATGGCCGTCGGCACGCTCTTTACCCTTTTTGTCATCCCGTCCATCTATATGCTGGTCGCCCGCGACCACTCCAAGGACCTCTCCGTCGAGGCTGCCGCATCCAAAGTGTAGGACGCAAATCGAACATCGCTAAAAGTCATTCAAGACTTCAACTTTCTTTTCGACAAACAGATAAAAAGCAAATCTGTGCCCGTCGCTGTAATATTTGACTTCGTCCTTAAAATGTTCTATTATATGAATTAAAATTTTTTCAGCGAAAGGGCAAAGCTGTCGGAAGGCAGTGACGCAAAGCCACGGGTCAACAGCGACAAAGGCCGAGACCTTTGAAACATGATAGCCGGGCTACCGAAGGTACCAGATAACGCCTTCATCCTATCGGGTATTGAGGCGTTTTTCATTTTCATAGGTGAAGTAATGAAAAAAATTACAGTTACCCCTGGAAATCAGTTGAGAAAAGAGATCATCAATTACCTGATTGACTTTCCATTATTTGATGCGCTCGAGGGAAACCAACTCAATATTGTTGCAGAGAATATGAATTATTTTGAAATCGACAAAGGTGAAATCCTTTTTAAAGAAGGGGATAAAGGAGATTATATCTGTTTTGTGCTGGATGGTGTCATAGATGTTCTTAAAAAATCCGTCACCGGCGACAGTGTTGTAATTGCCGTTTTACCCAAAGGTCGTTCCTTTGGCGAAATGTCTATTCTTGATAACTTTCCCAGATCGGCGACGGCAAAAGCCCGCACAAAATCCGCTTTACTTACTTTAACCCGGATGAGTTTCGAGAACATACTTAAGGACTATCCTCAAATCGGCATAACAATTCTCAAAGGAATCTCAAGGATGCTGAGCCAAAATCTGCGTCAAACATCCTCTAAACTTGCTGACTACATATTGCCCATTGCATGATTTAAATTAAAAAAAGACGGTGTCGTTTGACCCCGTCTATGTCATTGAAAAATAACAGCTTCTGTAATAAACTTCCTTAACACGTGATACCGCTATAGGACTTTTGGTTGTCTGTTTCGTTTCTAATTTCATCGATCGGAAGACTTCTATCACATGCACACCTACGATCTTTGTCCGATCTTCTTTCCGGCAAATATGCTGTATATGAAAACTCCCTTCTGTCAATGCCTAAGCGTCTGTCTTTATGATCTTTTACGCCTTCACCGTTTACAGGACAATTCTTTGGTCTCGTTTTAAATGTAGAATCATTGCTGATATGCATGTGCCTTGACCTTTGAAAAGAAAAACAGATGAGTTATCAGGAAAAGATTTTAAGCCATAAATATAATCCACCCATTAAAATTAAAAGCGGTACCAGAACGTTTATAATTTCCACAGCTTATCTCCGACGATCACCGTTTACTTCAATTCCGCCCGAACAGGTATTGATATCCGACACGCTGCTGATGAGATTAGAAAGAATTCATAGGTTATAAATTCTTAAGCAATTTCCTTGCCAAAATATGGCCGCAAGACGTAACAAATTCTTGGCATATCGATTAATAGGGCGAATATAACATGTTATACTATGACACGTCTCAAATTTACATGTAGACGATATCCATTAAAATACCTTTAAAATCGACTAAATCGTTCAAATTTTTGAACCCTTTTAATGGCCACATTGTATATTTTATTAATATTATTTCAAAAAGTCGCTGTGTCGCCGATTAAAATTTTTGAACCCTATTGGGAGCCAACCATATAAACCCTCAGATAATAACGAAGAATTGCACTTTCTCTTGATTCAAATTTTTGAACCCGTATATCACATGGTCGACTATCTCAATGGGGTCAATTCATTTTAAAGCAAATAGCGCATGAAGAATTGGCCCGGTCTTTAAAATACTTATCTAAAAGTAAATTAAAAAAGAAAAAGACAGGGAATCGAGACGTCAATATGTTGAGATTGGGTGGGTACCATGGAATAGGTCGCGTTCATACAGAAATTTCACAGCTCTGTGTTGATGTCAACTACATCTTGCTTTTTTCCTTCTGATATCTGAGGTGTCAAGGGTCCTATTTTAGCCAATCCGATAATTGGATAAGATTTTTTATTTCAACATCTGGTTTCGGTTATTTGACAACCGGGCCTCCTCCGGCGCCGATTCGTTTGATCCTGTTGACCATGTCCTTGAAACTGATACGGTTGTCCGGATTTTGATTAACGATGTTTACTCCTGAAAAGGCGCCTCTTTTTACGAGGTACTCTGTACCGCCTTCCTTGATGGTGCCGTTGACCTTGAACACGTCGTTTTCGAGTGAGGCCCTGATCCCGATCTTCTCATAGGGAAATGTTTTGAAAAAAGAGGCAAAGGCCCCCGCCAATCCCATGAAAGGACTCTGGCCCCCGCCGATTTGCGCAATGTTGTCCACAGCCTTAATGCTGATTTTTTGGGGGATTCCCTTTTTTCGGACCGTTTCCAGCAATAGATTGAACCGCTGGGGCTGGCCGTAGGCCATCTCTGCATTTTGAAGATCTCCCTCCAACACCCCTTCGATCTTTCCGAATGCCGTGCCCGTCGTCATTTCAGACAATAACAGGTCTTTCCATTTTGCATTGAATTTAAAGACCGGCGCGGGCGTAAAAATCCCCGAAGCACCCAAATCGGAAAAAATGATGCTGCCGCCAAATGCCGTTGCCTTAAGCTTTCCCAGGCTGGTAATGGTATGATTTTCGTATCGGACAGGGTCCAGGATGCCGGTTAAGAACCCCTTTAAAGGACGTGTCCAGATCTTGGACAAAAGGGGCTCGAGCTTTATGTTGCCGAATGCCAGGCGTGTTTGGACGGAAAGATCCGGACCGAAGAGATCTTTGACATGCACGGCTCCCAGATTAAGATCTCCGCCGGGCACCTTGATATGGGCCGGAGATGCCACGAACATCCGGTTCGGACCGATATCCAGAGAAAGATTCAGCGGCTGTTTTTGCAAAAGGGGAACCGTCACGGATTGAACCTTTAATCCGCCTTTAAGCGTCTTGACAGGGATTTTTGTCGATGAGGTCCGATACCAGACCGGCAGATCGAGGTAGATCCCTTTTAAATCGATCCCCTTTTCGGGCAAGGAAAGGCGTCCCTCAATCCACCCGGTGCGTCCCGTGACTTCCCGTGCACTCGGCGTTTCTTTTAATCTGAATGTTGCAGAAACGGTTCCGCCTGTTTCAAGGGTTGCCAGAAAAGGTTTTTCCGTCTTGTAAGGCTCCTGCAGAAAATTATAAATTATCGGCTTCAAAGGCGTTTTAGGCAGGATCACCGTGAAATCGGCTTTGGTTTTTGCCGGCGACTGATTGAGGATTCCCCGTATTTCAAGCGGGAGGATGCCCGTTAGATCGAATCGAAGTTTGGAAATTTCCAACCGTCTTTTTTGAAGATCGTAGCCACATTTTACGGATGTGACCATGGGGTTTTTCTTCAGGTTCAGATAATAACGATCATAAAGGATCTCGCCGGCGTTGGCGTCCGTATCCGCTGAAAACCTCATGATGGAAAGGTTTAAATCCACAACACCTTTGATTGCCGATTTTATGGAGATGTTTTCTCCGATAGCACTGCTGTCTTTATTTTGAAAAGCAAAATCATCAAAAGAAAGCTTTGCATGGATCTGCCAGGGTCCGGATACAGGTTTTTCGACATCGATCCGGATGGCATCACGAACCTTAAAATTCCAATCCAAAGGAAGCAGGTGAAATGCGTTCGCTGCATGGAGAAGCCCGGTATTGTTTCCATGAATTGACAGGTTGAGAATACGTTTGCGGAGACGGGCGGCAAGCAAAATATTTTTCAGACCCATTGCCTCGAAACGGATTTTCGGCAGTTCAAATAATCTTTTCCCCAAATCCATGCGGCCGTCCGGGATATGGGCGCGGATTTCTCCGATCAAAATGTTCCGGGTGCCGGCGGGGATCTTTGCCTTGGGGATCTGGACGGTCACATCCGCAATTTCGATCACCGGATATTGGCTCGAAACCCTTTGTGCGCTGATATCGATATCGAGAGGCGCGAGCAGATACCCCATCTTTTTAGTCAAAGACAAACCCCTGACATGAAGTTTGGGGGCGACAAAGGCAATCTTTTGTTGGCTCAAATCATACATCAGCCCGGTTTCGATGGACAATGATTGTGCGGCGGCCGTTATGGAATCCGGCGATGATCCCGTCTTTTTCAAATTAGGAGGGGATGCAATGCCTTGGCAGTGAACTTTAAGATCTTCGAACTTGAATGTTTTTTGAGCATGGGTATACGTAAATTTTGATGCCGCATCCGTGCGTTGAACCGCCAGTTGCGGATCTTGAAGTCTCATGTTTTGAGATTGAAGCGTGCCGCTGAACTTGAGATCTTTGATGTCAAAGGTTTTGTCGAAAAAGATATTGACCTTCGGCGCGATAAAATTCATATGACGGCTGGAATTGTCGGCGTTAAGCGCAAAGGACAAAGACAGCGGTTGGTCGGCAGCGACTGCGGCATGGATTTTATGGGCTCGGATTGATTGACCGCCCACAACGGCAGAGATGCTTCCGTCAAGAAGCTCCCCTGACTGAAACCGGATATTTCGGAAAAAAAAGAACCCGATAAAGTCCCGAACCATTCCGGCCGGAAGAGAAGGACTTTTTTTCGCCGGCAAGATGCCGGGGAATTTGAACCCGTCAGGCAAAAGATCAAGATACAGGCCGGATATTTGTATATTTTTAAGAACAAGGGATCTGTTTCCCCACGGCCCCTCAACCGCCATATCCACTCTGATGAAAGGAATCTCCATGGAGAAGGCCTGCCCGTCTTTTAGGGGTTTGAAAGAAATGCCTTTGGCCTCTAAGACCATGGGCTTTAAAGAATAGGAAACTTTTTTTATGCTGCAGGATGCGCCCGTGGATGCAGAAAGCGATCTTACGAATATCGGTTTGACGAGGTCCGGATGATAATAGAGGTAAAGGCCGGTGGCTGAAACAAGAATCGCAACAACACCCAGGGTGATGCCTGAAACCAGGAAAATTTTTTTAATCAGTGCCATCATCGTCCATTGAATTCGGTACTATCCGTTGTTTTTCTTGTGAATCGCGTAAAAACTTGATATGAAAATCAAAACAGGTGATAACATGCCGAATTACGGTTCATCCCACATGCCGGAAAGCCCCTCCTCGTCCATCCATACGAGCATGATAGCGCCGGGTATCCTTGGAGTCAAGATTATCGGCCGGCTCGATTCGATGAGCACGGGCAGTATTTGGCGTAAAACAAACATGGAGCTTGACAGAACATCGCCCAAGCAGGTGATTGTCGATGCTTCTGAAGTTGAATATTGTGACGGTTCGGGCATCGGCTATTTGTTTGAATTGCGACGGCGCCTGGAAAAAGGCGGCGGCGAATTAACCATTCGCGGGCTTCATAAAGAGTTTCAACAACTGCTGGATCTTTTTAAGCCTTCGGAATTCGAAGAATCACCGGGAATCAAACCCGAATCCGTCGGCTTTTTCGAAAAGATCGGACAGTCCACCTGCAACATCTGTGAAGAAGCCCGCGTGCTGGTCGAATTTGTGGGAGAAACCGGTACGGCGCTGCTCAAGGCCTTGCTCCACCCAAATCAGGTGCGCTGGAAAGAAGCCTTTTTAGTGGCGGAAACCGCGGGTGTAAATGCGCTGCCCGTTATTACCCTCATCGGTTTTCTGATGGGTCTGATCATGGCATTCCAGGCGGCCATTCCCATGCGCCAGTTTGGTGCGGTAATTTATGTGGCCAACCTCGTCGGGCTCTCCATGGTCCGGGAACTCGGTCCGCTCATGACCGCCATTGTTCTGGCCGGGCGGTCCGGCTCTGCCTTTGCCGCAGAGCTCGGCACCATGAAAGTCAACGAAGAAATTGACGCGCTGATCACCATGGGACTCGATCCCGTAAGATTTTTGGTGGTGACCCGGCTCCTTGCCGCGGTTATCATGACGCCGCTTCTGACCCTTTTTGCAGATCTAATCGGCGTTTTGGGAGGATCCATTGTCCTGATATCTTTGGGCTATTCTTTAGCCACCTATTTTAAACAGATTTTCTCCATGGTCACGTATGTTGACCTGCTGGGGGGGCTATTCAAATCGATTGTTTTCGGTCTTTTGGTCGCGGGTATCGGGTGTTTACGGGGCCTGCAGACGGAAATCGGCGCCAGCGCCGTCGGGGAATCCACCACCCGGGCGGTTGTCGGCGGAATTGTGCTGATCGTTGCCGTAGACGGCATCTTTTCGGTGGTGTATTATTATCTAGGCATTTGAAGGCTTATGGATCCGGTCCAAGATACGATTATCGGGGTTGAAAAAATTACAGCGGGCTACAAAAATACGATGATATTGCAAGATGTTTCTTTCGAGGTCAAACGCGGTGAAATTTTTATCATTCTGGGTGAATCCGGCAGCGGAAAAAGCACCCTGTTGAAGCTGATGATCGGTCTTAACAAACCACTTTCCGGCAGCATCTTCATCGAGGGACAGGACATCGTATCCGCCGAGGGCGATGAACGCCTGGCGATTCTCAGAAAATTCGGGATCATGTATCAAAGGGGCGCTCTCTTCGGCTCCATGACACTGCTCGAAAACGTCCGGCTTCCCCTGGAAGAGTTTACCGATCTTCCGCATGGCGCCATGGATCTCATTGCCCGGATGAAGTTGAGCCTGGTCGGTCTGAAAGAATTTGGCGGTCTTTTGCCGGCTGAACTCAGCGGCGGAATGCAAAAGCGGGCTGCCATTGCAAGGGCAATGGCCCTCGATCCTCGAATCCTTTTTCTGGATGAACTCTCGGCAGGGTTGGATCCCATCACTTCAGCGGAACTGGATCACCTGGTTCTCAGCCTTGCCAACAACCTCGGCATTACCTTTGTCATCGTGACCCATGAGCTTTCGAGCATATACGCGATTGCCGACCGGGTCATCATGTTGGATAAAGAACTCAAAGGTATTCTGGCCATAGGCTCTCCCCGGGATCTGAGAGACCACAGCGAAAATGCGTTTGTACGGCGCTTTTTAAACCGGCAGGGGATTTCCGATGCACCTTTGGAAAAATTTTAACCGAACGGATTGCTGAATCCTTGATCGAAAAAGAATATGAGCGCTCAAGCCAATTATTTTAAAATCGGATTGTTTGTCGTCGTCGCATCGGTCATCGGCGTTGTTTCGATCCTTGTATTGGGAGCCGGATCGTTTTTTCAAAAAAAGGTTCTTATCGAGACTTACTTTGTAGAGTCCGTGCAAGGCCTGGAAGTCGGCGCGCCCCTACAATTCCGGGGTGTTCGCGTCGGTAAGACCACGGAAATTACGCTGGTGGGAAAAGCGTACAATACCGATCGCCAATATGTACTGATTCGGGCCGCCTTGTTCCCGGATATGTTCAGGATTACCTGCCCGCCGCCAAACGGATCCAATCTGAATAAACAGGTCGAAAAAGGGTTACGGATCCGGCTGAGTTTCCAGGGGTTAACCGGTTCGGCACATCTCGAGATGGATTACATGAACTCGAAACGGTATCCGCCTTTGAAAATCGACTGGAAACCCGAGTATTGTTATATTCCTTCCGCTCCCAGCACCATCCAGCGCCTCAGCGTCGCTGTTGATAAAATTTTGAAGAATTTGGGAAGCTTGGATTTCAAAACCATTGCCACGAATCTCAATACTTCTCTTACGGATTTAAGCCGGACTTTGTCCCAGGCGAACCTGGGAAAGGTCAGCGGACAGGCCCAAGCTTTGCTTTCGGAGCTCAGAGAAACAAACCGGCAGGTTTTCGATCTTCTGAAAAATCCGAAAATAAAGTCCCTTCTCCCCGACGCAGCGGCAACCATGGCTGCCTCACGCCGAATCCTGGAAGGTACGGAGAAGCCCATGTCGCAATTGCGCGACGCTTTTAAAAAAGTTTCGGCCGGCCTGGACACGCTTTCGACCCAAATGAAGACCATAACCCATGATACCACGGACAGCGCTGCTCACTTGAAAACAATATTGCGCCGCGTGGACGACCTTATTTCCGATCAGCAGCCGGATATCGAAGCGGCCATTGAAAATATACGCCGCATTTCCGAGAATCTCAGGGAAATCACGGAAAATGCAAGGAAATATCCCTCCCAGGTGTTGTTTGGAGAGCCTCCGCCGCATTCTAAAACCGGAGAAAGATAATGAAGAAAAAAACACTTGTGATTTTTTTTATCGGGCTTTTCGCGCTGCTTTTTCTATTGACAGGATGCTTCAGTGTCAGCAAAAGCTACCCTGAAAAACATTACTTTGTTCTAAGCGCGGCGATGAGCAAGAAAATGTCGCCGTCAACATCAAATGCGGTGCTTAAAATTCAAAGATTCCGCGTTTCCCCTCAATTTGACGGCCAAAGTTTTGTGTACAAAATAGGCAATCTCCATTTTAAATCGGATTTTTATAACGAATTTTTCATTCCGCCGGGTTTGATGATTTCAGAAGAAGTCGAAAAATGGCTTGCAGGATCCGGCCTGTTTAAATATGTTATGGGATTTTCAAGCCCTGTTGAACCCACCTTTGAATTGGACGGTGTGGTCAGCGCCCTTTATGGCGATTACAGCGATATCGAGACACCCAAGGCCGTGCTGGAGATACAGTTTTTCCTCGTTCGAAAAGTGTCTTCCCGGCCGGTTATCGTTTTTGGAAAGACGTATCATGAAGAAACACGTGTAAAAGGAAATTCTCCGGATGCTCTGGTTTCCGGCTGGAATCTGGCCCTTGAACACATCCTCACCCGATTCGAAGCCAGTTTAAAAAACCTTGATTTAAATGAAAGAAAAACATCATGAATACATTAACATCACCTCAAAACAAGGCGGGCCGGGCCCCTCTGATCCGGAGCAGATTCCTGGCTGTTTGCGGTATTATCTTCATGTTATCGGCAGGCGGACCCCTGAAATCCTTTTCGGCTATTAATCGGGCGACGTCACCCGGATCCTTTTCACATCTGGTTAAAATCGCCAATCCGTCGGTGGTCAATATCAGTGCCGTCAAAATCATCAAAGAGGAACGAGAAGCGCCGATGCCCTTCGGTCCCAACGATCCCATGAAAGATTTTTTTGAACGTTACTTTGGCGGCCAGATACCCAAAAAATACAAGCAGAAAAGTCTGGGCACCGGTTTCATTATCGATCCAAAAGGCTATATTTTAACCAACGATCATGTGATTGCCCAGACCGACGAGATCAGAGTTCGTACGGCGGACAATAAAGAATATGACGCCCAAATCGTCGGCCGGGACCCCATGACCGATCTGGCGCTGATTCGCATCCAATCGGACAAGCCTTTCATTCCCCTGGTTCTAGGTGACTCGAACCAACTGGAGGTCGGCGACTGGGTGGTTGCCATCGGCAATCCGTTCGGGCTGGGAAATACAGTGACGGCCGGCATCGTCAGCGCAAAATACCGGCAGATCGGCGCCGGCGCTTATGATAATTTTATTCAAACCGATACCCCCATCAATCCGGGAAACAGCGGAGGGCCTTTATTGAATACCGCCGGTGAAGTTATCGGGATCAATACGGCTATTTTTTCCCAAAACGGCGGCAGTGTCGGTATCGGATTCGCCATCCCTGTCAATATGGTCAAAACCCTCCTGCCTCAGCTTGAAAAAGGGAAAGTGATCCGGGGATGGATCGGCGTCACCATTCAGAAAATAACTCCCGCACTCAAAGATAAGTTCGATTTGCCGGATGAAAAGGGCGCCCTGGTATCGGATGTTGTTCCAAAAGGCCCGGCCGAAGAATCCGGCATCAAGCGCGGCGACGTGATTATCGCCTTTGACGGTGAACCCATCCATGAAAGCAGAGAACTGCCGTATGCTGTCGCTTCGACAGCGGTGGGCAAAACTGTTGCCGTTGAGATTATTCGCAACGCTGAGAAAAAAACGCTTCAGCTCAAGGTCAGTGAGTTGAAAACATCGGAAGAAGAACCTCAGCAGACGCCCGCAAGCGAAGCCGGTTTAGGACTGACCCTGCAGGAGATTACGCCTGAACTTGCACAACAATATGACTTGGCAAAAACCAGCGGTCTTGTTATTGTCAATGTTGAAAACAATTCTCCGGCAGCCGATGCCGATTTGAGAACCGGAGATATTATTCTCGAAATCGACCGTATGCCGATTAAAAGCATTGCGGCATTCAACCGCAAGATCAGCCGGTATAAAAAAGGAAACACGATTCTCTTTTTGATCAATCGCGATGGATCAAGTCGTTTTCTGACACTCACAATTTCCGAATAAAGTGCTCATTGAAAGGAGGTTTGTATGGCGAAAATTTCTGGTGTCGTTTTTTTTATTTTTCTCTGCTTGCTGGTTACGGCGGCGTTTTCTGCCGAAAACCAGGGAGAAGAAATATTTAAATCAAAAGGCTGCATTTTTTGTCACAAACAAAAAATGACCTCCGGCACGATTCCTTCCCTTTTTGATTTAGCCAAAGCGTATAAAGGCAAAAATGAACAACTTATCCGATATTTTAAAGGAGAGGCCGATCCGATTATCAAACCGGAAAGGGCTGTCATAATGAAGAGGCAACTCAGGAAGACAAAAGCCTTGTCCGATTCCGAACGGGCGGCTTTGGCGGATTTTATTTTGAGTCATTGACCTAAAATTCATTTATAATTGTCTTTCCGGTGCCATTATTTTGAAGTATACTCCTTGCCGGTATTGCACACGTTGTTTCGGCGTGCATGGGGATACCAGCGGATAATAAAATATTATTGTTTTCATAATATTTACAGCTAAAAGGAGTTTAAAATGTCCATTATCACCATCTCAAGAGGATCTTACAGCCATGGGAGAGAAGTTGCCGAAAAAGTTGCGAAAGCGCTAAATTACCAATGTGTATCACGGGAAATTCTCCTGGAAGCATCGGAACAATTTCATATCCCGGAAATGAACCTCGTTCGGGCGATTCACGATCCTTTTTCCGTGTTCAATCGATTCACTTACGGGAAGGAAAAGTACATTGCTTATATACGCGCCGCTCTTTTAAAATGCGTTCAGAAAGACCGTGTTGTCTATCACGGCCTGGCCGGTCATTTTTTCCTTCAGGATATTCCTCATGTTCTCAAAATTCGTGTCATTGCAGACCTGGAAGACCGGGTGAAAGAAGAAATGAAGCGTGAGGGAATTTCCGCCGAAGAAGCACAATATATCCTGAAAAAAGATGATGATGAGCGTCGCAAATGGGGTCTTCAGTTATACGGTTATGATACGGTGGACTCCAGTCTTTACGACCTGGTTGTTCATATCAAAAGAAAAAAAGTGGAAGACGCAGTGGATCTTATATTATATGCCGCAAAAATGCCCTGCTTTCAGACAACGCCCGAATCCCAAAAGATTATCGATGATTTGACGCTGGCCGCCGAGGTAAAAGCCGCTCTGGTTAACGAATTCCCCTCCTCAGAGGTTAACGCCAAAGACGGCAATGTCCGCATTACAATAGAGGTCCGATTGAGCAATCAGGCAAAAACTACAGATGCGATAAAAGCCATTGTAGCGGGGATAGAGGGTGTTAAAACGGTTGACGTATACGCATCTCCTTTAATCGGTGTCGATTAACGCCTGTAATACGGCATCGCCTCGGGGATATATCTTTCGATATCCGCGATCCGGGTCGCAGGGGCAGGATGTGTGGACAGGAATTCCGGTGTTCTCGTTTTTTCCCCCCGGTTCATTCTTTCCCAGAACGGCACCGCGGCCCGCGGGTCGTAACCCGCTCTGGCCATGAGCATCAAGCCGATTCGGTCCGCCTCGCTTTCCTGAAGCCGGCTGTAAGGCAGCAACACGCCCACACTGGTTCCCACGCCGTAAACCGTCATAAAAAGTTCCCGGGTCTGATTGGGTTTTTGTGCCAAGGCCGCTGACAACGCCACAGCCCCCATATTGGCTAAAAGCGCCTGGCTCATTCTTTCATTGCCGTGTTGGGCAATGGCATGCCCCACCTCATGACCCAAAACCACCGCAAGACCGTTTTCATCCTTTGTATAAGGGAGTATTCCGGTATAGACGGCCGCCTTGCCGCCGGGCATGACCCAGGCATTCACCACCTTGTCGTCCTGAATGAGATTAAATTCCCATTGGTAATTGCGGATCTGATCTTCCCGGCCCATATCCGCAAGGAATGCTTCGGCTGCTTTGGCGATTCTGTTGCCGACTTTTCTGACCATGCGAACCTTGTCTTGGTCTGTAGAAAGTTTATTCTTATCAATAACCTGTCGGTATTCTTTCAAACTCATGGTCATCAGTTCGGATTCCGGCACCAGCTGAAGGCTTCTTCTCCCTGTAATGGGAACCTGGGTGCACCCGATAAAAGCCGAACCTGTTATCATAATCAGGATGAAACATAACACAGGCCACAAAAAGGTTATTCGCAAGTCTGACGTTTTCATTTCTACTCTCCGTGAGTTAAAGGCAGATCGCCAAAGGCCGGTGTTTAAGAGCATCCTTCCAAAAGAACCATTATTCTTAACAAATTGCTCTTTATAATAAATTATGGTAAAAAACAAAAGATGAAAATTCAAAATGCCCAATTAACAAAGGATCAGGCCGACACGCCTTTAATCATGCAATTAAAGCGAAAACACCGCTGGATTGCAGAGTATGTCGATGGACAGCATATCAACGTTCCGTGCAATGGTTTACACTATAAGGCATCTCAAAATTAGGATTTTCATTCGAGATCTCCCGCCCAAGAACGGCGGGACAAGAACGCGAGGCCAAGGATCAACCCGCAGGCATACTATCGTATGTCGAGGACTTGATGCTAGGGCTCAACGCCGATGCTTGTCCGCCTCACCGCCAGCGGCATCTTCGACCGGCGGATCGTACGAAAAGACTTTTTTGAGATGGCTTATATGGACACGGCTTAAATAGGTATTATTTTGTCAGAAAGTGAATCCGTATATTTCAGCTACCTTATTTTGATCTGACTAACCCTGGACGCTAAATGTTTAAGGAGAATCGATCATGAAAAGAAATCCGATCCTTATCGCCATATTGTTGTTTACCTTTATCACCGCCGGCTGCGCCACCAGCTACAAAATAAAGCCCTTACCCCTTAAAACGCCGTCGTCTTTCCCGAACATGGTAAACGTCGCCGGCAGCCAGGTAGCAGCTGAGGCTTTTACAGATCCCAAAACGGCCAAGGAAACCTTTGGATTCGACATATTGGGCGCCGGTATGCTGCCGGTCGAGGTCGTTTTCGACAATCGCGGAACCCATCCCATTGAAATCGTAGCCAATCAGACATTTTTAGAGGATGCCAAAGGAAATCTGTGGCCGATTTTAAGTAACAAAATCGCTTATGAGCGGGCCACCAAATACGCCGAAACCAAGAAAATTTTTAAAGAAGGGGCCTATAGCGGCTTTTTGGGCGCGGCGGCGGGCACATTAATTGGCGGGGCCATCGGGATTGTTTCCGGCTCGAATGTCGGAGAAGCCGCCGGCAAAGGCGCGGCCATGGGCGCAGCCGCAGGCGCAACTATAGGCGGTGCCAAGGCATATGCCTCTAATGACGCCCGCCGGGAGATCATATCCGACTTGCGGGCAAAATCACTCGAAAACAAACCCGTTGAACCCAAAGATCTGGCGTACGGTTTTCTCTTTTTTCCGGGAGAAGCCAAAACAGCGAAAAGTCTGCGCCTCCAGATCCGTGAAACCGATACCGGCAAGGTGCATGTGCTGAATATGAACTTTTAAATGTTTCTTTACCTATCAGAATTCAGGCAATTTCACAAGGTGAAATTAGCCCTGCTTCAGAAACGCACACGAATTCACAATGGAAAGGACAGCGTTTATTGTTCCTTTATTTCTTTTGATTCCGCCGTCGGATCCAGTTCATTGCTAATTGAGCTGTTGCCCTCATAAACTTGTTAAATATTATACATCTAAAAGGTTAGAAACAAGTTTCTTCCCTTCACATTAAATACAAACAATTGTCTTAAAACCCTTTTTTAAGACTTCGCTCGGTAGGAAAAATGAAATATAGAACAAACTCTATTTTTAGCGTTTTTCTGTTTTTTACCCTTATTATCTGGATCCTAGCACCGGGTCAGGCTTTAGCACAGACTGCATCGAAGGGCGAAGCGTCCCAAAAAACCATAGACCATAAAACGAATGAAACCCAAGCCCCAGCCACAAAAATTAAGGCAGTAGATAAAGCCGGAGCAAGAATTGGAAAGGGTATCGATAAATTTAGTCGCTCGGCTTCTACAAAAATCGGTAAATGGATCGAAGTTGAAGTTTTCGCCGGAATTACCTGGCTCAAACTGCTCTTTTGCCTCTTTTTGACCTTTCTAGTGGTCATTGTCGAGCGACTGGTTCGATGGATACTCAATTCAGCAATTCGAAAAATACCGGCCGAAAAAGAGGCCGTTTCATGGCGGCAGCATTTTCTTCGAGTGCTTACTCGGCCGCTTTCGCTTTTTATCTGGTCATATGGGATCTATAGCGCCCTTTCACCGCTATATGTAAGCTTTACGGCACCTGATGGAAGCAATCTGGTTCATACCGTAGCGCAAAAAGCGGCTGATGTCGGAGGAATCATCGCTCTTTTCTGGCTCATCCTTCTTTTAATCGGGATTTTGGATGTGTATCTGAAAAAATGGGCGGCCGCCACCGAAAGCACCATCGACGACATGTTGGCCCCCATCGTCGGCAAAACGCTTCGGCTCTTCATCATTGTTATCGGCGGTATAATTGTTATCCAAAATCTCACTGGACTAAAAATCGGACCTCTGCTTGCCTCCCTGGGCATCGGTGGTCTTGCCGTGGCTTTGGCAGCCAAAGATTCCATCGCCAATTTTTTCGGAACGCTTACCATTCTGTTTGACAAGCCGTTTCAGGTGGGACAGCGGATCACCATTGACAAATATGACGGAACTGTTGAAAACGTTGGCTTCAGAAGTACCCGAATACGAACACTCACAGGTCACCTGGTCACCATTCCCAACGAAAAGTTGGTCAACTCCTCTTTAGAAAACATCGGTGAACGACCCCATATCCGGTGGCTTACCAATATCGGGATCACCTATGATACTCCCCCTGACAAGGTGGAAAAAGCCGTACAAATCATACGGGAAATTCTGGAAAATCACGAAGGAATAAAAGAAGATTTTCCGCCGAGAGTATTTTTTAACGGCTTCAACGACTGGAGTCTTAACATCATGGTGGTTGTCTGGTATCATCCGCCCAATTACTGGGATTATCAGGCATGGCTGCAAAAAACCTGCCTTGAGGTTATGCGCCGGTTTGAAGCCGAAGATATCGATTTTGCCTTTCCGTCCCGAACAATTTACGTGGCCAACGACGATAAACGGCAGCTTAAATTAAAAATGCTCAAAGGACAGGAATCCTGACCTAATCTCTAATGGAAGGCATATTTCGTTATGCCGAGATTCATCAGCCTTTTGCCGCCGACAACTTCTTACCATTTTTTAGCTTCGCTCAACCTGCTAACGCGTGTATTTCAAACCGCATTTAATTACAGTTCCCCATCATCGCCTGTTCGATTTTTCGGAATTTATTTTTTTCGGGCGATGAGTAGTAACCACTTGAGTTTTACAAACTGCCTGTATAAGATTCCGGAAAAAAACTGAATCCATAGTGGAGGCGAGATCATGCACCTGAAAGCACAATCCGAACATTTTGACTTCAAAAAGATCATTATGACGTGGAAAACCGTCTTGTTCAATCTGTTTTTGATATTTGCAGGGATCACTGTCTTTGTGATAGGAATGAACAGCATTTTGATCCCTAATAATCTTTTGGGAACCGGTGTGTCGGGTGTGGCCATCCTCATCCACTATCTGCTGCCTTCAGCGGATGTCGGCATTACCTATTTTATACTCAATATTCCTTTAATGGTCATTGGCTGGTTCATCATCAGCAAACGATTTATGCTGTATACCATTTTTGGCATGGCATATTTTTCCCTGGCCGCCGCCGTCCTTAAAACACCCCCGGTTCCTCTCCAAGATCCTATTTTAGTGGCTGTATTCAGCGGTATCATATGTGGTACCGGATCCGGAATCGTTCTTAGGTCTTTTGGATCCGCGGGCGGCGTGGATATTCTGGCAATATATGCAAATAAAAAATTCGGACTTCGGCCCGGTTTGAGCAGTTTCTTCGTAAATGCAGTGGTGATCCTGACAGGCGCCTATTTTTTCGGACTTCAGATTGCGCTTTACAGCATGATTTACGTATTCACGAGCAGCAAAGCGCTCGATGCGGTCCTTACGGGCTTTAACCAGCGATTATCGACAATGATCATTTCGGACAAGTATAAGGAAATTACGGAAGAAATCTTCAGGCGGGTCAAACGGGGCGCCACTTTTCTACAGGCCCATGGGGCTTATACGGGCATCCCGAAAGAAGTAATTTTTACCATTACCACGCTGACGGAACTCCCCAAGCTGAAAAATGTCATTTTCAGTATCGACCCCAAAGCATTCGTGGTGGTGAACAGCACCCTTGAAGTGATCGGAACACGGCATGGGACGCGGAAGGTTTATTAGAAGTGGTTTCAAAACCTCCCCTCGACCTCAATCTTCCATCTTCGCGATAGCGACGACGGGACAGCTGTGTTGGACAGAAACGTCTAATCCTCGAAATATTTCCGATATGGATGCTTGTCCCGATTTTTTTAATCGGGTCGGTTGGATGTCCCAGTCCCGCGTTCTTGTCCCGCCGATCTTGGCGGGAGATCTTGAGCCCGATTGAAGATTTTGAAACCATTTCTTAGTATCGAGACTATTATCATGATCCTCAAATCTGCGAATAATTCCTTGTTGGATACCCAAAATTAGATATTATCACCATGGAATAATCGTAAATCGCACGCCGATCTCATCCATCATAAAATAGGTCCCTTTGATTTTAATCAAATCGCCAGGCTTTAAATAAACCCTACAATTCCAATAGGGTTCTCTTATCAAAAGTTTAGTTTCGGCTGTGATCTGTAGATGATATTTCAGGAATCGTAGCGATGATTTGAACCCAATGCTCAAGATTTATAGGATCGACTTCATGTATCAACGAGCCAGATTTAAAAAAAACCCGGCAAACCGTTTAACACTCAGACCACAAAATGTTGATTTTTCCTGCCTCCATCCAGCCAGGAAAATGAGGATTCATTCAATATAAAATGTGAACGTTATATTCGATCAAACTATGATGACTTCGATTTCAATAGATATTTCTATTTTTTCTTGGTGCGTGGATGTGTATATGAATAATGACTTACCAGTCAAACTCATCTGAATACGCATCCACATATACAACAATGTTTAAATATGTATCATTTAAACCAATATCTTCCATGGAAATGCTTTGTTGAGTTCCGTGTTTGGCGTGGGGTGGAATGCTCAAAGAAAACTCTTTATGGGTATGAATATAACCATTCCCCGAGCAATTCGGACAGAAAAACTGATCCCAAATTTCTGAATCTCCGCATCTGGGACAGGCTTCAATTAGGGGTACCTTGATGGGAAAAAGCCCGCCATGTCGTGCTTCCTCCGGGGAGAGTATGATTTCATAATATAAATCTTTATCAGGAATACGTCCCCTTTTTTTCGTATAAAATCCAGGTAAAAACCCCTCAAAAAATTCATCGGTAAAGGATCGTAACCGATGCATTTCGTCGAAGATAGATCTTCTTTTTTGAATGATATTTTTAACTTTCGGACTTTTCGAGATAGGTTGTGGCTGTCTCATTGTGTCATCGTATCTTCGGCGTTTGTTTTCATCTATAAGCGTTTCATAAGCCTCTTTGGCTTCACGAAATTCGTTGCTGCTGATAGAATGAGTTCGATCCGGATGCAGCTGTTTCGCTATTCTTCGATAGGCACGTTTAATCTGATTTAAATTAGCTTCCCTGGATATTCCAAGGACGACATAATAGTCTTTTGGCACAGCATCCCTCCAATTACAATTTTCGGTTCTTAAAGGATCATACTATTCCATAAGACAAATGAAAAATCATTATATAGATTAAAACTGAATATCAGGTAATTAAAAAGAAAGCCGGAGAGATAGTGTTTTACAAGTTAACACCGACTCCGGCTTGTGCCAAAATTCTTTAGGTTTTAACTTCGATTTTACGGGGCTTAGCCTCTTCAACCTTCGGCAAAGTAAGTCGTAGAACACCATCGGTCAGCTTGGCATCAATTTTACTCTGATCAATTAAGTTGGACAGTGAGAATTGTCGATAGTACTTACCGACTTCGTATTCAACCAAAATATCTTCCTCATGAGCTTCCTCAAAAGGTTCAACCTCTCCGGTTAAGGTCAATGTGTTCTCCCTAAGATCAATGGTCAGATTTTCCGTCGTTACGCCCGGCAAATCAGCTAAAACTGTAAGTTCTCTTTCGGTTTCGAATATATCCACACTGGGCGTAAAGACAACACCTGGCCTGGTTTGCTCGGCCGGAGATGTAATTTCGTGTTTTGGTTTTACTTGAATTTCTTTGACTTTACTGTCAGTCATGGTAATCCCTCCTTCCCATAAAATTACTTGGTAACTTATTTAACCGCAATCTGTCTGGGTTTGGTCTTTTCAGCCTTAGGTATGGTCATCGTCAAAATACCATTCTCGAGTTTGGCATCAACTTTATCGACGTCAATGTCATCAGGCAGGTTGATTAATCTTGAAAATTTTCCCGCTTCTCTTTCTCTTCTATGGTATTTGACGTTATTACCTTCAACTGGTATTTTTCTTTCTCCTGCAATAGATAGGCCTTTTGCTGTAACCTGAATTTCCAGATCTTCTGACTTTACTCCGGGCAATTCTGCACGGACATAGTAATTATCATTATCTTCAGTCACATTGCTCAGAGGAAATACTCCAGCTGAAGGCATTGGAAGGGCTCCACCTGAAAAGGCACCATAGAGATCATCCACCTCCCTACGTAAACGATCGAAATCATAAAAAGTCCTGTTTAATCCCCAAGTCGGAACATTGAATAACCTTCTGTAAAACATGATAACATCCTCCTTCCTTCGTTAATTTGTGTTTTATTAAAGGGTTAGATTATATTCCAAACCTGATCAAAACATTTTATTTAACAATAATTTCAAAAAAACGTTTGTCAAGATCTCTTTTTCATTTTTTACTTGAATTACTTTTTAAAAAATATATAGCTAAGTAATGAGTATTGGTTTTGGAGACGAATACCATGGCAAAGAAAAATGAAAATAAACAGAAAGAGAAGGTTTCACTGACCCGGGCATTTACTTCCGATTTAAAAAGCAGACAATCGGTTCGTGCGACCTTCAGGCTAACACAAGGGTGCATTGAGGCAATGGGTCTCGTGGCCAATCAAATGGGGATTAAACAAAGATCTCTTTTCGACCACATGGTTGAGGATTCTGAAAAAGGGGCATGAGCAGAACATCTCTCTTAAAAGGACCAAAAACAAGCATCGGCAACCGCTTGCTTTTTGTTTTTGATAATGAAGACCTGGTTGTTTTTTTCACTTGGCAAACAGCAAGCTTGTTGTACAACACATTCGTTGTGCAACAATACGAGGATAGATATTACCTGGTGACGGAAAAAAATCCGGCCTTGAAAAATTCCCGGTTCATTCGTGCGATATTGGCGATGGAGATTTCCTTGGGGCATTCGGCCTCGCATTCTCTTTCATTGGAACAGTTGCCGAAGCACAGCGCGTCCATCTTGCGGACCATGGCCAGGGCCCGCCGGGCCGCTTCCGGCCGGCCGTGGGGCAACAGCGCCAGCTGGGAGATCTTCGCGCCGACAAACAGCATGGCCGATGCATTGGGACAGGCCGCCACACACGCACCGCAGCCGATACAGGCCGCCGCGTCCATGGCCTTTTCCGCGATCTCCTGAGGGATCGGTAGGGAATTGGCGTCCGGCGCACCCCCGGTGTTCACCGATATATAGCCACCGGCGATGATGATCCGGTCAAAGGCGCTCCGGTCCACCACCAGATCCTTGATCACCGGAAACGCCCGGGCTCGCCAGGGCTCGATCACCAGGGTGTCGCCGCTGGTAAAATGCCGCATGTGCAGCTGGCACAGCGTGGTGCCCTTTTCCGGGCCGTGGGGCCGGCCGTTGACCACCGCACCGCACATCCCGCAGATCCCTTCCCGGCAGTCGTGATCGAACGCGATGGGATCCTTGCCGTCTTGGGTCAACTGCTCGTTCACCACGTCGATCATTTCCAAAAAGGACATGTCCGTTGAAATATTGCCCGCATGATAGGTCTCAAAGCCCCCCTTGACGCCGGGTCCCTTCTGGCGCCAGACCTTTAGCGTGATGTCGATACCCTGGTTCACTTGTAGCTCCTTTGCGTCAGCTGCACGTTCTCAAATACCAGCGGCTCCGTGTGCCGTTCGGGGTCCTTGTCGTCTCCTTTGTATTCCCAGGCCGCCACGTGACAGAAATTCTCGTCGTCCCGCAGGGCTTCGTTTTCTTCGGTCTGAAAGGCTTCGTTGAAATGGCCCCCGCACGATTCCCGGCGGGTGTAGGCATCGGTCACCAACAGCTCGGCAAACTCCAGAAAATCCGCCACCCGCCCCGCACGCTCCAGGCTCTGGTTGAAATCCTTATCAGCGCCCGGCACCACCGCATTTTCCCAGAACTCTCCCCGAAGCGCACGGATCATCTCTCGGGCCTTTAACAGGCCGTCGTCGTTTCTCGACATTCCGCAGTATTCCCACAAAATATGACCCAGCTCCCGGTGAAAATCATCCACCGTCCGCTTGCCGTCGATGGACAGCAGCTTTTCCGTTCGCTTGCTGACATAGTGCACCGCATCCGTAAACGCCGGATGATCGGTGGTCACTTCCGTGCGGTCCAAGCCCGCCAGATACCCGCCGATGGTATACGGGATGATGAAATACCCGTCCGCCAGTCCCTGCATCAGCGCGCTGGCGCCCAGTCGGTTGGCCCCGTGGTCCGAAAAGTTGGCCTCACCCAGAACGAACAATCCCGGCAGCGTGCTCATGAGGTTGTAATCCACCCACAGACCCCCCATCACATAATGCGACGCCGGGTAGATCATCATGGGCGCTTCATAGGGATTCGAGGCCGTGATCTTTTCATACATCTGAAACAGATTCCCGTATTTCTGGGCGATGACGTCCTTGCCGTCCCGCTTGATGGCATCGGCAAAATCCAGATACACCGCATAGCCGGTCTCCCCGACGCCTTTGCCCAGATCGCACTGGGCCTTGGCATTGCGAGACGCCACGTCCCGGGGTACCAGGTTTCCGAAGCTCGGGTATTTTCGCTCCAGGTAATAGTCTCTTTCGGATTCGGGAATCCGGTTCGGCGGCCGCTGGTCGCCGGGCTGCCTGGGCACCCACACCCGGCCGTCGTTTCGAAGGCTCTCGCTCATCAGCGTCAGCTTGGACTGATAGGTGCCGTGCACCGGAATGCAGGTGGGATGAATCTGCGTGTAGCACGGATTGGCGAAATACGCCCCTTTCTTATAGGCCCGGTACGTTGCGCTCACGTTGGAGGCCATGGCATTGGTCGACAGGTAAAACACGTTCCCGTACCCGCCGGTACACAGCACCACCGCATCGGCCGCGTGGCGTTCGATCTTGCCGGTTACAAGGTTTCTCACCACGATCCCTTTGGCCTGTCCGTTGATCACCACAATATCCAGCATTTCCCGCCGGGCAAACATCGTCAC